>Ga0182741_1003698_pt1 | contig 15953 bp, 13 predicted proteins | sample eDN5th37CBELigOP_FD_128874 | JGI IMG/M metagenome (GOLD analysis project Ga0182741, IMG submission 128874) | Enriched Organic Plus compost microbial communities from Emeryville, California, USA - eDNA 5th pass 37_C BE-Lig OP (version 2) (version 2) ...
GCCCATCCAGAGCGTCAGCAGGATGAGCGGCGCGAAGACCGCGTATTCCCGCGGCGACAGGTCGAGCAGCGCGCGCAGGTCATCGCGCGTGATCCGTCCGAAGGCGACGCGGCGGTAGAGGAACAGCATGTAGGCCGCGCCCAGGATCATGCCGAGTGCCGCACCGAAGGCGACCCAGGGATTGGCCTGCCAGGCCCCGACAATCACCAGGAACTCGCCCACGAAATTGGCGGTGCCGGGCAGCGCCACGGAGGCCATGGTGAAGAGCATGAATACCAGCGCATAGGCCGGCATGATCTTCGCCACGCCGCCATAGCGCGCGATCTCCCGCGTATGCACCCGGTCGTACAGCACGCCCACGCACAGGAAGAGCGCGCCGGAAACGACGCCATGCGCCAGCATGGTGAAGAGCGCACCAGACAGGCCCTGGGTGTTCAGGGTGAAGATGCCGAGAGTGACGATGCCCATATGCGCCACCGAGGAGTAGGCGATGAGCTTCTTCATGTCCTCCTGCGCCAGGGCCACCAGCGAGGTGTAGACCACGGCGACCACGGAGAGCACGAAGATCAGCGGTGCGAACTCGGCCGAGGCGTAGGGCAGCAGCGGCAGGGAGAAGCGCAGGAACCCGTAGGCGCCCATCTTCAGCAACACGCCCGCCAGGATGACGGAGCCGGCAGTGGGCGCCTCCACATGCGCGTCCGGCAGCCAGGTGTGCACCGGCCACATCGGCACCTTCACCGCGAAGGAGGCCAGGAAGGCAAGGAAGATCCAGGTCTGCGCCGCCCGCGGCACCTCCACCGTGAAGAGCTCCGGGATGTCGGTGGTGCCGGCATTGTACCAGAGATACAGGATCGCCAGCAGCATGAGCACGCTGCCGAGCAAGGTGTAGAGGAAGAACTTGAAGGCGGCATAGACGCGTCGCGGTCCACCCCAGACGCCGATGATCAGGAACATCGGGATCAGCACCGCCTCGAAGAACACGTAGAAAACGATAAAATCGAGCGCGGCGAACATGCCGACCATCATGGTCTCAAGAACCAGGAAGGCGATCATGTACTCGCGTACCCGGGTCTCGATCGCCTCCCAGGAGGCGAGAATGCAGATGGGCGTCAGCGCCGTGGAGAGCAGCACGAACAGCACGGAGATGCCGTCGACGCCCATGTGGTAGCCGACGCCGAACTCAGGCAGCCAGTCGACCTGCTCGACGAACTGGAAATCCGCGGTGCCGGTGTCGAAGCGGACCCAGAGGATGAGCGAAAGGGCGAAGACGATCAGGCTCGTCCAGAGAGCGGTCCAGCGCGCGTTCTGTGCCACCACGCGATCCTCTCCGCGGACGAAGAGGATGATCGCCGCCCCTGCCAGCGGCAGGAACGTAATGAGCGAGAGCAGGGGGAAGCCGGCGGCGTTCATCGCGCGAGACCGATCAGGAAGAGGGAGACGAAGAGGACGAGCCCAATGATCATGGCGAAGGCATAGTTCGCTACCCGCCCGGTCTGGATGCGCACCGCACCGCGGGAGGCCTGCACGGCCAGATCAGCCGCGCCGTTCGGCATGCCATCGATGATCCGGGCGTCACCGACCTTCCAGAACACCGTGGCGAGCTGCCTCGCTGGTTGGACGAAGATGCGGTCGTACAGCTCATCGAAGTACCACTTGTTCAGCAGGAACAGGTACAGGCCGCGGAAACGGCTGGCGAGCTGCGCCGGGATGCCGGGCGCGACCATGTACATCAGGTAGGCCAGCGCTATGCCAACCAGGCCGATGGCGGCCGGCGCCAGGGGTACCCAGGCGGGCACCTCATGCATCGCGTGCAGTATGTGGTTGTCGGGCGCGTTGAGAATGCTGCCCAGCCAGAAGGCGTGCTCATGCTCGCCGACGAAGAGCGGGTAGAAGAGGTAGCCCGTGCCGATCGCGCCGGCGGCAAGCACCAGCAGGGGGATCAGCATGACCGCAGGGCTCTCGTGCACATGGTCCATGGTGTGGGCATCGGCCCGCGGCGCGCCGTGGAAGGTGAGGATCAGGAGGCGCCAGGAGTAGAAGGCCGTCAGGAAGGCAGCGGCGAGACCCAGGATGAAGGCGTAGGTGCCGACCCCGCTATGCGCAGCGAAGGCCGCCTCCAGGATCGCGTCCTTCGAATAGTAACCCGCGAAGAAGGGAACGCCCGCCAGTGCCAGGCTGCCCACCCACATCACGGCATAGGTGACCGGGATCTTGGTCCAGATCCCGCCCATCTTGCGGATGTCCTGCTCATCGGACATCGCGTGGATCACGCTGCCCGCGCCCAGGAACAGCAGTGCCTTGAAGAAGGCGTGGGTGAAGAGGTGGAACATCGCCACCTGATAGGCCCCGACGCCGGCTGCAAAGAACATGTAGCCGAGCTGGGAACAGGTGGAATAGGCGATCACCCGCTTGATGTCGTTCTGGACGCAGCCGATCGTCGCAGCGAAGAAGGCGGTGGTGGCACCGACGACGGTGACGATGGCGAGCGCAGTTGGCGCGGCCTCGAACAGCGGCGACATGCGGCAGACCAGGAAGACCCCGGCGGTCACCATGGTGGCGGCGTGGATCAGCGCGGAGACCGGGGTCGGCCCTTCCATCGCATCCGGCAGCCAGGTGTGCAGGCCGATCTGCGCCGACTTGCCGCAGGCACCGAGGAAGAGCAGGATCGCGATCAGCTCGATGGCGTTGATACCGAGGAAGGTGTCGTTCACGTGCTGCGACACCGTACCGAAGATGACGGCGAATTCGAGGCTGCCGAAGACGAGGAAGGTCAGCGCCAGGCCCAGCATGAAGAACAGGTCGCCGACGCGGTTCACGATGAAGGCCTTCATCGCGGCGGCGCAGGCGCTCTCCTTCTCGTACCAGTAGCCGATCAGCAGATAGCTCGCGAGACCGACACCTTCCCAGCCGAAGAACAGCTGGACCAGATTGTCCGCCGTCACCAGCATCAGCATCATGAAGGTGAAGAGCGAGAGGTATGCGAAGAAGCGCGGGATGGTCGCATCGTGCGACATGTAGCCGATGCTGTAGAGGTGGATGAGGGTGGAGACGAAGGTCACCATCGCCACCATGACCACGCTCAGCGTGTCGTAGCGTAGGGCCCACTCCACCTCGAGCCCGCCGACATCCATCCAGGTGACGATCGGCACGACGGTCGGCTGGCTGCCTAGCGCCACCTCCACGAAGGCACCGATACCGCAGATGGCGGCGAGCACCATGCAGGCCACGGTGGACCATTGCGCCGCCCGGTCGCCGATCCAGCGGCCGAGGAAGCCGCTGATGGTTGCGCCCAGCAGCGGAAAGAAGACGGCACCGACGAACATCGATCTAGCCCCTCAGGGTCGAGATGTCCTCGACCTCAATGCTTCCGCGGTTACGGAAGTAGATGACGACGATCGCGAGGCCGATCGCGGCCTCCGCCGCGGCAACGGTCAGGATGAACATGGCGAAGACCTGCCCCGCCAGATCGTTCAACCAGGCCGAGAACGCGACCAGGTTGAGGTTGACCGAAAGCAGGATCAGCTCGACCGACATCAGGATGACGATGACGTTCTTCCGGTTCAGGAAGATGCCGAAGACGCCGAGGACGAGGAGGATGGCCCCCACCGTCAGGTAGTGCGCGAGACCGATCTCCATCTCAGTGGTGCCCCCCGTGGCCATGGCCATTGCCATGCGCCGCCTCCGGCAGCGCCTGCGTCTCCTCGGGCGCGGGCGGTCGGCGAATGCCAAGGCTGCGGATGCCGGCCCCGGTCGGAACCTTCTCCAGGCTGATGGACCCCGTGCGGGCGATCTGCGCGCCGATGTCCTGGCGCCGCGTGCCCGGACGGTCGCGCAGCGTGAGCACGATCGCCCCGATCATGGCCACCAGCAGGATCAGCCCCGCCGCCTGGAACAGGTAGACGTAGTCCGTGTAGATCAGCCGCCCCAGCGCCTCGGTGTTCGTCACCGCGCCGCCCGGGCTGGGCGCCAGGCGAAGCTCGCCGACCTGATCGGCGAAGCTCCAGGCACCCAGCACGAGCAGCAGCTCAAGGAAGAGGATGCCGCCGACCACGGCGCCGAACGGCGCATAGCGCTGGAATCCTTCGCGCAGCCGCGCGAAGTCGATGTCCAGCATCATCACCACGAAGAGGAACAGCACCGCGACCGCGCCGACATAGACGATGACCAGGATCATCGCCAGGAACTCGGCCCCCGCGATCAGGAACAGCGCCGCGGCGTTGAAGAAGGCGAGGATGAGGAACAGCACGCTGTGGACGGGATTGCGTGCCGTCACCACCATGACCGCCGAGGCGATCAGGATGGCCGCGAAAAGATAGAAGGCCGCCGCGGCGATCATCGCAGCCCTCCTGGACCGTGCTGGGTCATCGTGTCGTCCGGTACGGGGAGCGCCCCGCGAGGGGCCGGGTCTGGAAGGAACCGGGCCGCGCTGACGCGGCCCGGCAAGGTCTTAGCGGTAAGGTGCGTCGAGTTCGAGCCGCTTGGCGATCTCCGGCTCCCAGCGGTCGCCATTCGCCAGCAGCCTCTGCTTGTCGTAGAGCAGCTCCTCGCGCGTCTCGGTCGAGAACTCGAAGTTCGGCCCCTCCACGATGGCATCCACCGGACAGGCCTCCTCGCACATGCCGCAGTAGATGCACTTCACCATGTCGATGTCGTAGCGCGTGGTGCGGCGGGACCCGTCCTCGCGTGGCTCGGCCTCGATGGTGATGGCTTGGGCAGGACAGATCGCCTCGCACAGCTTGCAGGCGATGCAGCGCTCCTCCCCGTTCGGGTAGCGCCGCAGCGCGTGCTCGCCCTTGAAGCGTGGCGAAATGGGCCCCTTCTCGTATGGATAGTTGATCGTGGCCTTGGGGCTGAAGAAGTACTTCAGGGTCAGCGCCATGCCCGAGACAAGCTCGGACAGCAGAAGGCTCCGCGCGGCGCGGTCGAGGGTTGCCATCTATCGGTCCCCGCGTGCGGTGGAAGTGGTCATGCCGGCACCCAGCCCGTGAGCTTGAGAACGGCGGCAGTGATGACCAGCCAGACCAGGCTGAAGGGCAGGAACACCTTCCAGCCCAGCCGCATGAGCTGGTCGTAGCGGTAGCGCGGGAAGGTCGCGCGTACCCAGATGAAGGTGAAAAGGCAGAGCGAGATCTTCAGCGCGAACCAGACGACGCCCGGGATCCAGGTGAAGGGCTCGGCATGGACCGGCGGGTGCCAGCCACCCAGGAACAGGATGGTGGTCAGCGCCGACATCAGGATCATGTTCGCGTATTCGCCCAGGAAGAACAGGGCGAAGGACATGCTGCTGTACTCGACGAAGAAGCCCGCCACCAACTCGCTCTCACCCTCCGGCAGGTCGAAGGGAGCGCGATTCGTCTCCGCCAGCGTACTGACGAAGAAGATGATGAACATCGGAAAGAGCGGGATGAAGAACCAGATATTCTCCTGCGCCCGCACGATTTCCGTCAGGTTCAGCGACCCCACACACATCAGCACGGTGACGATGACGAAGCCCATGGAGACTTCGTAGCTCACCATCTGCGCGGCACTGCGCAGCGCACCGAGGAAGGCGTATTTCGAGTTGGAGGCCCAGCCCGCGATGATGATGCCGTAGACCCCGAGCGAGCTGATCGCGAAGAGGTAGAGGATCCCGACATTGATGTCGGCGATCGCCCAGCCATCCTGCACCGGGATCACCGCCCAGGCGATCATCGCCAGCAGGAAGGTCAACATCGGCGCCATGATGAACAGGAAGCGGTTCGCCCCGGAGGGAATGACCGTCTCCTTCATCAGCATCTTCAGCGCGTCGGCGAAGGGCTGCAGCATCCCCGCGACACCGACCACGTTGGGGCCCTTGCGAAGCTGCATGGCCGCCAGGACCTTGCGCTCCGCCCAGGTGAGATAGGCAACCGCGATCAGCACCGGCACCAGCAGCGCAAGCGTCTGGGCGACCGTGATGGCAAGCACCCCGACGGGGGTGGCGAGGAAGCCGTCCATGCCGCCCTACTCCGCCGCCATCGGCGCCGCCGGCGCCAGATAGGTCCGTGCGCATTCCGCCATGGTATCGGAGGCGCGGCTGATGGGGTCGGCCTGCCAGTAGTTGGTGACCGGCAGGGTGAAAGCCGTATCCTGCAATGCCCCGATATCGCCCAAGGGACCGGCCGTGTCGGTGCAGCCCCGCCGCTCGAGACGGTCGATCACGCCGAAGGCCGGGTTCGCCTGCACAAGCCGCGCCCGGACGCCGTCCAGCGTGTCGTAAGGAAGCCTGTGGCCGAGCACCTCGCTCGCCGCACGGATGATCTTCCAGTCTTCCCGCGCCTCGCCCGGCGGATACACCGCGAGCCGCCCGCGCTGCACGCGGCCTTCGGTGTTCACCCAGGTCGCGTCCTTCTCCGTATAGGCCGCGCCTGGCAGGATGACATCCGCCCGTGCCGCCGCAGCCTCGCCATGATGCCCCTGGTAGATGACGAAGGTGCCGTCCGGGATCTGCGACGGGTCCGTCTCCGCATGGAGCAGCCAGAGCACCTCGACTCCGGGAGAGAGACGCGCACCGGTCACGGGCGGGACGAAGCCGAGGTCCAGCGGGGCCACCTGGCCACCGAACAGATGCAGCAGATTGAAGCCATGCCAGTCCGGCCGCAGCATGTTGTTCTGCGCCGCGACCTGCCAGGCCGCCGCCAGCACCGCCGCACCGTCCGGCCGGCGCAGGGCGCCACGGCCGAGGATCAGCATCGGCCGCTCTGCCTTCTGCAGCACCTCGTTGAAGCGATGCTTCCCTGCCGCGATCGTGCGCAGGGTCGCGCCACCCTCGCCCAGCCAGTCATGACGATAGGTGAGGTCCAGGCCGCGCGGCCCGATGAAGCCGATCGGGAACCTGCCCATGGCCGCGCGCTTGCGGATGCGCGCATTCAGCACGGGTGCTTCCTGCCGCGGATTGCTGCCGATGATCAGCAGCGCATCCGCTTCCTCGATTCCGGCGATGGTCGTGTTGAAGGTATAGAAGTCGCGCCGCGACGGATCGATCGCCGCGCCATCCACGCGGCATTCCAGGTTCCGGCTGCCGAGCGACGCCATCAGGTCCTTGAGTGCCAGCACTGCCTCGGCATCCGCCAGGTCACCGGCCAAGGCGCCGATGCGCTCGCCTGGCATCCCCTTCAGCCGCGCCGCAATAGCGCCGAAGGCCTCGGCCCAGGTCGCCGGCTGCAGCTTGCCATCGCGGCGCACCCAGGGCCGGTCGAGCCGCCGGCGCTTCAGCCCATCGAAGGAGAAGCGGCCACGATCGGCCATCCACTCCTCGTTCACATCGTCATTGGTGCGCGGCAGGATGCGAAGCACCTCGCCCGAGCGCGTGTCCACGCGGATGTTCGTGCCCACCGCATCCAGCACGTCCACGCTGTCGGTCTTGCGCAGTTCCCAGGGCCGTGAGACGAAAGCGTAGGGCCGGCTGGTCAGGGCGCCGACCGGGCAGATGTCGATCAGGTTGCCCGAGAGCTCGGTGGTCAGCGCCTTCTCGACATAGGTGGTGATCTCCATCGCCTCACCGCGTCCGGTCGCGCCGAGTTCCGGCACGCCGGCGACCTCGGTGGCAAAGCGGACGCAGCGCGTGCACTGGATGCACCGCGTCATGATCGTCTTGACCAGCGGGCCCAGGTACTTGTCCTTCACCACCCGCTTCTCTTCCTTGTAGCGCGAGTGGTCCATGCCATAGGCCATGGCCTGGTCCTGCAGATCGCACTCGCCGCCCTGGTCACAGATCGGGCAGTCCAGCGGATGGTTGATCAGCAGGAATTCCATGACGCCGCGGCGGCCGTTGCGGACCATTGGGCTGTCGGTGAACACCTTCATCCCGTCCGCCACCGGATAGGCGCAGGAGGCGACGGGCTTCGGCGCCTTCTCCACCTCCACCAGGCACATACGGCAGTTGCCGGCGACGCTCAGTCTCTCATGATAGCAGAAGCGGGGGATCTCCTTCCCCGCCGCCTCGCAGGCCTGCAACACGGAGGAGCCGTTCGGCACCTCCACCTCGATTCCGTCAACCGTGACCTTCGCCATCGGGCGTCACTCCGCGGCCATCGGCAGCGTGGGCTGCGGCGAGCCCCTCCGCGCCTTGTAGGCCGCAATGCGTTCTTCCATCAGCGGCCGGAAGTGTCGGATCAGCCCCTGCACGGGCCAGACGCCGCCATCGGCCAGCGCACAGATCGTGTGGCCCTCGATCCGGCGCGTCACCTCCTCCAGCACATCGATCTCCGCAGCCTCCGCCCGGCCCTCGACCATGCGGTCCATCATGCGCTTCACCCAGCCCATGCCCTCGCGGCAGGGCGTGCACTGGCCGCAGCTCTCATGCTTGTAGAACTGGGACAGCCGGGCGATCGCCTTAATCAGATCGGTGGACTTGTCCATCACGATCACGCCCGCGGTGCCGAGTCCGGTCTTGTGCTCGCGCAGCGCGTCGAAATCCATCAGGACGGTGTCGCACGCCTCCTTCGGGATCATCGGCGTGGAGGACCCACCGGGGATCACCGCCAGCAGATTGTCCCATCCGCCGCGCACGCCGCCCGCATGCCGCTCGATCAGCTCCCGCAGCGGGATGGACATCTCCTCCTCCACATTGCAGGGGCGGTTCACGTGCCCCTGAATGCAGAAGATCTTCGTCCCGGAGTTCTTCGGCCGCCCGAAGCTGGCGAACCAGGTCGCGCCGCGTCGCAGGATGGTCGGAACCACGGCAATGGTCTCGACATTGTTCACCGTGGTCGGCGCGCCATAAAGCCCGACCGCCGCGGGAAAGGGCGGCTTCAGGCGCGGCATGCCCTTCTTGCCCTCCAGCGATTCGATCAGCGCCGTCTCCTCGCCGCAGATATAGGCGCCAGCGCCGCGATGCACGTAGAGGTCGAAGTCCCAACCGCTGCCGCAGGCATTGGGACCAAGCAGCCCGGCCTCATAGGCCTCCGTGATCGCGGCCTCCAGCACCACGCTCTCGTTGTAGTACTCGCCGCGGATGTAGATGTAGGCCGCATGGGCGCCCATGGCGAAGCTGGCCAGGAGGCAGCCCTCGATCAGCGTGTGCGGATCGTGGCGGATGATGTCGCGATCCTTGCAGGTTCCCGGCTCCGACTCGTCGGCGTTCACCACGAGATAGTGCGGCCGCCCGTCGCTCTGCTTCGGCATGAAGGACCATTTCATGCCGGTGGGAAAGCCTGCTCCGCCGCGGCCACGCAGGCCGGAGTTCTTCACCTCCTCGATGATCCAGTCGCGGCCCTTCTCGAGCAGCGCCTTGGTGTCGTCCCAATTGCCGCGCCGCCGCGCCGCCGGCAGCCGCCAGTCCTGCAGCCCGTAGAGGTTGGTGAAGATGCGGTCCTTGTCGGAAAGCGCCATCGCGTCACTCCCCCTGGACATCGAGCAGCGCGGTGCGCTCGCCCACCGGCGCGCTTGCCTGTCGGCCGATGGCACTGCCGGGCTTCGGCCGCTCGCCGCGTTTCAGCGCCTCGATCAGCCTTACCGTGCTTTCGTAGTCCAGGTCCTCGTAGTAGTCGTCGTCCACCTGCAGCACCGGCGCGTTCACGCAGCCCCCGAGGCACTCGACCTCGGTCAGGGTGAAAAGGCCGTCGGCGCTGGTGTCGCCATAGCCCTTCAGCCCGCCGGCCTCCTTGCAGGCACGCAGCACCTCGTCCGATCCGCGCAGCCAGCAGGGCGTCGTGCCGCAGACCTGCAGGTGATGGCGGCCGATCGGACGGGTATTGAACATGAAATAGAAGGTCGCGACCTCGTAGACGCGGATCGGTGCCATGCCGAGCCGCTCCGCAACCTTGTCCATCGCCACGCGCGGCACCCAGGCGCTGCCGGTCTGCCGCCCCAGCTGCCGCTGTACGATATAGAGCAGCGGAATGACGGCGCTGGCCTGCTTGCCTGGCGGATAGCGCTTCAGGATCTTCTCGATCTGCGCCTCGCTCTCCGCGTCGAAGGCGAAGTCGGCAGGCTGCTCCGGGTGTTCCGAGTCGGCCGCATGGGTCGCGCCGAAGCCGCCGCCGATATTCGGTCCGCCGGGCGTATGTGCGCCGCTCACCGGTCGATCTCCCCGAAAACGATGTCGAGCGAGCCGATGATCGCCACCGCGTCCGCCAGCATGTGGCCCTTTGAGAGGGTCTCCATGGCCTGCAGATGCGCATAGCCCGGCGCGCGGATCTTCACGCGATAGGGACGGTTTGTGCCGTCCGCCACCATGTACACGCCGAACTCGCCCTTGGGCGCCTCGGTCACCGTGTAGGTGGCCCCCGCCGGCACGTGGTAGCCTTCCGTGTACAGCTTGAAGTGGTGGATCAGCGCCTCCATCGAGCGCTTCATCTCTCCCCGCTTCGGCGGCACTATCTTGTTGTCCAGGATCTTCACCGGGCCCGGCTTCAAGCGGGCCAGGCACTGTTCGACAATGCGCGCGCTCTGCCGCATCTCCTGCACGCGCACCAGGTAGCGGTCGTAGCAATCGCCGTGCCGCCCCACCGGGATGTCGAAGTCAAGGTCGGCGTAGATCTCATAGGGCTGCGCCTTGCGCAGGTCCCAGGGCACGCCGGAGGCGCGCAGGCAGGGCCCGCTGAAGCCCCATGCCATGGCCTGCTCGGCGCTCATCACGCCGATGTCCACGGTACGCTGCTTGAAGATGCGGTTCTCCGTCAGCAGCCCCTCGAGATCCTCGATGAATTTCGGGAACTGACGCACCCAGGTGGCGATCCGCTCCTCGAGCGCAGGCGGGATGTCCCTCGCCACGCCGCCGGCGCGGAAATAGTTCACGTGGTAGTGGCTGCCGCCGGCCGCCTCGTAGAATTCCAGCAGATGCTCCCGCTGCTCGAAGCCCCACAATGCGGGGGTGATGGCACCGCAGTCGAGCGCATAGGTCGTGACGTTCAGCAGATGGTTCAGGATGCGCGTCAGCTCCGCGAACATGGTGCGGATCACCCGCGCACGCTCCGGAATATCGGCCTCCACGCCCAGCAGACGCTCCACCGCCAGGCAGAAGCTGTGCTCCATGCACATGGGGCTGACATAGTCCAGCCGGTCCATGTAGGGCATGGCCTGGAGATAGGTCTTGTACTCCATCAGCTTCTCGGTGCCGCGGTGCAGCAGTCCGATATGCGGATCGGCGCGCTCGACCACTTCACCCTTCATCTCCAGGATCAGGCGGAGCACGCCGTGCGCCGCTGGATGCTGGGGACCGAAATTGATGGTGTGACTGTCGACCTCCACGGTGCGCGCCTCGTTGGAGACGCCGGTCGCGGAGGTGAGCGAGGCGGGGTCGGCGGCGGCCGTCATCGGCCCCGCCTCGGACGCCATGGCGGAACTGCCGCTCATCGCGGGCCCTCGATTCGGTTCAGGTGCACTTTCTCGTCCCCGGGCAAGGTGGTCATGCCCTCCCAGGGGGAGAGGAAGTCGAAATTGCGAAAATCCTGCGTCAGGGTGACGGGCTCGTAGACGACCTGCTTGCGCTCCTCGTCGTAGCGGACCTCCACATAACCGGTCAGCGGGAAGTCCTTGCGCAGCGGGTGCCCCTCGAAGCCATAATCGGTCAACAGCCGGCGCAGATCGGTCTGGCCCTCGAAGACGATGCCGTACATGTCCCAGGCTTCGCGCTCGTACCAGGTCGCACATGGCCAGATCGAGGCCATGCTGGGCACCGGCGTCGCCGCGTCCGTGCACACGACCACACGGATGCGCTGGTTCAGCGACAGGCTCAGCAGGTTATAGACCACCTCGAAGCGCTCCGGGCGCTCCGGCCAGTCCACGCCACAGAGATCCACCAGTTGTTCGAAGGCGAACCGCTCATCATCGCGCAGCAGCGTCATGACCTGCGGCAGCGACTCGCGCTGCACGCGCAGCGCGAGTTCGTGCCCGCCGCGCTCCAGCTGGATCTCCTCGACCACGCCCTCGGGCAGCGAGTCGCGCACGGCCTCGCCCAGGGCCTGCAGTTCCGATGCGCGCCCGGCCGTTGCGACCGAGCCCGCTTCCGCCGCGCTCTTCACCACCTCAGCCACGCAGGATGGTCCCTGTCCGTCGGATCTTCTTCTGCAACTGCAGGATGCCGTAAACGAGCCCCTCCGCCGTCGGCGGGCAGCCTGGCACATAGACATCCACAGGCACAATGCGGTCGCAGCCACGCACTACGCTGTAGGAATAATGGTAATAGCCGCCGCCATTGGCGCAACTGCCCATGGAGATGACCCAGCGCGGCTCGGCCATCTGGTCATAGACCTTGCGCAACGCGGGAGCCATCTTGTTGGTCAGCGTGCCGGCCACGATCATGACATCCGACTGGCGCGGCGAACCGCGTGGGATGATGCCGAAGCGGTCGAGGTCGTAGCGTGCCATGTAGGCGTGGATCATCGGCACGGCGCAGCAGGCAAGCCCGAAGGTCATCGGCCACAGGCTGCCGGTGCGGGCCCAGTTCACCACCTTGTCCAGGTTGGCGACAACGAAGCCCTTCTCCTCGACCTCGCCGGTGATACCCTTCACCACCGCGTCCTGCGCCGCTCCCGGCGGCAGATGATCACGGTTCCAGGCGATCGTATCGGTGTTTCCGCTCATGATCCTCTCCGGCACCTCCGGGTGCCGCTATTCCCACTCGAGGGCGCCTTTGCACCACTCGTAGACGAATCCGATAGTCAGCACGCCGAGGAAGCCCATCATGGAAAGGAAGCCGAACCATCCCACTTCGCCGAGCACCACGGCCCAGGGAAACAGGAAGGCCACTTCCAGGTCGAAGATGATGAACAGGATGGCGACGAGGTAGAACCGCACGTCGAAGCGCCGGCGTGTGTCGTCGAAAGGCTCGAAGCCGCATTCATAGGCGGAGAGCTTCTCGGGGTTCGGCTTCTGGCGCGCCAGCAGCATGCTGCCGCCGACCATCGCCAGCGCGATGCCCCCGGCGATCGCCAGGAACACCAGGATCGGGAAATACTCCGCCAGCAATGGCTGGGTCATTCTTCCTCCGCCCCTTTCACGCACCCATATCGCCGGCCGCAACAAGGCGCCGGGAAGAGCGCACAGGATGCTCGTGCAACGGCAGGGGCATGTGCCGAGGCCGCGCCTCGCACACCCCCTTCATACCGCGGTGCAGCGCGCGGACATTAGCCCTGCGCTGTCGCCTCCGCCATAGGGGGCATTCGCCTCCGACCCGTTATCTGGGAACAGGGCACCGCAACGGAAAGGGGCGTGCAAAAACGCCAGCAGCGCCGCCCCGTGGAGGGCAGCGCCGTCTGAAGGCATCCGTCGCGTGGCGCGAGTGACGGGGCTCGAACCCGCGACCTCCGGCGTGACAGGCCGGCGCTCTAACCAACTGAGCTACACCCGCCCGCGACAGGTGCGCGGCAATAGGGCGGCGCGCCGGGACTGTCAAGCGATGCCTCCGCCGCTCTCCGGCAGGATCCGGCCCCCTCCGGGCGGCAACGGCAGAGCTGGCAGGGGAAGCGGTGATGGAGCAGCCGTCGCGGTGCAGGAATAGCCCTCGGGGCCTCATTGGCATAATGACCCGGACACAGGGCACCATGGGCGCTGACGGGTTCGAACCGCCGACATCCTGTGTGTAAGACAGGCGCTCTACCACTGAGCTAAGCGCCCCGCATGCGGTTTAGCCCACGCGGCCCCCTCGCGGGAAGCCGCCACGAACGGGCCCTGGCTCCCCCCGCTGGAGCTGGGCTGCCCTTCGCTTCCGCCGCCAGGAACAAAACGGGCCGGCGTTGTGGCCGGCCCCCGATCTGGTGGCGGAATACCTGGTCAGTTCACCGCGTCCTTGAGTCCCTTGCCCGCCTTGAAGCGCACGGTGGTCGTCGCGGGGATCTTGATCTCCTCGCCGGTGCGCGGGTTCCGCCCCTTGCCTGCCTTCCGCTTGGAAGTGGAGAAGGTGCCGAAACCAACCAGCCGAACCTCCTGCTTCTTCTTCAGCGACTTGGTGATCGCCTCGAAGACCGCGTCAAGGACGTCGCCGGCCTTGGCCTTTGGGAGATCACCAGCCTCGGCGACCACCGCGATAAGGTCCTGCTTGTTCACCAGTAGCCCCCCTTCCCTCAGGATACCGAAGGATGCCCGGACGATTCCGGGCACGAAACCCGGGCCGACTGTAGGAGGCGAATTTCGCGCACGTCAATCGTGCAGCGCCCGATTCGCGGCTGTTTTCCGCCAATTCCTCTGGTCTGTGCCCTTCGGCGCTGCCGCCCGGGCCCGACGCGCGGCAGGCAGGCCGCGCGCCGGAACCCGGGAAAGCAACATCAATGCGGCAGGACCGACTGTTGCGCGTCGCCACCATCCTTGGTGATCGAGGCTGGCGACTCGGCCGGCTCCTCCCACTCGATCGCCTCAGGCTTGCGGGTGAGCGCCCGGCTAATGACCTCGTCCACATGCGAGACGGGCAGGATGGTCAGCCCCTTCTTCACGTTGTCCGGGATTTCAGCCAGGTCCTTCTCGTTATCCTTCGGGATGAAGACCGTGGTCACGCCCGCGCGGAGCGAGGCCAGCAGCTTCTCCTTCAGCCCGCCGATCGGCAGCACGCGGCCACGTAGCGTGATCTCGCCCGTCATTGCCACGTCCTTGCGCACCGGAATGCCCGTGAGCACGGAGACGATGGAGGTCGCCATCGCGATGCCGGCGCTCGGTCCATCCTTCGGCGTCGCACCTTCCGGCACGTGCACATGGATGTCGCGCCGCTCGAACAGCGTCGGTTTGATACCGAAGCCGGTCGCGCGCGAGCGGACATAGGACATGGCAGCCGAGACGCTCTCCTGCATCACGTCGCCGAGCTTGCCGGTGTGCTGCACCTTGCCCTTGCCCGGAACCGTGACGCTTTCGATGGTCAGGATCTCGCCGCCCACCTCGGTCCAGGCGAGACCGGTGACAACGCCCACCATGTCCTCCGACTCAGCCTCGCCGTAGCGGAACTTCCGCACCCCAGCGAACTTGTCGAGGTTCTTGACCGTGATGGAAATCTTCTTCGCCTTCTTGGAGACGATCTCCTTCACCGCCTTGCGGGCGAGATTGCCGATCTCGCGCTCCAGGTTCCGCACCCCGGCCTCGCGCGTGTAGTAGCGCACCAGGTCACGCAGCGCGTCCTCGGAAATGGACCACTCGCTCTCCTTCAGACCGTTCGCCTCGGTCTGCTTCGGGATCAGGTGGCGCTTCGCGATCTCGACCTTCTCATCCTCGGTGTAGCCGGGGATGCGGATGATCTCCATCCGGTCCATCAGCGGCTGCGGCATGCGCAGGCTGTTGGCCGTGGTGACGAACATCACGTCCGACAGGTCGTAGTCCACCTCCAGATAGTGGTCGTTGAAGGTGCTGTTCTGCTCGGGATCCAGCACCTCGAGCAGCGCCGAGGACGGATCACCGCGCCAGTCCGCGCCGAGCTTGTCGATCTCGTCGAGCAGGAACAGCGGATTGGAGGTCTTCGCCTTCTTCATCCCCTGGATGACCTTGCCCGGCATGGAGCCGATATAGGTCCGCCGGTGGCCGCGGATCTCCGCCTCGTCCCGCACGCCGCCGAGCGACATGCGCACGAAGTTCCGGCCCGTCGCCTTGGCGATGGACTTGCCGAGCGAGGTCTTGCCGACACCGGGCGGCCCGACCAGGCACAGGATCGGCCCGCGGATCTTCGGGCTGCGGCTCTGCACCGCCAGGTACTCGATGATCCGCTCCTTCACCTTCTCCAGGCCGTAATGGTCCGCGTTGAGGACCTCCTCGGCCTTGGTGATGTCGTTGCGGACCCTGCTCTTCTTCTTCCAGGGGATGGAGAGCATCCAGTCGAGATAGTTGCGAACCACCGTCGCCTCGGCGCTCATCGGCGACATGGTGCGCAGCTTCTTCAGCTCCGCCATCGCCTTCTCGCGCGCCTCCTTGGACAGCCGCGTGGCCTTGATGCGCGCCTCGAGCTCGGCGGCCTCGTCCTTGCCGTCCTCGCCCTCGCCCAGCTCCTTCTGGATCGCCTTGAGCTGCTCGTTCAGGTA
>Ga0182741_1003699_pt1 | contig 15927 bp, 18 predicted proteins | sample eDN5th37CBELigOP_FD_128874 | JGI IMG/M metagenome (GOLD analysis project Ga0182741, IMG submission 128874) | Enriched Organic Plus compost microbial communities from Emeryville, California, USA - eDNA 5th pass 37_C BE-Lig OP (version 2) (version 2) ...
CGACGCGAACATGGTCGCGCGCACGCCAGGGTGGATGAAGCGCCGCCTCGGCATCCTCGCCTACACCCTCGTGGCCTCGCGCTCGGCGCTCCGCGCGGTGGTGCGCCGCGAGCACTTCGTCGCCCGCGTCACGGTGGACGGCGAGCGGATCGAGCGCCCCGCGCTGGCGGTGATGGTCGCGAACTTCGGCGCGGTGCTCGCCGACCGGATCACCCTCGGACCCGGCATCGCGAGCGACGACGGGGTGCTCGACCTCTGCGTCTTCTCGCCCCGCACCCTCCGCGAGGCGCTGCGCGTCCTCTGGCGGCTTCTCGCCCGCGACTTCGGCGACGACGCATGCATCCTCTATCGACGCGGGCTCCGGCTCCGGGTCGAGACCGATCCGCCGCTGCAGGCGCAGGCGGACGGCGAGCTGCTGGGCACCACGCCGTTCGAGGTCGTCGTCGAGCCGCGGGCCGCCGAGCTGCTCGTCCCCGCCCATGGGCGCGCTCGGAATCGAGCGAAGCGCACGGAATACGGCCGCGCCAATTGACCTGGTCGCTACAACCGTCGTATTTCCAGATACACATCCGCGCACGACGAGGCGATGCCGACGGTACTGATCATCGACGACGAAAGGGACATCACGTCCGCGCTCGGGACGTTCTTCGAGCGTACGGGGCACCAGGTGATGCGCGCGCACACCGGCGTCGAGGGGATCGAGTCCATCAAGCGCATGCGCCCCGACCTGGTCCTGCTCGACGTCCGGCTCCCCGACATGACCGGCTTCGACGTCCTCGAGCGGGTGCGTGACGACCACCCCGTCGTCATCATGATCACCGGCCACGGCGACATCGAGCTCGCCGTGCGGGCGATGCAGGAGGGGGCGGAGAACTTCCTGACGAAGCCGATCGAGCTGGCCCACCTGGGCGCGGCGGCGGAGCGGGCGTTCGAGAAGGCGCATCTCCGCCAGATGAACCGCTACCTCACCGAGCGGCGCGGCCAGGTGCCGGCCTCGGCGCTGCTCGGCACGTCGGCCCCGATGCGCGAGCTGTCCGAGCAGATCGAACTCCTCGCGCGGAGCGACCGCACGACGGTGCTGCTCGTCGGCGAGAGCGGGACCGGCAAGGGGCGGGTGGCCGCGGCGATCCACGCGCAGAGCCCTCGGGCCGACCGCCCCTTCGTCGAGATCAACTGCGCGGCCCTCACCATCGACTCGCTCGACGTGGAGCTGTTCGGGCAGGAGCGGCTCGGCCACGAGGGGGAGACGACGCTCCAGCGCCCGGGGCTGCTCGAGGTCGCGCACGAGGGGACGCTCTTCCTCGACGAGATCGGCGACCTCGACATCCATCTGCAGCCCAAGCTCCTCCGCCTGCTGGAAGGGAAGGGGTTCCGGCGCTCCGGAGGCACGCGGGAGGTGCTGGTGGACGTGCGGCTGGTGGCGGCGACGTCGAAGGACCTGGTGGGCGAGGTGACGGCCGGCCGCTTCCGCGAGGATCTGTACTATCGGCTGAGCGTCATGCCGATCTACCTCCCGCCGCTCCGGGCGCGGGCGCGCGAGGACCTCGTCGAGCTGATCGCCCGCCTGCTGGACGAGCTGCGCCCCAACCTCATGGATGCGCCGTCGGCGATCGACGAGACGGCTCTCGACCGGCTGCTCAAGTACGCCTGGCCGGGGAACGTGCGCGAGCTGCGCAACGTGCTCGAGCGCGCGCTCATCATCGCGCGCGGCGGCGAGCTGGTCCTCCCGCAGCATCTCCCCGCCGAAGTGCGGGACGCGACCGGCGTGGGGGTGGAGCATCACGTCCCCCGCTCGCTGGCCGAGGTGGAGCGGGCGCACATCGACCGCACGCTGCGGGCGCACGATCACAACCGGACGCGCGCCGCGAAGGAGCTGGGGATCTCGCGCGCGACGCTGATCAAGAAGATCAAGGAGTTCGGCCTCGATCGCGTGCCGCGCTGACGCGAGCGCTCCTCGTCGTCCACCCGTCCGATCCGCCGTCGGCGGGCGCCGCTCGCGCCGATGGCGTGCTCGTCGCTATTTTCCCGGCGTGTCACTACTGGCGGCGACCCTGGGAGGTCGGGGATGACCGAGCGTCGCGACGGCGGCGGACAGAAGCTCGAGGAGCACGACGCGATGATCTGCCGCGCCTGCGGCAACGAGGAGCGCGCGTCCGAGGGCTATCCCTGCACGAACTGTGGCACGTTCATCTGCGTGATCTGCAGCCTGCGGGGGATCCAGCACTGCCGGGAGTGCGCCGCGCGCCTCGGCGAGCCGCTTCCCACGCCACCCACGCCGCGTGCCGTCTGACGCAGGCGCGGCGCCGGCCGACCTGACGCGGTTCGGCCTCGCCATCGGACACGCGACCGACGAGGAGGGCGCCACCGGGTGCACGGTGGTGCGCGGGATCGACGGTCCCGTGCGCGCCGCCGCCGCGATCTTCGGACGGGCGACCGGGACGCGCGAGGTCGAGACGCTCGCGCCGGAGCACCTCGTCGATCGCGCCGACGCGATCCTCCTCACCGGCGGCTCGGCCTACGGCCTCGACGCTGCCGCCGGCGTGATGCGCTGGATGGAGGAGCGCGGCCGCGGCTTCGACGTCGGCGCCGGCGTCGTGCCGATCGTCCCCGCGGCGGTGGTGTTCGACCTCGCGCCGCTCGGGCGCCCCGACGCTCGGCCGACCCCCGCGATGGCCTACGACGCCTGCGACGCCGCGACCCCCACGGGGATCGCCGAGGGATCGGTGGGCGCGGGGACCGGCGCGACGGTGGGGAAGGCGGCGCGCGCGGCGGGTGCGATGAAGGGGGGATTCGGCTGCGCCGTCGCCCGGGCCGACGAGCTGGCGGTGGCCGCCCTCGCCATCGTCAACGCCTTCGGCGACGTGCGCGACGGGGCGGGACGGATCATCGCCGGCGCGCGGGACGGGGCGGGCAGGTTCGTGGATGCGACGCAGCTGCTGCAGCAGGGCGGGGGCTCCTCGCGGTTCCGCAGCACGGCGACGCCCACCCTGCGGAACACGACGCTGTGCGTCGTCGCCACCGACGTCCCCTTCGATCGGGTCGCGCTGCAGCAGATCGCGCGGGCGGCCGGCGCGGCGCTCTTCCGGCGCATCACGCCCACCGGCACCACCTTCGACGGCGACGTGGTCTTCGCGGTCTGTCCGCTCGCCCCGCCCCGGGGCGACGCGATCCAGTCGATGCGGGTGGAGTCGCTGGCGGTCTCGGCGCTGGAGGCGGCGATCGAGCGGGCCGTCCGCCTGGCGCGCGGTCGCGACGGGATCCCCGGGCTCGCCGACGCGGAGGCGGGCGTCGGATGACGGAGGCCGTCCCGCCGGTCTGGGAGGGCGTGGTGACGGCGTCGATCGCGCCGATGCACCAGGAGCCGCGCATCGCCAGCCAGCAGATCTCGCAGCGGCTCGCCGGCGCGCGCGTGGAGGTGTTCGAGGAGCTGGGCGACTGGCTGCGCGTACGCGGGGAGGACGGCTACGAGGGGTGGATGCATCGCGGCTACGTCGGCGCGCTCGCCGCACCGTCGCCGGGCGCACTCGTCTCGCTGGGGTGCGTGGTGCGCGCCCCCTCGGGGAACATCCGTCCGTTGCCGCTCGGTGCGCGCCTGTCGCCGGACGACGTGCTCGTGGACGGCGAGGCGATCGCCGAGGCGGAGCGGGCGCGCCGCTTTCCCTCGCACCCCGACGCGATCGCCGACAGCGCCCTCCGCTTCTTCGAGGGGACGAGCTACCAGTGGGGCGGGCTCACGCCGTGGGGATCCGACTGCTCGGGCTTCGTCCAGAGCATCTTCGCGCTCCACGGCGTGCCGCTGCCGCGGGACGCCTGGCAGCAGGCGCTGATCGGCCGCACGGCGGGACGCGACCCGCTGGCGCTCGGCGCGTCGGATCTGCTCTTCTTCTCCGACCGCGACGACGAATGGATCACCCACGTCGGCCTCTCCCTCGGCGCCCGGCGAATGGCGCACGTCGCGCTGGGACGCGGCGGCTACGCGGTGGAGCGGCTCGACGACCCCGACGATCCGTACGTCCAGAAGCTCCGCGAGCGCTTCCTGTTCGGCCGGCGGATACCGATGCCGAGGTGAGGGAGCGACTGACGGCTGCGTCCTGCGAGCTGCGAACTGCTGCGTCCTGCGGGCTTCGTCCTGCGTCTTCACCCCTCGGGACGCTCCCGACGCAGTCCGCAGGACGCAGCAGTTCGCAGCAGTCTGTCGCTCCCCCCTAACTCACCAGCCCCGTCACCCGCGCCCCGCTCATGGCCTGGGCGCTCACCGCGACCCGCACGAGCACCGGGACCTGGGCGATCATGCGGTCGTCGAGGAAGAGGGCGAGGTGGTAGCGCCCCGGCACGTCCATCGGCAGGTCGATCATGGCGATCACCGGGAGATCCATCTCGCCGGTCATCGCCGGCGGCTGGCCGACGTCGAGGGCGCCCGTGCTCTCCCACAGCTCCTGCCCGCGCGGGTTGATCCAGCGGAGCTGGAGGGCGTGCGTGCCGACGTCGGCCGGCGTTCCCTTGAGGTGGACGACCAGGTGCGCGCGCGGGTGTACGGCGGGGAGGGTGCCGACCTGCAGCGCATCGAAGACTCCCAGGATGTTGAGCTTGCCCTCCTGGGAAAGGTTCGCCGCGTCGGCGAACAGGGCGAAGACGACTTGCATTCGTAACGATAGACCGGGCAGCTGACGGCGTCTAGCTTTCGAGACATGAGTATCTCCGCACGCACGATGTCCGGTGCGACGACGCCCGACCGCGAGCAGACCACGCGGTCGGGCGTCTGGCTCACCGAGCTGCTGCTGCTTCTGATGGCGACGATCTGGGGAGTGAACTTCAGCGTCGTGAAGTTCGCGAGCGGGGCGATGCCCCCGTTCGCCTTCAACTCGGCGCGCGTCACCCTCGCCGCGCTCGCGCTCGTGGTGCTCGTGCGCGCGGCGCGCCGCTCCCTGCCGTCGCGCGGCGACGTCCTGCGCCTGCTCGCGATCGGCGTCGTCGGCAACGGGTTCTATCAGATCCTCTTCGTCGAGGGCGTGGCGCGCACGCGCGCCGGCGACGCGGCGCTCATCCTGGCCGCGTCGCCGGCGTTCATCGCCCTCATCGGCCACCTCCGCGGCTCCGAGCGCATCACCAGGCGCGGCGCGGCGGGGATCGCGCTCTCGATGTTGGGGATCGCGCTCGTCGTGCTCGGCGGCAGCGCGGCGCGGCACGGTGATGCGACGCTGCTCGGCGGCGCCTTCGTCCTCGCGGCGTCGCTCTGCTGGAGCGTCTACACCGTCCTCATGCAGCCCTTCACGGCGACGGTGGACCCGCTCGCGCTCGCGGCCATCACGATGGTGGGGGGCGTGCCCGTGCTGCTCGCGACGTCGGTGCCGGCGCTCGTCGCCACGACGTGGCAGGACGTCTCGGGCGCCGCCTGGCTCGCGGTGTTCTACAGCGGGATCCTGTCGCTCGTGGCCGCCTATCTCTGCTGGAATCGCGGCGTCAAGACGATCGGGCCAACGCGCACGGCGATGTTCGGCAACCTCCAACCGGTGATCGCGCTCCTCGTCGCGTGGGCGACGCTCGGCGAGAGCCCGCGCGCGTGGCAGCTGCTCGGCGCAGGCGCGATCTTCGCCGGGCTCCTCCTCAGCCGCCGCGTGTCCGTCGCATGAACCTCGTCCTCTTCGACATCGACGGCACCCTGCTGTGGACCGACGGCGCTGGCCGGCGCGCGATCCACACGGCGCTCTCCGAAGTGTTCGGCACGACGGGGCCCGAGCACCACTGGTTCGACGGCAAGACGGATCCGCAGATCGTGCGGGAGCTGATGTCGCTCGCGGGGCTCGAGCACGGGCTCGTCGAGATGCATCTCGAGCGGCTGTTCGCGCGCTACCTCGAGCGGCTCGCCGCCGAGCTCTCGGCGCCCGGCCACGAACCGAGGCTCTTTCCCGGAATCCCGGAGCTCCTGGATGCGCTGGAGTCGCGCGACGACGTCGTGCTCGGGCTGCTCACCGGCAACCTGGCCGACGGGGCGCGCGCGAAGCTCGCGTCGGTGGGGATCGATCCCGACCGCTTCCTGATCGGCGCCTACGGCTCGGACCACGCCGACCGCCCCGAGCTGCCGGCGATCGCGATCCGACGCTTCCGCGAGCGTTTCGGCCGCGAGATCGCGGGCGATCGGGTGGTGGTGATCGGCGACACCCCCGCCGACCTGACCTGTGGTCGGGGCGTCGGGGCTCGGGCGATCGGCGTGGCGACGGGGCGCTACTCGGTGGACGACCTGCGCGCGCACGAGGCGCATGCCGTCTTCGCCGATCTCTCCGATACCACCGCCGTGCTGGCGGCGATCCTGGAGCCGTGAGCGGCGACCCGCACACCGTGCTGGCCGAGGTCGAGCGCCGCGGCGTCGTCGTGACGGGGGAGGCGCTGCTCACCCCGTCGGCGACGCGCTTCGAGCTGGTGGTGCGCCGGAGCGGGTGCGAGCCCGAGCTGCTCGACGTCCCGTACGAGGACGTGGGCTCGCTCGTGCGGACGGGGGCGCGCGGCCTCGACGTCGTGCTGCAGCGTGGTGGACGTGTCCGGCTGGGGTTCGCGACGGAGGCGGAGGCGTCGTCGGTCGAGGCGCTGCTGCTCGCGCGTTGCTGCACCCTTCCCGAGCTCACCCGTGCCCTCCGCTCACTCGGCCGTCGACGAGGGGAGGCGGCGGCGACGGCGACGGACGCCGATCGCTTCTTCGAGCCGCTGCTCGCGGCACGGCATGCCGCAGCGGCCGGCGGCATGGCGGACGCGCTACGCGCCTTCCGCGGCTCGGCGATCGCCGAGCAGCTCGAGCGCACGGCGGCCGCGTTCGCGGAGGCCCACTATCCCGAGCGTCCGAGCGCGCGCCGCGCGCTGGAGGCGCGTCTGAGCGAGCACCTCGAGCCGCTGGCCGCAGCGCTTCTCGATCTCGACGACGCGGCCGCCGAGGTGACGCAGGGCACATCGCCCCCCGTGGCCGGGTGGCGCGAGTGGACGCGCCGTCTGCGACTCGTGTTCGAGCGCGCCGACGAGTGCTGGGCTCACCTCGCGGCGGAGCTGGCGCCGCTGCGCGAGCGGCGGGTGTCCGCCGCTCGCCGATCGCGGTAACTTCCCGACGTGTCGCTCGACGCAATCTTCTCGTCGCCTTACGGCCCGCTCGTCATCTTCGGTCTCCGCATCGTCGACGTCTCGCTCGACACGATGCGCGTGATCTTCGCCATCCGCGGCAAGCGCGGGCTGGCCGCGACGCTGGGCTTCTTCATCGCGCTGATCTGGCTCGTCGCCGTCGGCAACGCGGTGCGGCACATCGACAGCATCTGGCACGTGCTCGGCTACGCCGGCGGCTACGCGACGGGCACCTTCGTCGGCGTCACCATCGAGCGGATCGTCGCCTACGGGGTGGCGATGGTGCGCGTGATCTCGACGCACGCCGGCGCCGGGATCGCGGGCGCGCTGCGCGAGCGCGGCTACGGCGCGACGCAGTTCCTCGGCGAGGGGCGCGAGGGGCAGGTGGAACTGGTGACCGTCGTCGTGCACCGCAGCCACCTCGACGAGGTCATGTCGATCGTCGAGACGCACGATCCCAGCGCCTTCGTCACCGTCGAGGAGCCGAAGTCGATGCGGGGCGGACTGCTCGCGACCCGCGAGTGGCCGGTGAGCGGCGTCGTCGATCGGTGGCTCCCGGGACGGCAGCGTGTCTGACCGTCCGGCGCGGCGCCGCGACGCGCCACCGCCTCACGTCCCACGCCGTCCCCCCGAACAGCTGTCGTTGCTCGACGAGTCCGAATCGCGATCGCGCCCGACGCGCACCTCGGGCAATCACGCGGCGATCCGCAAGCCGCGCGGGCCGCGCTTCGGCGAGCAGTTCGAGTTCTTTCCCCCGAAAGTCACCGTCGAGCGACTCGACCCGCACCGCTACCTCGGCATCCGCTCCCGCGTCGCCGGCCTCTGGCGGGTCACGATCGGCAACGAGGACCCGCACCTCGTGTTCGAGGACCGGCACGGCCGCTACTGCGAGACGCACGGCGTCGACTGCCGAGCGGTGCGGCTGGTGCGGGAGGCGGATTGACGGTTTGACAGGTCGACAGCGGTGAGAAACGGCGTCGTCAGGAGAGAGAGCTCCTCTGACGACGCCGTTCTCTTACTCCTGTCGAGCTGTCGAGCTGTCGAGCTGTCGAGCTGTCGAGCTGTCGAGCTGTCAACGGCGGATCCTTCCCGTTCGCTGCGCTCCGGGTCGGGATGACCGCCGGTACCGTCAAACCGTCAAACCGTCAATCCGCCATTCCCCGCCCTTCACGCCGCCTTCGCCGCGTAGATCCCCGGCTTCCCCGGGCCCGGCGTCCAGCGCAGCCACATCCACACGGCGCCGCCGGCGACGAAGACGAGCGCGATCACCTGCGCCATCGTCAGCGGGCCGATGAAGCGGTCGTCCTTCGCGCGGAAGAACTCGACGATGAAGCGCTCGATCCCTGCCAGCACGCAGTAGAGACCGAACAGCCATCCCTCGGCGTGCTTGTGGTCGCGCAGCCGCCAGAGGATGAGGAACATCACGAAGCCCATCGCCGTCTCGTACAGCTGCGTGGGATGGACCGCGAGCACCGTGTCGGGGGAGGCGCCGGGGGGGATCGGCACGCCGAACTCGCTGCTCATCACCGACGCGGTCGACGGAGGCGCGCCCTGCGGGAAGGCCACGGCGAGCGGGCCGTCCCACGGACGGCCGTAGTCGTCGCCCACCGCCCAGCAGCCGGTGCGCCCCACGGCGTACGCGGCGGCGACCGCCGGGCCGCCGACGTCGAACACCTTCATCAACCCGTAGCGCTTCTTCACCACCACCGCCATCACGGCGACGATCCCGCCGATCAGCCCACCCCAGAAGACGAAGCCGCCGCGGGCGAACAGCGCGTCCCAGTTCCGCAGCACGACCACGTAGTAAAGCTTCGCGCCGAGCAGCCCGCCGATCACCGCGGCGAAGATCATGTCGCCCACCGGCTCCGGATCGTGGCCGCGACGGGCCAGCTCCTTCTGCGCCACGAGCTGGGCGACGACGAAGGCGAGCAGCACCGCGAGCCCGAAGCCGGTGACCTCGAGAGGGCCGAGCCGGTATGCGAGCGGGTGGTGGACGATGGGGTCGAGAGCGAGGATCATGGCGGGGATCAGTGCGCGACGAGCCCTGGCAGCGGCATCGACGCGAAGGCGTTGAGCCCGAGCGGAGAGCGTTCTCCCTGCTCGAAGCGGAAGAGGGCGGCGCGCGCGATCATCGCCGCATTGTCGGTCGCGAGACGGGGCGACGGCGCGTACACCGTCGCGCCGAACGCGGCGGCGCGCGCGGCCATCGCGCGCACCAGCGTCTGGTTGCATGCCACGCCGCCGCCCAGCACGATCCGTTCGCGCACGTAACGCTCGGCGGCGCGCGCGGTCTTCTCGACCAGCGTCTCGACCAGGGCGTCCTGGAAGGCGCGGGCGAGGGTGGCTCGCACCGGGTCGGGGAGCGCGGCGCCCGTCACCACGCGTCCGTCGAGCGCCGCCGCGCCCTCGCGCGCGCGCACCTCGGCGCGCACCGCGTTGAGCACGGCCGTCTTGAGCCCGCTGAAGGAGACATCGTAGTAGTCATCGTCCTCGGGCGACTGATCGCGACGGAGCATGGGCCGAGCGAAGCGCAGCGGCGGCGCCCCCCGGCCCCGGTTCGCGTCGTCCGGTGCCGCGGCGGCCATCCGCTCCACGTGTGGTCCGCCAGGATAGGGGAGTCCGAGGAGCTTCGCCACCTTGTCGTACGCCTCGCCCGCGGCGTCGTCGCGCGTGCGCCCGAGCAGCCGGTACCGCCCCCACGCTTCGACGTCGATCAGGAGCGTGTGCCCCCCCGACACGAGGAGGGCGGTGAAGGGGGGGACCGCCTCCGCATGCTCGAGCGACGTCGCGAAGAGATGCCCCTCCATGTGATGCACGCCGAGGACGGGGAGGCCGGCGCTCCACGCCAGCGACTTCCCGAAGCTCACGCCGACGAGCAGCGCGCCCACGAGCCCGGGCGCGTTCGTCACCGCGACGCAGTCCACGTCGCCGAGCGACGCGCCCGCGTCCCGGAGCGCCTGGCGCACCACGGGCGCGACGGCGGTGAGGTGGGCGCGCGACGCGATTTCCGGCACCACGCCGCCGAAGATCCGGTGCACGTCCTGCGACAGGATGACGAGCGACTCGAGCGTCGCCGCGTCGCCGCGGCCGCTCAGCACCGCCGCCGACGTCTCGTCGCACGACGTCTCGAGCGCGAGCACGCGCGTCGGCCGGGTGCCGGCGCTCACCGGTGACCTCCGACGTGCGGCGCCATGCTGTCGCGCTCCGCGCTCGGACGCGTGGTGCTGTCGCGCGGCGCGAGGGCGCGCGTCGTGTCCCGTCGCGTCGCGTCGTGGCGCGTGCTGTCGTGGCGGGCCGTGTCGCGAGGCGTGGTGTCGGGGGGCAGCGTGCGACGGAGCGGGGGCGGCGGACGTCGCACGACGGTCGGCGCGTTGGGTTCCGATTCGCCGAAGGCCTCCTCGGCGCGCGCCAGCCTGGACACGCGCACCCGCACGAACGCGGGGCGGATCCGCACTCCCAGACTGCCCAGCCCCGTCGTGTCGAGCGCGACCTGATGCACGCGCCCTTCCGTCGGGGGCAGCGTCTCCGCCACCGTGCGCAGCGCCTGCACCCGCGCGACGCCGCGCCGCCGCCCCGTCACGACCACGCTCTCCGGCTGGAAGAAGAGGCCGGCCGCGACCCGTCCGAGGCTGTCCGGCGCGACCAGGAGCCCCGAGCGCACGGGGACGCGGCGGCTCACCGTCGACTTGAAGACGAGGGTGATCGTGCGCGGGCGCACGTCGAGCACGCGTGCGTCGATCCCCGGCGGGAGGTCGACGTCCACCGCGCGCAGATCCATCGTGATCGTGTCCGGGAGGTCGCCGGCGATCGTGCGGCGGATGACCGGGGGCGTCTGATGCAGCTTGAGCATCTCGCGCCCGAGACCGCGCACGAGCGCGCGCACCTGCGGCGGCTCCCCCGCCAGCTCCAGCGTGCCGTCGAGGACGGGCGCGAAGCGCACCGGGAGCAGCTCCTCGGACTCCTCGCGCGTGCTCGTGATCACCCAGAGGACGAGCCCCAGGAAGACCGCCGTCGCCTTGAGCGGCAGTCGTTCGGTGAACGCGGCGCGGGCGCGCTTGCGCCACCGCACGGAACGCGAGAGCTGTCGGACCGCCATCGCGTCAGCTTCTCGGCGCCGCCAGCGGCGCCACGGTGCGCCCCGTGTCTGGCGGGATCGACACGCCGAGCAGCGAGGCGATGAGGGCGCGGCTGGGATACGAGTCCCAGTCGAACGCGCCGAGATGCTTGCGGCGGATGATCCCGTCGCGATCGATGATGAAGGTGGCGGGGTAGCCGGTGAGCTGATAGGTCCGATCGATCGCGCGCAGCGAGTCGTGGAGGATCTCGAAGGTCACGCCGAGCTCCCGCGCGAAGTCGCGCACGCCGCTGCCGCTCACCGCCTCGTCCACGCTCACCGCCACGATGCGCAACCCCTTGTCGCCGAACTCGCGGTGCAGCCGCTCGAGGCTCGGCATCTCCTGGCGGCAGGGGCCGCACCAGGTCGCCCAGACGTTGAGCAGCACGACGTTCCCCTGGAAGTCGGCGAGCGAGCGCACGCCGCGCGCCGGCGGGACCGCGGCCGCGGTGAAGTTCGGCGCCCGCGACTGCACCGCGACCGGATCGAGGGTTCCGCCGACGAGGCGGACCCCGATCGCGAGCGCCGCGACGAGCACCGCCACGACCACGCCGACGATCGCCCACTGCCGTCCGTTGCTCACGCGGTGCGTCCCTCCATGCGCCTCACGCGCGCGCCTCGCACTGGCTGCGCAGCGCGGCGATCTCCTGCTGCGGCGCGGCGGCGGAGAAGATCGCGTTGCCGGCCACGAAGGTGTCGGCGCCCGCTTCCCACGCCGCGCGGATCGTGTCGCGCGCGATGCCGCCGTCCACTTCGAGACGCGCGCCGCTGCGCACCTCGGCCAACATCCGGTGCGCCCGACGGATCTTGTCGATGCTCGCCGGGATCAGCCGCTGGCCGCCGAACCCCGGGTTCACGCTCATCACGAGCAGCAGGTCGAGATCGGCGAGCACCTCGCTCGCCGCCGACAGCGGCGTCGCGGGATTGAGCGCGACGCCGGCGAGGCAGCCGAGCTCGCGGATGCGGGCGAGCTGCCGCTGCAGGTGATAGGTCGACTCGGGATGGATCGTCAGCACCGACGCGCCGGCGCCGGCGAAGGCGTCGAGATACTGCTCCGGCTCGACGACCATGAGATGCACGTCGATGGGGAGCGTCGTCAGCCGGCGCACCGTCTCGATCACCTTCGCGCCGAAGGTGAGGTTCGGCACGAAGCGGCCGTCCATGACGTCCACGTGGATCCAGTCGGCGCCGCCGGCCTCGCACATGGCGATCTCGTCGGCGAGGCGCGCGAAGTCGGCGCTGAGGATCGATGGAGCGATGCGCACCGCCACGGTCACCCTCCTGCGACGCGAAGTGAGACCCGCGAACCCGCGAGCGCCTGGCTGTTGGCGGCCGGCGTCTGGCTGACGACGATGCCGATCCCTCCCGGCGCGTCGTCCGTGTCGCGCGAGACGTCGCCGAGCACCAGCCCGGCCTGTTCGAGCATGAGACGCGCGTCCTCGATCGACCGGCCGACGACGTCGGGGACGGTGATCGCGCTGGCGCCGGCGCTCACCACGAGCGAGACGGTTCCCGGCTGCGCGAGGCGCTCCCCGCCGCGTGGCGAGGTGGCGAGCACGTCCCCGCGCGGCTGCTCGCTCGCCTGCTCCGTGACCTCGCCGATCGAGTAGCCGGCGCCCTCGATCGCCGTCTCGGCATCCGCGCGCGGCATCCCGACGACGTTCGGCACCGACGCGGCGCGCTGGCCGCCGCTCACGACGAGCCGGATCGGCGTCCCCGCGAGCTCGCGCGAGCCGGGAGCCGGCGACTGCTCGAGCACCGTCCCCGCCGGCGATGCGGCGTGGCTGCGGGTCTCGCCACGCTCGGCCGAGAAGCCCGCGCGGCGAAGCTCCTGCTCGGCGTCCTCGTACACCATCCCGAGCACGTTCGGCACCTTCTCGTCGCGCGGCACGATCCCGGACGGGAAGAGCACGAACGCCGCGACCAGATAGGCGAGGAAGAAGCCGCTCGCCATGGCGACGAGGTACGGCAGGAAGCGGCGAAGGCCGTTGCGCCAGCTCATGCCGCCCTCCGCAGTCGCGCCGCGAAGGCGCCGTCGGTGCCATGGCGCTGCGGGAGGACGCGCAGCCGCCCCGCGTCGAGTACCTCGTCCGGCACGGCGCCCGCCGCGGGCGGTTCGAGCGTCCACTCCGCGTGGTCGGCCAGGAAGCCGTCCACCGGTGCGTCGTTCTCCTCCGGCTCGAGCGAACAGGTGCTGTAGATGAGCAGCCCACCCGGCCGCACGACGTCGGCGGCGGCGCGCAGGATCTGCCGCTGCAGCACGCCGAGCATCGCGAGATCGGAGGCACGGAGCCGCCAGCGGGCGTCGGGATGGCGGCGGAAGGTCCCCGTGCCGGTGCACGGCACGTCGATCAGCACCACGTCCATCGACCGCACCGCGGGGGAGCGCGCATCGGCCACGTACGGGAACACGCGATGCGCCTCGAGCCGCGCCACGTTCGCACGTACGCGCTCGAGGCGGAGCGTCGAGAGGTCGCTCGCGAAGACCTGCCCCGCGGTGCGCGACAGCTCGACGGCCTTGCCTCCGGGCGCGGCGCAGAGGTCGGCCACGCGGCTCCCCGGCTCGATCGCGGCGTAGCGCGTCACGAGCGTCGAGGCGGGATCCTGCAGGTGGAAGTGTCCCTGCCGGAACGCTCCGAGCTCGGTGAGCGAGGAGAGGCCGCCGGTGAGAACGATGCTGTCGTCCACGAGGGGGGCGGGCGCCGTCTCCACCCCCGCTGCAGCCAGCGAGCGGCGAAGCTCCTCCGCCGTGGTGCGGACCGGGCGCGCGACGAGCGGCGCCTCGGTGTTGTTCGCCTCGAGGAGCCGGCGCGTCTCGTCGAGCCCCCACCGCTCGCCCCACCGCTGCACGAGCCAGGCGGGGTGCGAGAGCTCGACGGCGAGCGCCTCGAGGGGCGACTCGGGGAGGGGGACGTGCAGCCGGTCGCGCTCGCGGTCGACGCGGCGCAGCACCGCGTTCACGAAGCGCGAGGCGCCCAGACCGTGCGCGCGCTTGGCCAGCTCGACCGTCTGCGCGATCGCCGCGTACGGCGGCACGCTCCCCATGAAGAGCAGCTGCTGGGTGCCGAGCCGCAGGAGGTCGACGACGTCGGCGTCCACCCGGGCGAGCCCCGTGCGCACGAGGGGGTCGAGCAGGGCGTCGATCCAGCCGCGGCGCCGGAGCATCCCGTAGACCAGCTCGCGCGCCCAGCGGCGATCCCGCGGCTCCAGCGCCGCCGTCCGCCGATCGAACGACGGATCGAGGAGCTCCCCCCCGCGCAGGTCCGCACAGATCGCCGCCGCTGCCACTCGCGATTCGGTGATCCCGAACGCGCCTCCCCCTCGTGCGAGCACTCGATTCATGATCCCATAATACCCCGGAGGCGCGAAGCGTGCGCGTCCGGCCGGGTCGTCACCGCGCGGTCGCCGTCTCGCCAAGTCGATCCCCGGCGGCGATGCCGCGCCCGCGCATCCAGTCCTCGGGGGTGAGTCGCTTCTTCCCCGCCGGCTGCACGGCGAGGATCCGGAGCGCGCCGGCTCCGCAGGCGACGGTCATCCCGACGTGATCGATCCCGAGCACCTCGCCCGGCTCGGCGTCGCGCATCCCCGGGGCAAGCCGCGCGCCGAAGAGCTTGACCTCGGTGCCGCGCAGCGTCGTGAAGGCGCCCGGCCGCGGGTCGTAGGCGCGGACGACGCGCCCCACCTCCTCCGCCGTGCGCGTCCAGTCGATGCGGGTCATCTCGCGCTCGATCTTCGGCGCGTACGTGGCGAGGCGGTCGTCCTGCGGCTGCGCGTCGGCGCGCCCCATCGAGACGAGCGCCAGCGCCTCGATGAGCGCGAGCGCGCCCAGCTCCGACAGGCGCAGCGACAGCTCCCCGTACGTCTCGTCGTCGGCGATCGGCGTCGCGACCCGATGGATCACCGGTCCCGCGTCGAGCTGCGGGACCATCTGCATGATCGACACCCCGGTCTCGCTCAGCCCCTCGAGGATCGCCCCCTGGATCGGCGCCGCGCCGCGGAGGAGCGGGAGGAGCGAGGCGTGGATGTTGAGCGTGCCGAGCTTCGGCAGGTCGATGACCGACTTGGGGAGGATGTGCCCGTAGGCCACGACGACCGAGAGGTCGGGGGCGAGTGCCCGGAGCTGCGCCTCGAACTCCGGACCGCGCGGCCGCTCCGGCTGGAGCACGGTCAGCGACTCGGCCAGCGCGACCTTCTTGACCGCCGACGGCTCGAGCGTCGAGCGCGAGCGTCCGACGGGGCGATCGGGCTGCGTCACCACCCCCGCGACCTCGAACCCCTCGCCGAGCAGCGCGCGCAGCGGCGGCGTCGCGAACTCCGGCGTGCCCCAGAAGAGCACGCGCACGTCAGAGCTCCTCGTCCGAGTGGTGGTGCCGCGCGACCTCCTCGGGGGTGAGCTTCCGGATGCCGTGCGGGTACTTCTCCTTCTCCTTCTGCCACTTCGCGAGCGCGCTGCGGCGCTTGAAGGGGCCGAGGTAGTCGATGAAGAGCTTCCCGTGCAGATGGTCGATCTCGTGCTGCAGGCAGCGCGCGAGCAGCTCGTGCGCCTCGATCTCGACCTGCTCGCCGTGCTCGTTCATCGCGCGCACGATCACGTGCTCGGGGCGCACGACGTCGCCGTACACCTCGGGGATGGAGAGGCACCCCTCCTCCCCCTTCTCGGAGCCGTCGCCGTGGACGACCTCCGGGTTGATGATGACGAAGCGGTCCCCCTC
>Ga0182741_1003700_pt1 | contig 15925 bp, 13 predicted proteins | sample eDN5th37CBELigOP_FD_128874 | JGI IMG/M metagenome (GOLD analysis project Ga0182741, IMG submission 128874) | Enriched Organic Plus compost microbial communities from Emeryville, California, USA - eDNA 5th pass 37_C BE-Lig OP (version 2) (version 2) ...
CGGGGATCAGTCATGGAGGAGCGGTCCTGGCATTCGATGGCGGAGGCGGACGGGAATCGAACCCGCCAGCGGCAGAAACTGTCGCTCAGCGATTTTGAAGACCGCGCCGGTCACCAGACCGGATACGCCTCCCTGACCCATCGCTCCATCATTACAGGCAACATGGTCTTCATGACGTACCGACTGACCCAATACGCCCATGGTGGCGGCTGTGCCTGCAAGATTCCGCCCGGCGAATTGGAGGACGTGGTACGCGGGCTGACCCACGCCGATCCGAAGGATCCGCTCGGTGAGCTGCTCGTCGGACTCGACGACGGTGATGACGCGGCCGCGGTGCGGATCAACGGCGATACCGCGTTGATCGCGACGACCGACTTCTTCACACCTGTCGTCGACGACGCGTACGACTGGGGCCGGATCGCGGCGACCAACGCGCTGTCTGACGTCTACGCCATGGGCGGGCGACCGGTGGTGGCGGTGAACCTGCTGGGGTGGCCGCGCGATGTGCTGCCGTTCGAGTTGGCCGCGGAGACCCTGCGCGGCGGTCTCGATGTCTGTGCGGCGGCCGGTTGCCATCTCGCGGGCGGGCACAGCGTGGACGATCCCGAACCCAAGTACGGCCTGGCCGTCACCGGCATCGCCGATCCGAAGCGGTTGTTACGCAACGATTCCGGTAAACCCGGTGTGCCGTTGTCGCTGACGAAGCCACTCGGCATCGGTGTGCTCAACAGCAGGCACAAGGCCACCGGTGAAGTGTTTCCCCAAGCGATCGAGGCCATGACGACCCTCAACGCCGCGGCCTCGGCTGCGGCACTCGCCGCCGGTGTCGAATGTGCCACGGATGTCACCGGTTTCGGTCTGCTCGGACATCTGCACAAGCTGGCCCGCGCCAGTGGGGTGACGGCGGTGATCGACTCGAAAGCCGTGCCCTATCTGGAAGGGGCCCGCGAGGCGATCGCGGCCGGCTTCGTCAGCGGTGGGTCGCGGCGCAATCTGGAATGGGTGAGCCCGCACATCGACGCCTCGGCGGTGGGGGAGGACGAGGCGCTGCTGCTCGCCGACGCGCAGACGTCCGGTGGTCTGCTGATCGCAGGTGAGATCCCGGGCGCCCCGGTGATCGGCGAACTCGTCGCGCGTGGCGATCACACCATTGTGGTGCGGTAATCGGGACTCGCGCCCGACGCGTTGCGGTCGTCGTCAACCGACATCGCGGCGTAGCAACTGTGCCAGATACCACGAGTTCGCCGGACCCATGACGCGGTTGCCCTGCACGTAGATCGTCGGGGAGGCGGGCAGCCCGGCGGCCTGAGCATCGAGGTTGTCGTCCTCCACGCGCGACAGTTGGTTGTTGGTGTTGAGCGACTGTTCGAAGCGGCCCACGTCCAGGCCGACATCGCGCGCAATGTCCGTCAGTGCGGCGTCGGGGTCGCCGCCGGGTTTGACGAGGGCGTCGTGCATGTCCCAGAAGCGGCCCTGCTGGGCGGCGGCCTCGAGGGCCAGTGCGCAGTTCAAGGCCTGGTCGTCGGTGGTGTGATGGCGGAAGACGATCCGCAGGCGGTCGCCGAACTGCTGCCTGACCTCGCGAAGTGCTTCGGCCGTTCTCGTGCGGTAGTCCTCGTCGATCGCGGCATAGACCACGACGGTGGCCGCCGCGTCGCGGGGCCCGCGCACGTGGTCTCGCTCCATATCCACGTCGCGCTGGAGGACTCGCCCCGCAGGGGTGGGCAACGGTCGCACGCGGTCGCCGATGCGGAACGTCGCCCATGCCAACAGGAACGCCACCGCGGATGCGATCAAGACACCTACGCGGGCCTCGGCCTGCGATCGGTTGTCCCCGAGTGAAATCTTCACCACAAGCAGGGAAATCGTGAACCCCATGCCGGACAACGCGCCGATACCTGCGATCCTCGGCAGATCGAGGCCAGGCACGCGCGAAGCCGCTGAGAACCGTTCGACGAGAAACGCGGCGGTGGTGATGCCGAGCAGTTTCCCGACGACCAAACCGACGACAATGCCCCATGTCAGTCGTGAAGCCGCCGCATCGTGAAACGCTGCACCGGTCAACGCCACCCCGGCATTCGCCAGGGCAAAGATCGGCACCACAACGAAATTCACGTACGGCGTCAAAACCTCGGACATCCGTTGATTCAGCGGGACCGAGTAGTCCAAGGTACGACGCACCACTCTTGCGGCCCGTGGATTGGGTGCTTGACGGAAGAGATGGACAAACCGAGCGACCCGGTCGACGTCTGGCCCGTGTTGTGGATACACCGGCATGAGAAGCGCGACGAGAACACCGGCGAGGGTCGCGTGGACACCAGATGCGTGGGTCGCGAACCACGTCGCCACTGCGACGACGAAGTACGGCGTCATCCGCCACACACCGACCCGTTGCATCATCCACACCACGAACAGGCCCGCGCCCGCCAGCGCCAGTGCGCCGACGTCGAGGTCGGCGGTGTAGAAGACGGCGATCACCGTGAGTGCCCCGATGTCGTCGAGGACGGCGAGGGTCAGCAGGAATATCCGCAACCGCGGGGCATTGCTCGGGCCGACGAGAGCCAACATGCCGAGCGCGAAGGCCGTGTCGGTCGAGATGACCGCACCCCATGCCGAAGACGACGGCAGGCCCTGTGTGAACGACAGGAAAATGACCACGGGAACCACCAGTCCGCCGAGCGCACAGCAGGCCGGCAAGATGGCACGGCGGCGTTGCCGCAACTCGCCGATGGTGAGTTCACGTCGTACGTCCAGGCCGACCGCGAAGAAGAAGACGGTCATCAGACCCTCGTTGACCCACTCGGCAAGCGGCAAGGTCAGGCCGAGTCGCCCTACCTCGATCGAGGCCGTGGTCTCCCACAACGACGAGTAGGTGGAGCCGATGTTCGCCCAGATGAGCGCCGACGCGGTGGCTCCCGCGAGCGCGAACGCCGCGTAGGTGTCGTTGTTGAAGAAGCGGTTCAACACCAGACGGTGACGCAGAACGGCTGCGTCGTCCCGGCTGATGGTCATCGCCGCACCCTCCGATGGTGAACAGGCTGGGTCGCAAAGCGTTCCTGGCATGGATGGGTGATCCGGACCGCCGAGGTGCGCCGCCGTATGAGGCCACCGGATACCCGCGTGGTTGCGCCCGAAACGTCTGATTGGCGACGTTCCCCACCCGGTGCGCCCGATAGGATCGCCACAGATCGAGGGGGTGCGCGTGGCTGACGACGCGGTCATCGATGAGTTGGCTGCGGCTGTCGTACGCAGCCCCGAGTTGACCGAGCTTCGGCTGCACCTGGCCACGTTGTTGGTCGAGCGTGGACGCTACGCCGAGGCGCTGGCCCATTGCAGCACCGTCCTGGCGCAGGATGCCGGTAACAGCCGCGCCGTGGACCTTCTACAGACATGCAGCGCAGCGTTGTCGTCGACACCCCGTCCCGAGCGGTTCGACTGGTCGGCAGCCGAGGAGCAGGTTGCCGATATCGTCAAGCCCGCGTTCGTCGAAGAGCCTGCGCAGGTGGTCGATGAAAACGATTTCGACGCCGTGCGGTCCAGCGGTGTGCGCCTGTCGGACGTCGCTGGGATGGCCGATGTGAAGAGGCAGCTCGAGCTGTCGCTGCTCGGGCCCATCCGCAATCCCGAACTGATGAAGGCCTTCAAGATGTCGGCCCGTGGAGGCTTGCTGCTCTACGGTCCGCCCGGCTGCGGCAAGACCTTCATCGCCAAGGCCGTGTCCGGCGAACTCGGCGCGAACTTCTATCAAGTGGGCATCGCCGACGTGCTCAGTCGGTGGCTCGGCGAGAGCGAACGCGCGGTCCGCGCGGTGTTCGACACTGCACGTCGTAAGGCGCCGTGCGTGCTGTTCTTCGACGAGGTCGACGCACTGGGGCACCGTCGCTCGGCCCTCGGCGGCAGTTCCGGGTTGCGGCCGGTGGTGAACACCCTGCTGGAGGAGATGGATTCGGCCACGTCGAGCAATGACGGTGTGTACGTTCTCGGTGCCACGAATGCACCGTGGGATGTCGACGTCGCACTGCGGCGGCCGGGCCGGTTCGACCGGATGATCTTCGTGCCGCTGCCGGATCCTGATGCGCGGGCGGCGATCGTGCGTCTGCATCTGCAAGATCGTCCGGTGGAGGGCATCAACCTGGCCACCGTCGTCAATCGCACGGACGGTTTCTCCGGGGCAGATCTCGCTCATGTCTGCGACACCGCAACGCAATTGGCCATGTCGCACTCGTTGCGCACAGGCCAGGTCCGACCGGTGCAGATGCACGACATCGATGCCGCCCTGGCGCAGATCCGCCCATCGGCCGGCGCGTGGTTCGACACCGCCCGCAACGTGGTGGAATTCGGCAACCGTGACGGCGCCTTCGATGATCTCGCGAACTACATGCGGCGCAGGAGGATCCGATGACATCGACAACTGGCGGCGCCAGGGATGTCGCGCAGGCGTACTTCGATTCCGGCAACTACATGCGCGCCGAAGAAGTCCTGAGGTCGGCGCTTGCCCAAGACCCGGACAACCCGGAACTGCTCGCGGGCTACGCTCAGGCCCGGCTCGGACTCAACGATTACCAAGGGGCGGCCTGGGCGGCGCATTCCGCAATAGCGAAAGCCCCGACCAACGAGCATGCCAAGCGCATCTACGCGTTCGCCTTGAGCGGTCAGGGACGCAACGCCGACGCTCTACAGGTCGCGTGGAAGTCCGTCACCGAGCATCCGGACGTCTATATCGCCCATTACGCGTACGCGAACCTGTTGTTGTCTGCCGGGCAGGCACAGCAGGCGTTGACAGCGATCAACGAGGCATTGCGGCTGAATCCCACGGCCCCTGACTCATGGGTGCTGCGTGGTGACATCTACCGGGCCCTGAACTGGATGGCCCCAGCCGAGGCCGACTATCGCGAGGCGCTGCGATTGCAGCCCGACAACGCCGCTGCGGTGAACAATATGGCGGTCAACCAGCTCCAACGCGGAGATACCCGCGCTGCGATCGGTGGTTTCATCGGTGCCGGCCGACTCGACCCCGGGGTGGGGGAGTTGGTCCGCTACAACATCGGCGCGGCCTTGACGAGGTGGTTGCGGCTGGCGAACACGTGCGTGATCTTCTTGTTCGCGGCAGCCGTCGTTGTGATGGCGCTGCACGACGAAGGCCGGCCGACGGTCATCCCGAGGATCATCGCGGGGTTGATCACTGTCGGGTTCGTCGCTGTCCTCGTGTGGATCCTTCGTCAGGTGCCGGGGCCCGCCTTGCGTGCCGTTGTCGGACAACGAAAGATGCTCGCGGTCCGGATGCTGTTTCTGGTTTTCGCGGTGATCGCCGGTCTGGGCATTTCGCTGCTGGGGCCGAATGTGGTGACCAGCACGCTTGCGGGACTGTTGTTGCCCGGCGTGATCCTGATGACGCTGATCCGGTGGTTCACCAGACACTGACGGTCACAACGTCATTCGTCGTCGCTCACACCTCTTCGACGTGCTCGTCTCGCAACGCCCACCCCAGCAGATAACCCAGGGCGTAACCGAGCACAGGAAAACCGAACAGCGGCAGGGAACTCACCGCGCCGACGGTGGCCGGCACGAATTGTCCGCGTACGATCGAGTTCCCGCGTCGACCGTCGCTGATACCTGCGATGAACAGACCGCCACTCAGCAGAGTCGTGCCTACCACGATGGGCGCGGCCCACCCGCCGAGGTACGCGCCAAGGGCAATCAACGCGGCAAAAACGGTCATCAGCCACCAGAACTTCGGGGCCGTCATGCTGCCGTAGCCGTTCTCGACTTTCATCACTTGGCGCAGTGGTCGATCGGTGTCGTCGTCGGAGTCTTCCAGCAGATCCCTCGGTTCGTAAGTCCCCAAGCTGATCACGCGCCCGCCGACCACCAGGTACGGGGTGCGGACGAAGGCATAGAACACCGGGATGATGACCACGATCGGAATCAGCCACACAACGGTGTCCCAGCCGCGGAACGACAACCCCACAATCGCCAGCCCACCGGCGCCGAAATAGCCGATCCAGTAGAAGCGTCGTTCGGTTGTGGCGGATCCGCTTCGCACGCTGATCACCAGACACGACGCCCAGAGCACCACCGCACACGCCAGCAGCACGATCGACCACACCGGAAACACGATGGTGCCGTTCTTGGTGTCAACAGGCATGGTGGCACCGCATGCTCAGGCTCCGTTCTTTTCAGTCGCTGTAACCAGCTTCTCATCGCGGTGCGGGTGCTCATGACAGCAGTTAGCGCACCAAGTACGTGAAGTAATTGCCGAGAGATTCCAGAGCCCGGGGCGAGAGATCGGGGTGTCTCGCACGCATCTCGCACTCCACATAGCGTCCCGCGTCGTCGAGTGTCATCTGAGACCAGTCGGGCCGGAGGCTCATGGTTTCGTCGAGTAGTGCGCGCACCAGTTGCCGCGCCGCTCGGGCGTCCGCGCCGTAGAACGCGTCGAACTCGTCGTCATTCCGGCCGGGATAGTGTTTGAGGTACAGCGTGACAGCTGCACTCATGTCGAAGTCGTGACTCATGAAAGCTCAACGCCCAGCGTCATTGTCGGAGTTGACTTGGACCAATCCCATCGCTACGCCGCTCCTGGTGAACGCGCTGTCAACACCGGTGTTGTGGCGCCTTGGCGCCATAGACCCTCTCACCTCAAACGAGCCTGGTGGTCGTCGAACGGCCTGACCGCCGCCAGGCCTGAACAAGACCGTTGAACTGCCCTGTGCAGGATGCCGATGCGCCCCATCGAGTCGTATTGCATGACCTAAGAAGGCTTTGACAGGAAGGCCTCGAACAAGGGTGCAGCATCGGGATGTGAGTACGCCTCTATGATCGTCTCAGGCGTATGCGTCATATGGTATGAAAGCCAAACCATCTCAAGGGTTCCGATCATCGCGCCGTAACCACTCACCGCAACCTGGGCGCCCGACGGATCTATCAACGCCTGGCGCTCTGTATCACGAAAATTTCGAGATTCGACGGCATAGCCATCCGCAACGTCGTTCCTGTTTATCGGAAACGTTATCTCGGGCAGACCGAGCTGCTCGCGCAGGCTCGCCCCGAGCTTGGTAAGTAGATAACGTTCGGTGACGCCGGGTAGTTGTCCGGCGAAGATGAACACCTCTGAGCTGAGGCGTTCCGAAGTGAGAACGTCTATCCAGCCGTCCGTCGCGCGTTCGACGATGTAGCGGAGCTCACCATGATTAAAGGAAAGCTCGGTGCGTCCATCTGTGCCTTGTCTGACCGTGCATCCGGCGTTTTTTGCGCACTCGATAAGCCGCGCGGACAAGGTTATGGGGCTCGTCACTTCAACACTCCGCTCACTTTGAGTATTTTCACTGGCACCGCCACGCCGGCCTCGTCCAGTATTCGTATTTGGATACCTCCGCCTGGTTGGCCGAGGCCAGGTCCGATCTTGGATACTTCAATCGTCCAGTTTTCGGGCAGGTTGGACAGTCTGAAGGTCTGGAGCGAATCCCTCAAGGAGTCGACGTGCATCGCGCGAGCTTCCCAAGGCGCATGCCGGCCATCTTCCATCAGTCCTAGGTAGCTTCCGTTATCCCTGCCGATTCGATCGAGTAGGTCACCGAACATCTCTCGGAAGCTCGTCAGATTGTCAAACGCAACTCTGGTGCCGAGGGCGGCGCCATCGTTGCCGGGGAAATTTTGCCAGTGATCTCCCTTATCGGACAATTTGTTGAACCGTTCTTCGTATTCAGGCCGGCTGTAAGGCTGTCCATCTGGCGCCCGGCCATAAGGTGCTTCAGGATCCGTTATGAGTTTCGCTACGTCAGCATTGATGCGGGCGGGGTCTAACGGATCATCATCGAAGGGCCAGTGGTTCGGCAAAGGCTCGCCGTAGTGCGGGTCCAGGGGTTTGTCTCCCAGGCGTTTCCAACCTTCGCCGGCTTCATCTTGCGAGTGCAGTGGGTTCTGAGGACCTCCATCGGAAGTAGACGCGTGTATTCCTGTAGACGTGTCGGGACTCGAATCACCCGGTATGTCGGCGTGCGGGGGAGGTGTGTTGGTGTCGTCAATCGGATGACGACTGGAGGTAGTTTCCGAGTGTTGCGAAGTCGCACCAGGCGTGCTGCGGTCGAGAAGTAGTGGGTCGCGCTTGCCGATGTCGCTGTGGAAAGCGTTTCCGTCGTCCTTGCTGGGAGCGGTTCGATCTGCCGAATGCGTGAGGCGGTCACCGGGGTTGACCGGCGCCGACGGCGTGCTTCCTGGTGTCGGTCCGACCGCGCTGGGTTGTTGTGCCCTGGGAGTTTCCGGCGATCCCGTGTGCGAAGGTCGTGTCTCTGGACCGCGCGTGGTCGTATCGGGAGCTGGTGACTTCGCAGCGGGGGAATGGCTTTCGCCGCCACCGTGCACCGGCCCCAGTGCGTGGGGAGTCATGGGCGAGGTGGGACCGCCGCCTACACCCGGAGACATCATCGCCATTGCAGGCTGGGAGTTGTTGGCGGCCACTGAATACGCTGGTTCTCGAGACTCGTTGCTTTCTACCGGGTTTCGGTCGTGGTTGGCGGAGTGCTCGGCTGCTGGAGTATGAGCGGGCTGCTGTTCTGCGGGTCGATGTGCTTGTTGGTCCGCCGAACTGCGTGATTCGTCGACCGCGAAGCGATGGTGATCGGTTGACGTGAAGTCGTTATCGGGCCGCGTCGCGGTGGGGTCTGCGCCTGTCGATCCCCCAGTGTGTGGCGTCGGTGAGTGTGTGGATGCAGGCGCATCCGATGTCGAGGGTTGGTGAGTCGGTGTCGAGTTGGACTCTGCCGACGTATGGGGAGCGTCGTTTTGTGCTGCGGGCGTGGCGGGTTCGGGCGCATGCTGCGGCGTGTGATCGACGCTGGGCGGCGTGTGGCTGGACTCTGGGTTGCCGCGAATCCCGGGCTCGCCGACCGAAGAGGACCCCGGATGGCTCGACTCGGGCGTGCTCGGCGTATGCGGTGGCGGGGCGTCGCCGCGTGTCGGACCTGGATCGGCCGGGCCGACCGGGCGGTGTGGAGATTCAGGTGGTGGACCGTCGCCGCCACCGGGCGGGCGGGTGCCACCGGGATTCTGTGTCGTCGGTCCGGGCGGCTCGGGAGGCCGGACCGGGGCTTCGGGACCGCCCGGATTGGACGGGGCGTCAAGACGATTGGAGGGCGCCGGGTTGATGACGGAGTCCGGGATGCCGTCCTGCCGGATCTCCGGTACTTCGGGGACGCGGGACCCCGTGACCGACAGGTCGTTCCCGTCCAAGCCGTGACGCCCTGGGAGATCGAGGGGCGGAGAGTCCGCGTGGTCGAACGCCCTGCGGACTTTGTTGACACCCTTTGCCACGGTGCCACCCTTGGACAACGGCCCGCCTACGAACAGGCCGGCGATGTTGAAGCCCGCTTCGCCGATGCCGCGACCCGGATTCTCCCCGGTCAACTGGTCCCAGGCGAAGAACTCTTTGCCGGCTGCGATGCCGATGTCGTCGATCAACGACGGATCCTTGATGACGGCCAGGGCCGTCTCGCCCAAGCCCTTCCAGGTGTCGAAGTCGGCGAAAGCCACTGTCCCGGCCACCGTGTTGATCACGCCGTTGAGTACGCCGGTCGACAGATCGGTCTGGAATTTGATGATGTCCGAGATCGCGCCCCCGACTTGATCGCCGAGGATTTCCCGCAGGTTCTTGTCAGCCCATTTCTGGAACTTGGTGACGGTGTCGTTGAGCGCGTTCTTGAGCTCTTCCAGCAATGCGCCGACGGCTTTCACCTGACGCTGAAAGTTCCCCAGGAGGGTTCGAATGTCCTCGACGACCTCTTTGATGATGTCGAGCGCGTCCCCGGTGAATATGCCTTTGACCGTGTCGATGATCCCGTCGATGGACGCTACGCGGTCAAGTAAGCGCCGTATCGCGTCCTGCGTTTCCTGCACGTTGTCGGCGAACGTATTCAGTGTCTCGGCGATGTTCGTGGCCTGGTTGGCCAGGTCCGCAACGCCGTCGGCCAGATCGGCGTGTGCCTGGGCGATCTGCGAAGCTTCGGGGATCTTCTGCGTCGATACGGCTGTGCTGGACCCGCTGACCTGGTTCGAGACGGCCGAGAACCCGGTCGCCAAGTTCTCCCACTGCGCCGCGGTCAGACGCAACATCGCAGGATTGCCCGACGGCCAGGCGGTAGGTCCGAGAAAGCTCCCCACGAGGTACCACGCCGGCGGCGGCGGAACGACGCTGAGACTTGGGCTGTCCCTCGCGTCAACGGGTTTGGTTTCGTCGAACTTGCCCTTCACGCCTCCTGTCGGAGCGCCGCCGCCTATGGTCGAAACGGCGTCGGCATTGGCGTAGTTGTGCCCGCTCGCCTGGAGTCTGAGGCCGACGGTTTTGAAAGTGTTTGCGCCGTTGGCCAAAGTGTTGGAGAACTTCTGCGTGAGATCTCCGTAGTCCAGTGCCATCGCGAGGCCGGCAAGGTCGATGCCCGAGGCGATACCGCTCGACAACATGGGGCCGAGCGCTCCCATGAGCATGTCCAACTGATTGCCCAGCGAGAGCATGCTCTCTCCGGCGCGGATCAGTACCTGGGGGTCGACTTCAATGCGTTTTCCGCTGACGCCACCGCCGCCACCGCTGTTGGATGGCACTAGTCATCCCACATCTCGGAGTTCTTGGTAACGGCGTCACTGTAATTCGAGCGTGCAGTCTGGGCGATCTTCTGCAATTGAGACAACGCTTCACGCATCTGCTCAGCGCCTTCTCGCCACTGTGCCTGCGCCTGCGCTTGTGCGTCGGAGGCCTCGCCATGCCACGACTGCCGCAACGAGGCCATGGTCCGGTCGATGTCCTCCAGACAACTGGTGACCTCGCGTTCGTAACTTGCCATGTGCGCGATGGCATCTTGCATCTGGCCGAAATCGACCACCAGAGGGGCCCCGCCACCGCTACTGGGCATCGTTCAACCTTCCGAAGCGCATCGAATTACCCGTCGTCGGTGGTGACGGTGACGGAGGCGCCATCTCCCCAGGAGCCGACACGCTCGACGAGTCGGTGCCGGCGCCTCCGCCTGCACCGTTGGCCTCCAGCGTCTCAGCTTCCTGCTCGTCGCTCTGCCTCTCGGTTTCGTCGCGTTCGTCGGTGTGTTCGTCCTCGGTATCCGGTGTTGCCTCGTCGACAGGAACGAGAGGGTCAGCAGCGGTCGTCGAGCCCGTCTCGACCGGTGTGGCGCCTGCACCCGACTCTGATTGCGCGGCCTGCACAATCCCGGTCACGCCCTGTGTGATCGCGGTTGCGGCCTGGGTGAGGCCACCCGTCAGCTGCCCTGCCGCCTGAGCGGCGCCCTCGGCAAGCTGGCCGCCGAGCTGAGCTGCGGGCTCGCCGAGGCCCATCATCGCCGCGAGATCCTCGGTGCCGCCGTCCATCTGGGCCGACGAGGCCTGCTGAGCAGACGTAGCAGCGGCAGGGGATGCCGATGACGCCCCGGCTGATCCCGCAGGGGACCCGCCGCCGGGCTGAAACGAGGAGCCCACTGCACCGGCCGCCTGCTGATCGGTTGCGCTGTAGCTGTCGGCCGAGGCTTTCAGTGACTCCGACATCGCCTGCAGACCCCGGATGACCTGTCCGGCGCCGTTGTGCCACTTGTCCCACTGTTCCGAGTACGCGGACGCGGCGCCGCCCTTCCAGCCCGACCCGAGCAGCTGATCCACCGAGAGATCGACGGCAGACAATCCGTCCTGCAGGCGTTGTCCGGCGTCAGCGAGCGCGGCCGAGGCCGACCGAAGTTCGGACGTGACCACTTCCAGCGACTGCCCCACAGTGTTACCCCCCTCGACCGGCAGCCGACAATCGGACCTGAGTTTATCGGCGCTCGCTGGGCCCCGATCGCACCAATTACGCTGCCCGTGTGCTCATCGCGATAGAGGGCGTCGACGGCGCCGGCAAACGCACGTTGACCAACGGCCTGCGGGCGGCGTTCGAGACCAACCACAAGTCGGTGGCCAGCCTGGCGTTCCCGCGGTACCACCAGTCGGTGCCCGCGGACCTCGCGGCCGAGGCGCTGCGGGGCAGCCACGGCGACCTCGCCGAGTCCGTGTACGCGATGGCGACGCTGTTCGCGTTGGACCGGGCCGGCGCGCGGGAGCAGATCGAGCACCTGCAGGCCGCCTACGACGTCGTCATCCTCGACCGGTACGTGGCGTCGAACGCGGCCTACAGCGCGGCGCGTCTGCACCAGGGCGTCGACGGCGAGGTGGTGACGTGGGTGCACGAGCTCGAGTTCGGGCGCCTGCACCTGCCCGTGCCGGACTGGCAGGTGTTGCTGAACGTGCCGACCGAACTGGCCGCGCAGCGCGCCGAGCACCGCGCCAACACCGAGGCCGACCGCGCCAAGGACGCCTACGAGCGCGACGACGGTCTGCAGCGGCGCACTGGTGAGGTGTACGCGGCACTGGCGGCCGCCGACTGGGGCGGCCGATGGGCGATCGCCGGGCCCGACGTGGACGCGACGGCCCTGGCCGACCGGTTAAGCAGCGGTTAAAGCGAAACGCCCGCGTGTGGTAGCCGAGTTTTGTGGCGATCTGGTGACACCATGGACACCATGAGGCAAAGGATCCTTGTCGTCGATGACGACCCGTCACTGGCCGAGATGCTCACCATCGTTCTGCGTGGTGAGGGTTTCGACACCGCGGTCATCGGCGACGGCAGCCAGGCACTCACCGCTGTCCGGGAGCTCAGGCCGGACCTGGTCCTGCTCGATTTGATGCTGCCTGGGATGAACGGCATCGACGTGTGCCGTGTGCTGCGCGCCGACTCCGGCGTGCCGATCGTCATGCTGACCGCCAAGACCGACACCGTCGACGTGGTGCTGGGCCTGGAATCCGGAGCCGACGACTATGTGATGAAGCCGTTCAAGCCGAAGGAGCTCGTCGCGCGCGTGCGGGCCCGGCTGCGGCGCAACGAGGACGAGCCCGCCGAGATGCTGTCGATCGGTGACGTCGAGATCGACGTGCCCGCGCACAAGGTGACCCGGCAAGGCGAGCAGATTTCGCTGACACCGCTGGAGTTCGACCTGCTGGTGGCCCTGGCACGCAAACCACGGCAGGTGTTTACTCGGGATGTGCTGCTCGAACAGGTGTGGGGATACCGTCACCCCGCTGACACCCGTTTGGTGAACGTGCATGTCCAGCGGTTGCGGGCAAAGGTGGAGAAAGACCCGGAGAACCCGCAGGTGGTCCTGACCGTTCGAGGAGTGGGATACAAGGCCGGACCCCCGTGATCGACGCCGGCGAGCATGCGCGGCGCCGTGACGAGTCGAAGGCTTCTTTGCACGAGGAGCGGTGCCGATGATCTTCGGCTCCAGGCGGCGCATACGTGGGCGTTGGGGAGGTTCCGGCCCACTCGTGCGTGGATTGGGGACGTTGGGCAGAGCGCTCAGCCTGGTGTGGCGTCGCTCCCTGCAACTGCGGGTCGTCACACTCACGCTCGGGCTGTCACTGGCCGTCATATTGGTACTCGGCTTCGTGCTGACCAGTCAGATCACCGACCGGATCCTCGAAGTCAAGGTCAAGGCTGCCACCGAAGAGGTGGAGCGGGCCCGCAACACCGTCAGCGGCATCGTCGGCGGTGAGGAGTCCCGCTCGCTCGAGAGCAGCCTGCAGTTGGCGCGCAACACGCTCGTCGACCGCAAGGCCGACGTCCGTGCGGACATGGCCGGCGCCTTCGACGCGGTCCTCGTCGTACCCGGCGACGGCCCCCGAGCGGCCGCTGCGGCCGGGCCGGTGGCGCAGATCCCCGAGGCGCTGCGTGACTTCGTCAAGGCCGGTCAGGTCAGCTACCAGTACGCGACCGTGCAGACCGAAGGGTTCTCCGGACCCGCGCTGATCGTGGGCAGCCCGACGACGTCGTCGGTGCCGAATCTTGAGCTGTACCTGATCTTCCCGTTGAACAACGAGGAAAGCACCATCGCGCTGGTGCGCGGCACCATGGCGACCGGCGGTGTGGTGCTGCTCGGTCTGCTCGCGGCGATCGCGTTGGTGGTGGCGCGTCAGATCGTGCAACCGGTGCGGTCGGCCTCACGCATCGCCGAACGGTTCGCCGAGGGGCACCTGACCGAACGCATGCCGGTGCGCGGCGAGGACGACATGGCGCGCCTGGCGGTGTCGTTCAACGACATGGCCGAAAGCCTGTCACGTCAGATCCAGCAGCTGGAAGAGTTCGGTAACCTGCAGCGCCGCTTCACCTCTGACGTGAGCCACGAGCTGCGCACGCCGCTGACCACGGTGCGCATGGCCGCCGATCTGATCTACGACCACAGCGAGGACCTGGACCCTGCGCTGCGCCGGTCGACCGAGCTCATGGTCAACGAACTCGACCGGTTCGAGACACTGCTGGCCGATCTGCTGGAGATCTCACGCCACGACGCGGGCGTGGCCGAATTGTCGGTCGAGTCACTGGATCTGCGGTCGACGGTGCGCAGCGCACTGGACAACGTGGGACATCTAGCGGCCGACGCGGGTGTCGAGCTCACTCTCGACATGCCCGAGGAAGACGTCATCGCCGAGGTGGATCCCCGCCGCGTGGAACGCATCCTGCGCAACCTCATCGCCAACGCCATCGATCACGCCGAGAGCAAGCCCGTGCAGATCCGCATGGCCGCCGACGAGGACACCGTCGCGGTCACGGTGCGCGACTTCGGCGTCGGGCTGCGTCCTGGTGAGGAGAAGCTGGTGTTCAGCCGCTTCTGGCGGTCCGATCCGTCGCGCGTGCGGCGCTCCGGCGGCACGGGGCTGGGCCTGGCGATCAGCATCGAGGACGCCCGCCTGCACCAGGGACGGTTGGAGGCCTGGGGCGAGCCCGGCAAGGGTGCGTGCTTCCGGCTCACGTTGCCGCTGGTGCGTGGCCACAAGGTGACGACGAGCCCGTTGCCGCTCAAGCCTGCCTCGGAGCAGCGGCCGGCGCGCCGCCGTTCCAACAAGGATCGGGAAGCAGCGGAGGAGAGCGTGTGAAGCGCCTGCTGACGGTGTTGGTCGTCGGTCTGGTGGCCCTGGTGTCCGGTTGCGCGGGAATTCCCAGCTCGTCTTCTCCGCAGGCGATCGGCACGGTCGAACGACCGGCCCCGCCGAGCCTGCCGAAACCGACACCGGACATGGACCCGGACGTGCTGCTGCGGGAATTCCTCAAGGCCACAGCCGATCCCGCCAACCGGCATCTGGCGGCGCGGCAGTTCCTCACCGAGTCCGCGTCGAGCGCATGGGACGACGCGGGCAGCGCCCTGCTGATCGACCGCGTGGTGTTCGTCGAAACCCGCAGCACCGACCGGGTTTCGGTGAGCATGCGCGCCGACATCCTCGGATCGCTGTCGGATCTGGGTGTGTTCGAGACGGGGGAGGGGGCGCTACCCGATCCGGGGCCCATCGAACTGGTCAAGACCTCGGGTGGCTGGCGGATCGACCGGTTGCCCAACGGCGTGTTCCTGGACTGGCAGCAGTTCCAGGCCACCTACAAGCGCTACACCCTCTACTTCGTCGACCCCACCGGGACCACCGTGGTGCCCGATCCGCGCTACGTGGCGGTGTCGGATCCGGATCAGCTTGCCACCGAACTCGTCTCGAAGCTCATCGCCGGACCGCGCCCGGAGATGGAGCGCTCGGTGCGCAACCTGCTCGACCCGCCGCTGAAACTGCGCGGTCCGGTCACCCGCGCCGACGGTGGCAAGACCGGCGTCGGCCGCGGCTACGGCGGTGCGCGCATCGACCTGGAGAACCTGTCGGCCTCCGACCCGCACAGCCGCCAACTGCTTGCCGCGCAGCTCATCTGGACGCTGTCGCGCGCGGGTGTGGCAGGCCCGTACGTGATCAACGTCGACGGCGCGCCGCTGGACGACCGGTTCGCCGACGGCTGGGAGACCTCCGACGTCGCCGCCACCGATCCGGGTGCGGCGCCGGGCGCGGCGGCGGGCCTGCACGCGCTCGTGAACGGATC
>Ga0182741_1003705_pt1 | contig 15902 bp, 13 predicted proteins | sample eDN5th37CBELigOP_FD_128874 | JGI IMG/M metagenome (GOLD analysis project Ga0182741, IMG submission 128874) | Enriched Organic Plus compost microbial communities from Emeryville, California, USA - eDNA 5th pass 37_C BE-Lig OP (version 2) (version 2) ...
CGGGTCGCCCGACAAGGATCCGGCGGTGCGGCTCGAGGTCATCGAGAACGCGGGACGCGAGCGCATCCCGTTCACGACGGGGATCCTCGTCGGAATCGGGGAGACGCTGCGCGATCGCGCAGAGTCGCTCGTCGCGCTGCGCGAGGCGCACGAACGACACGGGCACGTGCAGGAGGTCATCGTGCAGAACTTCCGTGCGAAGCCTCGCACCGCCGCGCAGGGCGCCCCCGACGCCGACCTGCTCGAGTACGTCGCGACCGTCGCCGTCGCGCGGCTCGTGTTCGGGCCGCGCATGCGCGTCCAGGTGCCGCCGAACCTGTCCGACCCCGCCGAGTTCGAGCTCCTCGTGCGTGCGGGTGCCGACGACTGGGGCGGTGTCTCGCCGCTGACGGCCGACCACGTCAACCCCGAGCGCCCGTGGCCGCACCTGTCCGACCTCGCCGAGCGCACCGCCGCCCTCGGCTTCGAGCTGCGGGAGCGACTGACGGCGCATCCGGAGTATGTGACGGATGCCGCCACCTGGCTCGACCCCGCGATGCACGCGCCCGTGGCGGCGCTCGCCGACCCGGCGACGGGCTTGGCGGCCGGCGACGTCGAACGGCCGGGCTCGATCGCAAGATCGGGCACTCCCAAGGCCGGTGCGACGGGATCCAGCCCGGCGCTTTCACGCTCCATCCGCGTTCCCGGTCTCCCAGACGGGAGGCTCGGCGACGACGACGCCCGGCGCCTGGCGGAGGCCGCGGCTTCCGACCCCCTGGCGCTCGCCGACGAGGAATGGGCGATCCTGCTCACGGCCACCGGCGGCGGACTCGACGCGCTCGCGGCGACGGCCGACGACGTGCGGCGATACACCGTCGGGGAGGCCGTGACCCTGGTCGTGAACCGCAACCTCACATCGAGCGGCTTCCGTGCGAACGGCGCGAGCGCGCCCGACGAGTTCGACCTCGACGACGCCGCGGCGATCGCCGCCGATGCGTGGGACCTCGGCGCGACGGAGCTGTGCGTGCAGGGACGCCTCCCCGACGCCGAGGCGCCGGAGGCGTATCTCGACATCGTGCGTGCCGTGAAGGTGGCGGCGCCCGATATCCACCTGCACGCGTACCGCCCGCAGGATGTGTGGGACCTGGCCGACCGCGCCGGCCTCGGACTCGACCGTGCGCTTGCGGCGATGCGCGAGGCCGGGGTCGACACGGTGCCGGGCACAGGCGTCAAGGTGCTCAGCGAACGCGTGCGTGCGCTGGTCGCACCGACCGACCTCGAGATCGACCGCTGGGTCGAAGGGATCACCGCCGCGCACCGCGCCGGCTTCCGCTCGACGTCCGTGCTCTTCTACGGACACGTCGAGACCGCCGCCGAGCGGGTCTCACACCTGCGCGCGCTGCGGGTGCTCCAGGACGCCACGGGCGGGTTCACCGAGTTCGTGCCGATCCCCCTGCCGGGTCCGGCGGGCGGCGTTCCCCTCGTCGCGGACCGTTCGCCCGTCGACGAGCATCGCGCGATGGTCGCCGTGTCGCGACTCATGCTGAGCGGGAGCATTCCGCACATCCAGATCCCGTGGACCCGCGTCGGCCGCGAGACGGCCGCCGTGCTCCTGCAGGCGGGCGGCGACGACCTCGGCGGAACGCTGCTCGACGGCCGGGTCAAGCCCGAGGCGGGAATCGAGTTCGGCCTCGAACTGCCGGCGGCGGATGCCGCGGCCATCGCGGCGCGCCTGTTCCGCCCGTTCCGCCGGCGCACGACCGACTATCGCAATGCGAGCACCCGATGACGGACGATCTCCTCGACCCGCGCCCCGACAGGGTCGACGTCGCGATCATCGGCGCCGGCTTCGCGGGCATCGCCATGGCCATCGCACTCAAGCGCGCAGGTCGCGACGACTTCGCGATCCTCGAGCGGGCGTCGGCGCTCGGCGGGACCTGGCGCGACAACACCTACCCCGGCGTCGCATGCGATGTCCCGGCCCACCTCTACGGCCTCGCGAGCCACCCGAACCCCGACTGGTCAGGCCTGTACGCGCGCGGTGACGAGATCTGGCGTTACCTCGAGGACGTCGCCGAACGCGAGAGCCTGGGCGACCGCATCCGTCTCAACACCCCGATGACCGGCTCCCGCTGGGACGACGACGAAGACCTCTGGCGCATCGAGACGCCGAGCGGCACCATCCGCGCGAACACCCTCGTACTCGCGTGCGGGCGGCTGACCGAGCCGCGGATCCCCGACATCCCCGGCCTCCAGACGTTCCCCGGCCCGATGTTCCACTCTTCGCGCTGGGACCACTCGGCCGACCTCGCGGGCCTGCGCGTCGCGGTCGTCGGCAGCGGTGCGAGCGCCGTGCAGCTTGCACCCGAGCTCGCGAAGATCGCGGACGTCACGCTGTTCCAGCGCACTCCCGCGTGGATCGTGCCTCGCGGAGCGCATCCCTACACGGACGCCGAACGCGAGCGCCTCGCGTCGCACCCCGAAGAGCTCGCGCGCCTTCGCGCGGCCCTGTACGCGGAGGGCGAGGCGCGCTTCGCGTCGCGGTCGGGCGACGCCGAGGCATCCGAATCTGCGAAAGCCACTGCGCTCGCACACCTCGAGGCGCAGGTGCCCGACCCGGCACTGCGAGCGCTCCTCACGCCCGACTACGCGTTCGGGTGCAAGCGCGTCCTGCTGTCGGACGACTTCTACCCCGCGGTGTCGTCGGGCGCGATCCGGCTCGTGCCGTCGGCCCTCGCCGCCGTCGAGGGCACGACGCTCGTGGCATCGGACGGCTCGCGTCACGAGGCCGACGCGCTCGTGCTCGCGACCGGCTTCGCGACGACGCGCCAGCCGTATGCCGACCTCGTGCACGGCGAGGGCGGCGAATCTCTCGCGGTGCACTGGTTCGAGGGCATGACCTCATTCGGGTCGACCGTCGTGTCGGGGTTCCCGAACCTCTTCATCCTCGACGGGCCGAACGCGGCGCTCGGGCACTCGTCGTCGATCCTCATGATCGAGGAGCAGGCCGCGTACGCGGTGCGGTGCCTCGTCGAGCGCGACCGCGCGGGCGGCGTACTGCGGGTCGATCCGGGTGCCGAGGCCGCGTACACGGACGAGATCGCGGATGCCGCGGCCTCCACCCCCTGGCTCACCGGAGGGTGTCGCAACTGGTACGTCGATGAGAGGTCCGGCCGGCTCACGCTGCTGTGGCCCGGTACGGTCGACGCCTTCCGCGCGCGGCTCGCACGCGCCGACGGCTCGGAGTTCGTCCATGTCCGCGCTGCCCGCGCGGTGAAGGGAGTCACATGACCGTTCCACTGCGGTTCGGATACAAGGCGTCGGCCGAGCAGTTCGGGCCGACGGAGCTGCTCGACTACGCGATCCTCGCCGAGGAGATGGGCTTCGACTCGGTGTTCGTGTCGGATCACCTGCAGCCGTGGCTGCACGAGGGCGGGCACGCCCCGGCATCCGTCCCCTGGCTGGGCGCGCTCGGCGCGAAGACGAGTCGCGTGCTCATCGGCACGTCGGTGCTGACTCCGACGTTCCGATACAACCCCACGGTCGTCGCGCAGGACTTCGCGACGCTCGGGGTGCTGTACCCAGGACGCGTGATCCTCGGCGTCGGCACGGGCGAGGCGCTCAACGAGGCGAACCTCGGCATCGAGTGGCCCGACCCGCCCGAGCGCTTCCGCCGGCTCAAGGAGGCGATCGGGCTCATCCGCCGCCTGTGGTCGGAGGACCGGGTCACCTTCGAGGGCGAGTTCTACACGACGAAGAACATCACCATCTACGACAAGATGGACGATCCCGTGCCGATCTACATCGGGGCGGCCGGCCCCGCCGCCACGCGCCTCGCGGGCCGCATCGCCGACGGCTTCATCACGACCAGCGGCAAGAAGCGCGAGCTCTACACCGACACGCTGCTGCCTGCACTGCGAGAAGGGCTCGAGAAGGCGGGGCGCACGCCGGACTCGATCGACACCCTCATGGAGATCAAGGTGTCGTTCCACCCCGATCGGCAGACCGCGCTCGAGAAGACCCGGTTCTGGGCGCCGCTCGCGCTGAGCCCCGAAGAGAAGATGGGCGTCGACGATCCGCTCGAGATGCAGCGGCTCGGCGAGCAGCTGCCGATCGAGCGCGCCGCGTCGCGATTCATCGTGTCGGACGACCCCGATGAGCATGTCGAGCGCATCGCGTGGTACATCGACCTCGGCTTCCGGCACCTCGTGTTCCATGACCCTGGCGCCGACCAGGCGGAGTTCCTGCGGATGTACGGCGCGGAGATCCTCCCGCGCCTGCGCGCACGGTTCGCGTGACCGGCGGCGCGGTGCAGAACTCCGGAGAAACCGGCGTCAGGGCGGACGACACGCCGGACAGCGGGCCGGCGACGGCCGGATCTCCGGAGTCTTGCACGCCGGGCTGGGCTGTCGTCGTGCCGGTGAAGCCCGCCGACCGGGGCAAGTCCCGCCTCGAGGTGCCGGGCGTCGACCGTGTGGCTCTCGCCCGCGCGATCGCTCTCGACACGATCGCGGCCGTCGCCGCGTGCGAGGCGGTCGAGCGGGTCGTCGTCGTGGGCGACGACGGCGGCCTCGCTCTCGAGGCGAGCGGCATCCCGGGGCTGCGGTTCGTGCCCGAGCCGTCGCCGGGCGGTCTGAACGCGGCGATCGACGCCGGCATCGAAGCGGTGGACGATCGGATGCCGCGTGCCGCCCTGCTCGGAGACCTGCCCGCCCTGCGGCCCGACGACCTCGCGGAGGCCCTGCGCGCGGCCCGCGGCGTCGCACGCGCGGTCGTCGCCGACGCGGACGGCACCGGCACGACGCTGCTGACGGCGGCACCGGGCGTCGCGTGGAAGTCGGCTTTCGGCGAGGACTCGTTCGCGAAGCATCGCACGCTGGGCGCCGTGCCGCTGGACGTGACGGATGCATCGACCCTCCGTCACGACGTCGACACCGCCGAGCACTTCGCGGCCGCGCGAGCCCTCGGGCTGGGGCCGCGCACCGCGGCCCTCGTCCGAGCGGGCGGAACCTAGGCTGCGCGGCGGCGAAGGGCGAACGCCGTCACCCCGAGGCCTATGGCCAGACCGCCGGCGATCGCCCCGATCGTCCAGAAGATCACCGTGGGCTGCGGGCCGCCCGGTGGGAGCCCGCCGACCGCTGCGTCGTCGCCTCCCGGGCCACCACCCGCACAGCCGTCGACGCCGCGGCACGCCTCCACACTGCGGCGGTGCTCCTCCGCGACGAGGGCACGCGCGTCGTCGAGTGGCGTGGCCTCGGCCACGATCTCGGCCGCCCAGTCGTTGAGCGGGGTCACCGTATCGCCCGCCAGCATGTACCACGCGCCGCTCGGCGCGTCGTGGACGAGCTGCGCGTCGGGCGGCGCACCCGCCGCGAACATGAGCACGAGCTCGCCGAGTTCGACCCCGTTGTCGTACCCGGCGAGCTCGTACTCAGCCTCGGTCGGCTCCCATGCCAGTGCTGTGCCCAGCACGGCGCCGTCGGCGTCGCTGCGCACCGCGATCCACTCATGCGACTCGACGACCGGCGCTCCGGGCTCGTCGGCGAGGAACCGGCTGCTCCACATGTAGACGGCGTGCGGCTCGCTCAAGGTCCCGTCGCCGCACACCTGAGTGAGCATCGTGCCGTCGTCGGCGACGGAACAGTCCATGATCTCGAGGACTCCGTCGGGCACATCGTCCGCCACCGTCGCGCCCGAGACGGCGAGGGCGAGGGACACCACCACCGAAGCGATCCACGCCATCGCGCACCTCCGCTCGGATCGTATCGACGGGCCGAGGCGGATGCCGGAACGGTTGCGGAACCGTGATGTGAACGACCCCGGTCCCTGAGCGAGGAGCGCAGCGACGAAGGGTCAGCGCGGGCGCGCTGCGTCTCGATGCGCTCGCTCAGCGTCCGGGCGGGCTGCGCTCGCTCGCCGTCCGATGGTGGTCGACCGCGACCGGAGGGCGCTATGCGACCAGCAGGTACATCGCCCCGACGATCGTCAGCAGGATCACCAGTCGCTCGAACAGCTGCTGGTCGATGCGGTCCGCGATCCAGCGGCCGAACAGAGCCCCCGCGATCACGGCCGGCGCGAGCACGAGATCGAGCAGCAGCCCCGGCACCGTGATGAGCCCGAGCCCGATCGAGAACGGGAGCTTCGCGATGTTCACGATCGCGAAGAACCATGCGGTCGTGCCGAGGAACTCCTTCACCGGGAACCGCGACGCGAGGAAGTACATCGACATGACGGGGCCCGCGGCGTTCGCGACCATCGTCGTGAAGCCGCCGAGGGCGCCGTACACGGCGGCGGCGACGCGATGCGTCCCTCCGTCGGCGATCTGTCGCCCCATGCGCCGTCGCAGCAGGGTGATCGCGATCACGACGAGCAGCAGCACGCCGATGACGCGCCGCACCCACGTGTCGTCTGCGATCGCCAGGAAGCCGAAGCCGAGAAGCAGCCCCGCCACGACGGCCGGTGCGAGTCCGAGGAGCGCTCTCCAGTTCGCGTGCCGCCGGTACGAGATCATCGCGAAGACGTCCGCGAGGATCAGCAGCAGCAGGATCGTGCCCGTCGACTGCCGTGCGGGCAACACGGCCGCGAAGACGGCGACCGCGACGGTGTTCGTCCCGGGGATCGCGGTCTTCGAGATGCCGATCGACGCAGCGGTGATCGCGAGCAGCACCCATGCGAGCGTCGACAGGTCGGGCATGTCAGCCGCGCCCCGCGTCGAGCGCGGCGGCGGCGAGCGCGGTGGAGGCCGCGGCATCCGTCATCCACAGCGGTCGGATGACGGGGCGGATGCCGCGCCGCTCCACGTGCGCCGCGTGGTCGGCGTCCTCTTCGGCGATCAGCCAAGCGTCGAGCACACCGCCGTCTCGCCGCGCACCGTAGTGCGCGGCGACGGCCGCGGCCGACGTCTCGACGCCGATCGCGGTGAGGCACACATCGGCCATGCCGCGCACGACGCGGCCGCCGATGATCGGCGAGACGCCGACGACGGGAGCGCTCGTCGCCCGCAGCGCGTCGCGCACGCCCGGCACCGACAGAATCGGCCCGATCGACACGACGGGGTTCGACGGCGCGAGCAGCACGATGTCGGCATCCGCGATCGCCTCGACGACACCCGGCGCAGGCTCCGCCCGCTCGATGCCCGGGTTATCGAAGGCGACCGGCTCGAGGGTCGCACGGTGGCGCGTCCACCACTCCTGGAAGTGGAGAGACCGGATGCCGTCGCCGTCGCGCGCCGACACGATCGTGTCGACCTCGGCGTCGGTCATGGGCAGCAGACGTGCTCCGAGCGGCCACCGGCGTGACATCCGCTCGACCACCTGCGTCGGAGTGAGTCCGTCGCGCAGCCAGCCTGTGCGCGCGAGGTGAGTGCCCAGGTCCAGGTCGCCGAGCGTGAACCACGGCCACCCCGCACCCCACTCACGCAGCTCGTGGTTGACGCGCTCGGTGTCGCCCGCGCGGCCCCACCCCCGCTGCGTGTCGTTGACCCCGGCGAGTGCGTACGTGACGGAGTCGACATCGGGCTGAAGCCGCACGCCCGAAAGCCACAGATCGTCGCCCGTGTTCACGACGACGGTGAGCACGCGGGCGGTGTCGTCGATGCCGCGTTCGCGCAACGCGCCTCTCACTCCGAGGGTGAACTTCGACCCGCCGACACCGCCGGCGAGCACGACGACGCGGGGGGAGTCATGCATCCCCTCAGGCTATCGGCGGTCGGACGGGCCGCCGGCGACGCTACTGCTCGATCGGCCGGATCATGCCGGTCGGCGGCGCGAACTCGTCGGCGGCGTGCGGCAGCGGGAACTGCGCGACCGCCTCGATGAGCGCATCGACGGTCTGCGTCTCGGCGACGACGTCGACCGAGAGGCCGGCCTTCCGGGCGTCCTTCGCGGTGCGGGGACCGATCGCGGCGATGACCGTCGTGCTCGGGACGTCGGGGAACTGGGCGTGCACCTGCTCGGCGACCGAGCCGCTCGTCACGAGGATGGCATTGATGCGGCCGCTGCGCACGTCCTGCGCGATCCGCTCGGTGACGGGCACTCCGACGGTGCGGTAGGCGACGACGCTGCGCACGCGGTGACCCGCCTGCTGCAGCATCCGCGTGAGCATGGGCTTTGCGATCTCGCTGCGCAGCGTGAGGATGTCGCGCGGCTCGGGCTCGAGCGCGATCATCTGCTCGGCCATTCCCGCCGCGGAGTTGTCACGCTCGGGCACGAGGTCGACGCGGTAGCCCATCGACTGGAGCGCCGCCGCGGTCGTCTCGCCCACCGCCGCGACCTTCGTCTTCGCGGGGATCGTGGCGCGGTACGCGTAGAGGACGTCGACCGTGGTCGCGCTCGTGATCGTCACCCAGTCGAACGCGCCGGCGGCGAGGTCGGCGAGCGCCCTCTCGAGCGTCTCGATGTCATCGGTCGGCGCGAAGTTGATGAGCGGCGCGATGACGGGGATGGCTCCCTGGCGGCGCAGGGTCGCCGCGACGCCGTCGCCCCACGGGCCCCCGCGGGGCACCAGGACGCGCCAGCCGGTGAGGGGCTTGTCGGGCGTCGGTCGGACTGCTGCGTTCATATCTCGTCATCCGGGCGCTGTCGTGGAACTTCGCCAGCCGCCCCAAACGTCGAGCAGCCGACGCGCGTGCGAATCCGCCTCGGATCTGCGGATTCGCGCATCGGCAGCATCGCACCATCGCACTGCCTGCCTTCGAGCATACCCCGCGCGCCGCGCGGCATCGCCGGAGGCGAGCCCGGCGTCGGAGGGCTTCAGCGGGTGTAGGCGCGCACGCCGGCCCACACGATCGCCCCCACTGCGACCGCCCCGGCCACGATGGCCGCCATCGTCAGTCCGGGGTTGCGGCTCTGGAGGGCCCGTGCCTTCGCGATCGTGCGATCCACGGCCCTGCCGACGCGCCTGGGCACGTTCGCCTTCTCCTCGATCGCGGCGAGCGCCGCCTTCAACTCGGCCCGTGCCCTCTCCACGGGGTCGTCGATGCCGAGCTCGACCGCCGTCCGGGGGATGGCGGAGGTTCGGGTGATGTCAGAGCTCATCGCGCACCTCTCTCACGTCCTGGGCGATCGATTGAACCGGCGTCTCGCGCTTCGCGAGCCGCCGGAAGCGAAGGATGCCGAGCAGCGCCAGCACGATGGCGACCACGAGCGCGAGCCCGAAGACGAACAGCGCGGACGCCCAGACGGGCCACCAGGACGAAAGCCCTGCGATCAGGAATGCCCCGAACGCGGGGATCGACCAGAACAGCACGAAGAGCGCGGCGATCATCCACAGCGCGCCCCACCCGCCGTCCTTCGCAGTCTTCGCGACCCACTTCTTCGCGGCGTCGACCTCGGCGACGACGAGGTTCCGCACAAGCTCGGGGACCTCGCCGAGCAACGTCAGCAGGCTGTCGTCGGCGCGGTCGCGAAAGCGTCGCGGCTCGCTCATGTCACTTCCCGTCGGTGGTGGTGCGGCCGGCCTTCTTGGCTTCGTCGACCGCATCCTTCACGTCTTCCGCCACGTCTTCCGCCGCCTCCTTCACCGCACGGGACGTCTTCTTCGCCGCGGCTCCGACGTCGTCGGCCTGGTCCTCTCCGACCTTGAGCGCCGCGTCGAGGCGCTCGCCGGGCGTGCCTTTGGTCGATGCGGCCTTGCCCACCTTGACGGCCGTGTCCCACAGCGTGCTGGGGAGGGCCATCGCGCTCGACTTGGCGAAGTCCCGGACCTTCTCGACCTGCTGCTGGACCGGGTCGAGGTTCCACACCTTCTGAGCCTGAGCCTTGATCTGCTCGTAGCGCTCGCGGCCGGCGCGCGTGCCCAGCACGTACCCCGCAGCGAGTCCGATGACGAGTCCTACTTTGCCCCTCATGAGGTCTCCTGACGCTCGTTCGCGTGTCCGATGCCACCCAAGGTTAGTCCCGTATTCCGTTTCGGGCATCCTCCCTTGACAAGGCGGTGCAAGAGGGTGCACGGATGCCCGCCCGCCCGTCATCCGACCGCCGCGTCACCCCACAGGATGGTCCGCCGCACGCGGTCGGCCTCCTCGCGCGCGTCGAGAACGACCTGAGCGAGCCCCGGTCCCGACAGCCACGCCCCCACGACGCCGAGCCCCGCGACGGCCGCGACAGCGTGCCGCGCGGCCGCATTGACCTCGGCGCGCCCGATCGCCGACGCAGGGCGCGGGAGCTGCGCGCGCCACCGCGTCGCACCGAGGAGCCGGACGCGCCCGGCGTCGATTCCGAGAAGGGCGGATGCCTCGGCGACTGCGAGTGCGAAGGCCTCCGCGTCGCCCAGGCCCACGGTCGCCGGGCGCTCGCCGCGTGTGCCGAAGCTGACGCGCAGCACATGCCCGCCCGTCGCCTGGGCCAGCTCGGGGTGGCGGCGCGAGAGTGCGAGCAGTCCGGCCGCGCGGTGCGTGCCCGCGACCGGATAGACGGTGAACGCGGCGGTCCGCGATCCGGTGCGCTCGGCGTCGCCCGGGGAGGCGGCGTCGAGCTCGGGCGACTCGAGGACGAGCGTCACGAGCTCGAGCGACGTGGATTCGGCCGATCCGGACCCCAGCCGCGGCACGACGGGCGCGAGCAGCCGCCGGGACTCGGCCTCGGGGGTGGCGACGATCACCGCATCGAAGATCTCAGGCCCACGGTCGCGCTCGGACGCGGTGTCGCTCGACTTCTCGGACCCGACGCGCCACCGTCCGCGCTCCGCCGTGATCGAGACGGCGCGCTCCCCCGTGCGGACGTCCGCCTCGAGGTTCGCGAGGCGCTCCTCCAGCGCCGCGATGAGTCTCGCCACGCCGCCCCGGATGCTCAGCAGCGTGGGGTCGGAGGGCATCCCGATGCGAAGGTCGGCCACGGCGGCGCCGAGAGACGCCGTGCGCGTCAGCGCTGCGCTCAGACCCGGCACCGCGGCGTCGACGTCGATCTCATCGGGATGGATGCCGTAGACCCCGAGTGACAATGGCGCGACCATCCGGTCGAGGACGCGCTCGCCCATGCGCGAGCGCACGAGACGTCCGAGGCTGCGCTCGCGGCCGATCGTGAGGGGCGGCCGCAGGCGGTCGACGTATGCGCGCCACGCGCCGGACCACCCGATGATTCGCCGCACCGACTCGTCCCACGCGTTCTGCGGAATGCCGACGAGCGACTCGCGCGGCAGCGGCGCCGCGCCCGACGGCAGGCCCGCGATCCACGTGTCGCCGACCCGCGTCGACACCACCGCGTCGCCCAGCCCGAGCTCGTCGGCGAGCGAACGCACGGCCGTTGCCGACTCGGGGAACCCCTCGGCGGTGAGGTCGACGTCGGCGCCCGCGATCCGGGCCGATGCGATCGTGCCGCCGAGGCGATCGGATGCCTCGAACACGGTCACGCGCGACCCCACCTTCGCGCACTCGAGTGCCGAGACGAGGCCCGCGATGCCGCCGCCGATCACGGCGACGCGGGCGTGCTGCACGTGTGACGCGAGGTCGTTCGAGGCGCCGGACACGTTCTCCATCCTCGCATCCGGCGAGGGCGGCCGTGGGTCCCCGACGACGGCTCAGCGGTGCTTGCGGCGGGCGCGCGCCTCGGCACGCGTGAGGGGCGCCGAATCGGATGCCTCGCCCTCCTGCTCCTCGGGCGCCGTCGTCGGCACGACGGCGGGTGCGGCATCCGTGATCTCTTCGATCGCCGCGACGTCGGCCTCGGCGACGGTGCCGGACGACACCGACGTGACCCGCCCGTCGTGGAGCTCGATCACGCGGTCGGCGCGCCGCACGAGCAGCGGGTCGTGCGTCGAGACGACGGCGGCGATGCCGCGGGTGTGGACGAGCTCGCCGATCAGGTCCATGACGGTGGTGGCGGTGCGCGAGTCGAGCTGTCCGGTCGGCTCGTCGGCGATCAGCACTCGGGGGCGCGACACGATCGCGCGGGCGATGCCGACGCGCTGCTGCTGTCCGCCCGAGAGCTCGGCGGGGCGTTGGGGTGCCTGATCGGCGAGGTTCACGAGGCGCAGCGCCTCGGCCACGCGCTCCTCGCGCTCGGCGGGGTCGGTGCGGGCGATGCGGAGCGGGAGCTCGACGTTCTCGGCGGCCGACAGCACGGGGATGAGCCCGAAGGACTGGAACACGAACCCCAGCCGCTCGCGACGCAGTTCGGCGAGGTCGTCCTCGCTGAGCGCGGTCGCCTCGACGTCGCCGATCCACACACGTCCCGACGTGGGCCGGTCGAGCCCGCCGAGGAGATTGAGGAGCGTCGTCTTGCCCGCGCCGGACGATCCGCGAACGACGACCAGCTCGCCCTCGTTCACCTCGAGATCGACGTCGACGCACGCGTGCACATCCCCCGCACTCGACGTGAACACGCGGTTGAGCTTCTCGGCGCGCAGCGCGACGGTCATCGGGGATCCTCCTCGTGTTCTGCGCTCTCCGGTCCCTGAGCCGCACCCGGCGCCTGAGCCGCACCCGGTCCCTGAGCCGCACCCGGCCCCTGAGCCTGCCGAAGGGTCGACGCCTCGACACGCTCGGCGACCGGAGTGGGCTCGGCCGCCGGAGTCGACCCGGCGACCGGAGTCGGCTCGGCCGCGGCATCCGGCCGCCTCTGCCCCGGCCACACACCCACGTGATCCGGTTCGAGGGCGAGGCGCACGCGCTCGCGGAGATCGAGCGCCTGCACGAACTCGTCGGGGAGCTGGAGGCGGCCGACGCGGTCGAGCACCGCGTACTCCTCGGCGACGTGGTGCTCGGCGCCGGTCTCGTCGGTGAGCGTCGAGCGCAGCACCTCGGTCGAGGTGCGCCCGTCGCGGATCTGCACGGTGCGCGCGACGTGCTCCGATACGGCGGGGTCGTGCGTCACGATGAGCGTCGTCACACCCAGTTCGCGGTTGACCGAGCGCATCGCCTCGAGAACGTGTGCGCTCGTCGTGTCGTCGAGCTCACCGGTCGGCTCGTCGGCGAGCAGCACGCGCGGGTTGTTCGCGATGCCGACGGCGATCGCGACGCGCTGCTGCTCTCCGCCGGACATCTCGGACGGCTTGCGCTCGGCGCAATGCGAGACCTCGAGCAGGTCGAGCAGTTGGTCGACGCGCTTGCGGCGCGCGGTCGCGCCCTTCACGTCGCCCGTGACGGCGAGCGCGGCGGCGACGTTCTCACTCGCCGACAGGTACGGGAGGAGGTTGCGCGACGTCTGCTGCCAGACGAACCCGACGCTGCGGCGGCGGAACTCGACGCGCTCCTTCTCCTTCATCGACAGCAGGTCGTGGCCCGCGACCCACGCGACACCGGCGGTCGGCTGGTCGAGGCTCGACAGAATGGACAGCAGCGTCGACTTTCCCGAACCGGATGCCCCGACGACCGCGACGAGCTCACCGGGGTCGATCCGCAGGTTGAGGCCCTGCAACGCCTGCACCTCGACGCCCGGCCCCGTGCCGGTCGTCACCTTGAAGATGCGCACGAGGTCGACGCACAGGATGTCCGCGTCGGGAGCGGTCATGTGGGCCATGGTCCCATCCTTCCTCGATGGTGCGGCGCGGTCATGTGCCCTCCTCGACGGTGCGCAGAGCGCGGGCGGCACGGATGCGGCGCGACACGAGCAGCGCGATGGCGGTCAGCACTGCGGCGAGCGCGACGAACCCACCGACCGTGAGCGCGAGGATCGCGGGGTCGAGCCGGTACGACGGCTGCACGGTCGAGCCCGTGAACGGCCGCAAGTCGACGGCGGCGAGCACGACGAGGGGCACGATCGCACCGAACACGGTTCCCGCGACGATCGCGGCGACGGCGGGCGGCCCGACCTCCCACAGCGCGAGCGCCGTGGACGCGCGGTGCGGCGCGCCGAGCGTTCGAAGGAGCGCGAGGAGACGGTTGCGCGGCTCGGTCGCGAGCGTCAAGGTCATGACGATCGCGAGCGCGCTGAGCAGCGCGGTCACCGCGGTCGCGATGAGCAGCGCCCAGCGGACGCCCTGCACGGCCGGTCCGGACTGGATGCGATCGGCGATGCGGTCGGCGGTGTCGATGCGCACGTCGAACGGGAACGCCGCGCGCAGCTGCTCCTCGACGGCGTCGGGTGCGGCATCCGGTTCGAGTCGGACGAGCACAGTACGGTCGCTCGGATCGCGACCCAGCACGTCCTCCGCATAGGAGGCGTCGATCGCCGCCCAGTTCTCGCGCGCGCCGATGGGCGACGGACCGCTCGTGACGCCGACGACCGCGGCGGGGACCGACCCGAGCCTCAGCTCGTCGGAGCTGCCGATGATCCGGTCGGTCGCGCCCGCGACGACCATCGGCATCGGCCCGTCGTCCGTCGGCTCGAGCGACGCTCCGGACGGGAGCAGACCGGGCTCGTCGCCCTGCACGTCGCGCAGCTCGGCCGCGTTCACGACGAAGACCGACGTGGCGCGCTTCGCGCCGTTCACGTCGAGGGTCGAGGGCTCGGCGCCCGAGATGCCCGTCGCGGCAGCCACCCCGTCGATGTCACGCACGCGGTCGAGCTGCTCGAGCGTGAAGCTGCCCCCCGTGACCCGTATGTCGGCGCCCACCTGGGCGCGCGCGGACTGGGTGATGCCCGACTGGAGTGCTGAGAGGAGGATGCCGGATGACACGGCTACCGAAACCCCCACGACGAGCGCGAGCACCGGGGTGAGCCCGATCGACGGCTCGCGGAGGGCGCGCGCCGCGCCCACGAACGCGTTGAGGCGGCTCGAACGCCGCGCGCGATCGAAGATTCCGTGCAGCGGGATCGGGTAGAGGCGCAGCGTGATGAGGCACGCCGTGATCGCGAGGAGAAGCGGCGCGGCGGCGAGCAGCGGGTCCAGACCCGAGCTGTACCCCCGCACGAAGAGCAGCACGAGCGTGAGCGCCGTGAGCGCCACGATGATGCCCTCGACCATGAGCCGCAGGCGCGAGCCGCCGAGGTCGAGATCGGTGCGCGCGCGACGCTCGGCGGCCGACGGAGCGAGCACGACGAGGATCGCGATCGGGGCCAGCCCGATGACGAGAGCGGGGACGAAGTCGAGAACGGTCGGCGTCGCCCCGAAGACCGCGGCGCCGACGACCGCGGCGATCGCGCCGCCGATCACCGCCGGGACGATGCCGGCCACGACGCCCTCGAGCCCCAGGATCGCGCGGAGCTGTCCGAGCGACGCGCCGCGCGCCGACAGCAGTCGCAGGCTCGGGCGCCGGCGCTCGAGGATGAGCCGGCATCCGAGCACCAGCACCGCGGCGGCGACGCCGATCGGGCCGGCCACGATCATCGCGATGACCGCGACCGTCGACGCGCCCTGCGCGAGCGCAACCTCGATCTCACCCGTGATGTCGGCTTGGAAGCGAAGGCTCAGGATGCCGATGCCACCCGACGACGACCCGATCGTGTGCGAGACCGCGGTCAGCTTGCGCAGCGCCGCCGCGGTGTCCTCGGCGGTTCGGGCGCTGATGCGGTCGATGTCGGTCGGGAACCACACGGTGGTGGAGTACAGCCCGTACAGACCGCTCGTGATGAGCGACGCGGGGTGAGGGAACGCCATGCCGGTCACGACCCGAGGAAGGTTGCCGTCGTCGAAGATCTTCGGCGTGAGCGACGACGGCACGTGCTCCCAAGATCCGGCGTCGGGGTCGACCGGCTCGAACGTGCCGACGAGCACGAGCTCGACGAGGAGCGCGGGCGTGCCGACCGATCTCGTCTCGCCGACCGACCACTCCATCTGCTCCGCGGTGTCCGCCGAGACGACGACCTCGACGCGGTTGACGACGTTGCCGCCCGGAATCGACGCGGATGCGACGGGCTCGAGAAGATACGAGGCGGCGGGCTCCGGCATCCGTCCTTCGACCAGGGCGATCTCGTCTTCGATCGCCGGCGCGAACGCCACGCTCACGGCGCGCGTGCGCGGCGCCTCGGCGACGGGCATGTCGGACACCGTCGTCACGGCGCGCCCCTCGCCGAGGATCTCGCGAAGAGGATCGTCGGCATCGGCGC
>Ga0182741_1003708_pt1 | contig 15892 bp, 16 predicted proteins | sample eDN5th37CBELigOP_FD_128874 | JGI IMG/M metagenome (GOLD analysis project Ga0182741, IMG submission 128874) | Enriched Organic Plus compost microbial communities from Emeryville, California, USA - eDNA 5th pass 37_C BE-Lig OP (version 2) (version 2) ...
CGCATTCCTCTGAAGCAGGCGCACGCCAAGCCGTTCCTCCAGTGCGGCAACCCTCCGGCTGAGTGTGGATTTCGGCACGCCGAGCGCCCTGCTCGCGGCCGCGAAGCCTCGATTTTCGATCACCTTGGCGAAATAATAGAGGTCGTTCAAATCCTGCATTGCCCGTTCCATCCGTGGGACGCGATGATCCGGTGTTGGTCACTACGCGGCGCTTGGCTCCACTTATATCTTCTCGTTCTCAGCTCAGAAAAGCCGTCGACTAATGGATGAACTCATATGCGCGATGAACGCACGGCCAACGCCCAGGCTATGCTGTGGCCCAATGTTCAAGAACGATTAGAGCAACCGGTGCCGACCATCGAACGCGTCGACAATCAAATCCTCAAGGCACCGAGGACTCGGATCATCCAGCGTCAGGGACCGTTCACGCTGCATCTCAACCTGCCCGGCTTCAACCTGCCGAAGCCCAGCGATCACGGGTACGGTCCGTTGGCGCTCGTCGTTGAATCGACGCTGGAACCTGGCACGCACATCCGCCTGCACAAACACACGAATGACGAGATCATCTCGTGGGTGCCGGGCGGCGTGATGCGGCACAACGACCTGACCGTCGGCGAACTCGTCGTCGATGACCGGCATCTGATGGTTATGAACGCTGGCACCGGCTTTTGGCATGAGGAACAGGTTTTGTCCTCTGATCCCTATCTGCGCATGCTGCAGATCTTCGTCCGGCCGCGCGCCGCGGATCTCAAACCCGGCATCCAGTTCGGGGAAATGCCGGCATCGCGACCGAATGAATGGCGCTACCTTTTCGGTCCGGAACACTCGGATGCGCCCTTCTTCGTGCGCAACGACGTGAAGTTCTATGATATCCGCTTGTCCAGAGGATCGGAGACAGCGTTACCCGCATCGCCGAACGGCTGGGACAGCTATTTCTATGTGTTCACGGGGCACGTCGTGGTGGATGGCGTTCCGTTCGTCGAGGCCGAAACGGGTTTGATCCGCCAACCGAGGCAAACGGTGGCTACCGCACTCGAAGACAGCGTGATTGTCTGCTTTTCGATCAATCCGAACGCACCCGCCGTTCGGCTCGGCACGGTTGGAAGATAGCGACCTCCGCCGCAGGATGCCCGTAGGCTGAACTCAGGATTGGTTGTCCGGCGTCCTCGCGATGCACTTTATCAACCCGCCGGCCAGACAGTGGCCTCATACCCGGCCGGCACGCCCTCATAAGGGTGACCTGCCGCCGGATTTTCGGACACCGAATTGAGGTGTTCGACCGAACTTGACCTGCCACAAAACTGTCCCAGCGGCGCTTGACGCGAGACAGCTGGCGGTGAAACGCGCCGACGGCGGCGACCCGACGAGCCGTGGCGGTCAGCGCCTCCTGGACGCTGTGGTCAGCTGCCTCGCGCGCCTGCATCGGCGGCCCGTCGCGACTTTCCGAGCCGCTCCCGTAGGAGCTCGGTGGAACCTTTCCCAGCCCACGGTAACGAACGACAGGCCGCAGCTCGTTCGCACCAGACCTCAGGTCTCGGAGAGGAAGACGAGTTCGTATCTTTCGTCAGCGCCGCCCACCAAGTGGTTGGCAACGCTGAACGCTTCCGCGGGCCTGTTGTGGTTCAGTCCCAACGCTTGGTCGAACAGGACGAAGGCCACCGTGCGACGAGGTGCCAAGGGTTCCCCCAACTAGCAGAAATCGAGGGGTATATGTCATACCTAAACCAGGACAAACGACCTTCTTGCCAACGCCCGCTAAGCGGTCACTGTAGCTGGCGCGATCGCGCGCAGCTGCGCGATGAAACTGGCTTCGGATATCTCGCCAAGGAGGTGGGCGCGGAACAGGCGCCCTGCTTCGCGCTCGAAGGGGTTGTAGCCATTGAAGCGCGGCCGGATCCAGGCGCGAGTCATGGTCTCGGCAACGCTTGAGAAATAGCCATTGAAGATCGCATCGCAGGCGGAGTCCTCCCAGGCTTCGATCCGCGCGGGCTGCCCCCGGTGCGTGGCAAAGATCGTGTGCTGGACGTCCGCCGAAGCCAGGAACCGCAGCAGCGCCCGCACCGCTTCGGGATGCTCCGAGCGCGCCGACATGCCCGCCCCTGCGCCGCCGAGCGCCGTACCGGCACAATATGGCACGGCGGCGCCGGCGAAGGGTCCGAAACAAAGGCGCGCGGTCTGATCCGCTTCGCCATACGTGGCGTAGCCGTAGGTCGCGGGGCAATAGACGACATCGCCGCGCGCAATCATCGCGTCGTGCAGCGCGATCGAGTTCCAGCCCAGCGCTTCCGGCGGCGCCAGTTCGACCGCCTGCCGAACAAGACCAATCGCCTCCGACAGCACCCTTTCGTCGAACACGAAGGCGGCCCCGGGTTGGGTCGGCCAAGGGGCGCCGAGATTGGCCATCAGGCATTGCAACGTCATGAGCGCGTGGTGATCGCCGGCGGCCATGCCCAGCCAGCGGCCGCTCCGGCGCAACGCACGGCCCAGGTCGAGCGCATCCTTCCAGGAGACCGGCAGATCCGCAACGTCCAGAACGTCCGGACGGAAGATAGCGTTCACCGTGGCCCCGTCCACGGGCACGGCCCAGAACCGATCACGCCAGCGATAGCTTTCGAGGGACGGCCCGATATAGCTCTTCGGGTCCGTGCCACCGGGGACGCCGGCCAGCACATCGTCGACCGGAACGAACAATCCGGATTCGGCGATGGCACCGACCATCGGATGATCGAGGATCAGCACATCGACGCCGCGCATCGCCACCTCGAGCGGCTGGTGCTCGAAATCCTGCAGCGTCCGTATGCGCCAATTGACGGAGATGTCCGGGTGCTTGCCCATGAACTCTACCGTCGCCGCCTGCAGCGGCTCGATCGCGCGCCGGTGTCCCCAAGTCACGCCGGTGATCGACTGCGTCACCATCCCGTCCTCATCTCCCGTCGTCCGCACCGCTGCGCGGCGCTTGTCAATCATGACGACGCTCTCTATCATACATCATATATGATTTGGAGCTACAAATGACGACGGTTGATTCCGCTCGCGGGCGTCGGGGACCGCTCGCCGGCGTGAAGGTTCTCGACTTGACGCTTGCAATGGCCGGACCGCTGGCGACGGCGCGAATGGGCGATCTGGGTGCCGAGGTGATCAAGGTGGAATCGCCTAGCGGGGACTTCGCACGGCACTGGCCGATCAACGGCTACATGCACGGCGATGAGTCTAGCGCCTACCTGATGTTGAACCGAAACAAGCGCTCGATCGTGCTCGATCTGAAGAACGAGGCGGCGCGAACGGTGTTCCTCGACCTGGTGCGCCAAGCCGACATCCTGGTGCAGAACTTCCGCCCGCGCGTGGCGAAGAAGCTGGGCATCGACTACGAGACGCTCGCAGCAGTCCGGCCGGAGCTGGTCTATGTATCGATCTCCGGCTATGGCGACGAGGGGCCGATGGTCGACCGCCCCGGCCAGGACCTGCTGGTGCAGAGCTTCTCCGGCTTGACGTTCAACGGCGGCACGGCAGACGGCCTGCCCCACCCCTCCCCGGTCTACATGGTCGACACTTGCGCTTCGCATCATGCGACCGAGGCGGCGCTGGCGGGCTACGTCGAGCGGCTGCGCACGGGCCGCGGTCAGCATCTGAAGGTGTCGCTGCTGGCGGCAGCGCTCGAGATCCAAATCCAGGAGCTGTCGGTGTTCATGACGAGCGGGCGCGACGCGATCCGCTGTAAGACGCCGTTCGCTTCGACCTGGATGGAGGCGCCGTACGGCATCTACCGCACCGCGGACTCGTTCATTGCGGTGGCACAGGCGCGACTGCCGGACCTCGCCGAGGCGTTCGGCGATCCCCGGATCCTGGAAGCGCACGAGAACCAGCCGCCGCACGAGGACGTGGAGGCGCGCCGCGCCTTCCGCGACCGGATCGGCGCGCTGGTGCAGGAGGCGTTCCTGCGCAAAACCACGGCGCAATGGATCGAGGAGCTGACCGCGCGCGACATCTGGGTCGGCCCAGTCAACACCTACGCGGACGTCGTCGCCCATCCGCAAATGCAAAACCTATTCGCGACGATCGATCACCCGGCGGGCCCCTATCGCACGCTGGCGCCGGCGATCCGCTGCGCCGAGACATCGCCGATGACCAAGTCGCCCGCCTTGGGCGAACATACAGACGAGATCCTGGCCGAGCTCGGCGTCGCGCCGGACGGGATCCGCAGCCTCAGAGAAGCAGGAGCGGTCCGATGAGCGGATGCGTGAGACTCGAACGGCACGGCGCCGTCGGCGAAATCGTTATCGACCGGCCCGACAAGCACAATGCCCTCACGCCGCGCATGTTCGAGGAGCTACGCGACGTCTGCGCCGAGATCAACAACGACGACAGCGTCAATGCGGTCGTGCTGCGCGGCGCCGGCGAGAAGGCGTTCTGCGCCGGAACCGACATCAACACGCTGAAGGAATACGAGAGCTTCTGGCACTGGCGGAACCGGGTCGACTACGTGACCCAAATCCGCTCGCTGCGGAAGCCGTGCATCGGCGCGATCAAGGGTTGGGCCCTCGGCGGAGGCAACGAACTTGCGGTCGCGTGCGACCTGCGGGTCGCCGCGCGCAATGCCGTGTTCGGCGCGCCGGAGGTGACACTCGGCTGGCTGGGCGCGGGCGGGACGTCGCAATATCTGCCGCGGCTGGTCGGCTACGGTCAGGCGATGCGGATCCTGCTGACGGGCGAGCGCCTCAGCGCGGAGGAAGCCTTCCGCATCGGGCTGGTGGAATATCTCGTCGAGCCGGGCGAGGAACTGGCGAAGGCCCGCTCGCTGGCGGAGACCATCGCCAGCTATTCACCGATCGCCACCCAGACCACCAAGGCCGCCATCCGCGCCGGCATGAACGGCAATCTGGAACTCGGGCTACAGATCGAGAATGAACTGATGGCTCTGTGCTTTGCGATGGGCGAGGACAAGGCGGGCGCCGAACGGTTCGCCGGACGCAAACGCTAGTCCTCCACCATCGCCTGCACCCGCTTCAGTCCGTCGACGATGTGCCGGCGGACGGCCTCGGTCGCTTTGGCCGCATCGCGCCGGGCGAGCGCCGCGATGATGCGTTCATGCTCGGCGACGATGCGGTCGCGGTCGGTGACGCCGCGGCCGACCATGGTCCGGGAGATCTGCGGCCCGTAGCCGAGGGACCGATAGAGGTCGGCGATATGCGGATTGCCGGCGGCCTCCACGATGGTCACGTGAAAGGCGTGGTTGAGCTCGATGAACGGCCGAAAGCTGCGGGCAGTCGCCCCGAACCGGCCCTCGGCGATCTTGCGGTTGATGACCCGCAACTGCGCTAGGCTTGAATCCGTGATTCGCTCGGCGGCAAGCGCCGCAGCCGTCGTCTCGATCATCAGCCGCGCTTCCATCCAATGCCGGATGTCGGTCGATGTCGGCTTGGCGGCGACGTGATAGCCGTAGTTGGGGCGGAGTTCGACCAGGCGCTCGGCATGAAGCCGCGCCAAGGCCTCGCGAATCGGGACGACGCTGATGCCGAACTCCCGGGACAGGCGGTCGATCACCAGCCGCTCACGGTCGCCGAGCTCGCCGTCGACGATGCGACGGCGCAGCTCGTCATAGGCCTTCACCGCCAGGCTCGGCGACGCCTCAATATGCCCGGAACCCGGTTTTGCCATCGGCGCCCTCGCCCCATCGCGCGGAAGGATGGAATCGTTGCAACGATTTCACCCGTTCGCGCGACGGGCGCAAGGGCTTGCGGCCACCGGCCGCCTCACCCGCCTGCTAGCGCTTGCGGAAGACCGGGGCGCGCTTCTCCTTGAAGGCGGCACGCCCCTCGGCCGCGTCCTCGGTCGCGAAGCAGATGGTCTGCAGGTCGCGCTCGTACTGGATCGCATTTTCCAGCGGCATCGAGGCGGCCGCGCGCAGGTTGAGCTTGGCGGTCTCCGCGGCAATCGGGGCCCGGGCGGCGATTGCAGCGGCAATCTCCCGCGCGCGCGGCAGCAGGTCCGCCGGCGCGACCACGTCCGTGACCAGACCCCAGCGCAGCGCCTGCGCCGCGTCGATTGGGTCGCCGGTCATCACCATCAAGGCCGCATTGGAGGGGCCGATGGAGTTGACCAGGAAGGCGGTCATTCCGCCGCCGCCGATCCAGCCGAGCTTGATTTCCGGAGCGGCGAAACGGGCATTCTCCGAAGCCAGGCGGATGTCGCAGGACAGCGACAGCTCGAGGCCGCCGCCGAACGCATAGCCGTTCACGGCGGCAATGGCCGGCTTGGTGAGCCGGCGGATCGCATCGCAATAGTCGGGCCGCGTGCGGAACGACCAGGGGGTATCGTAGCCGTCAAGCTCGCGGATGTCGGAGCCCGCGCAGAACGACTTTTCCCCCGCCCCGGTCAGGATCACCACACGGATGACGTCATCCGTGTTGCAAGTCTCGACATGGCCGATCAGTGCAGCCGCCATCTCGGGCGTGACGGCGTTGAGCTTCTGCGGCCGGTTGAGCGTGATGGTGGCGACGTGGCCGTCGCGCTGGAACAGAACGTCTTCCATGTCCTGGCTCCTATGGCCGATCAGAGCACCGTTTCGCCAATGACGCCGCGAGACAACAGCTCGTCGATGCGGGCATCGTCGAAACCGGCCTCGCGCAACACCTCGCGGCTGTGCTGGCCGGTCAGCGGCGCGCCACGCTCGATCTTCGACGGCGTCTTGGAGAATCGGATCGGGAAGCCCGGCGCCCTCACCCGCCCTTCCGTCGGGTGGTCATACTCGATGAAGGTGCCGTTCTCGCGGATCTGCGGATCCTCCACCAGGTCGGCATAACCGTAGACTGGTCCGGCCCAGATGTCGTTGGCGGCGAACAGATCCAGCCATTCCTTTGAGGTGCGTGTCACCAGGCGCTCGCGGGTCTTGGCAAAGATCTCGTCCCGGCGCTGCCAGCTATCCGTTTCGTCGTCCATCGTCAGGAAGCTGGGCTCGCCGATCAGCTCGCCGAACTTCTTCAGCGGCGGGAAGGCGACGATGATGTAGCCGTCGCTGGTGGCGAAAGCGCCGTAGGGCGAGCGGATGTAGACGTGGGCATGCGGCTCGGCCGAACGCTGCTGCGGCTTGCCTGCGACGGTGAAGACCGACAGCTCCTGCATCTGCAGCGTGGTGATCGCGTCGAGCATGTTGACCTGAACGAGCTGGCCCTCGCCGGTGCGCTCGCGATGCAGCAATGCGGCAAGCGCCCCCTCGAAAGCCGTGTAGGCCGTCACCGCGTCTACCAGGTACTGGCCGGCCGGGGTCGGCGGCTCGCCAGCCCTGCCTGCCGAGAGCATCGCCCCCGACATGCCCTGCAGGATCAGATCCTGGCCCGGGCGGTTCACATAGGGGCCGGTCTCGCCGTAGCCTGACATCGAGACATAGACCAGCCGCGGGTTGATCGCTGACAGGGTCGCGTAATCGATGCCGAGACGCTCGGCGACGCCCGGCCGATAGTTCTGCAGGAAGACGTCGGCGCTCTTCACCAGTTCGAGCAGCAGCGACTTGCCCTCCGGCGATTTGAGATCAACCGCGAGCGAGCGCTTGTTGCGGTTGAGCGACAAGAACGAGACGTTGATCTTGTTGCCGCGCGCGCCGCCGGCGGAGACGTGCCGCTGCCATTCGCCGGTCACGGGCTCGACCTTCACCACGTCGGCGCCGAGATCGGCCAGGCGCTGAGCCGCAAATGGGCCGGCCATCGCGATCGAGCAATCCAGCACCCGGTAGCCTTTGAGAATCGACATTGCGGTTCCTATCGGTATCGCAGTTCACTTGAACAGGGACGGCAGCCACAGCGACAGCGGCGGCCAGAAGGTGATCAGAATCAGCACCAAGCCGAGCGGGATGTAGAAGGGGATAATCGCCTTCACCATGTCCTCGAAGGTGACGTCTGCGATGTGCTTGCAGATGAAGAGGATCACGCCAAAGGGCGGCGTCAGCGCGCCGATCAGCAGGTTGACGATCATGATCAGGCCAAGATGGACGCCGTCGACGCCGAAGGCCTGCGCCGCCGGCAACAGCGCCGGGGTGGCGATCAGCAGGATGGCGGTCGTTTCCATGAACAGGCCGGCAACGAGCAGGCCGAGATTGACCATGATCAGGAACATGGTCCGGTCCGCATCGATCGCGGTGAACCACGCGAGCAGACCATCGGCAACGTTACCGATCGAAATGAGCCAGCCGAACGGCACCGCGGCGGCGATGATCAGCGACAGGATTCCCGTCGTGACCGCGCTGTCGCGGATGTGCCGGAAGAGCAGCGGCACCGTCAGGTCCTTGGTGAGGAATCCGACGATGGTGGCGTAGACGACAGTCAACGCGCCGAGTTCGGTCGGCGTGGCGACGCCGGTCAGCATGCCGACGGTCAGGAACACCGGCGCGACCAGCGCCGGCAAGGCACGCCAGAACGCGCGGACGATGTCCGGGAGGGTCGCCTGCGGCTCGACCGGCATGTGGACCTTACCGGACAGTGCAATGACATAGACCATGGCCATCAGCGCGAAACCCATCACCACGCCCGGAACGATGCCGGCGAGGAACAGATCCGACAACGAGACCTGCGCCGTCACCGCATAGACGACCATGATCACGCTGGGGGGGATGACCGGGCCGATGATGGCGGAGGCCGCGGTACAGGCGGCGGCGAAGGGCGCGGGATAGCCGCGCTTCTTCATGTGCTCGATCTCGATCGTGCCGAGACCGGCGGCATCAGCCTGGGCGACGCCCGACATGCCGGCGAACACCATGCTGCCAAAAATGTTCACATGGGCCAGGCCGCCGCGGATGTGGCCGACGATCGCGGTCGAGAAGTCATAGATGCGCGAAGCGATCCCCGCCCCGTTCAGGACATTGCCGGCCAGGATGAACAGCGGAATGGCGAGCAGCGGAAAGCTGTCGAGGCCTGATCCGATGCGCTGCGCGACGATCTGCAACGGGATCGGCGAAGTCACGCTCATGTAGCCGAACGCGCTGAGGATGAGGGCTGCGGCGACGGGGATCTCGATCGCGATGAGGACGAGAAACCCTGCAAATAGAACTAAGAGCGACATAGCGGTGTCCTTGCGGATCGAGACCCGATGCGGGCCCGGTCAGACCGGCTCGCCGGCCTCAGCCGACAGGAAGGGGGCGACCATCGGGCTCGTGTCCTTGAGCACGAGCAGGCGGAACAGATGGGCGACGCTGGTCAGCGCACAGAGGCAGGCGAACACGAACAGCGGCAGCGAGTAGAACCACATGCGCGGCGCGGTGAACGGCAGCGAGATCGAATAGCTGCGCGACTCGATCGCCATGATCGCCGGGGTCAGCTTGATGAGATAAAGACACGCCAGCAGCATGCCGATATGGCCTATGACCAGCAGCCGGCGGCGGCCAACCTCGCCGAGACGCGAGCTCAGCAGTTCCACCTTGATTTGACGGACCTGCTTGGCGCCGACGCTGGCGCCGAGAAACGCAATCCAGATGAAGGCGTAGGTCGAGGCCTCCTCGACCCAGACGATCGGATTGCCAAATATGTAGCGGGTCACCACCTGCACCGTGATCGAGATCACGATGAACGACAGCGCAGCGACCAACGCGGCGATTTCAATGTGCGCCAGCCCTCGCAGCAGGCGGGCCAGCAATGTGTCGATACGATTGGCCAACACGGCAGTGCTCCCGGATGCAGGTGTAGAAGGGAGGCCCGGCCGCCGGCCGGGCCTCGAAGATCAGCTCACTTCAGGTCCTGGATCTGCTTCCACAGACCCTTGGTCCAGAAGCCCTCGGCTTCGAGCTTGTCCACCGCGACGACCGCCTTTTCCTGTATCGGGCCGGTCTCGATCGCGCGGACGGTGGCGCCGGACTTCTCCATATCGGCGAGCAGGGATTCCTGCTCCTTGAGAACGGTCTCGGTGTGCCAACGCATCACCTCTTCCGCGGCCTCGACCAGCACCTTCTGCACTTCCGGCGACTGCTTCTGGAACCACTTGTCGCTGCACGCGATGTGGCCGATGATGATGACGTGGTTCGTCTTGATCACGTTCTTGGCCGCCTCGTGGAACTTCGCCGAGTAGGCCGAGGAGATGCCGCCTTCCGCGCCTTCGACGACGCCGGTCTTCAGGCCGAGGAAGGTCTCACCCCAGGCGACACGAGCCGGCTTGGTGCCGAGCGTCTCCCACAGCGCCAGATAGGTCTTGATCTCCGGCACGCGCATCTTCAGGCCCTGCAGATCGGCCAGGCCCTTAATGGGCTTGGTGGCGAACAGGACGCGCGCCTGGCCCGGCGCCGCGGCAAGGATGCGGACGTTGTGCTTGGTGCGCAGTTCTTCCGCGGCCTTCTTGAACAGCGGGCTGTCGATATAGGCCTTCACGTGATCGATATCGCGGAACAGGAAGCCCCAGCTGACGATGTTGAAGTCCTTCACCCAGTTCGCGTACCAGCTGAAGTCGTCACCGTAGAGCTGGACGCTATCGCCCATCATCTGCTCGATGACCTGCATGTCGCTGCCGAGCTGTTCGCCGGCGATGAAGTTGATCTTCAGCTTGCCGTCCAGCTTTTTATTCACCAGCTCGGTGAACATCTTATTCTGACGATCGAAGATCGAGCCGATCGCGTCAGATCCGCCGAACACCGCTTGGGCCATGGCGCCGGAGGCGGAAAAGAGCATGGCCGAAGCGACGGCGCATGAGATCAGAAATCGTGAGGCCATTGGACGTATTCCCTCGCTAACCCTCGGGTGGTTATCGGCCATTGCTGGACCGATTGTGGAAGCGGCACCGGACGCCGGCGACCGCGCAAGCAAGATCATATATGATCTGTGATCTACGTGCAGCGCCCTACCCCTGGTTCAGCGGCGTGCGGCGTTCGACCGCGCGAAGGTGGTCACAGACGAGAACCGTTTCGCCGCGCTGGTTCACCACCTCGCAGCGCTCGATCACGCGGCCCAGCGTCGGCCGCTTGGCATCATCGATCTTGCCGGCGAGCGTCACGCGCGTGCGGATCGTGTCGCCGACGAAAACGGGCGCAACGAAGCGTAGGCGATCGTAGCCGTAGCTGAACGAGACCGGGTTGACGCGCGAAGCTGCCGCCAGGCCGATGCCGATCGCAAAAACCATCGTGCCGTGGGCGATGCGGCGCCCGAACGGCGTGGTGCGGGCGAATTCGTCGTCGACATGGTGCGGATAGAAGTCGCCGGTGTGCCCGGCGTGAAACACTACGTCCGTTTCGGTGATGGTGCGCCCCTGCGTCTCGCGCGTCTCGCCGACGACGTAGTCCTCGAAATAGATGGCAGCCGACGTCATTTCGTTCCCTTCCACATGCCGTTGGCGCCGCCCAGGCCGGCCGAGATGCGCTGCGCGCGCGCCCGCAACTTGGCGAGCACGTCGTCGAAATCGATGTCGCCGCGCGAGGGGCGGACAAAGGAGACGGTCAGGGCGGCCAGAGCGCCGAAGCGGCCCATGATCGGCGCGCCGATATCGGTCAGGCCCGCGAAGGTCTCTTCGGTCTTCATGTCGTAGCCGCGCTCGGCAACCAGGCGCAGCATGTCGTCGAAATCTTCCGGCGCGCGGTCCGGCATGGCAGCGCGCCATTGCGCCTGCACGTCGGAGGGCTGGTGGGCGAGCAGGACACGTCCCGAGACGGTCGTCGCCATCGGCCAGCGCGCGCCGATACGGAAGGCAAGATTGATCGGCCGCGGACTTTCCACGTCGGCGACGATCAGCAGCTCCCCGTCGGAATAGACGCCGAGATGGCACGCCTGGCCGAGCTCGGCGGCGAGCGCCCGCATCTCCGGCATCGCCACGTCGAGCAGCCGCTTGGTCGGAGGGAAGCTGTGGCCGAGCTCGAATAGCCGCAGCGACAGGAAATACAGATCTTCCGGCCGCTTCCTATAGATATATCCGCGACGCTCCAGGCAAATCAGAGTCCTGAAGATCGATCCTGGACTCAGCTCCAGCTTTGCTGCGATCTGTGATTGCGTAACGCCGGATTCCTCTCCGGCTAAATACTCAAGAATGTCGAGTCCACGCTCAAGCGCTGGCACGGCATACCGTGCCTGATCGCCTTCACCTGCGTCGAGACTAGCCATCTTGCGCTTCCTCGGATGTTTTTTCTTGACCCGATTGGGGGCATTAGTTCACATAAAAAAAGTTTTCGTCAATGAAAAAATCGGGAAATGAAATGACGATCCTCAAGGGCATGACGTGGGACCACCCGCGCGGCTACGACCCCCTCATCGCGACGACCGCACAATTCCGGTCGCACCATCCGGGGGTGGACATCGTCTGGGAAAAACGCTCGCTGCAGGATTTCGAGCAGTATCCGGTCGACGAGCTCGCGGCGCGTTACGACCTGATCATCATCGACCACCCGCATATCGGCGAGGTCGCCCGCCCCGATATCCTGGTGCCGTTCGATGCCCCTTTGGACCAAGCACCTCTCGCCCAACTGGCGGCGGAGAGCGTCGGCGAATCGTTCGAAAGCTATCGATGGAACGGCCGCATCTGGGCGCTCCCGGTCGACGCCGCGACCCAGGTGCAGGCGTACCGTCCCGATCGCACCGGCCCGGCAAGGCGCTGGGACGAGGTGATGGCGCAGGCGCGCGCGGGCGAGGTCCTGCTGCCGCTGCGCTCGCCGCATGCGCTGATGTGCTTCTACAGCATCGCCGCCAATCTCGGCTCGCCGTGCGGGCGCTCGACCACCCACCTGCTCGAGCGCCAGGCGGCCGAGGAAGTGCTCGCGGTGCTGCGCGAGATCGCCGACCTCGTTCCTGCCACCTGTTTCGCAATGGACCCAATCCAGGCGTCAGAGGCGCTGGTCGAGGACGAGAAGGCGGCGCTGATCCCCCTGCTCTACGGCTACGTGTCCTATGCGCGGCCGGGCTTCCGCCGGCGCGTCTTGCGTTTCGCGGACATTCCGGTGCTGGGCAATGACGGGCCGAAGGGCACCACGCTCGGCGGCACCGGCCTCGCCGTTTCGGCGCGCTGCAAGGACGTGGCCGCGGCCAAAGCGTTCGCATTCTACGCCGCGTCGGCCGAGATCCAGCGCGGGATTTATGCCGGCAGCGGCGGCCAGCCCGGCAACCGCGTCGCGTGGCTCGATGCCAAGGTGAATGCCGATGCCGGCGACTTCTACCGCGACACGCTGCTCACCCACGACACCGCCTGGGTGCGGCCGCGGCACGCCGGTTACATCCCGTTCCAGGAGAAGGCCTCGCACCTGATCGCGGCCTGCCTGAAAGGCGAGACGCCGGAGGCGCGAACGATCGACCTGCTCGACGAGGCGTATCGCGACTCGCTGGCGGGCGAGGCTGCCACCGCCGCCGTTTAACGAGTGCGGATGGACCGCGTGTCGGCGCGCATGCGCGCGCCGACCTTATTCGCTGAACGCCCTATTGCGGCGCACTTCTGCCGAACGGTGTGTCGCGAAAAACGAGCTTCGCGGTCTCGTAAAAGACTTCGTTCGAGGACAGTTCGCGCCCGCTAAGCCACGAACGATCAGTGTCAAAGTCCACGCGCGCGAGTGTCAAAATTTATCGGCGATTCACAGCGCATTCATGTTGTGGACCGCGGACTGAGCGCGACAGATCCGACCGCGGCCTCCGAATGTCGGGCGGAGCTGCAGCGGCGTTCCGCGTTGACGATGGCGATGAAGGCCGCGCTACAGAATCCTCGATAATTCGGCAGTGATCCGTTTCGCCGTTTGACGCACCAGCCTGGCGCAGAGCTCGTGGCGACGCGCGTCGTGCCGGTAGACGGGCATGCTGACGCTTATCGCTCCGACCGGTTCCCGCTGGCGGTTGAAGATCGGGCTGCCGAGACAACGGATATCCGGCTCGTTCTCCTCGTCATCGAACGCAAACCCCTGCTCGCGGGTCCGCTTCAGTTCTTCGAGCAGCGCTTCGGGCGTCGTCAGCGTCTTGGCGGTGTGGCGCTTCAACTGCAGCCCCTTGATGACTTCCCTCAACCGCTCGTCCGGAAGGCCAGACAGCCACGCCTTGCCCACGGATGTGGAGTGAAGTTCCACCTGGCCGCCGATGCTCGTCTGCATCTGTACCGTGCTGGAGCCGACCAACTTGTCGATGTAGACCATCCGGTTGTTGCTGGGCACCGCGAGGTGCACGGCCTCATCCGTTGCGTCGCGGAGCGATGCCAGGAAGTCCCTTGCGATCGTCCGCAAGTCGGAATCCTCCCAGGTCTTGGCAGCAAGCTGAAGCAGACGCGGCCCCAAGCGAAACGTTCCGCTCTCGCCGGATTGCGTGATCAGTCCCTCGGCGATGAGCGCGGACACGAGACGATAGACTGTCCCACGCGGGAAACCGGCACGCTTGGTCAGCTGCGCAATGTCGAGCGCTCCGGGAGAATCCGCGATGATCTGCAGCACTGTCATGAATTTCGCGAACGAAGCCGCTCCCTGCACGGGATTGGGAGGCCTCACATCGGCTTCGTCCTGAAGGTCATTCAGGCTCATCGCAAAACCCCTCGCAAGCTTGACAACGGAACATGGCGGCACTACACGGTTTTGGACAAACTGTCCATATTGTAGTCAGCCTTCGGAATCCGCTCTAGTCGTATGATCGAGGGAGGGATCAACGGCAAGCTGACGCGTACCGAGTAGGACGCATTGCGGGCGAGCTCTCGCGAAAGAGCGCGGGAATGGCTGTGGGGAGGGAAGCAATGACAAAAAAAGGGTACTGGGTCGCAATGGTCGATATTGCGGACCAGGAGGGCTACAAAGAGTACATCGCCTTGAACAAGGTCGCGTTTGACAAATACGGCGCGACTTTTGTCGTTCGCGCCGGAAAGCACCAGGTCATGGAAGGACCTGACGCGAACCGCGTGGTCGTGATCGAGTTCAAGGACTACGAAACCGCCCTCGCCTGCTACAACTCTCCCGAGTATCGGAAGGCCATCGAGGCACGCGTCAAATACGCCAAGGCCCATCTGGCCGTGGTGGAAGGCGTCTGACTTCGAAGCAAAGCTTGAAATCCCGGTCGTGGCGATTGGAGGGAACGTCGCTTTGCCCTTGCGCGCTCTTCGAGCCCATCGGCGGTACATGCCCTCCTGCGAAGCGGGCATCTCTTCTCCGACCGTCACGCGGGCAGCGCCATGACGTTTCTCGGTATCCCTGTCAGAGTACGACGACGTCGTCGCATGAGTGGACAACTTTCTGGGAGCAACTATGCCCGCACCGTTGCAGTGGCTGTTCAAGGTCTTTGACGTCCTCGTCGCCGTCGGCATGGCCGTCATGAGCCTCCTCGTCTTCTCGAATGTCGTGCTGAGATACGGGTTCAGCTCGGGCATCGCGTTTTCGGTAGAAGTTTCCCGCGTGCTCTTTGTGTGGATCATCTTTCTGGGCTCCGCGGTTGCCTTGGCCAAAGGTGCGCATCTCAGCGTCGACACGCTGGTCTCCCGATTGCCCCGCAAGGTGCGCTTCGCCTGCTTTCTTGTTTCATATGGCCTGATGCTCTGGTGTTGCTGGCTCGTGGCAAAGGGCAGCTGGTCGCTCACCGTCATCGAATGGAACAACCGCGCCGCGCTGTCGGGGCTGCCCGTCGGCCTCACTTACGCGGGGGCGCTCGTCGCCGCCATCACGATGGCGCTGTGTCTCCTCGTCGGGCTTTGGCACGCACTGCGCGGCAGCCTGCCCGCCACATGGTCAAGTGGAGAGGCAGCTGAGCCGCCGCAGACCGTGATCCCCGCGCTACCTTCGGAGAAAGTGCAGTGAGCGGCGTTGTATTTCTCGGCTCCCTCCTGGGGGCGATCGGCATCGGAATTCCCATCAGCTTCGCCCTGATGCTGTCGGCGGTCGCGCTGATGATCCTGGTGGGAAATCTGGATGCGCAAATCCTTGCGCAGCGCCTGGTCAATGGCGCGGACAGCTATCCGCTGATGGCGATCCCGTTCTTTCTCATTGCGGGCG
>Ga0182741_1003712_pt1 | contig 15873 bp, 15 predicted proteins | sample eDN5th37CBELigOP_FD_128874 | JGI IMG/M metagenome (GOLD analysis project Ga0182741, IMG submission 128874) | Enriched Organic Plus compost microbial communities from Emeryville, California, USA - eDNA 5th pass 37_C BE-Lig OP (version 2) (version 2) ...
GCCCAGATAGCCGAAGAGCCCTGCCGCCATGGGCGGCAGGTCGTCGCCGAGCGGCAGGGCGCTTTCGGCGATCAGGGCCCTGAGGCTCTCGAGCGGATGCCGCTCGTCCGGCTCGAAGCGCCCCTCGCGGGCAAGAGCTTGCCGATTGAGGGAGGCCTGACCGTCCTGGCAGCGCCAGACAAGGTCAGGATCGAGGCCGATCATCGAGAAGCGGCCCCGAACGGCACCGCCCTCGACGGATTCCAACAGGAAGGCGGGCCCCTTCCGGCCGTGCCGCAGCTTCAGGAAAGCCGCGACCGGGGTCAGCAGATCGCCGACGAGGGTCGTGCGCAGGACGCCTGCCTGACCCTTGTCGTAGGCTCCGGCGAAGGTTTCGAAATCGGGTGCGACGACCATGGGATCAAAGGTCGCCGCCGCCCGTGGCCTGGCGGAGGGCCTGCTGGTTGATGGTGACGCCGAGATCCTTGCGGATCTGCGCGATGTACTCGTTCACCAGGTCGTCGCCCATGCCGTTGCGGAGCTGGGTTTCGATCTGCTGGGCCTCCTGGGAAGTCGGCGCGAGGGGCGGGACGGATGCAGCCGTGACCTTGAACACGGCCCGCGTCTCGGCGCCGGACGCGGCGTTGCCGGGCTGGCCGACCGGGACCGAGAAGATGCGGGTGACCGCATCGGCGTTCAGTTCGTCCTTGGCGACGCCGCGGGCGAGGTCGGCTGCGCTCTTTGCCGGGGCGCCGGCATCCTGGGCGACGGCCTCGATGGCCTCGCCCTTCTCCAGGCGCTCCGTCAGACCGCGGGCCTTCTCGGAGAGGCGACGGGACACCTCGTCCGTATGCCAGAGCTTGGCGACCTGGTCCCGGACCTCGTCCAGGGTCTTCTCGCGGGAGGGCTCGATTCCCGTCACGTCGAACCAGACATAACCGCCGTCGGGCATGCGCAGGGGCTCGTTGTCGACGCCGATATCGGACGCGAAGGCCGCCTTCACGACCGCATCGCGACCGGGGAGCTCCACGGGCTTGCCGGCCTTGTCCAGGCCTTGGCTGTCCACGGCCGGGATCTGGACGAGGGGGAGACCCTTCTCCTTGGCGATCTCTGCGAGCGGACGGGCGCCGGCCCGCTGGTCCTCGATGGCATCGTGGATGGATTCGAGCTGATCGCCGGCGCGCGCCTTGGCAAGCTCGGCGCGGATCTCTCCGGCCACTTCCTCGAAGGGCTTGACCGATTCCGGCGCGATCTTCGTCACCCGGACGAGCACCGGGCCGAAGCGACCGTCCACGGGGCGGCTGGTGGCCCCTTCCTGAAGCGAGAAGGCCGCCTCGGCCACGGCCGGGTCCAGCATCTCGCTCTTCGTGAAGGTGCCGAGCTCGAGATCCTGCGGCGGAACCTTCCGCTCCTCCGCGATGCTCTCGAAGGTCGCACCTTCCTTGATCCGGTTGAAGGCGGCCTCAGCCTCCTCCTTCGACGGGAAGGTGATCTGCTGGATCGTGCGCTTCTCGGGGGTGCCGAACTTGGCCTTCTCCTGCTCGTAGCGCTGGCGGGCATCGGCATCGCTTATGGATTCCGGCTTGGCCAGGGAGGCCGCGTCGAGCGCCATGGCCGTGAGGGAGCGGTATTCAGGGGCCTGGAAGGCGCCCTTGCGCTCGTCGAAGAAGCTCTGGAGCTGCTCCTGGGTCGGAGCCGGAATCTCGCCCGCCATGGCGGCGGTCAGCACGAAATAGGAGGCTGTCCGGCGCTCGGTGGAATAGCGGTTGAAGGCTTCCCGGGCCGCCATCGGCACGGTCAGGTCGCCCGCGATGGCCTCCGCCAGATGGATGCGGGCCATGGCGCTGCGCTGTTCGTGCACGAATCCGGCCTCGCTGAGGGAGGCGTTGCGGAGCACCTGGTCGAAGAGAGCGCGGTTGAACTGCCCGTCAGCGCCCCGGAAGGCCGGATCCTCCGTGATGGAGCGGGCGACCAGCTGGTCCGACACGCTCAGGCCAAGCTTCCTGGCCTCTTCGGACATGACTGCCTCGTTCACCAGATTCGACAGGACCTGCTGGTCGATCCCGAAGAGGCGGGCCTGTTCGGGCGTGATGACCGTGCGGAACTGTCGCCCGAGGCGTTGCAGCTCGTTGTTGTAGGCCGTGCGGACCGCGTCGATCGTAATGTCGGTCTTGCCGACGCGGGCGACCGAAGAGGGTGGGGTCGCGCGGAAAATGTCGCCGATGCCCCAGATCGCGAAACTGACGATCAGGAGGCCGAAGAAGATGGCCATGAACGTCTTGCCGACCAGGCTCTGACCGGCCTTGCGCATTCCTCGAAGCATAGCGAACCCGTTTTCTCGAAACTCGTTAGAGAGGGCGATAACCGATCAGCGGCCCGGGGAAAAGGGCAAGTCGGTTGAAAGAGTCTTCAAGTCTCTGGTACTGCCACATTATCAAGCGTGACAGGAGAGCCCGAATGAGCGTCGATCGGCCGCGCCCGCTGGTGGCGGGGAACTGGAAGATGAACGGATTAAAGTCTTCCGCCAAGGTGATGAGCGAGATTCAGGCGGGCTATACGCCCGGCCTCAAGGCGAAGGTCGAGCTGGCCGTCTGCCCGCCCACCACCCTCCTGGGCATGCTCGCCCTGATGGCGGTGGGCTCTCGTGTCGCTGTCGGCGGGCAGGATTGCCACGCCAAGGAAATGGGCGCCTTCACGGGCGATCTCTCGGCCGAGATGCTGGCTGATGCCGGGGCGTCCTATGTCATTCTCGGTCACTCCGAGCGACGTCAGTACCATGACGAGAAGGACGCCGATGTCTGCGCCAAGGCCCTGGCGGCCCACCGGGCGGGGCTCACGGCCATCGTGTGCATCGGCGAGACGCAGCAGGAGCGGGAGGCCGGGCGGGCCCTTGCGGTGGTCAAGAAGCAGCTTCGCGGCTCCGTGCCGGCCGACTCGAACAGCCACAACCTGGTCATCGCCTATGAGCCCGTCTGGGCCATCGGTACGGGCCTCACGCCCACCCCTGCGGATGTCGCGGAGGTCCATGCCCTGATCCGCGAGGAGCTGCGGAAGCTGGTCGGCAAGGGTGAGCACGCCAAGGTCCGTATCCTCTATGGCGGGTCCGTGAAGCCCTCCAACGCGGCCGAGCTGATGGCCGTTGAGAACGTCGACGGCGCCCTTGTGGGCGGCGCCAGCCTCGTGGCCGCCGACTTCCTGGCCATTGCCGGAGCCTATCTGGGCTGACCGGTCTTCGGCTGTCATTCCGAGCCCCTTGGTGGGAACCGGAATGACAGATCCCTTTTCAAATTCCTTCCGTCGCGGCAAAAGGGGGGCTTGCGGGTCTTTGATCCCGTGCTCACCTATGCTACAGCCCGCGCCAACGAAGAGATACACACGAGCGGCTGACGCCTTTCGGCGCGGCCGCTTGAGGTTTTTGGAACGATGCAAACGGTTCTCATCATTGTTCACCTGATCATAGTCCTCGCCCTGATCGGCGTGGTTCTGCTGCAGCGCTCCGAGGGCGGCGGCATGGGCCTCGGCGGCGGCGGAGGAGGCGGTGTTTCGGGATTCATGACCGGACGCGGGCAGGCCAACGCCCTGACCCGGACGACGGCGATCCTCGGCGCCCTGTTCTCCCTGACGAGCCTCGCCCTGACCATCATGGCAGGCCAGAGCGGCGCGCCCCGTTCGATCATCGACGGCGTCGCCCCGGCGGCTCCGGCCGGACAGGCCCCCGCGGGCGGGCAGGGCGGCAACGTCCTCGAGCAGCTCCAGCGCATGCAGGGAGACCAGCCGGCCAGCCCGGCCCCGGCACCCGCCGCTCCGGCCCCCGCGCCGGCGACACCGCAGGTGCCTCAGTCGCAGTGACGATCAGGGCCGGAGCTTCCGGCCCTCTCTTTTTGTGGATGGCAATCGAGCGGCCGGGTTCGCCCTTGCGAATCGGCGCTCTTTATTGATGGATAGGGGTCCATGACGCGGTACGTATTCATCACCGGCGGCGTGGTGTCTTCGCTCGGCAAGGGCCTGGCTTCAGCCGCCCTCGGGGCGCTTCTCCAGGCTCGTGGTTACAAGGTTCGGCTTCGCAAGCTCGACCCTTATCTCAATGTGGATCCGGGGACGATGAGTCCCTACCAGCACGGCGAGGTCTTCGTCACGGACGACGGCGCCGAGACGGATCTCGACCTGGGCCATTATGAGCGCTTCACTGGGGTGCCGGCCACGAAGGCCGACAACATCACCACGGGTCGAATCTATCTCGACATCATCACCAAGGAACGGCGGGGCGATTATCTCGGCGCCACGATCCAGGTGATTCCCCATGTCACGAACGCCATCAAGGACTTCGTGCTGACCGGCAACGAGGGCTTCGACTTCGTGCTCGTGGAGATCGGCGGCACGGTCGGCGACATCGAGGGCCTTCCTTTCTTTGAGGCGATCCGCCAGCTCGGCAATGACCTCGACCGCGGCCAGGCGATCTATACCCACCTGACCCTGCTGCCCTTCATTCCGTCAGCCGGCGAACTCAAGACCAAGCCGACTCAGCACTCGGTCGCGGAGCTGCGCTCCATCGGCATCCAGCCCGATATCCTGCTCTGCCGTACAGACCGGGAGATCCCAAAGGACGAGCGGCGCAAGCTCGCCCTGTTCTGTAATGTCCGCGAAACGGCCGTGATTGAGGCGCGGGATGCGCCCTCCATCTACGACGTACCGCTCGCCTATCATGAGGCGGGCCTCGACAGCGAGGTGCTCGCGGCCTTCGGGATCGAGAATGCGCCTGTGCCCGATCTCAGCCGCTGGACGCGCATCTCCGGCCGGGTTCACAACCCGGAAGGCGAGGTGAACATTGCGGTCGTCGGCAAGTACACGGGGCTGAAGGACGCCTACAAGTCGCTCATCGAGGCTCTGCACCACGGCGGTATCGCCAACCAGGTGAAGGTGAACCTCAACTGGATCGAGAGCGAGATCTTCGAGCGAGAGGATCCGGCTCCCTTCCTGGAAGGAATCCATGGAATCATGGTGCCGGGCGGCTTCGGCCAGCGCGGGGCGGAGGGCAAGATCCGCGCCGCCCGCTTCGCCCGCGAGCGCAAGGTGCCGTATTTCGGCATTTGCTTCGGCATGCAGATGGCCGTGATCGAAGCGGCCCGGTCGCTGGCCGGCATCGAGAATGCCAGCTCCACCGAATTCGGCCCGACCCCGGAGCCCGTGGTCGGTCTCCTGACCGAGTGGCTGCGCGGCAACGAGCTGGAGAAGCGCGCCGCCGGGGGCGACCTGGGCGGCACCATGCGGCTCGGCGCCTATCAGGCCAGCCTGAAGCCCGGCAGCAAGGTGGCCGAGATCTACGGCGGCACCGAAATCTCCGAACGCCATCGCCACCGCTACGAAGTCAATATGGGCTATCGCGAGCGTCTGGAGTCCAAGGGCCTGCGCTTCTCGGGCGTCTCGCCGGACGGGATTCTGCCGGAGATCGTCGAATACGAGGACCATCCCTGGTTCATCGGGGTCCAGTATCATCCGGAGCTGAAGTCACGTCCCTTCGAGCCGCATCCGCTCTTCAAGAGCTTCATTCATGCGGCCGTGGAGCAGAGCCGGCTGGTGTGATCAAATAATCGCTTGAATCCCGCCGGGCCGGAACGGCTCGGCCCCTCCATCTCGGGAATGCCGAACATGAGCCGCCGTATCGACCATCTCGTGGTTGCCGTCCGCGATCTCGATCAGGCGGCGGCCTTCTACAAGCGTCTCGGCTTCCAGGTCGGGGCGCGGAACCGCCATCCCTGGGGCACGGAGAATCGGATCGTCCAGTTCCGGTCGTCCTTCATCGAGCTGATCACGGTCGGGGAGGGGGCGGAGATTGCCCCTCACACGGAGCGCCAGTTCAGCTTCGGTGCCTTCGTGCGCGATTACCTGAAGAGTCGCGAAGGTCTCGCGATGCTGGTCCTCGACAGCCAGGACGCCGAGGCGGACGCGGCGGCCTTCGCCAAGGCGGGAATCGGCGCTTTCGAGCCTTTCCATTTCGAGCGTAAGGGTGCCCGGCCGGACGGCTCTGAGGTGAAAGTGGCCTTCAGCCTCGCATTCGCGTCCATGCCGGATGCAGGCCGGGCCGGCTTTTTCGTCTGCCAGCAGCATTATCCTGAAAATTTCTGGAATCCCGCCTTCCAGGCCCATGACAACCGGGCAGAGGATATCATCGCCGTTGCCCTGTCGATTCCCGATCCCGATCGGCACAAGGCCTTCCTCTCCGCCTTTACGGGCGAGGTGCCGACCCAACCATCGCTCCATGATCTGTCCTATCGCCTGGCCGGCGGCGGGCATCTGGACGTGATGACGCCGGACGACGCCGGTGAAACCTATGGCTCCGTGGAGGCCGAGATGGACCAACCATCCTTCGTGGCCTTCGCGGTGCGGGTCGACGACGTCTCGCGCCAGGCAAAATGGCTCGATGCGGCCGGGATACCCTTCGCGCATATCGGCACGCGGCTCGTCGTCCCGGCGAGCGCCGGGATAGGCGCCGCCATCGCGTTCGAGGCAACGTAATATAAACCCCGGCCTGTTAGAGGTCCCCCTCAGCCGATACGGATCCAAGGGGGACAGATCGTGGCTTCTTCTCTGGCGGGCTTGCCCGACTTCCTGATTTTCTTCGTCATCGCGACCATCCTGGTCGCGCTCTACCTCGCCATCTACACCCTGGCGACCATGCACAACGAGTTCGCGCTCATCCGGCAGAACGTGATCTCGGCCGCGACCTCCCTGGGCTTCAGCCTCGTGGGCTTCGCCCTGCCGCTCGCCAGCGCCATCGTGCATGCCCAGACCATCGTCGACTGCCTGATCTGGGGCCTCGTGGCGCTTGCCGTTCAGATCGTCGTGTACTGGCTCGTGCGCATCGTCATGCCGAACCTGTCCCAACGGATCGCCTCGGGCGAGATGGCCGCTGCCCTGTTCCTGGGCGCCGCTTCGCTCTCTGCCGGCATCATCAACGCGGCCGCGATGACGTTTTGAGCCGCGCCGTCATTCCGGGGCCGCGCAACGGAGCCCGGAATGACCCGGGAAGCACCAACATACTCTCCTCCCCCTTGAGGGGAGGAGTTGGAGGTGGGGGTGCGAGCGCCAACTTGGATTCAGTCCTGCGCCGCCACCCCCACCCTTAGTCTCTCCCCACAAGGGGGAGGGAAACAGGTCGCGCCTTGTCTCTGTCTCCTCTTTGCCTCCAGACCCAAAACAGGGTAGGGGGACGCGCATGAACAGCACGCCACAAAGCCCCGCAATCGTCGAGGTCGGCTCCGTCCGCTTCGGCAACCATCTCCCGCTCAGCATCATCGCCGGGCCATGCGCCATGGAGAGCCGCGACCACGCGCTTGAGATGGCCACGGCCCTCAAGGAGATCACGACGAAGCTCGGGATCGGGCTGGTCTACAAGTCGTCCTTCGACAAGGCGAACCGGACCTCGATCACGAGCCGCCGGGGCATCGGGCTCGACAAGGCCCTCGCGATCTTCGCCGACGTGAAGGAGGCGCTGGGCATTCCCGTGGTCACGGACGTGCATGAAATCGAGCAATGCGCTCCCGTGGGCGAAGTGGTGGACGTGCTCCAGATCCCGGCCTTCCTCTGCCGGCAGACCGACCTGGTGGTCGCCGCGGCGAAGACCGGCCGGGCCGTCAACGTGAAGAAGGGGCAGTTCCTCGCGCCCTGGGACATGGCGCACGTGGCCGCCAAGGTGACGGGCGCCGGCAACCCGAACGTGATGCTGACCGAACGCGGCGTCTCCTTCGGTTACAATACTCTCGTGTCCGACATGCGCGCCCTGCCGATCATGGCCGAGACAGGCGCGCCGGTGATTTTCGACGCCACCCACTCGGTGCAGCAGCCCGGCGGCAAGGGGGCAACTTCCGGCGGCCAGCGGGAATTCGTGCCGGTCCTCGCCCGGGCGGCGGTCGCGGTCGGCGTTGCGGGTGTCTTTATCGAGACCCATCAGGAACCGGACAAGGCGCCCTCAGACGGCCCCAATATGGTCCCGCTGAAGGAGATGGAAGCGCTCCTCTCCCGCCTGAAGGCCTACGACGCCCTGGCGAAATCCGCCTAAGAGCGAGCTTCGCTCATGCTTTTTGACGAGGGCAGGTGCGCGTTGCCGGCCCTCGGCTCCAGCTTTCGGCCGTGCTAAGGGGAAAATCCCTCCTCACGCCGCCCCTCCGAGAGCCATGTCGTCGCGCAACCTGATCCGGATTCTCGCCGTCAGCGGCTTTGCAGGCACATTCTCGTCCCGGGCCGTGGAGCCGATGGTGGGAATCATCGCGCGGGACTTTGCCACCAGCCCACAGACGATTGCGCTCCTGTCCGCAGCCTTTGCGCTGCCCTACGCCTTCATCCAGCCGATCCTCGGTCCCGTCGGGGATGCGCTCGGCAAGGAGCGGGTGATGAAGGTGGCCCTGGCGCTGCTGTTCCTGGCGCTCGCCGGATCCATAATGGCTCCCGATGTGACGAGCCTCTTTGGCCTGCGCATCCTGGCAGGTGCGGCTGCAGGGGGCGCCGTTCCCCTCTCCATCGCGCTCATCGGCGACCGGGTCGAGATGGCACAGCGCCAGGTGGCACTCAGCCGCTATCTCGTGGCCATCATCATAGGCCAGCTTGCCGGGTCATCCTTTGCAGGCCTGATCGCCGAGTTTATCGGCTGGCGTGGCGTCTTCTCGCTCTCCACGGGGCTCATGGCGGCCGCGCTTGCGGCCACGATCGTCGGATTTCGGGATGCGCCCGCGGGCGGCCGGTTCGACATGGGCGCCGCGATTTTGCGCTACCGGGACATCCTGTCCAATCCCCGGGCGCTCGCCCTGTTCGGCTTCGTGTTCGTGGAAGCCGTCGCGATCTTCGGGATCTTCCCCTACGTCGCGCCGCTCCTGGAGCAGAGCGGCGGAGGAGGCGCTGCCCAGGCAGGCTTCGCCATCGGCGGTTTCGCCGTGGGTGGCCTCGTCTATTCGCTTTTAGTGACCTGGCTCCTCAGGACGCTCGGCATTCCGCGGCTCCTGGTGGCAGGCGGCATCTGCGCCTGTCTCGCCTTAGTGGCCCTCGGCCATACGGCCGACTGGAAGTTCTATGGCGCCGCCATGATCCTCCTGGGACTTGGCTTCTATATGCTCCACAACACCTTCCAGGCCCAGGTCACCGAGGTGGCGCCCAAGGCCCGGGCCTCGGCGGTGGCGCTCCACGCCTTCTCGTTCTTCGTGGGCCAGGCGATTGGTGTCGTGTCCATGGGCTTCGGCCTGCGCCATGCAGGCCTTGCGGCTTCGACCGGGACGGCCGCCGCCGTGATCCTCGGCGTCGGCGTCACGGCCTCGGTGGTGCTGATGCTGCCCCGGTTTCAGACCCGGGGACGGTAGGGCGCGACGCCCTGATCGGGCAGCCAGAGGTTCTTGGGCATTTCGCCCGTCTGCCAGAAAACGTCGATCGGGATGCCGCCGCGGGGATACCAGTAGCCGCCGATGCGCAGGAAGCGCGGCTCCAGCAGCCCGGCCAGCCGCTTGCCGATCGCGACCGTGCAATCCTCGTGGAAGGCGCCATGGTTGCGGAAGCTGTGCATGTAGAGCTTGAGTGACTTCGATTCGACGAGCCAGGGGCCTGGCACGTAGTCGATCACCAGAATGGCGAAATCGGGCTGGCCGGTCACCGGGCACAGGGAGGTGAATTCCGGCACCGTGAAACGGGCCAGATAATCCGTGTCCTGGTGGGGATTGGGAACCCGGTCGAGCTTGGCTTCCTCGGGGCTGCCGGGGAGGGCGGTTGCATGACCGAGCTGGAGGGTGGGATCCGTCACGGTGTCTGTCCTTGAATGCTGTGTTGAACCGTTGCGCCGTCCTTGCCCACCTGCGCGTTTCGGTCAATAAGCCCAGAGAACGACGTGAGGCCGCACCTTCCGCCTTCTGAGGAGCTTGTTCATGACCGCAATCATCGACGTCCACGCCCGCGAAATCCTCGACAGCCGAGGCAATCCCACCATCGAGGTGGATGTAACCCTCGAAGACGGCTCCATGGGCCGGGCCGCCGTTCCGTCTGGAGCCTCCACGGGCGCGCATGAGGCGGTCGAACTGCGCGATGGCGACAAGAAGCGCTATCTGGGCAAAGGCGTCACGAAAGCTGTCGACGCCGTGAACAACGAGATCCTTGACGCGATCGGCGGCCTCGACGCGGAGGAGCAGGTCCTCATCGACGAGACCATGATCGAGCTCGACGGCACGCCCAACAAGGCGCGCCTTGGTGCCAACGCGATCCTCGGCGTCTCCCTCGCGGTCGCAAAGGCAGCCGCCGACGCCGTGACCCTGCCGCTTTACCGCTATGTGGGCGGCACCCAGGCCCGGGTCCTGCCAGTCCCGATGATGAACATCATCAATGGCGGGGCACATGCGGACAATCCCATCGACTTTCAGGAATTCATGATCCTGCCCGTGGGCGCCCCGACCCTGTCTGAGGCGGTGCGCATGGGTGCCGAGGTGTTCCACACCCTCAAGAAGGCCCTCAAGGGCGCCGGCCACAACACCAATGTGGGCGACGAGGGTGGCTTCGCGCCGAACCTTCCGAGCGCCGAGGCGGCCCTGGACTTCGTCATGGCGTCCATCGAGAAGGCCGGCTACAAGCCTGGCAAGGACATGGTCATCGGCCTCGACTGCGCTTCGACCGAATTCTTCAAGAGCGGCGCCTATGTCTATGAAGGCGAAGGCAAAAAGCGCTCTCCCCAGGAGCAGGCCGAGTATCTCGCGAAACTCGTAAAGGATTATCCCATCGCGTCCATCGAGGACGGGATGTCCGAGGACGACTGGGAAGGCTGGAAGATCCTGACCGACCTCGTAGGCGCCAAGTGCCAGCTCGTCGGCGACGATCTCTTCGTCACCAACGTGACACGCCTCTCGGACGGCATTCGCAAGGGCGTCGGCAATTCGCTGCTCGTGAAGGTGAACCAGATCGGCACCCTGACCGAGACCCTCGCGGCCGTCGATATGGCCCAGCGCGCCGGCTACACCGCCGTGATGTCTCACCGCTCGGGCGAGACCGAGGACTCGACCATTGCGGATCTCGCCGTTGCGACCAATTGCGGGCAGATCAAGACCGGCTCGCTCGCCCGTTCCGACCGGCTCGCCAAATACAACCAGCTCATCCGTATCGAGGAGGAGCTCGGCGAGCAGGCACGCTATGCAGGCCGCGCGGCCCTGAAGGCTCTCATGTAAGATAACGGCATTTTGGTAGAAAAGGGCCGCCTCAAGCGGCCCTTTTCTTTTTGGTGCGAACAGTTATATAATGTAACGATAATCCGTGGCATTTTCTATGGGCTGGATATCATCAACAAGCGGGAAGCGTCGTTTGATCCACTCATTGATGAAGATGAACGCTGGCGTATTGATCGGCGCAAGCCTCTTCCTCTCTCACCCCGCTGAAGCCTGCAACACGGGCTGCAAGGCGCCGGAACTTATCATCGAGCCAGGCAGGCGGGCCGGGCCGATTACAAAAGACACCAGCGAAGCTCAGCTTAAGGCTTCCTTGCGGCCGGGCGAGGTCGTCCGCCTCATGGTTCATATTGAGGAGGATGTCTATCAATGCGGGTCGGCTATCTTTCCAGGATCGCTCGAAATGGCCTTCATTACATGGGGCTCCATGGACAAGGTCTATCGGGGCATGACTCAGGAAGACGTTAAGGAATGTCTGGGCATGCCCAATCCGACCGGACCGCAAAACGTGATTATTCAGCGCGATTTCAGGAAGGAGCCCAACCAGCCGACAGCGTGGCGGTCTACAAAGGGCATTCGACTGGGGATGGACCTGAAGGGGCTTGAGGCGGCCGCAGGAAAGCCGTTCGAATTTTCCGTGTGTCCCTGTGACGCCGCTGGCTTCGTCTTTGGAATGCCCCGGCAGGACATATTCAAAGGCCTCGACCTTTGGCTCGACATCCCCGACTCGCTCGAACATGTCGAAAAGAACATCAAGGCGGTTGAAGATTACGCTCTGAGTTCGTCCAACGTGCCGCCCGACCTAGCGCGGAAAATTCGCTTGAGGAAAATCGTCGTGCATCTGAACGATTGAGTCCTCTCAACCGCTCCTTAACCATGACCGTGTAAGGATAAGCCATGGTCATTCGCAGGCGCGCACGAAGAATTCTGATTCCGCTGGTGCTCTACAGCATCTCGGCGGCGGTCGCGGCTTATTTCGTGCATCATGCCCATAGCGGTGCCCGCGGTTTCGAGGCGCGGGAGCATTATGAGGCTCAGGCGGACGAGCTGACCAAGGAGCTCAACGTCCTCAAGACCGAGAGGACGGATTGGGAGCGGCGCATCGCTTTGCTCCGGAGCGACCAGATCGACCGCGACCTGTTGGACGAACGCGCCAGGATCATCCTTGGACGTGTGCACCGCAACGATCTCGTGATTATGCTCGGAAACGCGGAGTCAAAGCCGTAATTTCCATTTAACTGAATTCAAGTTAATCGAGAATAATTGAACTGTGACAGCAATTTAACCTGTTCACCGTAGTATTGAAACGCGTTTTAGGCCCTCTCGCTTTCCGATACCGTCTGCGCTAGAACTTTCGTCGAGGAAACCCTTCGGAGGACCCGATGGCTGTTGCTGCCCGCAAGGCAGGCCGCGCCGCATCCGGCACGGCCAACAAGTCCACTCCCAAGAGCTCAGCGAAACAGGCTCTTAACTCCCCACAATTCGAAAAGGACCAGGACCTCCTCGCCTATCGCGAGATGCTCCTGATCCGCCGCTTCGAGGAGAAGTCCGGCCAGATGTATGGCATGGGCCTCATCGGCGGCTTCTGCCATCTCTATATCGGCCAGGAAGCTGTCGTCGTCGGCATGCAGATGGCGACGAAGGATGGCGACCAGGTCATCACCGGCTACCGGGACCACGGCCATATGCTGGCCTGCGGCATGGACGCGAAGGGCGTGATGGCCGAACTCACGGGCCGCCGCGGCGGGCTGTCCAAGGGCAAGGGCGGCTCCATGCACATGTTCTCGAAGGAGAAGCACTTCTACGGCGGCCATGGCATCGTCGGTGCTCAGGTGTCCCTCGGGACCGGCATCGCTTTCGCCAACCGCTACCGCGAGAACGACAGCGTCTGCCTCACCTATTTCGGCGACGGTGCCGCCAACCAGGGCCAGGTCTACGAGAGCTTCAACATGGCGGAGCTGTGGAAGCTGCCTGTCGTGTACGTGATCGAGAACAACCGCTACGCCATGGGTACGTCCGTGAACCGCGCCTCCGCGCAGACGGATTTCTCCAAGCGCGGCGTGTCCTTCAACATCCCCGGTGAGCAGGTGGATGGGATGGACGTGCGTGCCGTCTATGCGGCCGGCCAGCGTGCGATCGAATACGCCCGCTCGGGCAAGGGCCCCTATATTCTCGAGATGCAGACCTATCGCTATCGCGGCCACTCCATGTCCGATCCGGCGAAGTACCGCACGAAGGACGAGGTGACCCGCATGCGCGAGGAACACGATCCCATCGAGCAGGTGCGCCGCCGCCTCCTGGAAAGCTGGAAGCTGTCCGAGGACGAGCTCAAGTCCATCGACAGCAAGGTGCGCGAGATCGTGAACGAGGCCGCCGAGTTCGCCACGCACGATCCCGAACCCGATCCGTCGGAGCTCTATACCGACATCGTTCTCGAGCCGGCGCGTTAAGGCGCCGGAGCGCTTCGCCTCAGCGACAATCACACAAGAGTCTTCCATGGCGATCGACATTCTCATGCCCGCCCTTTCTCCCACCATGGAGCAGGGCAAGCTGGCCAAGTGGCTGAAAAAAGAGGGCGATTCGGTAAAACCGGGTGACGTTCTCGCGGAAATCGAAACCGACAAGGCGACCATGGAGGTCGAGGCGGTGGACGAAGGTGTCCTCGCCAAGATCCTGGTCTCGGACGGCACCGACAACGTGGCCGTCAACACTCCCATCGCCATTCTGGCGGGCGAGGGTGAGGACGTGTCGGCAGCGGCCGCCAAGGCGCCCGCCCAGCCGAACGGCCCGGCTCCGGCAGGGCAGCAGCCCGCTCCGGTTCCGGACATGCAGGCGGAGGGCATGACCGACCGGCCGGCGCCTGCGGAGCGTCCCCAGCAGGCGCCCCTGTCGACCCCGGCCGCTCCGGCGGTCGTGGCGAACCGTGGCGGCTATGACGCGTCGGCCGAGGTCCCCGAGGGCACCGAGATGGTCACCATGACGGTGCGCGAGGCCTTGCGGGACGCCATGGCCGAAGAGATGCGCCGGGATGGCAACGTCTTCGTCATGGGCGAGGAAGTGGCCGAGTACCAGGGCGCCTATAAGGTCACCCAGGGGCTGCTGCAGGAATTCAGTGCCCGCCGGGTTATCGACACGCCCATCACGGAGCACGGTTTTGCTGGCGTCGGGGTCGGCGCGGCCTTCACGGGTCTGCGTCCGATCGTCGAGTTCATGACCTTCAACTTCGCCATGCAGGCCATCGACCAGATCGTCAACTCGGCGGCCAAGACCCTCTACATGTCGGGCGGACAGCTCGGCTGTCCCATCGTGTTCCGCGGCCCCAACGGCGCAGCGGCTCGCGTCGCGGCCCAACACAGCCAGGACTACGCGGCGTGGTATTCGGCGATCCCCGGCCTCAAGGTCGTGGTGCCCTATACGGCCGCCGACGCCAAGGGTCTCCTCAAGAGCGCGATCCGCGATCCGAACCCGGTGATCTTCCTGGAGAACGAGATTCTCTACGGGCAGTCCTTCCCGGTGCCGAAGCTGGACGACTTCACGGTCCCGATCGGCAAGGCGCGCATCCATCGCGAGGGCAAGGACGTGACCATCGTGTCCTTCGGGATCGGTATGACCTACGCGCTCAAGGCTGCTCAGGAGCTGGAAGCGGAAGGCATCCAGGCCGAGGTGGTGGACCTGCGCACCATCCGTCCCATGGACACCGAGACCATCGTGGCTTCCGTGATGAAGACCGGCCGCTGCGTGACGGTGGAAGAGGGCTATCCGCAATCCGGCGTCGGCGCCGAAATCGCCGCGCGGATCATGGAGCAGGCCTTCGACTATCTCGATGCTCCGGTCGTGCGCATCACCGGCAAGGACGTGCCGATGCCTTACGCGGCCAACCTCGAGAAGCTGGCGCTCCCGTCGGTGGCCGAGGTCGTCCAGGCCGTGAAGGCCGTCTGCTACAGGTGATGTCATGGCTGAACGGAAATTCGAAGCTCTCAACGTTCCGCCCGATGTCCTCGAAAAGGGCGGCGTCGAAATCCTGAGGGCTTCGGTGTCGGAGGGGGCGGTCAGCATTGCGCTGCGCCGCGCCTTCGACGATCCGTTCACCTGGGGCGTGCTCCTCGTGGACCTCGCCCGCCATGCGGCCCGGATCTACGCCATGGAAACCGACCTCTCGGAGGACGAGGCCATGCGGGAGATCGTCGCCGGCATCCAGGCCGAGCTGGAGGATCCTTCGGATCCCGGCTCGTCCCAGGCCATCAACTAACCGGTGCCGGAGGCGAATACCCGCTCTCCGGCACGACAACGTGGTTCAACGACCCTCTTTTCGATCAGGATCCTCAAACGCCATGCCCATCAATGTCCTGATGCCTGCGCTTTCGCCCACCATGGAAAAGGGCAACCTTGCCAAGTGGCTGAAGAAGGAAGGCGACACGGTGAAGTCCGGCGACGTGATCGCCGAAATCGAGACCGACAAGGCCACCATGGAAGTGGAGGCAGTGGACGAGGGCGTTCTCGCCCGGATCCTGGTGCCCGAGGGCACGGCCGATGTGCCGGTGAACCAGCCCATCGCGCTCATCGCCGGCGAGGGCGAGGACCCGAAGAGCGTCACGGCCCCGGCCGCGAATGCGCCAGCACCCGCCGCAAAGGCAGAGGCCGCCCCGGCGCCTCAACCTGCACCCGCTCCTGCACCCCAGCCTGCTCCGACCGCTCCTCCGGCCCAGATGGCCGA
>Ga0182741_1003717_pt1 | contig 15857 bp, 13 predicted proteins | sample eDN5th37CBELigOP_FD_128874 | JGI IMG/M metagenome (GOLD analysis project Ga0182741, IMG submission 128874) | Enriched Organic Plus compost microbial communities from Emeryville, California, USA - eDNA 5th pass 37_C BE-Lig OP (version 2) (version 2) ...
GACGTGCTGGCCGGCCTCACCCCGAGGGAAGCCAAGGTGCTGCGCATGCGCTTCGGCATCGACATGAACACCGACCACACCCTGGAAGAGGTCGGCAAGCAGTTCGACGTCACCCGCGAGCGCATCCGCCAGATCGAGGCCAAGGCGCTGCGCAAGCTGCGCCACCCGAGCCGCTCCGAGCAGCTGCGCAGCTTCCTCGACATCGACTGACCGTTCCGCAGCGCCATCGCGGCACGCAAGAAAGGGCCCCGCAATGCGGGGCCTTTTCGTTTTCTGCGGCCCCGTGCCGCCCCCGGCGGCGATGCGGATGGTATTTTCGACGCCTGCATTGGATCGGTCCAAAGGGGCGGGCGATGGCGGTCGGACAGGCGAAGTGGGCGATGGCGCTGGTGCTGCTGGCGGGCACGGCGATGGCGGGCGAGAGCGTCGGCGAGCGCGCGGTGGCGGCGGTGGATCCGTTCATCGGTACCGGCGGCGAAGGCCACACCTATCCGGGCGCGACGGTGCCGCATGGCATGATCCAGCTCAGCCCCGACACGCAGATCAGGTCGCGCAAGGAAGGCTATGGCTGGGCGGCCGGTTACCGCCACGACGACACCACCATCGTCGGTTTCTCGCATACGCACTTCTCCGGCACCGGCCATTCCGACCTGGGCGACGTGCTGCTGATGCCGATCGCCGGCGAGGTGAAGTACGAGCGCGGCGATGTCGGCAAGCCCGGCAGCGGCTACACCTCGCGCTTCGACCACCGCAGCGAACGCGCCGAGCCGGGGTACTACGCGGTGACGCTGGACGACTACGGCGTGCGCGCCGAACTGACCGCCAGCGCGCGCGTCGGCATGCACCGCTACGCCTTCCCCGCGGGCCGGCCGGCGCACGTGCTGCTCGACCTGCGCACCAGCATGTACGACTACCCGGGCAAGATCCTGTGGTCGCGCCTGCGGCTGCGTGCGGACGGCACCGTGACCGGCTTCCGCGAAACGCGCGGCTGGGCGCCCGGCCGCCAGCTGTACTTCGCCATGCGTTTCTCGCGGCCGGTCAGCGGGCACGCCTTCCACGACACCGAGGCCGACGTGGTCTACCGCGGCTTCCCGCCGCCGGCGGAAAAGGACCCGGGCGCGCGTGCGCAGATCGAGGGCCGGCAACTGGTCGGCAGCTTCGATTTCGGCCCCGGAGGCGACGCGCCGCTGCTGGTGAAGGTGTCGATCTCGCCGGTCAGCGAGGACAACGCCATCGCCAACCTCGACGCCGAGGCGCCCGGCTGGGACTTCGACGGCATGCGCGCCGCCGCACGCGCGCAATGGGCGCAGGCCCTGGCGGCGGTGGACGTGGACGCGCCGTCGGCGCAGCGCACCGGCTTCTACACCGCGCTGTACCACAGCATGCTCGGCCCGACGCTGTTCATGGACAGCGATGGCCGCTACCGCGGCCCGGACAACGCCGTGCACCAAGCAAAGGGCTGGACCAACTACTCGACCTTCTCGCTGTGGGACACCTACCGCGCGCTGCATCCGCTGATGACCCTGCTGCAGCCACCGCAGCGCAGCAGCGACATGGTCAACTCGCTGCTGGCCGCGCGCCGCGAAAGCCCCTACGGCATCCTGCCGGTGTGGTCGTTCCATGGCCTGGAGACGTGGTGCATGATCGGCTACCACGGCGTGCCGGTGATCGCCGACGCCTACATGAAGGGCATCCGCGGCTTCGATGCCGACGAAGCGCTGCAGGCGATGGTCGCCAGCGCCAACTACGGCCCCTACGACGGCATCGCGCAGTACCGCGAACTCGGCTGGGTGCCGATCGACGAGGAGGGCGAGGCGGCGAGCAAGACGCTGGAATACGCCTACGACGACTGGAGCATCGCGCGCATGGCCGAGGCGATGGGGCGCGAGGACATCGCCAGGGAATTCGCCGGGCGCGCCGGCAACTGGAAGCACGCCTTCGATCCGTCCACCGGCTTCATGCGCGCGCGCCGGCGCGACGGCAGCTTCCGCGAGCCGTTCGATCCCGCCGCCAGCGGCTATGGCAGCGACTACACCGAGGGCAATGCCTGGCAGTACTCGTGGTACGTGCCGCAGGACGTGGCCGGCCTGGCCGCCGCGCACGGCGGCGCCGACCGGCTGCTCGACCGGCTCGACGCCGTATTCGACGCAAAGGTCGACCCGAAGGTGTTCGCGCACATGGAAGACATCACCGGCCTGATCGGCTGGTACGCGCATGGCAACGAACCCAGCCACCACGTCGCCTATCTCTACGCCTACGCCGGCCAGCCCTGGCGCACCCAGGCGCGGCTCAAGCAGATCATGGACACCCAGTACGCGCCGCGCCCGGACGGGCTGGCCGGCAACGACGACCTGGGCCAGATGTCGGCGTGGTACGTGTTCACCGCGCTGGGCTTCTACCCGGTCACGCCGGGCAGCAACGAGTACATCATCGGCCGCCCGTTCCTGCCGCGCGCCACCTTGAACCTGCCCAACGGCAAGCGTTTCACCATCGTCGCCGACGGCCTGGACGACGCCCACCCCTACATCGGCAGCGCCACCCTCGACGGCAAGCCGCTGCGCCGCGCCTTCCTGCGCCACGAGGAAATCATGGCCGGCGGCGAACTGCGCTTCGCCATGCAGGCCGAACCCAACCGCGAGTGGGGCAGCCACCCGGACGCGAGGCCGTACTCGCAGTCGGCACACTGAGGCGCGGAGCGCGCGCGGGCGGTGGCCGCCCGCGCCGGCCTCCACTACACTTGCGCACCGGCAGCGGGCCTATAGCTCAACGGTTAGAGCAGAGGACTCATAATCCTTTGGTTCCAGGTTCGAATCCTGGTGGGCCCACCACAGCGACTGCCAGGTGCATGGTCGGCGATTGCCTCACGGCGTCAGCACCACCTTCCGGCATTCGTCCGTGCGCGCGTCGAACATCGCGTAGCCTTTCGCCGCGTCGTCCAGTTTCATGCGGTGCGAAATGATGAGTTCGGGCTGCAGCAGGCCGTTGCCGATGGCTTCGAGCAGTTCGGGCATGTACCGCTGCACGTGGGTCTGGCCCATCCTGAACGTCAGTCCCTTGTCGAAGGCGTCGCCGAACAGGAAGGCGTGGATGAAGCCGGCGTAGACGCCGGGTACGCTGACCGTGCCGCCGCGGCGGGTGGCGGCGATGCACTGGCGCAGCGCCTTGCCGCTGGAGCCTTCCAGTTTCAGCGAGGTCAGCAGCGTTTCGGTGGCGCTGCCCTTGGCCTCGAAGCCGACCGCGTCGATGCTGGCATCCACGCCGCGGCCGTGGGTGGATTCGATGATGGTCGCGGCGGGGTCGTCTTCGTGGTCGAAGTTGATCGGCAGCACGCCATAGGTATCGCGCGCGAATTCGAGGCGGTACGCGTTGTGGTCGACCATGAAGATGGTCTCGGCGCCGAGCATGCGCGCGCAGGCGGCGGCCATGCAGCCGACCGGGCCGGCGCCGAAGATGGCCAGCGTGGAGCCCAGCTGCACGCCGGCATTCAACACCGCCTGGTAGCCGGTGGGCAGGATGTCGGACAGGAACAGCACCTGTTCGTCGCTCAGCACGTCGGGAATGACCAGCGGGCCGACGTTGGCCTGCGGCACGCGCACCAGTTCGGCCTGGCCGCCGGGAACGCCGCCATAGAGGTGGCTGTACCCGAACAGCGCCGCCGGCGGCCGGATCGTCTTGCTGTTCATGGCCGCGCCCGGCCCGCTGTTGGTGGTCTCGCACGCGGCATATTCGCGCAGCAGGCAGTGGAAGCACATGCCGCAGGCGATGACGAACGGAACGACCACGCGGTCACCGGGTTTCACTTGGGTAACACCGGTGCCGGCTTCCTCGACGATGCCCATGAACTCGTGACCGAGGATGTCGCCGTCGCGCATGCCGGGGATCCGGCCGTGGTAGATGTGCAGGTCCGAGCCGCAGATGGCGGTGGCGGTCACCCGCAGGATGATGTCGTCGGCGGCGACGAGGATGGGGTCGGGCACGGACTGGACGCTCACGTTCCTCGAGCCCTGGTAGGCCAGCGCTTTCATGCAGGGTGTTCCCGATGACGATCCGGACCGACACGCTGCACCCGGGCGGGTCAACCGGTCGTGACCTGCGCGGCCGCGCGCATCACATGCGTTTCATCGCCGTGGCGCCCGCGGGCAGGTGCGCCGCGCGCGTGCATGCGGGCTTCGCATTGCTTCACCTTCTCGCCATTGCGCAGGTCCTAGGGTGCGGCGCACACCAACACCGCAGGAGAAGACGATGGCGATAAAGACGATGGAGGAACTGTTCATCCACGAGCTTTCGGATATCTACAGCGCCGAGAAGCAGTTGACCAAGGCGCTGCCGAAACTGTCCCGCGCCGCTTCCAGCGCCGGCCTGGGCGAGGCCTTCGATATGCACCTGGAGGAAACCCAGGGCCAGATCGAGCGGATCGACCAGATCGTCGAAATCCTCGGCATCCGGCTCAAGCGCATCAAGTGCGCGGCGATGGAAGGGCTGGTGGAGGAAGGCAAGGAAATCATCGACTCGATGGTCGAGGGGCCGGTGCGCGACGCCGCGCTGATCGGCGCGGCGCAGAAGGTGGAGCACTACGAGATCGCGTCCTACGGCACGCTGGCGGCCATCGCCAAGCAGCTGGGCTACAAGGACGCGCTGAAGCTGCTGCTCGAAACGCTCGAGGAAGAGCGCATGACCGACGAGAAGCTGACCCGGATCGCCGAAGGCGGCGGCAACCAGCAGGCTGCCCAGGCGGACGAGCGGGGCTGAGCCCTTCGTATTCCGGTACGCAACGTCCGGCCGTCCCGTGGTGATGCGCGGGGCGGCCGTTTTCCATTTCCGCTTTCGCTGCCGGAACCGCGGCTCAGCACGCAGGATGGCGCGGTTCGATCTGGTCGCGCGCCAGCGCGGTCAGCATCCGTACGTGCTGCTTGGCCCAGCGCGCGCCCCACTGCATCCCGGCGCTGGCCGAGCGCACGGCGATGATCGGCAGCGGGCGCGACGGCTCGTGCAGGTACACCTCCACGATCCAGCCGAGGTTGCGCCTGCAGATTTCCAGCACTCTGACACCCCCAAGACACAGGCGTTTGCGGTCGGGCTCCTCGATCCAGTGGAAGGGGGGCGGCAACCGGCTCGGGACGGCCTTGGTCATGGCGTGTTCCTCGTGTGGCACCTGCGGCGTCACGGCTTCATGGTCGCGCCACGGCAGGTGCGGGCCGCGCGATGCGCGGCGTCATTCGCTCCGTTCCACCACGATGTCGTTGCGGATTTCCCGGACGCCTTCGCAGGTGCCCGCGATGTCGCCGGCCAGGTGGCGCAGCCGGGGCCGGGTGACGGTGCCTGTGAGCATAACGATGCCCTCCGTTACCTGGATGTCGATGCGCGAGCCGGCGAACGCGGCATCGGCGGCGAGGCGCGTGTTCAGGTCGTGCGCAATCCGCTGGTCGGCGGGTGCGCCTGGCAACGGGTGCGTGGCATCCGTCGCCGGTTCATGTGGTTCGGTTCCCGCGCTGCCGCTGCCGCCCTTGTGCGCGGCACCCGTCGAGGAGCCGGCAAAAGGCGAGGGCGGATTGCGTGAGCGGTCGGCCGGGCCGTAGAGCAGCAGGCCGTGGTAGTCGAGGTCGGGTTTGCGCTCCTGCGGTTCGTCCTGTCGCGGGCCGGCGCTGGACGTCGCGCCCTCATGCTGCCCGCCCGAGATCGTGTGGCCCGCCTTTTCTTCGCTCCGCTTGTCGTCACTGCGCCTGTTGCCGTTCATGGGTCCTCCGCATGCGGACGCCCGCCTCCGGTCGCCGGAAGGAGCGTGTGCGGAAAACTGCAGCAAACCACATGCCAGTGCCCGCGCCTCTGCAATCGACAGCCTGGAGGCCGGGTACACCGGCCGATGCCTGCAGTTCGTTCGCGACTGGGCAACTTCTGCACGGCATGGAGCCGGTTGCGATGCACCGGCCGCGCGGTGGTGCAGGCGCGCCTTTGTGCCGCTCCTGCAGGGTGCAGGTGGATCGCGATGCCTTCTGCACAACCCGCGCACATCCATCCACATCCTCCACATAGGCCGCCGCCGACGATGGTGTCGACCGAGGCATCCCGCCTGGGCGACGGAGAAACGAAATGGGCCAGAACCAGAACCAGCGTGAGAACGACCAGAACCGCAATGATCAGAACCGCAACGATCAGAATCGTAACGATCAGAACCGCAATGATCAGAATCGCAACGACCAGAACCAGCAGCAGGAACGCCGCGAAGAGCAGCGCGGCCGCTGAGGCGCGGCAGGGTGGAGAAGGGGCCCGGCATCGGGTCCCTTCTCGTTTCAATGGCCATCAAGGGAGTGACCATGGCATCGCCATCGGTGGACGATCTTTACCTGCATGTTCCGCTTTCATCGCTGGTCGCCGCCGCGCGGCGCTGGGCCTGGGTGGCCAGCCCCGCCAACCGGGACAAGGACGAGGCCGGGTCCGAAATATGGGCGTTCGACCAGGGCAGCGGTGTCCGCCAGATCACCGACGACGGTTACGGCCCCCTTCTCAGCGACGATGGCCTGCGCATCGCCTTCCTCAGATCGGTGGACGGCGCGCCACAGGTGTTCGTTCACGATGATGTCGATGGCGCCATCCACCAGGTCACGCACGGCGTGTCCGGCATCGCGTCCCTCGAACAGTGGGACATGGGTCGCCACCGCTTGCTGGCGCGCATCCGCGACAAGCCCGGTGGCAACCGGGACGAACCGCTGGCCATCAGGCACCTTCCCTACAAGCAGGACGGGATGGGTGTCCTGGAAGGAACGGTGCAGCTGCATTGCATCGACATGCGCTTGGGCAGGACGGAACCGCTGGTCCGTGGCGATGGCGATGTGCTCGAGGCATGCTGGTCGCCCGACGGCAGGGTGCTGGCCCATATCAGGCGTCGCGGGGGACGCCAGCAGCACTGGATGGACCTGTGGATCCAGCAGGGTGACGAACCCGCACGCCAGGTCACCGACGCGCTGCCTTCGCTCAGCGGGTTGAGCTGGGCTCCGGATGGGTCGAGGATCGCGTTCGCCGCCTCGGTGACCGAGGGCGATTCGGTGAGCCACCTGCATCTGTTCACCCTCGCCACCGGCGCGGTCGAAGCCGTGGGCCACATCGAGATGGCGATACCCACCGCCATCCAGTGGGACGTCGCGGGCGAACGCCTGTTGACCCTGGAGGCGTACCGCGGGCTGCAGCGCATCGTCATGGCCGACCTGCACGGCAGGGTGACGCCGCTCTGGGAGTGCGCCGGCCGCCAGGCGACGGACAGCGACGGCGAGATCGGCTTCCTCGCCATGGGAATCGCCGACGGGCCGGAGTTCCACATGCGCGATCCGTCGAGCGGGCACGTCGCCTGCGTCAGCCGCTTCAACGCCTGGCGCGGCGACCGTCCGCCGCTGGACGTGAGGGAGCGGACGTTCCGGGTGCCCGACGGCGAGGGCGGGGAAGAGGACATCCATGGCTGGTTGCTGGTGCCTGGAGGATCCGGGCCGTTCCCGCTGCTGCTGGACATGCACGGTGGGCCGCACAGCATGGTGTCCTTCGGTTTCGAACACAGCGTGCACTGGCCGCTGCTTCTGCACCGCGGCTGGGCGATCCTGGCGCTGAACAGCGTGGGGTCGAGCAGCTATGGCGACGCCTTCGCCAGCCGGCTGTGCGGCCACTGGGGAGAGCGGGATCTTCCGCAGTGGCAGGCCGCGGTGGAGCAACTGCGCGGCGAGGGCATCGCCGGCACCGGCGTCGCCTGCTTCGGGCATTCCTATGGCGGCTACCTGAGCGCGTGGGCGCTGGCGCACGACCGTTCGCTGATCGCGGGCATCGTGTCCGCCGGCATCATCAATCTCGAATCGCATACCGGCACCTCGGACAGCGGCTATTACGTCGGGCCCTATTCGATGTGCGGCGAGCTGGACGAACTGCGCGGGCGCTACCGCGAGCTGTCGCCGATCAGCCACGCTGCCGCCATCCAGGCGCCCACGCTCATCCTGCAGGGGCAGGACGACGAACGCTGCCCGGTCGGGCAGGGGGAGGAACTGCTGGCCGCATTGATCCGCAAGGGCGGCGTCGAGGTGGAGATGCTGCTGTTCCCGGGAGGGTCGCACCACGTGTCCTCCACGGGCCGGCCCAGCCATCGCACGACGTACTTCCGCAGGCTGGTGGACTGGCTGGAAAGGGCGCGGGCCAGGGCGCCGGACAATCCGCGCGGCTGAGCCGTGCTGCCCCGGGGACGCATGCATGCGAGGCCAGCGGTGCAGGCGCACCGCTGGCGCGGGTGTCAGCTGATGACCAGTACCCAGGACGCATTCGAGCCGCTGAAACGGTAGCGAAGGCCTTCATGGTCGATCTGGCGCGCGAGATTGCCGTGCTCGTCCACCAGGATGTGCAGGTCGACGAGCACGCCGGGGCGTGTATTGGGCCCATGGAAGACCAATGTTTCCAGCGGGACCTGTTCGGTCGCCAGCAGGGTGACGGCGCGCCGCTCCCCGCCTGGTCCCTGCAGGAACATGTTCACTTGTTTCAAGACTGCTCTCCTTGACGATGGCCCCTGTTGTGGCGAACAACACTGCTTCCCTTCCGCGCCGGCATGGCGCAGCGTCGCCGGGCGATCGCTCCGGGAACAAGCGGAACCTGCGGACGTATTGCCGTTTGCATACCCGTCTCGGGGACGCGGGACAGGTACGGCGTCGCTGCTGCGGGCGCCGGTGACGTGTCCGTGCTGAGCGCGCACCTGCCCGGCACGGGGCGGGGAGATGCCCGTGGAGGTCGGTGCGATGTCTGCTTGCCGAAGTCGGCGGTGGAATGGCCCGGCGCCTGTCAGGTCAGCGCGAGGGTTGCAGGGATGCTTGATCCTGCGTCGAGGTATACACAGGGCGAGGTTAAGAGAAAGGGATGAAGCCGTGGACGCGCTCCCCGGGCATGCCTGCAGCAGGTTGAAGCAGATCGTGCGCCTGTGCGCTGGCCTCCATGGCCGTGGGGTGCTGCGGCACGGGGGCGGGCAGCAGAGCGACGACGGGCAGCGCGGTCGGTGTGGGTAGAATCGTAGCGTCCTGGCGGACCCCGCCGGGTCGCTTCGGCGATCGGCGATGGGATGGCGAAGGTCGTTCGTGGTGTGCATTGCCGGAGCGGCTTCCTGCTGCCGGCGAACGGGTGTTCGGATATCGGGCAGGGGGCCGTATGGACGACAGCGGGACGAGGACGGGTGACGCGGGTGTAGCGGCAACGGGGCGGGCCACCGTGGTGGTTCCCCGGGGATGTGCGCATGCAGGCTGACGCATCCGTCGAACATGACGGCGCCATGCCGCGCTACATGTCCGCCACGCCGTTGTGGGCGCTGCTGGTGCTCGCGTCGGGCCTGGCGCTCACCGGCTGGATGGCGTTCGGCGAGTGGCAGGGCGAGCGCGACCGGGTGCAGTCCCTGCAGCGTTCGCTGGCCGATGCCGCGCCCGCGCGCCTGCGCGAACCGCTGGCCGGCGCCGCGCTGGGATTGCGGGCGATGCAGACCGTGCTGCTGGCCGGCACCCCGCACCTGGACCAGGGCACGTTCGACAGCTACCAGCGCAACCTGCGCTCGCAGGAATGGATCCATGGCTATGTGCTGATCGCCTTCGCGCAGCGGCGCGGCGCTGCCGGCAACGATGCGGCGGCCACCTACCGTTACCAGTACGTCGCGCCGCTGGAAGGCAACCAGGTGCTGGTGGGCTTCGACATCGCCCGGCAGCCGGAGAACATGGAGGCGCTGCGGCGTGCGCGCGACGCCGACGCGCCGGCCATGTCCGCGCCGTTCCCGCTGCTGCAGTTCCGCGGCCAGCAGGGAACCAGCGACCTGGGCATCACCGTGCGCCTGCCCGCGTACACGCCGGGCGCGATGCCGGCCACGGTCAACGAACGGCGCGCGCGCGAACTGGGCGCGCTGGCGGTCAGCGTGCGGCTGGAGCCGATGGTCCGCCAGGCGCTGTATGGCCGCATCCTCGACCACATGGACGTGGAGATCCGGGACCTGGGCGCCCTGCCCGCGCATGCGCGGGTGTTCGCCAGCGCGCCGTTGCCGGCCGATGCCGGCGCGGTGCAGGTGCGGCGCATGGAGTTCGGCGGGCGCACCTGGGAGCTGCGCCTGTGGCCGCGCGCGCCGCTGGCGGCGTGGGGGCAGCTGCGCCTGATCGTCATCGGCGGCGGCTCGATCAGCGTGCTGCTGGCCCTGTTCCTGTGGTCGCAGGCGACCCTGCATCGCCGCGCGGTCGAGCTCGCGCGGCGCATGAGCGCCCGCTTCGGCGAAAGCGAAGCGCGCTTCCAGGCGTTGAACGAAATGCTGCCGGCGCTGGTGCTGGTGGCCGACGCCCGCGACGGGCGCATCACCTATGCCAACCGCGCGGCGCGGACGCAGCTGGGCAACGTGGCCGGCACGCCGCTGGAGGGCCTGTTCGCCGATGCCGCGCAGGCCAGCGCGGCAGTCGCCGCCACCGCCGCGCAGGGGACGTGGAGCAGCCAGGAAGCGTTCGTGGTGCGTGGCGCCGACGCGGCGTTGTGGGTGAATGCATCGCTGGCCCTGCTGGAGATGGACCACGTGCCGCACCTGCTGATGGTGGCCGGCGATACCAGCGCGCAGCGCGAGATGACCGAGCGCCTGCGCTACCAGGCCACGCACGACGAGCTCACCGGGCTGTGCAACCGCCGCGAGTTCGAGCGCTGCCTGCGCCAGGCGCTGCTCGACCGCGGCGACGCCGGCGCCGCGTCGTTCGCGCTGATGTACATCGACCTGGACCAGTTCAAGCTGATCAACGACCTGTCCGGGCACACCGCGGGCGACCAACTGCTGGTGCAGCTGTCGCAGGCCATGCGCCGCCATATCCGCGACGGCGACCTGCTGGCGCGCCTGGGCGGCGACGAGTTCGGCCTGCTGGCGTCCGGCGTGGACCGGGCGCAGGCCGAGCGCCTGGCCGAGCAGGTGCGCGCCTGCATCGAGCGTTCGACGTTCTGCTGGCTGGGGCGCAGCTACACGGTCAGCGCCAGCATCGGCCTGGTGCTGGTCGACCGGCCCGGCTGCACGTTGAAGGACCTGCTGGCCTGGGCCGACAGCGCCTGCTACCAGGCCAAGGAAGACGGCCGCAACCGCGTCTGCGTGTACCGCGACGATGCCGATGCCACCCGTCGCATGGGCGAAATGGAGTGGGCCAGCCAGCTGCGCCGGGCGCTGGAACAGGACCGCCTGCTGCTGGACTATCAGGAGATCGTGCCGCTGTCGGCCGGCGCCAACCCGGTCACGCGCATGGAACTGCTGCTGCGCATGCGCGCCGACGACGGCAGCGTGATCGCGCCGGGCGTGTTCATGGTGGCGGCCGAGCGTTACGGGCTGATGCCGGCGGTGGACCGCTGGGTGATCCGCACCGCGCTGGCCAATTTCGCCAGGCTGCACCCCTGCGGCGACCGCCTGCAGAACTGCGCCATCAATCTTTCCGGCGCCAGCCTCGAGGACGAAGGGCTGGCCGATTTCATCCTCGACGCCATCGCCCGCAATGGCGTGCCGCCGCAGCGCCTGTGCCTGGAGATCACCGAGACCGTGGCGGTGCGCGACCTGCTGCGCGTGGTGCGGGTGATCGAGCGGCTGCGCGCGGCCGGCTGCCGCATCGCGCTGGACGATTTCGGCGCCGGCATGGCCTCGTTCGGCTACCTGAAGAATCTGCCGGTGGACGTGATCAAGATCGACGGCAGTTTCGTGCGCGACCTCGGCCGCGACCCGATGAGCCGGACCATCGTCGATGCCGTCACCCGCATCGGCCACCAGCGCGGGGCCAAGGTGGTGGCCGAGTGGGTGGACGACCTGGACACCCTGGACCTGCTGCGCGAACTGGGCGTGGACAGCGCGCAGGGCTTCGTCCTGCATCGGCCGGAGCGGGTGGTGTTCCAGCGCGAGAACCCCGAGCGGCCGGAAGGGCGCGAGGCGTAGCGCGCCGCTCAGGCGCGCACGGCGAATACCCCGTCCAGCTCCGGCCGCGCGCGGAAGCCGGCCTTGGCCAGGCGCGTGGCGACCTCGCGCGGCACGTCGCGGCCACTGGTGAGTTTGTTGGGGCTGCCGGTGTAGTGGAACAGCTGGCCGCCGCGGCGCAGCACGCGCGCAAGGTGGTCGTAGAACGTCTGCGAATACAGCTCGCCGGCGATGCCGAAGCGCGGCGGGTCGTGCAGCACGGCGTCGACCGAGGCGTCGGCGATATCCGTGATGGCCTGCGAGATGTCTGCGTGGGTGAGCGTCAGGCGTCCACCCGCAGCCTCCGACTCCGGGTCCGGCGACCACGGGTTGAGCGTGCGCAGCCACAGCACTTCCGGGCTCTTCTCGAACGAACGCACCGCCGCCACGCCGGCGTCCAGGCAGCACGCGGCGAAGTAGCCCATGCCGCCGCAGGTGTCGAGCACCTGCTTGCCGCGCGGCGCGACCAGCGCGACCTTGCGGCGCGCGTCCTCCATCGGCGACAGCTGCGCGCTGACCAGCATCTTGATGCCGTCGATCTCGAAGGTCGGCACCCCCCAGTCTGTCGGCACCAGCTTGTACAGCCCGTTGCCGAACCGCGAGGCCGGCGCGAAGTCCTCGCCGTCCCAGTAGTAGACGGTGCGGTCCTTCAGCCGTCCGGGCCAGGGGTAGTCGCTGCCGCGCCATTGCCAGTGGTCCGCGTCCAGCCGCACTTCGTCGTGGCCGCGCCCCAGGTCCAACGAACCTGTCCATGCCGCCCTGCCGCCGCGCTGCGCCTCGCGCATGGCCTCCAGCAGCGGACGGGTGAGCAGGGGGCCGGCGTAATGGGGCATGCGCGGTACGGCCCCATGGGCCGGTGACGGAAAGGGCGGCCATCGTAACCCGGACGGTGGCAGGCGACGGCGAGCGCGCAGGCGGGCCGTGGAACTCATCGCGCCGCGGCCGGTCTGTTGCTGTCATTGTCTGCACCACGGCGGCCCGGATGCGCCGTGCCGAGATACCCGGTGATGGAGAGGCATGCACGATTCACGTGGTCGCGAACCGTTGTCCCACCGCATCGGCGCCGGCGTGGCGACCGCGGCGATCCTCTGCCTGTTCGCGCGCGTGCTGTCGCAGGTGCCGGAAGCCGATGCCGATGGCCGCATGCTGCGGCTGCAGGTGCGTTGGCTGCCGCGCGCAAGCGATGAAACGCCACGGCCATCGCCAGTGGCGGCGACGCGGCCGGCGCCGCCCGTGGTCCGCGACACTGCGCCATCGGCTGCGGATATCCAGCCGGCGCGGCCGGACCTCGCCGTGCCTCCCCCCAAGGCACCCGCGGCTTCCGCGCACTGGTCGCGGCGGTTGTACGACCACCACGGCGGGATCGCCCTGCCCGCGGAACTCGCCGGTGAGGGGCGCACGCGCGCAAACGGCGAACGGGTGTTCGAGCACCGCGACGAACTGGCGACGGGGGTGGGCGAGCGCGCCACCGCCGGCCTGTTCGCGAAGCAGCGGGCAGGGACGAAACAGTCGCGCGTGCAGCGCTGGATCTATGGCGAGGACATCCAGCCGGCGGAAGCGCGGCGTCCGCCCGAGGTCGCGTTCAACCCGTCCCTGCACGAACGCGCCTCCGACCTGGGCAGCGAGGCGACCGGCGATGCCTACAAGGCCGCGCCGATCCGCCATGAGCCGCTGCCCGGCCTCGACGGCGAGGCCAGCCGCCGCATCCGCGCCGCCATCGGCGAGCTGGAGCGGCGCTATCCGCGCTGCAGCAGCGACCTGCGCGGCCGCTGGTTCGCCAGCGCGCTGCAGCACCTCGATGCGCTGGAGCGGCTGGAATACCGCCACCGCCACGGCGCCGATCCGGTCGAGGCCGAACACACGCTACCCTCGGCGGCCGACAGCGCCTATGACCTGGCGCGGCGCGCATTGTGGGATGCCGAGCGACGCATGAAGACCTGCGGCTGAGCGAGCGAGCCAGCGGCCGGCCGCCCAAGTCCGGCCGCGCTGTCGGTGGCGGCCGCGCGCTGTCCACTCCGCCGCCGCCACGGAGGCGATGCGACAACCGGCCGACAGCCTGCTGCCGTTGCCGCCGGACAACGCGAGGACCGCGCCGGCCATTGCCGGACAACTTCGCCAAATCCATGTTCCGGAAGGATTTTTCCGGCCGGCGCCTGTCTAGAATCGGGCTCCCTCCACCGCATGGGATCGCGATGAAGCCGATCAGCCTGTTGTCGTACGCGCTCGTCCTGCTCACCTCCTTCGCCTGCCAGGCCGCGCCGGAACCGGCCGCCGTGCCGCGCGCCGGCGTGACCCCGGGCTACAGCCATCCGCTGCCGCGGCATGCGCTGGTCGGCTACCTGCACAACTTCGACAACGGTTCGGGCGTGCTGCCGCTGGGGCAGGTGGACGAACGCTGGGATGTGGTCGTGCTGGCCTTCGCCGACGACATGGGCGAGGGCCGGATCGCGTTCAACCCGGCGCCGGGGCTGGACCGGGAGCGCCTGGTCGCCGACATCGCCGCGCGTCGCGCGCGCGGCGGCATCGTGGCGCTGTCCTTCGGCGGCGAGCTGGGCACGGTGACCCTGCGGACGCAGCGCGAGGAGGACAACTTTGTGCGCACCACCGCGCAGGCCATCGAGGCCTACGGGCTGGACGGCATCGACATCGATCTGGAAAAGATCGCCGGTGTCGTGCACGGCGCGCCGGTCACCGGCCACCTCGTCTCCGCGGTCAGGCGCCTGCACGCCCTGTACCCGAACCTGTACGTGTCGATGGCGCCGGAGCACCCTTACGTGCAGGGCGGCTGGGTGTCGATGGAAGGCATCTGGGGCGCCTACCTGCCGCTGATCGACGGGCTGCGCGACGAGCTGGACCTGCTGCACGTGCAGCTCTACAACAACGGCGGCCTGCCCACGCCCTACCGCGCGGACAGGCTGCCGGCCGGCAGCGTGGACATGATGGTGGGCTCGGCGAAGATGCTGATCGAAGGCTTCGAACTCGCCGGCGGCAAGGGCCGCTTCGCCGGCCTGCGCCCGGACCAGGTGGCGCTGGCCCTGCCTTCCGGCCCGCGCGCGGCCGGCAACGGCTACGCCACGCCGGCCGACATCAACCGTGCCTTCGACTGCCTGACCACGGCCACCGCCTGCGACGAGGTGAAGCCGGCGCAGGCTTACCCGGACTTCCGCGGCGTGATGACCTGGTCGATCAACTGGGACGTGGCCGACAACGGCGCGTTCTCCCTTCCGGTCGGCACGCACCTGCGGCAGGCACGCGCGGCGCAATGACCCTGCGGGCGCGGTACGGACGCCGCGCGCGGCCTGCGGCGCACCTCAGTCCGCCGCAGGCATCACTCGCAGCGCCGCAATCCCCACGTGGTGCAGGAGTTCGCGCACCACCACCAGCGCGGCGGCGAAGCCGGGTTGCGCGGGCAGGCCCAGACTGTGCGCGGGCACGCCGGCCGCCACCCGCGCGAGGCGGTCGAAGACCTCCTCGACCTCGGCGATGGAAAGCGTGGCCGTCGCGCCCGCATCGCGCCCGGTGGCCGGCAGCAGCGGCGCCAGCACCGGGTCCGCGCATTCCAGCAGCGTCGCCGGAGGCTGGCGCAGGGCCGGGATCGCGGGCATCAGCGCGTCCTCGGTGAGCTGGATCGCCTGTTCGAGCGCGGTGGCGCGCGGCGGAAAGCGCTCCAGTCCCGCGGCCAGCAGATCGTCCAGCGACAGCGGCAGCACCACCGCTGCGGCGTGCGCCGCCTGCAGGCGGATGGTGGCTTCCTGCAGATGCAGTCGCAGGGTCATGCGGGGCTCCTTGGCGTGCGCCGGCCCGGCAGGTGGTTCCGCGCGGGCCGGCAAGCGTCCATGATGCCGGGTCCGCGGTGGGGCAGGTGTACATGGAACGCAGACATTGGGTGATGGGGGTGGCGCTGCTGACGGGC
>Ga0182741_1003718_pt1 | contig 15840 bp, 16 predicted proteins | sample eDN5th37CBELigOP_FD_128874 | JGI IMG/M metagenome (GOLD analysis project Ga0182741, IMG submission 128874) | Enriched Organic Plus compost microbial communities from Emeryville, California, USA - eDNA 5th pass 37_C BE-Lig OP (version 2) (version 2) ...
GCCGGCCGCCTTGGCGGCCGCGACGTCCTCGGCATTGGCGGCAAGGATGGCGTCGCGGCGCGCGCGCAGGGCGCCCGCCATGGCGGCGAGGGCGGCGTCCTTCTGCGCCGGCGGCGCCAAAGCGAGGACGCGGGCGGCGGCACGGGCGCGGCGGCCGATCTCGGCCATGGTGGCGGCAACGTCGGTGCCGTCGATCGTCTTCAGGGTCGCGGTCATGAGCGCGGTTCTGGCGTGATCTCGCAAAACAAGCCACCCGTTTAGCATGCGGGGGCCGGGCGGTCTAAGGCGGCGCCGGCATGGGACCGTTGTCCTTTCCGCACGGGAATGGCCGGGCGTGAACGAACCCGGCCGCCCGGCGTTGTTTCCGCTCATGGAGGACGTGATGAAAAAGCCGCTCTTCGCCGGCGCACTGGCGCTGGCCTTGCTGGTGTTCCCGGCCCTGGTGGACGCACAGGACGCGCTGCCGAAGCTCGATCTGTCGCCGGCGCAGAAGGAGACGATCTACCAGTCGATCCAAAACCAGAAGCACCTCTCGAACGCGTCGCCGCCGAATTTCGTCGGTGAGGTCGGGGCGGTGGTGCCGGAGACGGTGCAGACGGAGAAGCTGCCGAAGACGGTGGTCGAGCTGATGCCGCAGGCGGCCGGCTACGACTACGCCAAGGTCGCCGACCAGGTGCTGATCGTTGAACCGAAGTCGAAGCGGGTGGTGGCGATCATCAGCGAATGATCAGGCCCCGCTCTGCCATTGCTTCACCGCCTCGATCGGCCACAGCAGCATCAGCACGTTGAGGGTGAGATTGTCGCGGATCACGGCGCCGACGAAGAGTTCGAGCGCGAGAGCGATCGCCACGGTGAGCCAGACCGGCAGGCGGGCGGCCAGAACGAAGCCCGCGATCATCGCCAAGGTGTCGGCGAGCGAGTTGACGATGCTGTCGCCGTAATAGTCGAGCGCGATGGTGGCGGCGCGGTAGCGCTCGATCACCATCGGCGTGTTCTCCGCCACTTCCCAGACCACTTCGATCGCCACGGCGAGCAAGAGACGCGGACCGAAGCCGGCGCGCGGCAGCACCAGGCGCGCGAAGGCATACAACAGGATGCCGTGCACGATGTGCGAGGGCGTATACCAGTCGGTCAGATGCTGCGAATTCTCGGCGCTGACGACGACGCCGTGCCAGAGCTTGACGGTGCCGCAGGTGCAGATCGGCACCCGGCCCATCGCGTAGAGCGCGAGCGCCTGGGCCGCGAGCAGGGCGAGGACGACGAGCGGCCAGCGGCGCAACAGCATCAGGCCGGCTCCCGGCGGGGGCGCGGCCGCAGCACCAAGGTGAGGATGGCGACGCCGGCGCTGGCGCCGGCGGCGATCAGCACGGCGCGCGGATTGCCGCGGTCCATCAGCCAGCCGAAGACGAGCGGCGCGACCATGCCGCCGAGATTGAAGCCCGTGGTGACGAAGCCGAACACGCGTCCGAAGGCGCCGGGCGGCGTCACGGCGCGCACCAGCATGTCGCGCGAGGGCATGATCAGGCCATGGGCGAGGCCGGCGAGCGCGAGCAGCGCGACGAGCAGCGCGGCGCCGGTGTCGATCAGCGCCACCGCGCCGATGGCGAGCGCCTGGGTGGCGAGGCCGATCACGGCGACGGCGTCGTGGCGCGGAACGCGCTGGGCGACGAAACCGCCGATGAGGACGCCGAGCGCGGCGAGGCCGAGATAGGCGGTGAGGGCGGTGTTGGCGAGGGCGAGCGGCGTGCCGTAGAGCGCGCCGAGGGCGACGACGGCGTAGTTCTGCACGCCGCCATTGCCGATGGCGAGGGCGATGTAGAAGAAAAGGTTGACCAGGATCGCCGGCGCGAGCAGCACGCGCCAGTCGCCGGCGGGGGGTGCGTGCGGCTCGGCGGCGCGCTTCGTTGGCGCAGCGAGGCTTGCGCCGGCAACGAGCAGCAACGCCGCCACGGCGAGACCGACGGCGGAAGAAGCATAGAAGGCGCCGCGCCAGCCGAAGGCCTGGGCGAGTACCAGCATGGTCGCGGGCGCGATCGCCGAGCCGAACAGGCCGGCGAAGGTGTGGATCGAGAAGGCGCGGCCGAGCCGCTCGACCGGCAGGCGCGAAAGCAGCGCGTAATCGGCCGGATGGTAGACGGTGTTGGCGAGGCCGAGCACACCGTAGAGCGCGACGAACAACCAGAAGCTCTCGACCATGCCGGCGAGGCCGAGCGCGGCCGCGCCGAGCAGGAGGCCACCGACCAGCACGGCGCGCGGCGAAATGCGGTCGACCAGGAAGCCGGCCGGCGTTTGCAGCGCCGCGGTCACGGTGTTGAAGGCGGTCAGCGCCAGGCCGAGTTCGGTGTAGCTGACGGCGAAGTCGGCGCGCACCAGCGCGAAGACGGGCGGCAGAACGAGAATGTAGAAGTGGCTGACGAAATGTGCCGCGGAGACGAGCGCGACCAGACGACCGGCGGCCGGCGGTTCGGGTCCGTGCATTACTCGCCCGCCAGCACCAGATCGTCGCGATGAATCATCTCGATGCGGCCCTCGAAGCCGACCAGCAGGCGGATCTCGTCGGAGGACTTGCGGATGATGCGGGCGGCGTCCTCGGCGTCGTAGGCGACGAGGCCGCGGCCGATCTCGGCGGCGTCGGGTCCGCGGACGATGACGGCATCGCCACGGGCGAAGTCGCCGTCCACGCGGATCACGCCCGCGGGCAGCAGACTCTTGCCGCGGCGGAGCGCGGCGATCGCGCCGGCATCGACGGTGAGGGTGCCCTTCGGCTCGAGCGAGCCGGCGATCCAGCGCTTGCGCGAGGTGACCGGGTTGGCCGGGGTGAGGAACCAGGTGCAGCGGCCGCCGTCGGCGATCGCGCGCAGCGGATGGGCGAGATGGCCGGAGGCGATCACCATGTGGGTGCCGGCGGTGGTGGCGATCTTGCCGGCCTCGATCTTGGTCTGCATGCCGCCGCGCGAGAGTTCGGAACCGGAGCCGCCGGCCATCGCCTCGATGGCGGCGTCGATGCGCGGCACGACCGGGATCAGTTTCGCGTCAGGGTTCTGTGCCGGCGGGGCGTCGTAGAGCCCGTCGATATCGGACAGCAGCACGAGGAGGTCGGCGCTGGCCATGGTGGCGACGCGGGCGGCGAGACGGTCGTTGTCGCCGTAGCGGATCTCGTTGGTGGCGACGGTGTCGTTCTCGTTGATGACCGGCACCGCGCGCCATTCCAGCAGCTTGGCGATGGTGGAGCGGGCGTTGAGATAGCGGCGCCGCTCCTCGGTGTCGCCGAGGGTGACAAGGATCTGGCCGGCGGTGATCGCATGGGCGCCGAGCACTTCCGACCAGGTGCGGGCGAGCGCGATCTGGCCGACCGCGGCGGCGCCCTGCGCCTCCTCGAGCTTGAGCGGGCCGCGCGGCAGTTTCAGCAAAGCGCGGCCGAGGGCGATGGCGCCGGAGGACACGACCAGCACGTCGCGGCCGCCGCGATGCAGCTCGGCGACGTCGGCGGCGAGCGAGACAAGCCAGTCGCGGCGCACTTCGCCGGCGGCGGAATCGACCAGCAAAGCGGAGCCGACCTTGACGACAATGCGGCGGAAGGCGGTGAGGGCGGGCGTGGCGGACATGGCTGAACCGGGGTTGCCGGGGCTCTGTCCCATAGGTCAGCCCCGCTTGTCCATGGCCGCAGCGGCGGAACCGGCGTGCCGCAACTGCATTGCCGCCCCATGGGAAGCCGCGCCGCACGCAAGGGAAGCGTTCTGATCGGCACGTCCGGCTGGACCTACAGGGACTGGCGCGGACCATTCTACCCGGCCGACGTGCCGCAGCGGTGCTGGCTCGAATTCTACGCGCGGCAGTTTCCCAGCACCGAGATCAACGGTTCGTTCTACCGCACGCCGTCGCTGCAGGCGGTCGAGGGGTGGCGCGACGCGGTGCCCGACGGTTTCCTGTTCGCCTGGAAGGCGTCGAAATTCATCACCCATTGGAAGCGGCTGACCAATCCCGACAACAGCCTCGCCTTGATCCGCGAGCGGCTCGACCTCCTCGGCGACAAGGCGGGGCCGGTGCTGTTCCAACTGCCGCCGAGGATGCGGGCCGACCGCGAGCGCTTGGCCGGGTTCCTGAAGCGGCTGCCGCGCCGTTGGCACGTCGCGTTCGAGTTCCGGCACCTCAGCTGGTACGACGACGCGATCCTCACCCTGCTGGCCGAACACGACACCGCCTTGTGCCTGTCGGACCATCACGACGCGCCGGCGCCGTGGATCGCGACCGCGCGCCACGTTTATGTGCGGGCGCACGGGCCGCGCGGCGACTATGCCGGCCGCTATCACGGCCGGACGCTCGGCGCGCTGGCGCGGCGCGTCGCTCTCTGGCGACGCGCGGGCCGGCAGGTGTTCGTCTATTTCGACAACGACCAAAAGAGCGCGGCGCCGCAGGACGCGCAGCGACTGCGGGCGCTGGTGGACAGGCGCGGCGCGTAAGCAGCGGCGGCGGCTACGGATGCCAGCCTTCGCCGGCCGGCTGTTCCTCCGCGGCCGGGCGGCTCTGTTCGATGACGGCGAGGAGGGCGCGGAGCGCCTCGGGAATGCCTTCGCCGCTCGCCGCGCTGAGCACGAGCGGCGTGCGGCCGGCGGCGCGCTTGAGCCGCGCCTTCTGATCCTTCAGGGCCTCGGGCGTAAGCGCGTCGGCCTTGGACAGGGCGACGATCTCCGGCTTCTCGGCGAGGCCGTGCCCGTAGGCATCGAGCTCCGCACGCACCGTCTTGTAGGCCTTGCCGGCGTGTTCGCACGTGCCGTCGACGAGATGCAGCAGCACGCGGCAGCGCTCGATATGGCCGAGGAAGCGGTCGCCGATGCCGACGCCCTCGTGCGCGCCTTCGATCAGGCCGGGAATGTCGGCGAGGACGAATTCGCGGTTGTCGACGCGCACGACGCCGAGCTGTGGGGTGAGGGTGGTGAACGGGTAGTCGGCGATCTTCGGCTTGGCCGCGGTGGTGGCGGCGAGGAAGGTCGACTTGCCGGCATTGGGCTGGCCGACAAGGCCGGCATCCGCGATCAATTTGAGGCGCAGCCAAATGGTGCGCTCTTCCGCCGGCTGGCCCGGATTGGCATGGCGCGGGGCGCGGTTGGTCGACGACTTGAAGTGCATGTTGCCGAAGCCGCCATTGCCGCCCTTGCAGATGACGACGCGTTCGCCGACCCGGGTGAGGTCGGCGAGGATGGTCTCCTCGTCCTCGTCGATCACCTGGGTGCCGACCGGCACCTTCAGCACCACGTCGGCGCCGCGCGCGCCGTTGCGCTGCTTGCCCATGCCGTGGCCGCCCGTCTTGGCCTTGAAATGCTGCTGATAGCGGTAGTCGATCAGCGTGTTGAGGCCGTCGACGCATTCGACCACGACGTCGCCGCCGCGGCCGCCGTCGCCGCCGTCGGGGCCGCCAAATTCGATAAACTTTTCACGGCGGAACGACACGCAGCCGGCGCCGCCGGCGCCGGAGCGGACATAGACTTTCGCCTCGTCGAGGAATTTCATGGCGGTTAGGTAGCGCGCGGCGCGTGTCCCGGCAATGCGCGGCAGATCATCCCGGTCCCAGACGGAGGGATGTCATGGAGATTTTGACGCGGCGGTTCCGGCTGCGCGACTTCACGGCGGCGGACGCGGCGGCGTTCCGCGCCTATCACGAGGACCCGCGCTACCGTGCGCTCTACGGCGATGGCATCGCCGATGCCGCGCCCGGATTGCTGCAGCAATTCATCGCCTGGGCGGCCGAAAAGCCGCGGCGGAACTTCCAGTTCGCCGTCACCGAACGCGAGGCGCCGGGACGGCTGATCGGTTGCGCCGGGCTGCGCCAGGCGGGGTTCGCGCCCGGGCAGGCGGAATTCGGCCTGGAACTCGCGGCCGACCAGTGGGGGCGGTACGGCTGCGCCATCGAGGTGGCGACGGCGCTGCTGCGGTTCGGCTTCGGCACGCTCGCGCTCGATTGCATCCACGGGGCCTCGGTGCCGGGGCGCGTGGACCGCCTGGCCGCGTGGTTCGGCGCGAGCGCCGGCAAGCCCGGCACCGCCGCCGACGGCAGCGTCACGCAGCCGTGGCGTATCGTCCAGGCGCAATGGGCGGCGCACGAAGCCCGGCCGCGACACGCAATGACGCTTGAGCGGCGACAGGCGAAGGCCTAACGTCCGCGGCGCACGTCCCTGCCGGGCCCCCACCATGACCTCCTCTCCCCAGTCCGGGCGCGCCTTCGCGCGCAACGCGACGCTGGCCGGAATCGGGCTGATGCTCGCCGGCATCTTCCTGTTCTCGCTCAACGACGTGATGGGCAAGTGGCTGGTCGCCACCTACACGGTCGGGCAATTGCTGCTGATCCGCAGCGTGGCGGCGCTGGCGGTGCTGACGCCGTTCCTCTGGCGCGAAGGCAAGACCGCCATCACCCAGGCGCCGCGGCCGGGGCTGCAATTGCTGCGGGTGGCGCTCGGCACGCTGGAGACCGCGTTCTTCTACTGGGCGGTCAGCTACATGCCGCTGGCGGACGTGGTGACCTATTATTTGGCCGGTCCCATCTACGTCACCGCGCTGTCCGCACTGGTGTTGGGCGAGCATGTCGGCTGGCGGCGCTGGACCGCGGTCGTGGTCGGTTTCGCCGGCGTCCTGATCGCGCTCAACCCGTCCGCGGCGACGTTGACCTGGCCGGCGCTGATCGCGCTCACCGGCAGCATCTTCTTCGCCCTCTTGATGATCACGACGCGGGCGCTGCGCGGCACGGCCGACAGCGTGCTGGTTGGCGGACAAACAGCCGGCACGCTGCTGCTCGGCATCCTGCTGCTGCCGACGGGATGGACGACACCCACCGCGCTCGATCTCGGCATGCTGCTGCTGCTCGGCGTGGTGGCGCTGATCGCCCATGCCTGCGTCAACCGCTCGCTGATGCTGGCGCCGGCCGCGGTCGTCGTGCCCTACCAATACATGCTGATCGTCTGGGCGGTGATCTTCGGCTACGTGATTTTCGGTGACGTGCCGCAGCTGGCGACACTTCTCGGCGCGGCGATCATCGTCGCCGCGGGCCTGTTCATCTTCCTGCGCGAGCAGAAGCTGAGCCGGGCGGTGACGCCGGTCGACCCGCCGTAGCGGGGCGACGCGCGCAGCGGAGCCGGAGCCGCGCGCGCCACCGAAAAGTCAGGCGTTATTGGGGCCGCTGGCGGCTCTGGCCCCAGTTCTTCAGGGCGGACCAGATGCCGCGCTCCAGGCGGAACCGGTCGATCGGCGCCGACGAGCCAAGGGCACGGATCCGGTAGAGGCCGACGCCGGTCCACTGGAAACCGCATTTCTCCAGCACCCGCCGCGACTGCGGATTGGTGACGCGGGCGCCGGCCTGCAAGGCGTCGTGGCCGCAGGTGCCGAAAGCATAGTCGAGCACGGCGCGCACCGCCTCGGTGGCATAGCCCTGGCCCCAATAGGGCAGGCCGAGCCAGTAGCCGAGCTCCGGCGCCGGACCGTCGAGCGGGCCGAACCCGCAGGCGCCGATAATGGTGCCGTCATGCAAGGTGACGAGGAACGTCCCCTCGCCCTCGGTGCGGTTGGCACCGGCGATGAACGATTCCGCGTCTTGCAGGCGGTAAGGAAACGGAATGCGCGCGGTGTTCTCTGCAATACGGCGGTCATTGGCGAGCGCCGCTACAGCTTTAGCGTCCTCAAGATGCGGCGCGCGCAAAACGAGCCGGTCGGTCTCGAGGACGGGGATACAGTATTCCCGCAGGGTCTCCGCAGGCCGTTCTTCCAACAGCGTCATGACACGGGCTCCAGGGCTACGTCCGGGCGCAATGCCCAAACGGAAAGGGGGAGCCGGTATCCCGTCTCCCCCTGTTAGAACCCGTTCAGGTCCCCCGGTTCGACTGGATACCGGCGGACCTCGATATGATCCACCGTTTACTCGGCCGCCGCCTCCGCAATCGGGTTCACCGATACGTAGGTGCGGCCGTTGGCTTTGGTACGGAACTCGACGTGACCGTTGATGAGCGCGAAGAGGGTGTGATCCTTGCCAAGGCCGACATTGTGGCCGGGATGCCACTTGGTGCCGCGTTGGCGCGCGAGGATGTTGCCGGCGAGCACAGCTTCGCCGCCGAACTTCTTCACACCGAGGCGCTTGCCGGCCGAATCGCGACCGTTGCGCGACGAACCGCCTGCTTTCTTATGAGCCATGGCCGGTCTCCAATCTCTCTGTCTTCTTAACCTGATTCCGCGTCGGAATCATCAGTTCTCTTCGGAGGCCGATTCCGCCTTTGCGGTCTTGGCCTTGGCGGGTGCCCGCTTGGGCTTGGCGGCGGCTTCGCCGGCGGCGCCGGCTTCGGCCTTCTTGGCGGCGGTGCGCCGGGCGGGCTTGGCCGCCGCTTCCGCCGGTGCCGCGTCCGCCTCGGTCGGCGCCTTTGCCGCCTTGGCCGGCTTGCGCCCGTCGGTCAGGATCTCGGTGATCCGGACCAGGGTGTAGTCCTGGCGGTGACCGCGCTTGCGGCGCGAGTTCTGGCGGCGCCGCTTCTTGAAGGCGATCACCTTCGGGCCGCGGGTGTGCTCGATGAGCTCGCCGGCCACCGTCGCGCCCGCCACGGTGGGGGCGCCGACGACCGGGCTGTCGCCGCCGAGCATCACCACTTCGGCGAATTCAATCGTGTCGCCCGGCGCGCCGTCGCGCCGTTCGATCCGGATCACATCCTGGGCGGCAACCTTGTATTGCTTGCCGCCGGTACGGATGACTGCGAACATCGTTCTTTCCTTTGTGTTCGAGCCCGGCGCTCGGAACGGTCGGACGACCGCCCGGGCCAGCTTCTTGCAGTCTCTGACTGGCTGTTCACGCGTCCGCGCGGCCCCGGAGGGCGGCGCAAAACGAATGGCGCGGAAACGCTCCGCGCCAAGCGGCCGCACTATAGGGAGGGCGGGCCGCGAGTCAAGCACGCCACGCCCGGCGGTAACCCCGGCGCCTGCGACGGAACCGGAGCCGCGCGATGGCCGTTATTGCCCGACAACAGGGGGGATTTTCCAGCCGTGGCCGAACAAGCCGTGCTGCCCTCGGTCGGCGCCCACGGAGCCCTGCGGCTCCCCGCGGTCGACGTGGACAGCTACAACGTTGAGTTGCGCGACGAGGACGGGTTCGTCGGCGACCGCGCCAACAAGGGTGCGTTCGCCGCGCTGCTCGACCATTGGCGCGCCGTCCTGGCCGAATCCGGCGATGACCCGCTCGAGAAGGACACCGCGGACCTGTCCAAGAAGGAGCTCGACAGGCTCCTGAAGGAGGGCGACCCGAAGGCGGTCGGCGTGCTGCACGGCGCGATCGAGGGATTCGCCGGAGAATTCGCGCAGGTGATCCGCCGCTTCATGAAGCTGAAGGGCTGGCGCGACACCGAGCGGATCGTCGTCGGCGGCGGCTTCAGCGAGGGCCGCATCGGCAAGATCGCGATCGGGCGCACCGAACTGCTGCTGAAGGCCGACGGCATCGAAGTCGAGCTGGTGCCGATCCGGCATCATCCCGACGAGGCCGGGCTGATCGGCGCGGTGCACCTCGCCCCGTCATGGATCTTCGAGGCCCATGACAGCCTGCTCGCGGTCGACATCGGCGGCACCAATATCCGCGCCGGCGTGGTGGTCCTGAACCAGAAGAAGGCGCCGGACCTGTCGAAGGTGGAGGTCTGGAAGTCGGACCTGTGGCGGCATGCCGACGACAAGCCGAAGCGCGACGAGGCGGTCGAGCGCCTGGTCGCGATGCTGGAGGCGCTCATCCGCCGGGCGGACAAAGAGGACCTGAAGCTGGCGCCGTTCATCGGCATCGGCTGTCCCGGCACGATCGAGGAGAACGGCGCGATCGATCGCGGGGCGCAGAACCTGCCCGGCAATTGGGAGAGCAGCCGGTTCAACCTGCCGCGCCGCATCGCCGAGGCGATCCCGAAGATCCGCAACCACGAGACCGCGGTCGTGTTGCACAACGACGCCGTCGTGCAGGGGCTGAGCGAAGTGCCGTTCATGCGCGACGTGACCCATTGGGGGGTGCTGACGATAGGGACTGGCCTCGGCAATGCCCGGTTCAGCAATCGCGCCGACGACGACTGAATCGCCCTTCCGTTACGGCAGCAGGCACCGGGGCGACCGGCCTCGCTGGAGCAGGCGGCGCGCTGGCGGTATAAAGAACGCACGACTTTCGCCCTCGCGTGTTCGTTCGAAGGAGGCCAACCTGCCCGCCCGACACGGTTTGAAGTCTGTCGACTTTGAAGCGCTGTTCCAAGCCTCGCCCGACCCCTACGTTCTGCTCGCGCCCGATTTCACCATCGTCGCCATGAACGAGGCCTATCTGCAGGTTACGCGGCGCGCGCGCGACGAACTGGTCGGACGCAACATGTTCGACGCGTTTCCCAGCTGGTCGTCCGAAGCGGACGAGAGCCGCGCGCGGCTGCGGGAATCGCTGTCCCGCGTGGTGGCGACGGGCGTGCCGGACCATCTGGCGCTGATCCACTACAACATCCCGCATCCGAACGGCGGTTTCGAGGAGCGGTTCTGGAGTGCGACGCACACGCCGCTGAAAGCTGCCGACGGGAACGTCGTGTTCGTCCTGCAGCACACGGTGGACGTCACCGAGCTGCATCGCCTGCGCACGGCCGCGCGCACCTATGCGTCCGCGCCCGCGTCCGGCCCCGCTTCGACCATGGCCGGCGACGTGCTGCGGCGCGCGGAGGCGGTCGAGGCGACGAACCGGATCCTGCACGAGGAGAGCCAGCAGCTGCGCCGCTGGTTCCAGCAGGCGCCGGGGCTGATCGCGGTGCTGAGCGGGCCCGACCACATTTTCGAGTTCGCCAACGCCGCCTATTCGCAGCTGGTCGGCAATCGCGCCCTGGTCGGCCGGTCGGCGCGCGAGGCGCTGCCGGAAATGGTAGGCCAGGGCTATCTCGATCTGCTCGATCGCGTCTATGCCAGCGGGCAGCCCTTCGTCGGGCGCAGCATGCCGGTGCTGGTGCAGCGCGGGGCCGAGACGCAGGAGTCGCGCTATCTGGATTTCGTGTTCCAGCCGATCACGGACGCGGCGGGCCGCGTCACCGGCGTGTTCGTGCAGGGCCACGACATCACCGAGCAGAAGCGGGCCGAAGAGGCGCTGGCGCGGTCGCACCGGCAGATGCGCGAGATCCTCGAAAGCATCAGCGACGCCTTCTATGCGGTCGATCACGCGTGGCGCTTCACCTACATCAACCGCAAGGCCGAGGAACTGTGGCACTGCGACGGCGAGAGCCTGATCGGCCAGGTGCTGTGGGAGGTGTTCCCGCATGCGGTCGGCAGCGAATCGCACACGACGCTGCTGCGCGCGGCGCGCGAACGGCAGATGGTGCGGTTCGAGACGCTGTCGCCGGTGGTGCGGTCGTGGATCGAGGTCAGCGTCTATCCGAGCGAGACCGGCCTGTCGGTGTATTTCCGCGACGTTTCCGAGCGGCGCCGGCAGGAACAGCACATGCAGCTGATGATCAACGAGCTGAACCACCGGGTGAAGAACTCGCTCGCGGTGGTGCAGGCGTTGGCGACGCAGACGCTGCGCAACGGCGATACGGTGGCGCGGGCGCGCGAGGCGTTCACCGCGCGGCTGATGGCGCTCGCCCATGCGCACGATCTGCTGACGCGGCAAGGCTGGGAAGGCGCGCATCTGGAGGAGGTGATCACCACGACGCTGGCGCCGCATCTCGACGGCGCGGAAGGACGGCTGACGCTCAACGGGCCGGCGGTGCGGCTGCCGCCGAAGACGGCGCTGTCGCTGTCGATGGCGCTGCACGAACTCGCCACCAATGCCAGCAAGTACGGCGCGCTCGCCAATGACAGCGGCAAGGTGACGGTGATCTGGCAGGTGACCGACGGCCTGCCGCCGCGGCTGGCGATGCGCTGGCAGGAGAGCGGCGGCCCGCCGGTGAAGCCGCCGGAACGGAAGGGCTTCGGCTCGCGCCTGATCGAACGCGGGCTCGCCGCCGAGCTCGGCGGCGACGTGCGGCTGCATTTCGAACCGAGCGGCGTGATCTGCACGATCGACGCTCCGATGCCGGGCCATCATGAGCGGACGTGACCGCAGCCCCGGCGAGCGCCGCCGCGTCCTCGTGATCGAGGACGAGCTGATGATCGCCATGCTGATCGAGGACATGCTCGACGAGCTCGGCTACGACGTCGTGGTGACGGCGATGCGGCTCGACCAGGCGGAGGAGGCGGCGCGCGGCGCGGACTTCGACCTCGCGATGCTCGACGTCAATATCGCCGGACAATGGTCGTTTCCGGTGGCGGCGATCCTGCACGACCGCGGCATTCCGTTCCTGTTCGCCACCGGCTACGGCCAAGCCGGCGTAACAGCACACTACCGTGATGCCACCGTGCTGAAGAAGCCGTTCACGACGCAGCAACTGGGACAGGCGCTGGCATCGCTCGGCGGCACGCCCGCCTGAAGGCGCCGCAACTGTCGCGTTTCCCCCGTACCGCGTCACCTCACGCGATCCTCACGATGATGTCATAGCCGTGCCCGCAATTTGGGCACGCGCGCGCGCCTCGGCCTGCTAGGCTTGACCATCATTCGACAAATTCCAGGGAACCAAGCCGGCGGTCGCGGGGGCACACCGCCATCGGAACGAGGTCGTATCCATGGTGACATTGACGATCAACGGCCAGACGCATGAGCTCGACGTGGACGGCGAGATGCCGCTGCTGTGGGCGCTGCGCGATCATCTCGGCATGACCGGAACGAAGTACGGTTGCGGTCTCGCGCTGTGCGGCGCGTGCACGGTGCATGTGGACGGCGAGCCGGTGCGCTCCTGCCAGACCGCCGTGCAGGACGTGGTCGGCCGCAAGGTGACGACGATCGAAGGGCTCGACGGGCGCGTCGCGAAAGCGGTGCAGGCCGCGTGGCAGAAGCTCGACGTGGTGCAATGCGGTTACTGCCAGTCGGGCCAGATCATGAGCGCGGTCGGCCTGCTCGCGCAGAATCCGAAGCCGACCGACGCGGACATCGACAGCGCGATGGACGGCAATGTCTGCCGCTGCGCGACCTATGTGCGGATCCGCGCGGCGATTCACGAAGCGGCCAAGGAACTGGCGTGAGGAGGACACCATGCTGACCAAGACGATGCTCCGCACGCCGCGCGCGGTAGCGCTGCCGGCTTCGCGCCGCGATTTTCTGAAGGTCTCCGGCGCCGCGCTCGGCGCGCTGGTGATCGCGACCCATGTCTCGTTCGGGCGCCGCGCGCAGGCGGCGACGGCGAATGACGGGCCGATGCCGAACGCCTTCGTCACCATCGCGCCGGACAACACGGTGACGGTGATGATCAAGCATCTCGACATGGGCCAGGGCGTCGCCACCGGGCTCACGACGATCGTCGCCGACGAACTCGACGCCGACTGGAGCCAGATGCGCGCCGCCTTCGCGCCGGCCAATGCCGCGCTCTACAACAACCTCGCCTTCGGCCCGGTGCAGGGCACGGGCGGATCGACCGCGGTGGCGAATTCCTGGGAGCAGCTGCGCAAGGCGGGCGCCGCCGCGCGCGCGATGCTGATCAGCGCCGCGGCGCAGACGTGGCAGGTGCCCGAAGGCGAGATCACGATCGAGAAGGGCGTGCTGCGGCACGCGGCGAGCAATCGCACCGGAACGTTCGGCGAATTCGCCGGCAAGGCGGCGGCGCTGCCGGTCCCGGCAAGCGTGACCCCGAAGCGTCCGGAGCAATGGGTCTATATCGGCAAGCACGTGCCGCGGATCGATTCCGTCGCCAAGACGACCGGCGCGCCGATCTTCGCCATGGACGTGAAGCGGCCGAACATGCTGACCGCGGTGGTGGCGCGTTCGCCGCGCTTCGGCGGCAAGGTCGCGCGGTTCGATGCCGAAGCGGCGAAGGCGGTGAAGGGCGTCGTCGACGTGATCGAGATCCCGCAGGGCGTCGCCGTGCTGGCCGAGGACACCTGGTCGGCTTTGCGCGGGCGCGAGGCACTGACGGTGGAATGGGACGATGCCGGCGCCGAGATGCGCTCCACCGACGCGATCTTCGAAGACTATCGCAGGCTGGCGCAATCGCCGGGCCGGCCGGCGGCGAAGCGCGGCGACGCGGCGGCGGCGCTCGGCCAAGCGGCGAAGGTGGTGGAAGCGGAATACACCTTCCCCTATCTCGCCCATGCGCCGATGGAGCCGCTCAACGGCGTGATCGAGAAGAGCGGCGACGGCGTGACGATCTGGGCCGGCGCGCAGTTCCAGACGGTGGAGCAGGCGACGGTGGCGCAGATCCTAGACCTGCCGCCGGAGAAGGTGACGATCAACACGCTCTATGCCGGCGGCTCGTTCGGCCGGCGCGCGACGCCGAACGCCGACTATTTCGGCGAGATGGCGGCGCTGCTGAAGGCGACCGGCGGGGCGCGGCCGGTCCATCTCGTCTGGAGCCGCGAGGACGACATTCGCGGCGGCCGCTACCGGCCGCTGGTGCTGCACCGGGTGCGCGCCGGCATCGACGCGTCGGGCGCGGTGAGCGCGTGGGAGCACCGGATCGTCGGCCAGTCCTTCATCTACGGCTCGGCCTTCGAAGGCGCGATCATCAAGGACGGGATCGACGTGACGGTGGTCGAGGGCGTGCACGACATGCCCTATGCGATCCCGAACTTCACCGCCGAATGGCACAAGACCGATTCGCCGGTGACCACGCTGTGGTGGCGCGCGGTCGGCCACACCCACACCGCGCAGGCGGTGGAGGTGACGATCGACGCGCTGGCGCACGAAGCGGGGCAGGACCCGGTGGCGTTCCGCCTCGCCATGCTCAAGGACCATCCGCGCCACGCGGCGGTGCTGCGGCTCGCCGCCGAGAAGGGCCGCTTCGGCGAGAAGCTGCCGCCGGGGCGCGGACGCGGCATCGCCTTGCACGAGAGCTTCAACAGCTACGTTGCGATGGTGGCGGACGTCACGGTCGGGCGCGACGGCGCGGTCAAGGTCGACCGGGTGGTGGCGGCGGTCGATTGCGGCGTCGCGGTCAATCCCGACGTGATCCGGGCGCAGGTCGAGGGCGGGATCGGCTACGGGCTCGGCCCGGCGCTGCGCAACCAGATCACGATGACCGACGGTGTGGTCGACCAGGCCAATTTCGACGGCTACGAGCCGCTGCGGATCTCCGACATGCCGCAGGTGGAGGTGCATATCGTCGCCTCCGACGCGGCGCCGACCGGGATCGGCGAGCCGGGCGTGCCGCCGCTGGCGCCGGCGGTGTCGAACGCGATCTTCGCCGCCACGGGCAAGCGGGTGTTCTCGCTGCCGTTCGATCCGGGCGCGCTGCGCAGCACGTGAGGCGGGCGTCGGGCTCGGGTGAGGCGGCGTCCTGGGCTCCGCGTTTGCCGCTGACGAGGCTTTCGGGATGCCCGTGCTCGTGGCGTGGCGGCAAGCGACCCTGCCGGTGATTCGGGGCGGCTCGGCGCGAGGCCGGGCCGCCCCGATTCGCGGCGGCGGTCGGGCGCTAAGGCGCAGCCTCCGGCCGGGCTGGGCCGCGCGCGTTGAGGAATCAGTCACGTGCCGGAATCGTGGAAGAGGCGGCGCTTCGGCGCCGCCCCGGCCGTTTCGACGGCGCGGAGTGGCAGCAGGCCTGCGGATCGTGACGGGCGACGCGCCTGCTTCGGTCTGGGCGCGGTGGGAAGACCGGGTCGCGCAGGCGATGGGCGGGAACGACGGCCGGGACGCGCGGCCGCGGTCTTGTTTCGGCGCGGCGCCTCCGCTAAGACTGCGCCCGCTTCAGGGCGTCCGCCCGCCAGCCCCGCGGAGAGGTGGCTGAGTGGTTGAAAGCACCGCACTCGAAATGCGGCATACGGGCAACCGTATCGAGGGTTCGAATCCCTCCCTCTCCGCCA
>Ga0182741_1003719_pt1 | contig 15839 bp, 14 predicted proteins | sample eDN5th37CBELigOP_FD_128874 | JGI IMG/M metagenome (GOLD analysis project Ga0182741, IMG submission 128874) | Enriched Organic Plus compost microbial communities from Emeryville, California, USA - eDNA 5th pass 37_C BE-Lig OP (version 2) (version 2) ...
CACCACCTTCCGCCACTGGCGCCTGCCGGCGCACGCGCGGCTGGAGATCGCGCGCTGGGGCGGGCACTGCGGCTTCATCGAGAACCTGCGCGGCGATGGTTTCTCCGAGCGCTGGGTGGCGCAGCGCCTGGCCGCCGCGGTGGGCGCGCATCCGGCGCCGGAACAGGCCGCGCTGGCGCTCGGGTCCTGAGTCCCCATCGCCAGGGGCATGCGGAGCGGGCTGCGCCTCTACAATGGCGCTTTGTGCCCAACGCCGGACCGCCATGCAAGACACGATCATCCAAGCCCTGCGCCGCAACGCCACCGACGACGCCGTAGCCGCGGCCCGGCAATGGGTCGGCGCCGAACCGCAGCAGCCGCAGGCCCACCGCTGGCTGGCCCTGGCCCTGCAGCAGCAGGGCGATGCCGCCGCCGCGCAGGCCAGCCTCGAGCAGGCGCTGGCGCTGGCCCCCGACGATGCCGCCCTGCACCTGCAGCATGCCGGCCTGCTGCTGGCCCAGCGCCGCATCGACGACGCCGGCCAGGCGCTGGAGCGCACCACCGCGCTCAACCCCAACGAATTTTCCGCCTACCTGATGCAGGCGCACCTGGCGCTGGCCCGCGAGGACATCGACGAGGCCGAGCGCCTGGGCCGCATGGCCGCGCGCGTGGAGCCGGACAGCCCGGAACTGGGCGCCATCGAAGGCATGGTCGCGCTGCGCCGCGGCGACGCCGACCGCGCGCTGGCGGTGCTGTCGGCCGCCAGCCAGCGCCTGCCCGACGACCCGCGCGTGCTCTACGCGCTGGGCTTCGCCTACCTGGCCAAGGACCTGCTGGCCTTCGCCGAGCAGGCCTTCCGCCGCGTGGTCGAACTGAATCCGTCCAACCGCGCCCTGCAGGGGCTGCTGGTGCAGCTGGCCTTGCGCCAGGGCCACCCGGACCGCGCCGCCGAGGTGATGCGGCAGGTGCTGTCCACGCCGGAAGGCGACACCCCGGGCATGCGCCGCCTGGCCGGCGAACTGGAACTGGCCTCCGGCCAGCCGCTGCAGGCGCTGGACCACCTGCGCCCGCTGCTGGCCGGACTGCCCGGCGACCGCGCCACCCTGCAGATGCTGCTGGTCGCCTGGCAGCGCCTGGGCCGCGAGGACGAGGCGCGCGGCGAGCTGGACGCGGCGCTGGCCGCGCACCCGCAGTTGCACGACCTGTGGCTGGCGCGGCTGGCGGTGGCGCCGGTCGGCAGCCCGGAAGCGGTGGACGTGGTCGAGCGCTGGCTGGCGGCGATGCCCGACCACCTGCCGGCGCTGGAGGCGCGCCTGCGCCTGCACGACATGAACGGGGAAGCCGATGCCGCCGAAGCGCTGGCGCGGCGCATCGTCGCCCTGGAACCGGGCCGCGTCAGCGGCGAGCAGCGCATCGTCGAAGCCCTGCTGGCGCGCGAGCCGGCGGCGGCCATCGCCCATGTGCAGGCCCTGGTCGACACCGCCCCGGAAGCCGCGCAACCGGAACTGCGCGTGTGGCTGGGCGCGGTGCAGGACCGCGCCGGCGAGCCGGCCGCGGCGCTGGCCACCTGGCTGCGCCTGCATGGCGAGCTGGCGCCGTCGCGCCTGCCGCTGCCGCCGCAGGCCAGGGCCCCGGCCGAATGGCCGACGCTGGGCGAGGTGGCGCAGGACAACCCGCTGCGGCCGCTGTTCGTCTGGGGCGCGCCGGGCTCGGGCGTGGAGCGCGTGGTGGCGGTGATGGCCGCCGGCAGCCAGGTGCTGCGCGGCGACCGCTTCGGGCCGAACCCGCCGGACGACGCCTTCCAGAACTTCCACACCCTGCAGCGCCTGGCCGAGGACACGCTGAGCCCGGCGCAGTTCGTGCAGCAGTGGCGCGACGCGCTGCCGGCGCGCGGCATCGCCGACGGCAACGTGATCGACTGGCTGCTGTGGTGGGACAACGCCCTGCTGTGGGCGCTGCGCCCGCAGCTGCCGGAAGGCCGCCTGGTGATCGCCGTGCGCGACCCGCGCGACATGCTGGTCGAATGGCTGGCGCTGGGCGCGCCGGCGCCGCTGGCGCTGACCTCGGCCGACGAGGCCGCGCGCTGGCTGGCGCGCGCGCTGGAGCAGGTGGCCGACCTGCACGAGCAGGACCTCTACACCCACCTGATCCTGCGCATCGACGACGCGGTCAACGACCCGGCGGCGATGGGCAACCTGCTGGAACAGGCCTTCGGCCTGCGTTTCCCGCCGGTGCGCAGCCTCGGCCCGGCCACCATCGAAGCCGGCCACTGGCGCAGGTATGCCCAGGTGCTGGCGGCCGAGTTCGCGCACCTGGCCCCGGTCGCTGCGCGCCTGGGCTATCCCGACGCCTGAGCGCGCGATCCACCCGTAATGGCAGGCGCCGGCCGCGGCCGGCGTCTCCCCCGAGGAGAAGGCAATGAAACTGAGCAGCCAGAGCTTCGACAATGGCCGGCCGATCCCGGCCGAATTCGCCGCCGGCGACGCCAGCGGCTTCGCCGCCAACCGCAACCCGCAGCTGGCCTGGAGCGACGTGCCGGACGGCACGCGTTCGTTCGTGCTGGTGTGCGTGGACCCGGACGTGCCGACCGTGCCGGCGCTGGTCGGCCGCGACGATGTGACCGTTCCGCTGGACCAGCCGCGTGGCGATTTCATCCACTGGGTGATGGTGGACATTCCCGCCTCGCTGCGCGAAATCGCCGCCGGCAGCTGCAGCGAGGGCTTCACCGCGCGCGGCAAGCAGCCGCCGGCGGGCCCGGCAGGCACGCGCCAGGGCGTGAACGACTACACCGCCTGGTTCGCCGGCAATCCGGACATGGCCGGCACCTATCGCGGTTACGACGGCCCGTACCCGCCGTTCAACGACGAGCGCGTGCACCGCTATTTCTTCCGCCTGTTCGCGCTGGACGTGGAACGCCTGCCGGTGGAAGGCGATTTCACCGCCGCCGACGCGTACCGCGCCATGCACGGCCACGTGCTGGCCGAAGCGGCGCTGCACGGTACCTACACGCTCAACCCGGCCCTGGCCTGACCTTCGCAGGAGCGCACTTCAGTGCGCGATGGGGCTCTACCGGGAAAGCCTCATTGCGCACTGAAGTGCGCTCCTACGGAACAAAAACGAAGGGCGCCGCAAGGCGCCCTTCGTCGTTCCCAGCGGTGGCGGTGCCGGTTACTTCTTCACCGTTTCCGAGCCGACCACCATGTCCAGCACGTAGGCCTGCGACGGCGCGTCGGCCGGCGGGTTCTTCACCGCGTAGCGCTTGACCCGCAGCACGTTGCGCACGCCGTCCTCGTGGGTATAGCCCTCGATGGCGTCGTAGAAATTGCTGAACTCGCCGCGCTTGCCCTGCTCCAGGCCCTTGTCGTCGTAGTGCACTTCGCGCACCTGCAGGCACTGCTTGTCGGGGATCAGCGGGTGCGGGCAGGGCCTGGTCTGCGCATCGACTTCCAGGAACACGGTCTCGCCCGGGCCGCCATAACGGGTCTCGGCGGTCGGCTCGCCGCGGAAGCTCAGCACGTCGCCGGCGGCGCTGGTCAGCCTGAGCGTGGAAGCGTCGAGCTGGTCGATCTTCAGCGTGCCTTCCAGGCGGCTGCCCACGGCCTGGTCGAGCGCCATCAGCGCCTGGTCGGCGCAGGCCATCATCGTGGAGGCCATGCGCGACACGGTGATCTCGCTGCCGGCCAGGGTGTAGCCGCCGCCCATGCGGTTGCAGGTGTTGTCCACCGACAGGCGGTCACCGGCGAAGTTCAAGGTGACCGGCTTTTCGGCGCGCACGAACAGCGCGTCGATGCGCTTGCCGGCGCTGTCGACGGCGTTGTCGAGCACCCAGTGGTTGGCGCCGAGCTGTCCGGCGTCGACCGCCGCAGCCGTGGCGGCCGGCGCGGCCGGTGCCGCGGTGTCGGCGGCCGGCGTGGCGTCGCCCTGGGCGGTGGAGGGGGTGTTGTTGCAGGCGCTCATCAGGGCGATGGGCAGGGCCAGCAGCAGGATGCGCTTCATGTCGTACTCCTTGGGAAGCAGGGGGGAAGGGGGATGGAAAACCGCCTGGAGCGGTTCCGGCATCGCATCGGCATCAGGCCGATGGGCCGCCATGGAAGGCGACCAGGCAAACGTGTGGCGCCGGCTGCAGGGGTTGCCGGCGGCCTTCCCCATTCAGTTTCCAGCAGGCAGGAACAGCAGCAGCGCGGCGCCCAACGCCAGCCTGTATACCGCGAACCACGTGAAGCGATGGTGCTTGATGTAGCTCAGCAGCCACTTCACCACCACGAAGCCGGTGAGCACGGACGCGGCGAAGGCGATGCCCACGTCGCCCCAGTCCTCGTGGCCGAGCCGGCCGTGCCGCGCCAGCTCCAGGAAGGCATAGGCGCTGGCGGCGAACATGGTGGGAATGCCGACCAGGAAGACGAACTCGGCGGCGGCCGCGCGCCGGCTCAGGCCCAGCAGCATGGCCAGGAAGATCGCCGCAGCCGAGCGCGAGGTGCCGGGGAATACGCCGGCCACCACCTGCGCCAGGCCCACGCCGACGGCGACCTTCCAGGTGACGGTATCGCGGTCGGGCAGGCGGGCGGCGAACCCCTCGGCCAACAGCATCCAGACGCCGCCGATCACCAGCGCCCAGGCGATCGGCGTCACCGTTTCGGGCAGTTCCCAGCCGGCCAGGCGCACCGGCAGGCCGACCGCCGCGGTCACCAGGAAGGCGGTGCCCAGCTTGAGCATGTAGTCGCGGTTGTCGCGTTCGCCCAGGCCGGTGGCCAGCGACCACAGCCGCTGCCGGAACACCAGGACCACGGCGAGGATGGCGCCGGCCTGGATGACGATGTTGAAGAAGTCCGAGCGGGCGCCCAGCCAGCGCTCGGCGATCAGCAGGTGGCCGGTGCTGGAAACGGGGAGGAATTCGGTGAGGCCTTCGAGGATGCCAAGCAGCAGGGCGGAAATCGGGTCGGACATGAGGCGGGGGAGGCAGGAGGAGCCGCAAGGATAGAGCATTGCCGGGAATGCACCTGTCTGGTGCGCATCACGCGCAGTTGCACCATATGGGTGCAACTGCGCGCGGTCCACGTGGGGATGCGCCTTGGAAAACAAGGGCTTGCACGCTCCAGGAAGTTGGCACGGCAGTTGCTGTAACCAGCGCACGCCACTCCATCCGAGGTTTTGCCCGATGTCCCTGGAAAACGTTGAGAAGCTGATCAAGGACAACCAGGTCGAGTTCGTCGACCTGCGTTTCGTCGATATGCGCGGCATCGAGCAGCACGTGACCTTCCCGGTCTCCATCGTCGAGCCGTCGCTGTTCGAGGAAGGCAAGATGTTCGACGGCAGCTCGATCGCCGGCTGGAAGGGCATCGCCGAATCGGACATGGTGCTGATGCCGGACCCGGCCAGCGCCTACCTGGACCCGTTCTACGCCGACCCGACCCTGGTGCTGACCTGCGACGTGCTCGATCCGGCCACCATGCAGGGCTACGGCCGCTGCCCGCGCGGCATCGCCAAGCGCGCCGAGGCCTTCCTGAAGTCCTCCGGCATCGCCGACCTGGCCTTCTTCGGCCCGGAACCGGAATTCTTCATCTTCGACTCGGTCCAGTTCGCCAACGACATGGGCCACACCTTCTTCAAGATCAACTCCGAGGAAGGCGCCTGGAACACCGGCAAGAGCTATGACGGCGCCAACAGCGGCTACCGCCCGACCGTGAAGGGCGGCTACTTCCCGGTGCCGCCGACCGATTCGCTACACGACATCCGCGCCGAGATGTGCAAGGTGCTGACCCAGGTCGGCATCGAGGTCGAGGTGCACCACCACGAAGTGGCCAACGCCGGCCAGTGCGAGATCGGCGCCAAGTTCAACACGCTGGTGACCAAGGCCGACGAACTGCAGCGCATGAAGCACGTCATCAAGAACGTGGCGCACCGCAACGGCAAGACCGTCACCTTCATGCCCAAGCCGCTGGTCGGCGACAACGGCAGCGGCATGCACGTGCACCAGTCGCTGGCCAAGGAGGGCAAGAACCTGTTCTCCGGCGACGGCTACGGCGGCCTGTCGCAGATGGCGCTGTGGTACATCGGCGGCATCTTCAAGCATGCCCGCGCCATCAACGCCTTCAGCAACTCCGGCACCAACAGCTACAAGCGCCTGGTGCCGGGCTTCGAGGCGCCGGTGATGCTGGCCTACTCGGCGCGCAACCGCTCGGCCTCGTGCCGCATCCCGTGGGTGTCCAACCCGAAGGCGCGCCGCATCGAGATGCGTTTCCCCGATCCGATCCAGTCCGGCTACCTGACCTTCACCGCGCTGATGATGGCCGGCCTGGACGGCATCCGTAACCAGATCGACCCGGGCGCGCCCAGCGACAAGGACCTGTACGACCTGCCGCCGGAAGAGGAAAAGCTGATTCCGCAGGTCTGCTCCTCGCTGGACCAGGCGCTGGAAGCGCTGGACAAGGACCGCGAGTTCCTCAAGGCCGGCGGCGTGATGAGCGACGACTTCATCGACGCCTACATCGCGCTGAAGATGAAGGAAGTGACCGCGTTCCGCGCGGCCACCCATCCGCTGGAGTACCAGCTGTACTACGCCAGCTGATGCCGGGCGGCCGCCTTCGCGCGGCCGCCGCACCCCCTTGCTGCCGGCAACGGCGGCGATGGCAAAGTCCCTCCCCTCCCGCTTTGGCCATCGCCGCCCCCGGCGGCAAACCCCGCAACACCCAGGCAGTGGCAAGAGAAACCGGAAACGCGCCGCGCGGGCCAGGCTTTCCTCCCCGCGTCACGGCCCGCGGCGCATCCGGCGCACCGCCAGCGGCCGTTCCCCGGCCGCTGGATGACACGATGCCGGCCGCGACGGCCGGTCTCCTCCACATCGGGACCTGCGCATGAAACTGATCTCCGCCATCATCCGCCCGTTCAAGCTCGACGAAGTACGCGAGGCCCTGGGCGCGGCCGGCGTTTCCGGCATCACCGTCACCGAGGTCAAGGGCTTCGGCCGGCAGAAGGGCCACACCGAGCTGTACCGCGGCGCCGAGTACGTGGTCGATTTCCTTCCCAAGATCCGCATCGAAACCGCCGTCACCGACGACAACGTCGATGCGGTGATCGAAACCCTGCAGGCGGCCGCCGGCACCGGCAAGATCGGCGACGGCAAGATCTTCGTCACCCCGCTCGAGCAGGTGGTGCGCATCCGCACCGGCGAAACGGGTGCCGACGCGCTCTGAACCCCAACCCCCGGATCGGCGTGAAGGACGGTTGTTCCTTCTCCCTTCGGGAGAAGGTGGCGCGAAGCGCCGGATGAGGGACGAACGGAGCCGGTGATGTTTGAACCAATGGGACTCCACCCCTCCCCGCCCCAACCCCTCCCCCGGAGGGAGAGAGGCTCCGGCAGTCGCCCTCTGCGCTGATCCACCCCCCAACCGGAGTCGACAATGCGAAAGGAAATTTTCACCGGGCCCAAGGCCCGGGCTGGTGGTCCGTGCCTGTCGTCCACGCTTGCCGGCCTCGCGCTGGCACTGCTTCCCCTGGGCGCATCGGCGCAGGACGCCGCACCCGCGTTCGAGCGCGGCGACGTGGCCTGGATGCTCACCTCCACGCTGCTGGTGCTGATGATGGTGGTGCCCGGGCTGGCGCTGTTCTACGGCGGCCTGGTGCGCGCCAAGAACGTGCTGTCGGTGCTCAGCCAGGTGCTGGTGGTGTTCTCGCTGGTGCTGCTGCTGTGGGTGGCCTACGGCTACAGCGTGGTGTTCAGCGACGGCAATGCGCTGTTCGGGTCGTTCACCCGGTTCGCCTTCCTGCGCGGCTTCACTCCCGAATCGGTGGGCAACACGCCCATCGCCGGGCTGCCGGACTACCTGTTCGTGGCCTTCCAGTCCACGTTCGCCGGCATCACCACCGCGCTGATCGTCGGCGCCTTCGCCGAACGCATCCGCTTTGGCGCGGTGCTGCTGTTCTCGGCACTGTGGTTCACCCTGGGCTACCTGCCGATGGCGCACACCGTCTGGGGCGGCGGCTGGCTCGGCGAAATGGGCGCCATCGACTTCGCCGGCGGCACCGTGGTGCACATCAACGCCGGCGTGGCGGGGCTGGTGGCGGCGTGGTTCGTCGGCAAGCGCCTGGGCTACGGCCACGTTGCCCTGAAGCCGCACAACCTGCCGCTGACCTGGCTGGGCGCCATGCTGCTGTGGGTAGGCTGGTTCGGCTTCAATGCCGGTTCGGCGGCGGCGGCCGACACGGTGGCGTCGCTGGCCTTCATCAACACCGTGCTGGCCACCGCCGCCGCGGTGCTGGGCTGGACCCTGGTGGAAGCGGTGACCAAGGGCCATCCCTCGGCACTGGGCGCGGCGTCGGGTGCGGTCGCCGGCCTGGTCGGCGTGACCCCGGCCTGCGGCACCGTGGGGCCGCTGGGCGCCATCGTGATCGGCTTCGTCACCGGCATGCTCTGCGTGTGGGGCGTCACCGGGCTCAAGCGCCTGCTGCGTGTGGACGACACCGCCGACGTGTTCGGCGTGCACGGGGTCGGCGGCATCGTCGGCGCCCTGCTCACCGGCGTGTTCAGCGCGCAGTCGCTGGGCGGCACCCGGGCCGGGCTGGATATCGCGCACCAGCTGTGGGTGCAGGCGGTCAGCATCGGCTTCACCGTGCTGTGGAGCGCGGCGGTCACCGCGCTGATCCTGCTGGCGGTGCGCGCCCTGGTCGGCCTGCGCGTGAGCGAGGATGCCGAGCGCACCGGCCTGGACATCAGCAGCCATGGCGAATCGGCCTACGAGGCCTGAGCGGGAAGGGCGGGGCGCCCGCCAGGCGGCGGGCCCCCCGGGGTCGGCAGGACAGCCGGCTTTGCACTACATTGGTGCAATGCGCGATACCGGACCCCCGCCCACCGCCGACATGCTGGCCACGCCCCTGGTGTGGGCCGCGCCGGACGGCCGTATCGCCGGGGCGAACCCGGCGTTCTGCCGCTGGCTGGGGGTCAGCGTGCGGCGCCTGCTGGGGCAGCCGCTGGCCTCGCTGGAAAGCCAGGGCGACGCGCTGGCCGGACGGCTCGCGCAGGCGGCCGCCGCCGACGCGGTGCGCCTGTCGCGGCTGGCGCTGGCGCTGCCCGGCGAACGCCCGCGTTTCGCCGAAGGCTGGCTGAGCGCGCTGGACGCCGGCGGCTGGCTGCTGGAAGCGCACCCGGTGGACGAGTTCGCCGCGCCCGATCCGGCGCAGGTGCTGCCCGGCGCCTTCGCCGCCGCGCTCAAGGGGCTGGCCCACGAACTGCGCAATCCGCTGGCCGGGCTGAAGGGCGCGGCGCAGCTGCTGGCGCGCCGCGCCAACCATCGCGACGCCGCCGAGGGTGAGCTGATCGACCTGATCGGCGCCGAGATCGAACGCCTCAACACCCTGCTCGAGCAGCTGCTGTCGCCGGCACCGCAGCGGCCGCACGCGCCGCTCAATGTCCATGCCGCGCTGGAGCGCGTGCTGCGCCTGGCCGAGAACGAAGCCGGCTGGGCCCTGCAGCTGCAGCGCGATTACGACCCCAGCATTCCCGAATTCGCCGGCGACGCCGACCGCCTGACCCAGGCCCTGCTCAACCTGGTGCGCAACGCGATCCAGGCCGGCGCCACCCGCATCGTGCTGCGCACCCGCATCGAACACGGCGCGCGCATCGCCGAGCACGCCTCGCCGCTGGCGCTGCGCCTGGAAGTGGCCGACGACGGCCGCGGCGTGCCGGACGACCTGGCCGAACACCTGTTCCTGCCGCTGGTCAGCGGCCGCGCCGAGGGCACCGGGCTTGGCCTGGCGCTGGCGCAGCAGGTGGCGCGCGAACACCGCGGCACGCTGAGCTTCCGCTCGCGCCCGGGGCATACCGTGTTCACCCTGCTGCTGCCGTTGCCGGCCGCCGGCGAGGAGAAGGAGGTCGCCGATGCCTGACGCGCCCGTGCCGGCGGCGACGATCTGGGTGGTGGACGACGACCGCGCGGTGCGCTTCGTCCTGACCACCGCGCTGCGTGATGCCGGCTACACCGTGGAGGGTTTCGACAGCGCCGCCGCCGCGCTCGACGCCCTGGCGCGGCAACCGGCGCCCGACCTGCTGTTCACCGACGTGCGCATGCCCGGCGACGATGGCCTGGTGCTGCTGGAAAAGCTCAAGACCGCGCTGCCGCAGCTGCCGGTGATCGTGATGTCGGCCTACACCGACGTGGCCAGCACCGCCGGCGCTTTCCGCGGCGGCGCGCATGAATTCCTGTCCAAGCCCTTCGACCTGGACGACGCGGTGGACCTGGCGCGCCGCGCGCTGCCCGAACCCGAGCCGCGCCTGGAGACGCCGCCCGCGCCCGCGCAGGACGAACAGGCGCCGCAGCTGATCGGCGACACCCCGGCCATGCGCGCGCTGTTCCGCGCCATCGGGCGCCTGGCGCAGGCGCCGCTGTCGGTGCTGATCAACGGCGAGACCGGCACCGGCAAGGAGCTGGTGGCCAACGCGCTGCACCGCGAATCGCCGCGCGCGCGCGGTCCCTTCGTCGCGCTCAACACCGCCGCCATTCCCGCCGAACTGCTGGAGAGCGAACTGTTCGGCCACGAGGCCGGCGCCTTCACCGGCGCGGCCAGGCGCCATATCGGCCGCTTCGAGCAGGCCCATGGCGGCACGCTGTTCCTGGACGAAATCGGCGACATGCCGCTGCCGCTGCAGACGCGGCTGCTGCGCGTGCTGGCCGAAGGCGAGTTCTTCCGCGTCGGCGGACGCGAGCTGATCCATGTCGACGTGCGCGTGGTCGCCGCCACCCACCAGGACCTGGAAACGCTGGTCGGGCAGGGCCGCTTCCGCGCCGACCTGCTGCACCGGCTGGACATGGTGCGGCTGTGGCTGCCGCCGCTGCGCGAACGGCTGGACGACGTGGCGACGCTGGCCGCGACCTTCCTCGGCAATGCCGCGCGCCGCCTCGACATGCCGCCCAAGCGCCTGTCCGGCGCCGCCATGCAGGCACTGCGCCAGCACGACTGGCCCGGCAACGTGCGCGAACTGGAGAACGTGTGCTGGCGCCTGGCGGCGTTGGCGGTGGCCGACACCATCTCCGCCGCCGACGTGCAGGCCGCGCTGGCCCGTGGCGGCCGCGCGCGCGCCGGCGGTGCCGCGGTGCCGCCGGCGCAATGGGACCAGGCGCTGGCGCAATGGGCGCGGCAACGCCTGGCCGAGGGCGCCAGCGGCCTGCACGCCGAAGTGCGCGAACGCATGGAGGCGGTGCTGCTGGAGGCCGCGCTGGCCGCCACCGATGGACACCGCAGCGACGCCGCGGCGCGGCTTGGCCTGGGTCGCAACACCGTCACCCGCAAGCTGGGTCCGGGGCGGAAGCGCTGAACCGCGCTCGACCGGCGGCCATCGAGCAGGCATCTTTGCAGGGCTTCACGAACCAGACCGTGCCGGCGTCCCCTCCTGCAGAAGCGGATGGGCGCCACGCCGGTACACACTGCAAGGAGTGACACATGCGTCTTCACCTTTCCCTGACCACCACCCTCGCCGGCACCGCCCTGCTCGCCGCCTGCGGCACGCGCGCGCCCACCCGGCCCGAAGCGCCGCCCGCGCCGCCGGCGGTCAGCACCGCGCGCATGGCCGAGGCCAACCTGGCGCCGGCCTCGGCCAGCCTGGTCAGCGGCCGCGTGGCGCTGGTGCCCGAAGCCGGCGGCGTGCACATCACCGGGGTGATCGGCGGCCTGCAGCGCGGCCGCCAGGCCGCCTTCCACGTGCACGAAAAGGGCGACTGCAGCGCGGTCGACGCCAGCAGCGCCGGCGGCCACTTCAACCCGGCGGCGCAACCGCATGGCCGTGCCGGCAGCGGCGCGCACCATGCCGGCGACATGGACAACCTGCAGGCCAACGCCGAAGGCGTCGTGCACGTGGACGTACACCTGCGTGGGGTTACCCTTGGCGGCGGCGCGGCCAACGACATCGCCGGCCGCGCCCTGGTGGTCCATGCCGACGCCGACGACTACCACAGCCAGCCGGCGGGCAACGCCGGCGCCCGGGTCGCCTGCGGCGTGATCCGCGTCACCCGCTGAATGCGGCGATCCGGCCGATCCTGTTCAACGAAGGGAGTACGACGATGCGTTTGATCCACACCAGCCTGTTCCTCGCCAGCGCCCTGGTGCTGGGCGCCTGCAAGCAGGGCGCCGAACCTGCCGCAACGCCGGCCGAACCCGCCGCCGGCACGCCGGCCCAGGCCCCCGCCGATCCCGCCGCGCCGCCGGCCATGGAGCCCGCCGCGGCCGCCACTGCTGCCGTCGCCACCGCCGAGCTGCAGCCGACCAAGGACAGCACGGTCAAGGGCAGCATCCGCTTCACCGTGGTCGACGGCAGGCTGCACGCCAGCGGGGACATCAGCGGGCTGAAGCCGGGCAGCGAGCACGGTTTCCACATCCACGAGAAGGGCGACTGCAGCGCGCCGGACGGTACCAGCGCCGGTGGCCACTTCAACCCGGGCAACAGCGCGCACGGCAGCATCGATGCGGCCGCGCACCATGGCGGCGACATGCCCAACATCGTCGCCGATGCGCAGGGCAACGCCCGTGTCGACGGCCCGGTGTCGAGCAACGTCAACGCCGGCAAGGGCGATGCCTTCGACATCATCGGCCGCGGCCTGATCGTGCACGCCGACCCGGACGACTACCACAGCCAGCCCACCGGCAACGCCGGCGCGCGCCTGGCCTGCGCGGTGATCACAAAGGCGGAATGACGCGGCTCCGCAGGAGCTTAGAGAGCACACTCCTGCGCCGCAGCAGGAGCAGCTTCACCCGCGATGGGTTTTACTTGGCGTTCTTTTGATGAAGAGCAACCAGTAGAGCTCCATCGCGGTCGAAGCCGCTTCGGCATGAGGTCATTGTTCCGGCATGAACTCCACCGGAACTTCCCACCAGCCCTCGTCTGCCTTCGGAGGCTCGGGGCACTGCATGCGCCACTGGCTGGCGGCCTGCATCGCCGCCTCGTCCAGTTCGGGGTGGTCACTGCGAGCAGCGAGAATGACCTCGGCAGGACCGCGCACATTTGCCCGCATTCCCAGCACCACGCGACCTTGCGCCGGCGGAGCGCGATGAGCCTGGGCCGGATGGGCTGGAGGGTGCTGCCGTCGGCTTTCCTGATCCAGGGTACAGGTCGGTGGCCGCACCACTACCCGCTGCCGTGATGGCGTATCGCCCGGTACGCAGTCGTAGCGCCAGCGACGTGCCTTTTCCATTGCATCGCGGTCCAGCTGTCTATTCCGTGAGGATCTCTCGACCGATACCTGGTCCACCTTGCCGCCGGCATCAAAATCCACGATCAACACCGGATAGGCATGGGTGATGCGGTCTTCCAGCTCCAGCGGGAACAGCACCGGTAGTGCAGCCTGGGATGCGGTGGCCAGCGTGCAACGGGGCGGTTGTGACGACGTGCCCGGCGGGACAGGGACCAACAGCAAGGCCAGCAGTGCAATGTTCATCGCATCCATTCTCCATGGCGCGAGGGCGACCCGTTCACGGCATTCGCCGGGCACGGATCACGGCCACCTCAGCGCGCCATCACCACGCGCGCGTCCTGTCCGGCCTCGACATGCACGTACAGCACGTCCAGGCCATGCGCCTCGAGCACCGCGGCCATCTGCCGCTGGCGCATCAGGTACTGCTCGTAGATGCGCTGCAGGCGGTCGCAGTCGTTCCGGTCCTGGGCGTAGTGCGCACACCAGCCGGCCGGGTCGAACAGGGCCATGCGCACTTCGCTGCCGGCATAGCGCAGCAGCGGTTCGGGCGCGGCGTCCAGCCACTGCTCGCGTTCCGGCGAGAACATGGCCGTCTCCAGCAGCGGCCACAATCCGGCCAGGCCCTGGTTGTCGTACTGCATGGCCATCATCGCGGCCAGGTCGTTGACGGTGAAATAGCGCGCGTGCTCGATCTGCGCGCCGAAGGCGTTCTGCGCCAGCAGGGCGGTGTCGGCCTGGGCCATGCCGTTGGCCAGCAGCACCTCTTCCAGCGCATCGCGGGTTTCGGCCAGCAGCGTGGCATCGCTGCCGGCCAGCACGAACGGCAGCACGCGCAGGCCACCGCCGGTGAGCATGGGGTCGGCCTGCAGGGGCAGCGGCACGTCGCCGGAGGCATCGGCGCCGAAGGCGAGCAGGCGTGGCCCCTGGTTGCGGCCCGGCGCGCGCATCTGCAGTTCCTCCAGGCGCCGGTGGACGGGCCAGCCCGGGCGCAGCACTTCGGCCGGGTCGAAATGCGCCGCGGCCAGCACCAGGTCCAGCCCGCTGGCCTGCGGCACCAGCTTCTGCAGGTCGCGGCCCACCAGCGCGGCCAGTTCGCCGGCCTGCGCGGAAGGCAGCGCGGCGAGCCGCGGCTGCTGGCCGCCGGCCAGCTCCAGTGCCATCACGCCCAGTGCGTTCATGTCGGGGTTGGAATTGCTCATGGTTCGCGGTTGGCCCGTCACAGGCTCGAAGCTACACTCAATGTCCATTATGCCTGCTGCCACAGGCAGGTCCGCGTCGCCTTCTCCCACCAGCCCCAGGTAACCGCATGTCCAGCGCCCGTCCCGTCGCCATTCTCGGTGGTGTCCGCATTCCGTTCTGCCGCCAGAACACCGCCTATGCGGACGTCGGCAACCTCGGCATGTCGGTGCGCACCCTCGGCGCGCTGGTCGAACGCTTCGGCCTGCACGGGCAGCAGCTGGGCGAAGTGGCGATGGGCGCGGTGATCACGCCCCCCAGCGACTGGAACCTCGGCCGCGAGGCCGCGCTGTCCTCCGGGCTGTCGCCGCTGACCCCGGGCATCACCCTGCAGCGCGCCTGCGGCACCTCGCTGGACAGCATCATCACCGTGGCCAACAAGATCGCCCTGGGCCAGATCGAGTCGGGCATCGGCGGCGGTTCGGACACCACATCCGACGTGCCGATCGTCTACGGCAAGAAGCTGCGCGGGCGCCTGCTGGCCGCCAACCGCGCCAAGACCACCGGCGACAAGGTCAAGGCGCTGCTGTCCGGCTTCCGCCTGTCCGAGCTCAAGCCCGAGTTTCCCGGCGTGGCCGAGCCGCGTACCGGCAAGAGCATGGGCGACCACTGCGAGGACATGGCCAAGGAGTGGAACATCTCGCGCGATTCGCAGGACGAATGGGCGGTGTCCTCGCACCGCAAGCTGGCCGCCGCCTACGAGCGCGGCTTCTTCGGCGACCTGATCGCGCCGTTCCGCGGCGTGGAGCGCGACAACATCCTGCGCCCGGATACCTCGCTGGAGAAGCTGGCCACGCTGAAGCCGGCATTCGACAAGACCTCCGGCCGCGGCACCCTCACCGCCGCCAACTCCACCCCGCTGACCGACGGCGCCGCCGCGGTGCTGCTGGCCAGCGAGGAATGGGCGCGCGCCCATGGCCACGAACCGCTGGCGTACCTGCGCGACGCGCAGGTGGCGGCGGTGGATTTCGTGCACGGCGAAGGCCTGCTGATGGCGCCGACCATCGCCGTGCCGGAAATGCTCCGGCGCAACGGCCTGACCCTGCAGGATTTCGACATCTACGAAATCCACGAAGCCTTCGCCGCGCAGGTGCTGTGCACGCTGCGCGCCTGGGAGAGCGAGGACTACTGCCGCAACCGCCTGGGCCTGGACGCGCCGCTGGGCCGCATCGACCCGGAGAAGATCAACCCGCTGGGCTCGTCGCTGGCCACCGGCCACCCGTTCGCCGCCACCGGCGCGCGCATCGTCGCCACCGTGTCCAAGGAACTGGCCGAACGCGGCGGCGGCCGCGCGCTGGTGTCGATCTGCACCGCCGGCGGCATGGGCGTGGTGGCGATCATCGAGCGCTGAGCACGCGCTCCCGGAGCGGGGCGACACGCGGCAGGGCCGCATTGCAGGCAGCTGGCAGGGTGATGGCCTCGAACAGCGAGGCGACCGCCTGCCGCATG
>Ga0182741_1003730_pt1 | contig 15810 bp, 9 predicted proteins | sample eDN5th37CBELigOP_FD_128874 | JGI IMG/M metagenome (GOLD analysis project Ga0182741, IMG submission 128874) | Enriched Organic Plus compost microbial communities from Emeryville, California, USA - eDNA 5th pass 37_C BE-Lig OP (version 2) (version 2) ...
CACGAGCCCATCGCCGCGCGGAGTGAGCGAACACCAACCGCGACCGTCGAGCGCACGCATCGCCACCATAGCGGCCAACGGATCGGAGGCGCTGCGGTATCGGCCGCGAATTTCTAGCCAGGTCGCTTCGCCCGCGCGCTGGCGGCGAGTGTCGACGACGAGCGGAGCAGTGACGTGACGCGAACCATTGGCCGCATCATCCACCCGAACGCGCCACTCCCCCGACCGCAGCCGAAGAACCTCAGCCGTCGCGTTTGCCCGCGCAATTTGTGCGCCCATCTGCTGCGCGGCCTGCAACAGCAGTCCCCGCAATCGCCCCTCGGCCGGCCGCCAGAAGCGGGCTGCGCTGTCGAGGCCGCCGTTGAGCATCAAGGCGACGTCCCCCAGCGCGTCGATGCATTGAAGCGACTGCCCCGGCGCCGTGAGCGTGGTGGCCAGTGGCTCGAGCAATTGCAGCCGCTCGAGCGCGCTGCGACAACAAGGTAGAAGCAAATCGCTCCACGAATCGCAGCGATCCGGCTGCGTCACAAGTAGCGTCTTGAGTCCTGCGCCGGCAATCAAGGCTGCGGCGCTGAGGGCCGCGATGTCGTCGCCAACGACAATACAGTCGCAAGAGTCCATCATGGCACTCCGACCGCAAGGAAGGTGGGGAAGGCGGGAAGGGTGAACGGGGGTCGCGGAGTTCGCCGCGAAGTAGCCAGTGGCTGGCGACTAGCTTAGCACGTTCAGATGGGCGCTGCGATCTCTAGCAGCTCGACCGCCGGTTCGCCGTTGAGGTGGATGAGCGCCGTGCGGCCGTAGACGGTTTCCCCTGCGCGTTGGCCGAACAGGCGAGCCAGATCGCCCCCCATCTTTACGCGCCACAGCGCGACCAGCTCCACCTCGCGCAGCACGTTGTGCTTGATGAGCACGCGACCGAGCGGAGTGCGCTGGCTTTCGATCTCGGTCCGCACTTCGGGAGCGAGCACGTCGAGATTAAGCCGCGGAATGCCGAACTGCACCACGCGGCCGTCGTATTGCCGGCTGAGCAGAATCTTGCGCGAGTAGAGCGAGCCGTCGTGACGCGTTGCGAGCACTCGCACATCGACCGGACCGCCATGGAAATCTTCCATGGTGACGGTCATGTGGGCGTTGTGGTCGAGCAGTTCGCGGTACGGAGTCGGAATCTCCGCCGCTTCCACCTGGTCGAACACCCCCAGCTCTTCCGGATTCTCGTAGAAGAGCGCCACGAGGGTTGCGAGATCGGGCAAAGGCGGGCTGGCGCTCATCGGAATTCGTGCCGGGCTAGTGTCGGGCGGGACAATCCAGCGGGGCCGGATTGCGTGGATGTCTTTAGCGATTCATTTCCGTCTGAATCTGCACGACCGGCACGGGAGCCGGCGTGGCCGTGGGGCGGGCTGTGTCGAGGACCGAATCAATCAAGTAGTAGAACAAGCGGCGCAGCTCTTCGGGCTGCAGCTCGTCGGCGATTTTTTCCGCCCGCTCCTGATGCTTGTCGATCAGGCGGTGGGCTTTTTCGAAGACGCCGGCCTGTTGATACAGCTCGCGAACGCGCGCGATGCGCTCGGTGGCCGAGCGACTTTCGTCGCCGACCAGGCTCAGCAATTCTTCCTGCTGCTCGGGAGGGAGCGATTCGAGCGCGAGGGCCCACAGCACCGTCGGCCGGCCGCCAAGCGTGTCGCCGCCGGCGGTGAGCTTGTTGTGGTTGTCCCCTTCCCAGTCGTTCAGATCGTTGAGGATCTGGAACGCCACGCCCAGGTTGCGGGCGAACTGCTTCACCGGCTCCGCGTACTCGGTCGCAGGACCGGCAAGACGCACGCCCGTGTAGAGCGCCGCTTCGAACGCGGGGGACGTCTTGAGGGCGTAGATCTTCAGCGCGTCGAGCGGTTTCAGGCGTTTGTCTAGCGCGTCGCGCCAGAGCAACTCGGCCCCCTGCCCTTCCGAAAGTCGCAGGTGGGCGTCGGCGAGGCAATCGAGAATGTCGGCTGCCGTATCAGGCCCGAGCGTCGCCGCTTCGCGGCTGACCAGCCGATAGCCCATGCCGATCAAATAGTCGCCGACGTTGATCGCCGTCGGCGTGCCAAAACGCTTGTGAACGGTTTCTTCGCCGTAACGGAAAGCGTCGTTGTCTTCGATGTCGTCGTGAACGAGCGAAGCCTTGTGAAACGCTTCGATCGACATGGCGGCTCGCTTCACAGCGTCGGGCAACTGAGCCAGGTGTTCAGCGCCGGTCGCCGTCGTTCCATTGCCGCCGGTGAGAGCGTCGTGCACGGCGAGCGTAATGAATGGCCGCGAATACTTGCCACCCTTGGCGAGAAAGTCATGCGCAATCGCCTCGGTGGCGGCAATCGGGTCAATCGCCGCAAGGCCATCGCCGCCGGCGTCGGACAGCCGCTTGCCCCCGCGCACGCGCGGGACCAGCCGTTCGAGTTCGTCGGCTTTGAACAGGTTTGAAGCGGCCCGCAGCAGGTGGACGTAGGTGCGCGTCGATTCCGCCGGCTTCGACGGCTGCACGCTGATCATCCGCATCACCCAGTCTTCATCGACCGACGTGTTGCGGCAGTCGCTCGACAGCAGCGGCACCGCCATGCACGGAATGCCGGCAAGCAGAATTTTGTCGATCGCCTTTTCGAGCACGTTCAGACAGGCGACGCCGACGATCGCATCGACGTGACCGCTGACGATAATCTTCAGAACGATGGGCGAGCCTTCGGCGACCAGCACTTTGTAGCCTTGCTGCTCGGCGGTCGAACGGAAGTCGGCGATGCTGCACGCGCCGCACTTCTTACACTCCAAGCCGAACTCGTCGTAGTCGGCTGGGCAGCCTTCGGCGTGCTTTAGGCAGTGGGGGAGCAGAAACAAGCGGCGCGACGGCGGAATCGCCGCGACTTGTTCTTTGTAAAACTCGGTCGCCAGCACGACCATCGTCCAGCCGACGTAGCCTTCCGGCTGACCGGCTTCGGCGAGCAGTCCGCGGGCGAGCATTTCCATCTCGTCCTTGGTGAGGGGACGAGATTTGTCGAGCTTTGCAGCCAGCGCCACGCAACGAGCGTGCAATTGGTCGCGTAGTTCGCGACTTTGGGGCACCAGCTTCAGGTGGGCCGTCTGACGCCTCTTGGAACGACGGGGCGTTTCGCCGGCAAATTCGGGCGGCGTGGCGTCGGGAAACGTCTGAGTGAGCGGTGCAAAAGCCAAGCGTGCATCCTCAGGTAGTCGTGCGGAAGTCGGTCCAGCGTGCCGAAGATGAAACCCCGATCATCCTGTTCCGGTCTGCAGAGGGAGGCCAGGTTGGAGGGACTGCGGCAAACCCGCCAGAGCGCGGGCTGCTCGTCCCATGGCGCCGACCGTAAACAGAAGCGGATACAACCGCTCGTAGTACCACAGTTTAGCGAAATAGAAACCAATAGGCGAGCATTTACGGTGCTCACCCCGCTCGATTTTGGCCGCCAGCCACTCCACCCCGCGCAGGAGGGAGCTGTCGGGCTGGTCCCCGTCACGGCAGGCCAACAAGGCCTCTACGGCGAGCGCCGTTTCCTCAACACTACTACACACGCGACCTTTCGCCTTTTCGCCGACGTGAAGGAGCGGCTGGCTCGCGGGGGGCTCTTCCGGCAGAAATCCGCCCCCCCAACCATGATCGGCATTTTGATGGGCCACTAGCCAGGCGCGCCCCCGACGCGCCTCAGGCTCGCGCGCGTGCCCCGTCTCGCCATAGGCCATCAGCACCTTCGCCGTGCCATAAACGGGATTCTCCTCGTCCGGATGGTCCTGGTTGCCGAACCAGAGCGGAACCCAACTGCCGTCAGGACGTTGCGAACGAGTAAGAAACTCAAAGCCGCGGCGCGTGGCTCGATTGATGCCTTCGGCGCGAATGCGGCGCCGCTGAAAGGCGTCCGAATCAACGAACGGCGTCCAAGCGTGCATGGCGCGAATCGCATGCGCCGTCAGATCGGTTCCGCTTCGATCGAACGGCAACTTTCCCCAGCCGCGGCAGAACGTCGGCCAACCGCCATCGCGATTTTGCAAATCGAGCAACCAGCGCAAGCCCATCGCCGCAGCGTCCAAAATCCTCGGCTTGTCCGCATCGCGACACGAAGGCGACTTGATGTAGTTGGCCAACGCCAAAAGCGCCCCGGGCGTGTCGTCGGCGTCGGGAACCGCGCCGCTCAAATCGCTCCATCCCCAACCGCCAGGATCGGCGCCGGTGAAGGGATGCCGCTCGCGATGCTGACACTGCAGCACCCAGTCGAGCGTCGACTGTGTATCGCCCGATGGCCCGACGGCCGCGATGTCTTCGCCGCCGGCAGCCAGGGCGTTGAGCGCGAGCGTCGTGTTCCACGTCGCGAGGTTGGTGTCGATCGGCCAACTGCCGTCCGGGCGAACCGAATCGACGAGAAACTGAATCGCAGCCTTAGCGACCGGATGATCGCCGCGGCCGGTCGACGCGAGGCTCATCAGCACGAAGCACGTCAGCGGCGCCGCCTCCAGATAGCCGCCACTCTTGGGCTGCATGCGCTGCAGCACGTTCAGGCTACGGCTGACGGAGAGCCAGCGGACGATGCGCGAGATGGGGTTGAGTGGCGGATCGTGAAAGAACTTGGCCTGACCGATGCCGACGAGCGCTGGAATGGCGTAGCTCACCACCGGTAGTTGCAAAAAGCGATACCAGCGCTGCGGCACCACGGCTGCTTCGAACGGCAGGGCCGACACTTCGCGCCATTCGACCATTCCGGCAAGGGCAGCGTTCGTCAGAATCGGGACGACGAACGTTTTGTCGATGCCGTAGCGCCGCCGCAGAGCGGGGATGCCTCCCGTGCGATCGATGTAGGCGATCGTCCGCGTTACAACGGCGGCGTGTTGCCGCTCCTCACCCGCCAGATGGAGCGCCGCGACGGCGAGCATCGAGGTGGCGATGTTCGAATGGCTCAGATCGGTGTCGCCGAAGCCCCCATCGTCGTTCTGTCGCGTCGCGATCCACTCGACGCCGCCGGCAATCAGCCGATCGATGAGCGCCGGATCGGCTGGACGGCTGTGCTTTCGCACAAGCGACAGCGCGCTGACGGCGGTCGCGGTCGAGAGGGCCGAACTGGCAAGTTCCCCGGTCCAGTGATTACTGGCCTCCGGGCCTTGGGAAAGCTCGGCCAACAGTTCGTCGCGGACGGTTCGCCAGGCTTGCTGAAGTCGCAATGGGTCGAGCATCACCCCGTTATGATTGGCCGGCGCGAACGCATCAAGCGGGGGGATTTTGGCCCGCAGTGGTCGCCACCGTTGCGCTCGGCGAAAGCGTGGCCTCTACCGCCTCAGCGGAAATGCAGAGTTGGTCGAGACAACGGCCGTACAGAGAGATCAGATTGTCGAGGAACTCCTGCGACCTGCTGATCACTGCTTGCAAGCTGCCAGGTGGTGGCAGCGTCGGCAGCAGCGCCCGCGCCACCGTGCCGCGGTGTTCGTCCGGAAACGGATAGTCGAGATGATCCAGCAGCCGATGGAGGTGCTGCAGCTCGCGGAAGACGCGCCCCGCGCGGCGCTGCAGTTCTTGCAGCACTGTCGGTCCCGGCGACGAACCGCGGGCGTGCTCGACGATGCCAGTCAGTCGCGCATGATCGGTGCGCAGGCGACAGATGTCTTCCCAATTGCCGGCCAGCGAAGAGACGACGCCCAGCAAACGCTCACATTCTTGCCGCTTCAGCTTTGCGTCGGCGACTTTGGCGGCCACTTCCGGCGACTGCAGCAGCGTGAGGGCTGCGTGAATCCGCTGTCCAGCGGCCCATTCGAAACTCTCCATGCGCGACGCGAGGCGCGCGAGCGTTTCGCCGCAGCTTTTGCGAACGTCGCGCGCCTGATGGAGCGAGACAAAGGAGATCGAGAACAGATCGGCCCGCGGCGCGAGTCCCGCCTTCAACAGGGCGACCGCGCGGCTGGCTTCGACGTATTGATTGTCGGCTTCGGCGTAGAGAGCGTAGTCGGCGGCGTACGCGGCAGCCAGCGAGCGCATTTGCTCGCGTTGGTATTGCAATTGCGCCTGAACGAGCTGCACCGACGACGGGGGAGAGAGCGTCGGCGATGGCAAACGGATCGGCCGCAGCAAACCGAAGGCGTCGTGGAAAAATCGCTTGCGCGCTTCGGCTGCCTGCTCCTGCATTGTCCGGCAATCGATCAATTGCTCGACCGGCAACAGGGCGGACGGATTGAACTGGTTGCCAAACAGCGCCGCGTAGTAGGCCAGCGTCGCCGTGCGCGAGCTGGCTTCAAAATCGGCGAACAACGCGGACGCGGGCAAATCGCTGTGCAACACAAAGGGCGTTTGTTCGCCCCGGGCGGCGGCAATCCGCTCCTTGTCGCTCAGCCGAGGATCGAGTGGGCCCGTTTGAAAGCGATCGATCAGCTCGAGCAGCGTCTGCTGCACTTCGGCTGGCTGCTGGGCCGCCGTGGCCACGACAAAGCGCGGCAAGTTGTCGGGAAGCGAGCCGCCGCTACGCAACATTTCGAGATCCGACTGCGTGCCACGCAGCGCGTATTGCAGCAAAATCCGCCGTTTGCACAAACTTTCGAACGCGGCGGCGCCCGACACGCGCGTCTGATACCGATCGGCGTTGCGTTCCATCTCGCGCATCAAATAGCCGGCGAGCGCATGCGCGACGACCATGAAACACCATGCGGGCCTGCGCGTCAGCCAAATGCAGCCGCGAAGCGGAGCGAGGAGCGCTTCGCCGAACGAGCCGAAGCGTCGACTGGCGCGGAACAGCGCAATATCCCAGGCGTCGCGTTCCATTGCGATCCGCTGAAACCACTCGCTCGCCGTGCGAATGATGTACGCCCGGCGTTTGCCGCTTGCGCCGGTAAAGAGCGCCATTTCGTGAGCAAGCGACCCGCCAAATTCCTGCAGCGAAATGCCTGCGAGCAGCGGCAGCCCAAGCGTAAGCTCCAATTCCCGCCCAAACGGCGATCCCCAACCTTTCGGCGGATGGGCCGAAACGTAGATATCGCAGTTGAGCCAAATGCGCGAAGGGGCAATCGCGCCAACTTCCTTGGCGATTCGCTCGACAAATTCGACCAGCAACGGTTCCCGTGTCGGATCGACCACTTGCGCCCCCTGCCCGGCCTTGGGCGCTGGGGCCACCACCGTCTTGGCGAGTAGCAGGGCCGCTAGTAGCCCCAAAACGATGGTGACGACATAGATCGACGCCTGCGCAGCGCTCCCCTCGCTCAGCAAGCCAGCGCCTGCGACTGTATACCAAAGCACGGCTGCAAGCGCGCAAGCGACAAATGCGTAGTACGCGACGACTAGCGCCGCGAAGCAGCAAGCGACCAGGGAAACCGCGCTGCGATAGCCCGAGGAGACATCGACCGGCGCAACGTGCCCAGAAAACGCCGACGCGACGGCCGCCCGAGTTTCAGCCGGGCTCGCACCGCCAGCCGGACTACCCGCTGGTGGACGTATCGCGATCAAAGGCTCGCTGCCGCGACCGGTTGTTCCGTTTGAAGACGGGGGGCTGACGGCCGATTTTCCGTCGTTGCCGACGGCTGGAATGCGCAACGAAGCTCCGCACTTCGGGCATTTGCCCTTGGCGCCCGCCATATCGTCGCGGACGTTCAACTGGGCCTGACAGCCCTGGCATACAACGGCGATTCCCACGCCACTATTCCAGACAAGACCGTCGGGTAGGAGAAAGGATTCCGCATTATAGGCAGCAGGCCCGCGGCGAGACAGGGCAAACCGCCCGATAGCGTGTGCTGCCAGAACAAAGCGGCAAGATTTCCGCTCCATTGGAGGGACAGTCGTCTGCGTTGGCCGGCAAGCCAGGTAGAAGTCGCCCTCCGTGTGCCGTCCATGCGGCCCATCGTCTTCGATTCTCACGCCACTCGCCGGGCCGGCCGGCTAATTGGTTTTCGCCACTTGAGGCAGCGGCTCGAAGCCGAGCCGCTTTTCGATGATCTCGGCAATCGCGCACAACCGGCTGACGCTGCGACCGTACAGGCTGAGCAGATTTCCGAGGATCGTCTCGGTCGCATCAAACACAGCCCCCAGGTCGTCGCTCGGCGGAACCATGCGCAGGGCGTAGCGCGCGACGCTGATCGTTCCTTCGGCGTGCTCGAAGGGATAGTCCTGGTGGTTTAGCACGTCGTGCAGCGACCGCAACTGCTCGGCCAACCGGTTGCATTGATCGAACAGGTCGCGCACCGCGTTGTCCGACTTCTTACCTTCTTGCAACAGATCGATGAGCGCCGACATCTTTGCGTGCAGGTTGCGTATCGCCAGCATTGAATCGAAGTGGTTCGAGACGAGCGCCACGACGGGCAACAGAGCGTTGCACTCGCGCAACAGCGATTCGCCGTCGCCAAGCTGACCGGCGATCGCCGGATGGCGCAACAGTTCGAGCGAACCATGCAACCGCCGACCGGCAGCCGACTCGAACCGGTCCATCTCGGCGCCGAGACGGGTCATTTCGCGCTGGCAGCGGTCGATTTCCTGCCGGGCCTGAGCCTGCGACGTGATCGGCGGATTGGAGGCGTCGGCTTTGGGGCGCAAATTGTTCGAAAACAGGCACGCCGCCTGGATCGCCTCCAACTGACGACCGTCGAGCTTGTCGTAGGCGTCACTGTTGTCGCGGTACTGGGCCGCTTCGCGCAGCATCAGCTCGCGATTGCTGGCGATTTCCCTCTTCGTCGCCTGCGGGTTTGCGCTCGGCTTGATGTAGAACGACGGCAGCCGCAACGGCCGCAAGGGGCTGAGCGACGAGAGAAAGAAGCGGTCGCGGGCCTCGAATTTCTCCTTTTCCGCTCCCTGGCTGGCGACCAGCTCTTCGACCGGGCGCAGCGAGTTCGGCGGCAATTGGTTGCCGAAGATCGATTGGTAGTAGTCGAGCGTCACTCCCTTCGCAGCCGCGTCGAAATTGGTAAACAGCGCCGTCGCCGGCAAATGGCTGCGGAATACGCCGGGAGCGTTTTCGGCGTATGCGCTATCGATCCGCTCGCGATCGGACGGATGCGTATCAAAAATGCCGGTCTTGCTTTCGTCAACCAACTTCACGGCGACTTGCTTCACTTCCTCCGGAAGCTGTTCGATGTTCAGGGCGATCAGTTTCGGCAGGTTGTCCGCCAGCCGACCTTCGCGAAAGAACATCCCCAAATCGGACTGCGCCCCGCGATAGGCGAATTGCAGCAGCATGAGCTGCCGGCATTCCGACTCGAACGACTTACTGCCGACAAGTCGGGCCTCGTAGCGATCGGCGTCGAACTCCATCTGCCGCATCATGAAGCCCGAAACCGCGTTGCCGACGAACATCAACACCCACAGAACCTTGCGCGTCAGCCAGACGAACAGCCGCGCCAAGTACAGCACCCAGCTCACGCGCAGATCAAACGCTTCACTCGCTTCCTCCAGCCATTGATCCCAAGCGTCGCGCTGGTAGACGACGCGCATGAACCAGAAGTTGATCGAGCGAATCACATACGTCAGCCGCATGCCGGTCCCTTGCGCGAAATGGCCCAGTTCGTGCGCAAGCACGCCGGCAAACTGTTCGAGCGTCATTCCCGCAGCCAGCGGCATGCCGATCGTCAGCACCAGGTCGTTTCCCGTGAGAAAACTGATCCAACCACGGCGAAAGCTGGCCGAGGCGTTGATATCGCAGTTGATGTCGATCCGCTTGGGCATCGGCGCGCGGACGAGCTGACAAACGCGCTCGACGAACTCAAACAAGAGCGGGTCGCTCATCGGCGTGAGGGAGCGAGTTCGGCCGTCGCTCCCCGCACGGGCAAACAGCGGCTTGATCATGAAGAAGATGGAAATGCCGCCAATGACAAGCGGGGCGACGTAAACGATCAGCGTCAGAATCGCGCCACGGCCACGCGCCGCGCCCATGATCCCGGTGTTGTGAACCGCGTGCAGGTACACGCCATAAATCACGAGCGCGATAATCGCCAGATAGACGAGCGGCAACAGCACCATGAACAGCGCCGTGACCAGCGCGCCAAGGCGATACCGCATCGTCACGCGCACCGGCTCCATCGGCCCGCTGAAGCCTTGGAAGATGATCGCCTTCCGTTGCTCGGGCGAGAGTTTGGTGGGATCAGCGAGAGCGCCGCTCACCGGCATCTGCTTGAGCGCTGGCGAGGAGGCCGGAACGATTTGCACCTGCGGCGGCGCAAGTCCGACCGCCGACAGTTGCGGCGGCTTGGCAGGCGCGACGGTCGCTGTAGCTGTGGCCGTGGCTGCGCCCGCTGTTGCGACTGCAGCGTCAATCGCCGCGTCTGCTGAGGGCGCCGAGGCCGCGGCGGGAATCTGAATCACGCCGGAACACTTGGGACATTTGCCGCGTCGGCCGGCGAGTTCGTCTTTGACGGACAGAGCCTGCTGACAACCGGGACAGATGACGCGAATCGGCACAGCAGAGCTCCCGGGAAGGAAGACAAGCGGTTCAAGCGCGGCCGCGAAAGGCAAACGAAGAAGGGTCTCCAGAGGTTAGTTCCTCATTTTGGGCGATACAACATCCGCGATCAGGTGAGGCGCGCGGAATCCGCAAGATCGTCGGGCGCGTAAGGCCCGGCGGCCCAAGTTTGGCGACCGTCAGGATGGGGAAAGTTTGCCAGGGGGCGAGTCGCGGAACCGCGCACGCCAGAGGCCGTTTTCCGCGGCGTTCCGCCAGTAAACCTTGCGGTCTGCGAGGCACCTTACGGGTGAAAACGGTCGCCCGAGGGTGCTTTTTCCGGCAAGGTTTTACCAGCTTCTAAGCCCGTCAAGGTTTTCCCAACAGTAGCCGTAAACCACTGGCAGAAAATTATTTGCGAACGTTCAAGGCCGCTCGGTGAAGCCGACGATACCGTAGTTGTCGCCGAGAAGGCTGGCTAACGCCGGACACCTCAGCGGCAAGTGAACCGGAGCGGACTTAGTAATCGAGTCAGGAAGACTCGACCGGTTCTGGTGCACGATACCCCGTATGTGCGAGCCGCCGACCCACCACCCAACGGCTCGTACCTGGCCCACCCAAACTGCACACCCCGTCGGTTCAAAGTTCGCCCATTGAACTGGGCAACCAGAACTTGTCCACGTGGAACTGCTTCGCGTCGTGTCCCTCTAGCGCGACCGCTGCACGACCACAACCTTGATCGGCCGGACCGGGATCTGCGCCAGTTCGATGGTTCCATCGTTTAGGAGACGTCGCTCGATGAAATGGAACATTCTTGTTAGCTCGTTGGTACTCGGCATGGCCGTCTGTACCCAAAGCTTTGGCTTCGAATTGCTGGACCGGATGCTCGGCGCCAGCGGTTGCGGCTGCGAAACCAGCTGCTGCGAAACCAAGTGCTGCAATGTGAAACCGATCTGTGACTCGGGCTGCGGCCACCGTCACCACTGCCACAAGACGAAGTGCTGCAAGCCTGCTTGCGGCGCTCCCGCTTGTGCGGCGCCCGCTTGTGGCGCTCCGGCGCCGACCTGCGGCGTCGCTGCTCCGACTTGTGCCGCTGCTCAGCCGACCTGTGCGGCTGTTCAGCCGACCTGCGGCATTGCCGCTCCCTCGTGCGGCGCTGAAGCCGCCTGCAACAGCTGCAACAGCTGCTGCAAGCGTAGCTGCCTGCTCGACCGCATCTTCTGCTGCCAGAAGAAGTGCCCGAAGGTGAAGTGCGGCATCGGCGGTTGCAACAGCTGCGGCTGTGGCGCCCCGGCCTGCGGTGCTCCCGCCTGCGGCGCTGCGGCTCCGACCTGCGGTGCTCCGGCTTGTGCGGCTCCGGCTCCGGCCTGTGCCGCTCCGGCTCCGACCTGTGCCGCTCCGGCTCAGCCGACCTGTGCGGCTGCTCAGCCGACCTGTGCCGCTGCCCAGCCGTCGTGCGACTACGCTCCGGCTGCCCCGGCTGCTGCCGGCGACGTTCCGGTTGCCCCGCCGGCTCCGGTTGTCGATCCTTCGGCCTACATTCCGACTCAGCGTCGGGTCGTTCACGCCAGCACCAGCTTGGTCCGCTAAGCTGAAGTTGGCCTAGAGGCTGCGACGAGAGACGGCCTGCCCGGTGCAAATCGGGCAGGCCGTTCTTTTTTTCTTGCGTCCCGAAAGCCCAGATGCCGGCGCGGACGTTCGCCCCGTCTTGCCCCTGATCTGTTCGTCGGGCAAGATCGACTCTCTACGACTTTTGCCTCCCGCGCGAGTCCTTCGCCGCATCCCAACACGCAGGGAGAGAAGAATGAAGATCCTGCTGGCAGTTGACGGCTCTCCGTGCAGCGATGCCGCCGTGCAAGAGGTTTGCTCGCGGCCGTGGCCCGATGGAACCGAAGTGCACGTACTGACCGTCGACGTTCCGATCGAGGAGCCAATCCGAGCGGGGCTCTCGAACAGCGTATTCGACGAGCTGGTGCTGAACCTGCGTAGCGAGGCGAATCGCCACATCGAACAAGCGGTGCACACCATTCAAAGCCAGGCGCCGCAACTCGCGATCTCGACTTGCCTGCGCGAAGGGCGTCCGAAGCAGGAGATCCTGGACGAAATCGAGAAATGGGGCGCCGACCTGGTGGTCATCGGTTCCAATGGTCATGGGACCCTTGGCGGACTACTGCTCGGTTCGGTTTCGCTGGCCGTGGCGGGCCAGGCGCCCTGCAACGTGCTGATCGTCCGCTCGCAGGCTTCCAGAAAAGCTGCTCCGCCGGAGGGAGCAGCCTAAACCGCTGCGACCTTCACTCTCCATCGCCGGTTCGACGCGCAAGCGCGTTCGAGCCCCCTGCCCTGCGCGGGGCCGATTGTTGACCCGCGCGCGGGTTTGGACGAAACTAGCGGCACTTTCCTGCCTCTCGCCCACGCCCACCGAATAGTGAGACTGCGATGAAATCTCGGCTGAACCGACGTCAGTTTGTCCAAGGCCTGGCTATTGCCGGCGGCGCCCTCGCGCTGCCCGCCTTCAGTTACTCGAAAGTGCTCGGCGCCAACGAGCGGTTGCGCGTGGCGAGCGTCGGTCCCGGCGGCAAAGGTTGGAGCGATCTCACCGGCGTGGCGGCGAGTCCCGCGGTGGAAGTGGTCGCCCTCTGCGACATCGACAGTTCGGTGAATCACCTTGGCCGGGCGGCGGAAAAGTATCCGCAGGCCCGCACCTATTCCGACTGGCGCAAGCTGCTCGACGAGGGGAGCAACGTCGATGGCGTGATCGTTTCGACCCCCGATCACATGCACGCGCCGATCTCGCTCGCGGCGATGGCGCTCGGCAAGCACGTCTTCTGCCAGAAGCCCCTCACGCACACGGTGCACGAAGCGCGGCAGATGAACCTGGCGGCTGCCAAGAACAAAGTCGTCACCCAGATGGGCAATCAGATCCAGTCGCACACCGCGTATCGCACGGCGGTGAAGATCGTGCACGACGGTCTGATCGGCAAGGTGAAGGAAGTCCACTCCTGGCAAGGCGGTTCGCCGACGTGGCCGCGAAACATCGATCGGCCGGAAGGCGCCGATCCGATTCCCGACACCGTCGCCTGGGAGCTGTGGCAAGGCGTCGCCCCCCGGCGGCCGTACAAGAAGGAAATCTATCACCCGTTCAACTGGCGTGGCTGGCAAGCCTACGGCACCGGTCAGCTCGGCGACTTTGGTTGCCACATTCTCGACCCGGTCTTCAAATGCCTCGAACTGACCGCGCCGAAGCAACTGGTCGCCGAAGCGCCGCCGCTGAAGAAAGAAACCTGGACCGAAAGCGCCACCGTCCGTTACGTCTTCCCGAGCACGAGCCGCACCGCTGGCGAGACGATCAACCTGACGTGGTACGACGCAGCCGGCGCACGTCCGCCGCGCGAAGCGCTCAAGAACATTCCCGCTTCGTACGAGCTGCCAGCCGCCGGCTCGGTGCTGATCGGTGAAAAAGGCTCGCTCGTGATCCCGCACGTGGCAATGCCCAAGCTGTTCCTCGAAGGAGGCCAAGAGAAGACCGATTTCGAATTGGTCGACAGCGTCGATCATTACGTGCAGTGGGCGGACGCCTGCCGCGGCGAAGCCAAGACGACTTCCTCGTTCGACTACGCCGGCCCGCTCACCGAAACGGTGCTGCTGGGAACCGTCGGCATCCGCTTCCCAGGTCAGAAACTTGAATGGGACGCCGAAAAGTTCCAGATCACCAAGCTGAGCGAAGCTCAGCCTTGGCTTTCGAAGGAATACGCCAAGGGCTGGGAACCGACCTGGGTAAAGGTTTGATCGGAAAACGCCGCGGAAAGGCACGCCCGTGGAATCTCGCCGGGAATTCGTCCGCCGCAGCGTCGCGTTTGGCGCTGCGGCCACTTTGATCGCCCCGCATACGAACGCTCTTGGCGACGACTCAGAAAAGTCGCCCATCGTCGACACGCATCTGCACTGTTTTGCCGGGGCAAGCGATCCGCGATTTCCCTACCATCCGCATGGGCCGTATCGCCCGGCGGAGGCTGCGACGCCCGAGCATCTGCTCCGCTGCATGGACGAAGCGGAGGTCGCCTACGCGATTGTCGTTCATCCTGAGCCGTATCAAGACGACCATCGCTATCTGGAACATTGCCTCGACGTCGGCGCCGGCCGGCTGAAAGGAACCTGCCTGTTCCTGGCCGATCGGCCAGGTTCGCTGAAACGAATGCCGGAGTTCCTGCGCAAGAACTCCGGCCGGATTGTCGCGGCTCGGCTGCACGCCTATGCGCCCGAGCGGATGCCGCCATGGGACACGCCAGAGCTGCGCGAGCTGTGGACGATTGCGAGCGACTTTGGCCTGGCGATGCAACTACACTTCGAGCCGCGCTACGCGCCGAGACTCGAGCCGTACATCAAGGAATTCTCCAAGACGACGGTCATCATCGACCACCTCGGTCGCCCCATGCAGGGAACGCCCGAAGAGCACGCGGTCGTGATCGGCTGGAGCAAGTTTCCCAATACGATGATCAAGCTCTCGTCTCTCCCGCAGCTCGATCAGTATCCGCATCGCGATCCGGCGCCGGTGATCCGCAAGCTCACCGACGCGTTCGGCCCCGAGCGAACGATTTTCGGCGGCGGATTCAATGCCAATGCGACCGGCAAATCGTATCGCTCCTACCGCGAGCGACTGCTCGGCTATCTGGGACACCTCTCCCCGGCACAGCAGGCGCAAGTCCTGGGCGGTACGGCGGTCCGGCTGTTTGGCTTCGCGCGAACCTAGCCGCAGCGTCGGGTCCGCTCACTCTGCAGCCCGCAGGAGCAGCGCCGGCTGAGGGCGTGAATCCCTCGATTGCGGCTAGTTGCGCTGGTCTTTTGAAAGAAATCGATCGTTGCTAGATTAGTTTTGCGCTTCGACCTGCGATTGCCTCCGAGAGCGAGTCGTCGTCGAGTTTGCTTGGAGGTTTCTCCGCCCCACGACACCCCTGCTTCGGCATAAGCGCCCGCCCGGTTGGCTGTCGGAGTGATTCGGCTGAAAAAAGGAGTGTTCAGGTTGTTATTCGCGGTCCTTCTCTTTCTCGCCGGTTTGGGGCTATTGATCGGCGGAGCCAACCTGATCGTGCACGGCGCTTCGCGCGTCGCCACGCTGCTGGGGGTCCCGCCCATGGTGATCGGCCTCACGATCGTCGCGATTGGGACCAGCACTCCTGAGCTAGCGGTGAGCATCAGCTCTGGGCTGAAGGGAAACGGCGGCCTGGGCGTTGGCAATGTTGCCGGCGCGAACCTCTTTGTGATGCTGGTCGTCGTGGGAATCAGCGCGCTCTGGCGACCACTTCATCTGCACATGCAGGTGTTCAAGCTGGAGCTGCCGATGATCGTCATCGCGGCGCTCCTCATGACCGCGCTCGCCTGGGACGGCAATCTGTCGCGCCTCGATGGCTGCATCATGCTCTGCGGCGGCCTGACCTACACGGGGTTA
>Ga0182741_1003731_pt1 | contig 15808 bp, 13 predicted proteins | sample eDN5th37CBELigOP_FD_128874 | JGI IMG/M metagenome (GOLD analysis project Ga0182741, IMG submission 128874) | Enriched Organic Plus compost microbial communities from Emeryville, California, USA - eDNA 5th pass 37_C BE-Lig OP (version 2) (version 2) ...
CAATTCCTGCCCCTCGTAGCTGTTGGTGAAATATCCCGTCAGCATGCTGTTGATCGATGCATTTGGCCCCAAGTAGGCACTTCCTGCCGATGCGTAGCGCAATGGAGCGCCCATCCGGTATAACGAATTAACCTGTCCCTGCGCCTGTGCTTCATTTTGGTAGTAGGCAACCGACGTAACGGCAGATCTGGGTGCTTCGTCTAAGAAGCTTTCACAGGAGCCGAAGATAAACGTGCTGCTCAGTAAAGCAATTGCTATATTTTTAGTTTTCATAATAACGTTTCTCTTTATTGATTATAAAGTAATATTCATCCCAAACATAAATGATTTCGCTCTCGGGTAGGAGAAGAAAACCATGTTCTGTCCGAATTTATTGCTGTCTCCGAGCGAGGTGCCTTCGGGGTCGTACCCCTGAAAATCTTTGGATGTAATTAACCAGGGATTGTTGGCATTCGCGTAAACCCTCAGTGCGGAAATGCCTAATCTTTTACACAAGCTAGATTCAAAAGTATAACCCAATTGGATTACATTGAAACGCAGGTAAGAACCGTCGGTGACCCATTGGGAGTCTACGTTGGTGTCCTGGCCCGCATGGCCATTGTTGGTGAGGTAAATAGCTTGCTGCATGGTATTGGGATTAGAGCCGTTGTATGCATCGGTCAGGATGGTTTCCAGGCCATTCGTGATACCGAACCGGTCGTAAGTGGAGTGGAAGAATTGTTGCATGGTTTCTACCCCGTATACAAACTGCAGGTCGACGGTCAGGTCAAAGTTTTTGTAGGCGAGGGTATTGATGAAACTCCCCGTCCAGTCAGGCATCCCCTTGCCTAAGATCTGCTGCGTGGTTGAACGCTTGGCTCTTCCCACCTGGGCTAATGTGGCATCTCCGGCCTCATAGTCTTCGATGGTATAGACACCATAGCGTTCGTAACCGTAAAAGCTGTTCAGGTTCTCGCCTACGCGGATAATGCTGTTTGGTCCGCCTACCCAGCCATTCAGCGGAATGTCCTCATTGTTATCACCCAATTTCAAAACCTCGTTCTTGTTGTAATTCCCGTTTAGGGTGATGTTCCAGTTGAAATCGGTTGTTGACACAGGAGTTGCAGTTACCATAATATCCAAACCCTGGTTCCGTACCGATCCGATGTTTTTCATGACGGAACCGAAGCCAGTGGAGTTTGGCAGCGGTGCGGCAAGCAGCAGATCAGTTGTGGTCCGGTTATAATAAGATACATCAAAGTTCAGCCTGTTTTGCAGAATACCCAATTCTACGCCGACATCGTAGGTTCCTGTCTTTTCCCATTTCAGGTCTGGGTTGGACATGGTACCAAGGTAGGAGTAAGGGGCGCGTGTACCATCCAGCAGATACGTGCCGGCGGTCACATTTGCAAGTGCTGAATAAGGATCGATTTCCGAATTACCGGTCAAACCATAGCTGGTATGCAATTTCAAATTGCTGATAAAGGTGTTGTCTTGCATAAAGTCCTCGTTAGAAACATTCCATGCCAGACCAGCCGATGGGAAAAAGGCGTATTTGTTGTTTGCGCCGAATTTGGACGAACCATCGTAACGTCCGGTTACGGTCAATGAATACCTGTCATTGTAGGAATACGCGGCGCGCAGGAAATAGGAATTCATCCGCCACTGGTTCCAGCTAGATGAGGGAGACGAAGGCGTTCTGCCGACCCCCATGTTATTCCACTCGTAGAAATCATCCGTGAATCCTTCGGTGCGCGAGGCATCGTATTCATAGGTGCGTTCCTGCCAAGAAAGTCCGGCCATCGCATTGATGCGGTGTCTGTCGAAAGTCTTATTGTAGGTCAGGTAAGTTTCTTCCTGCCAATAAAACGTATTCGTGTGCTGAATCTCAGCCCAACCATTCGGTCTGGAGATGTTGTTCAATATAATGGAAGAATAACCTTTGTAGTCTTTCCGGTGGTTATCAACGCCGAATTGGGTTTTCAGGTCCAGTCCGTCTGCCAGGTGGAATGTCAATGCCGCATTACCAAAAATCTGCGTATTGTAACGCATGCGTTTTTGTTTGTCGAGGATGGCCACCGGGTTGGACATGCCTTCGAATCCCAACACATCGGTTATCGATGAGGAAGAAGAAGAAGTATACGCTCCGTCTGGCTGATAGATCGGAAGCCAGGGTAGCATTTCGATCATGGTTCTTCTAGCATCCTGGCCACCGCCATCTTCCGGTGTATAGCGACCCCAGGTATGGTTTACCAATAGGTTTACACTGGTAGATAGCCAATCCAGGGGCTTGGAATCATACGCCAATTTACCGTTGACCCGCTTGCTGAACGTGTTGTTGACAATTCCTTGCTGATCGGTATAGTTTAAAAAGGCTCCGGTAGAGGATTTTTCATCACCTTGCTGGATATTCAGCTGATGATTGTGTGATGCTGCAGTACGGGTTGCTTCTTCCTGCCAATTGGTGTTGTACAACGGATTGCCGTTGCTATCAAAATAAGTAGGATCATTAAACCAGTCCGTTTTATTCAGCGACCAGGATTTACCTTGGTAGGTGTTCTCATTTTCCAGACCCGTCATAAAGGCTTCCACCCACTGATTTGCATCAAGCACTTTCATCAGTCGTTGCGGAGAACTAAAGCCGACGGAGCCTTGGTAACTGATTGTTTTCCGTCCATCCTTACTGCCCCGTTTGGTAGTGACCAGGATTACGCCGTTTGCACCGCGCGCACCATATATGGCGGCCGATGAGGCGTCTTTCAATACTTCGATGCGTTCGATGTCATTCGGGTTTATTAACTGGAAATCTTCCATCACCACCCCATCTACCACGTATAATGGGTTGGATGAAGAATTGATAGTGGCGGTACCGCGAATGACCACACGGTTTGCGTAAGCGCCCGGCTGACTGGAGTTGGAGAAGATGTTTACCCCGGAAGCTTTGCCCCTCAGGTTGTCCAATGCGCTGAAGTTCTGCGCCTTGATCATGTCTTCGCCTTTGGCGATGGAGATAGAGCCCGTTACGTCTGATTTGCGCATCGTACCGTAACCAACTACTACTACTTCATCTAGATCTTGAGCGCTTTCTTGCAGTACCACATCTATTTGATGTTGGTTGCCTACTACTTGTTCAGTGGAGATGTATCCGATAAAGCTGTACACCAAAATGTCGCCAGCCTCGGCTTCAATGGTATACTGTCCCTGTTCATTGGTGGTAACCCCCTTTTGGGTGCCCTTTACTAGAACTGATACACCGGGTAAGCGGCTTTGGTCGGTTCCGCTGGTCACGATACCCGTTATGGTTTGTTGTTGATTGGCCGTGGTGTGACTGTCTTTTGCAGTCGTCACGTGGAGAGAAGAAGCCATTGCTCCGTTGCCACATAGCAATCCGCCAATAGTGGTGAGCATAGCCATGCTACTGATAAACGTCATGCGTCTCATACGTTAGTTGGTTTTAATTTGTTCATAAAAGTTTAGATCAAAATATTGATCTTAATTGGGTTCCTTACTAAAGCGTTTTAGTTAGTCTTCAAAGGACCATTTTGTGAAATGTGTGTGTGTTTAAAATGTGTGTTTTCTGTGGATGTGTGTTTTTATTTTCTCATATAATTCGCTTTTTTTTGTGATTAAATTGTTTTTTATATTGATCGTCAATAGGATACGTGTACATTTTAATAAATGATAAAAATAGAAATAACTTATTAAAAAAATAAAAAAAGATGAAAAATTTAATAGATCTTGATCCTTCTGTTTGGAAATCAGAAGCTAACGGCAGAGAAATGCTGTGTTATTTTAGGATTAATTTGTGTCTGCTGGGGTAATTCATAAAAAAAAGGTGTGCCGGATTAGACACATCTTTTTTTCGTTTTTTGAAGAGCGAGCCGACGATGGGATTCGAACCTACGACCTACGCATTACGAATGCGTTGCTCTACCAGCTGAGCTACGTCGGCTACTGAGATTTTTTACGGAGGCAAACTTAGATAAATTCCTTTTTATCCGCAATAGGTCGTATACTAGATTTTTTCTCAGCAGCTAAGCCAAAACCGCATTCAGTTCGATCTGGGTGTCCAGTAATTTGGAAATCGGGCAGATTTCTTTGGCTTTCTGTGCGATTTCGCTAAATTCGGATTCTGAAATACCCGGTACGTCGCCTTTGAGGTTCAGGTGTACCGCGGTGATGCTGCCGTCTTCAAAAGTTACGCTAGCCTCGGTATCGAGGTTGGCGGGTGTATATCCTTTTTCGCTGAGCAGGAAGCTGAGCTGCATGGTGAAACAACCGGCATGGGCGGCCCCGATCAGTTCCTCGGGATTTGTTCCCACACCATCCTCAAATCGGGTTTTATACGAATATTGGGTGCGGTCTAACGCCTTGCTTTGAGTAGAGACGCTGCCTTTTCCGTCCTTTCCGGTGCCCTGCCAATTGGCATTTGCTTTTCTTGTGAATTTCATCTGGATTCGTTGTTTTCTATAAAGTTTACGATGATAGAACAACTGTTACCCTAAAATTGTTTATAAATTCGCAGCATGGATGGGCTCATATACCTCGATAACAATGCGACGACACCACTCGACCCGCGGGTACTGGAGGCGATGATGCCTTATTTGACCACGCAGTTTGCTAATGCATCCAGCGTGACCCATCGCGCCGGTCGGGCCGCTGCCGCTGCTGTGGAAAAGGCACGGGGGCAGGTGGCGTCACTCATCGGAGCCACCGAAAAGGAAATTACCTTTACATCGGGATCTACAGAGGCCATCAACATGGTATTGAAAGGCGTTTTTGAGCGGTATCAAACCAAAGGCCGGCATTTCATTACGAGCCAGACTGAACACAAAGCGGTGCTGGACACCTTTGCCTACTTGGAAAAGCAGGGAGCAGAGGTTACCTATTTGCCGGTATCCGGTTCGGGTGCACTTGATCTGACATTATTGGAAGCGTCTATCCGCCCCGACACCGTACTGGTGGCGCTGATGCATGCCAATAATGAAACCGGCGTGCTGCATCCCGTGCGTGACATTGGGAAGATTACGATGCGCCGTGATGTGCTTTTCTTCTGCGATGCAACCCAATCGGTGGGGAAAGTTCCGGTAAACGTTGCGGAAATAGGAGTGGACCTGCTTTGCCTGAGCGCGCACAAACTTTATGGCCCCAAAGGGGTAGGGGCATTGTATATCCGCCGCCGGAACAAGCGCATACAGACCGGCGTCCTGTTACATGGCGGGGGGCAGGAAAATAAACTCCGTGCGGGAACACTGAATGTACCCGGTATTGTCGGGCTGGGGGAAGCGGCCAGCATCGCCCAAAAAGAAATGGATACGGAATCGTTGCGTTTGGCAACGTTGCGGGATAAACTGGAAAGCGGGTTAACCAGGCTTCCCGCCGCGGTTGTAAACGGACTGGGTAGCCCCCGGTTGCCCAATGTCAGCAACATCGCATTCAGGCATCTCAAGGCCGATCAACTGATGGTGGGTGTTCCGGATATCGCGCTATCTTCCGGATCGGCGTGCGTAAGCGGTACCCGGGATCCGTCCCATGTGTTGAAGGCCATGGGGCTGTCAGATGCGGACGCACACGCTTCCGTCCGTTTCAGCTTAGGAAGATTCACGACCGATGAAGACATCCGAACCTGTATCTGTGAAGTGACCGAAACGGTAAACAGCCTGCGGGCATCTTCGCCCATTTGGCAATTACACAATAACGAATAAACAATATCCTTTTGGCAGCTAAAAATAATATCTTAATTATCGGTGCATTCGACCGTTTCAATTACGGCGATCTATTATTTCCCCTGGTTATCGAGGAGCAGCTCAATACGTACGGCCAGCCTTTTGACGCGTCGTATTTCGGCATTGTCAGCAGCGACCTCCGGGCATTGGGAGGGAAACCTACGAAAGATATCCGCGACTTTTATAACGAATGCAACCGGCATTCGGGGCATACAAGCATCATTGTGGCCGGGGGTGAGGCAGTGGCGGTTACGTGGAGCTCGTTGCTTTTGTCGCTCAACAAAACATTTAAGCGCACGCGGCGTTTTCACGACCGCCTAAATAAGGTGTTTGATCTCAATGCATTGGCCAAAAGGATTTTGCACGGGCAGACGGAGCTGCCGTTTGTGTTTACCCGTTCGGATTTCAAGGGTGTGGACCATGTGGTTTTCAATTCCCTTGGTGGCTCGGAATTGGATCCTGCGATCTTTGACCGCTATCCGCGTCTGCGTGATCGGTTGCGTCAGGTAGACTATTTTGCCGTCAGGGATGAGGCTACACAAAATAACTTAAAAGCCCAGGATGTAGAAACCGTGCTGTACCCCGATTCGGCGATCCTGATGTCTAAATTCTATCCGCGTTCTGTACTTATCAACCGGATTTCCCCTTCCATTGCGGACTATGTGCACAAAAATCAGGGAAATTACTTATTTTTTCAGATCAAAAACAACCACGCCAAAACGAACGAAGCGCGTATTGCTGAACAACTGGATGCCATTGCCGCGCATTATCCCGATGTTCGCCTCTGTCTTTGCCCCATCGGGAAGGCGCTCAATCACGATGATCACCTGGCCCTGCGACGCATCGCTCCGTTGCTGAAACATCCAAGTACCGTATTTGAGGAAGTCAGTATCTGGGACATCATGTGTTTGATTTCCCATGCAAAGGCATACATGGGCACAAGTCTCCACGGCGCGATTACGGCCATGAGTTACGCCGTGCCCTATGTAGGGGTGGTCGTGCCTAAACTCAACAGTTACCTGCAAACATGGGGCGTGGCCGGTATAAACCGTACGGTGACGTTGGACGGGTTATACCGGGGATTCGAGGAGGCTATTGGGGTTGACGTGGCACTGCTGGAACGGTCACAGATGCAACAGATCAAGGCCGCCGAAGCTTCGTTTTCAAACATTGCACAATTGGTGCTGCATGAGAATCGGTAACGCATATGAACCCGAACATCCTGACACCGGAAGTACAGCATTACCTGCGTGAGCGTGAGGCGGCCGCACCTACGGAGATAGCCCTGCAGAAGAGTCCTTTTCCGGACGTGTCTGCGTTTGAACTTGCTCAGCAACTGGACTCCCGCCAGCGGTGCCGGAAAAAACTGCCGCGCTGGTATGAAACTCCCGGTATCTATTATCCGGAAAAGCGTTCTGTGGAACAAGCATCGTCACAGGTTACGGCCGATTATAAGGCCAGCCTTATTTCTCCCGGAACACGCGTAGCAGACCTCACGGGAGGGATGGGGGTGGACTCCCTCTTTTTTGCCGGCAGGGCAGAAGCGGTGGTCCATTGCGAAACAAACGGGGAACTTTCGCAAATTGCCCGGCATAATGCTTTTCAATTGGGCGTACACAACATCGATTTCAGGGTAACGGATGGCTTAGCATATCTGCAAAGTCAGGCCGTTGATACGTTTGACTGCATTTACCTGGATCCGTCGCGGCGGGTAGGACACCGCAAAGTCTTCCGGCTGGAAGATTGCGAGCCGGATGTGGTGGAAGTACAAAATTGGCTGCTGGAAAAGGCGAAAAAGAACCTCATCAAATGTGCACCATTGCTTGATATCTCAGCCGCGTTGGAGCGGCTTCACGGGGTCAGCGAAATTCATATTGTCAGTGTTGATAACGAATGCAAGGAGTTACTGTTTATCCGTATACGTGGATACCAGGATACCCCCCGTATGGTCGTTGCTGCACTAGGAGGGAAGACCGCTAAGCTTGCCTTTGATGCGGACGCCGAGAAAACAGCGGTTGCCCGGTTCGGCGATCCGGAGGAATACCTCTATGAACCCGATGCGGCCTTTCTGAAAGCAGGTGCTTTTAAATTCATCTCGCAGCATTACGGAATTCATAAACTGCACACCCACACCCATCTCTACACATCGACCCAACGGATACCCGATTTCATCGGCAAAACCTATCGCGTACGCAACGTGGTTCAGTATGCTGATTTTAAGAAAAGTAAAGACCCCGTTTACGCAACGATCAGTACCCGCAACTTTCCGGTGAATGTGAATGCATTGCATCAGCGCCATAAGATCCATGACAGCGGCGACATGCATTTGTTTTTCTGCACGGGAGGTAAGGACCGGCTTTTGGTCATCTTTGCATCAAAATGCTGAAGGTGCCTTGTGTACGGCGGGTACAATGCGGTACTTTGCAAACATGGCTACACAACTCAAACTTTCTGCACTGGATCTCTCCGTGGTGATTGAAGGCGGCGATGCCGCAACGGCGATCGCGCGCACGGTCGAAGTAGCACGTTACGTGGAACAGCTGGGGTACGAGCGCATCTGGCTCGCCGAGCATCACAATATGGAATATATTGCCAGTTCGGCAACTTCCGTCCTTATCGGGCATGTGGCGGGTAAAACAACGCACATCCGTGTTGGATCAGGCGGAATCATGTTGCCCAACCATGCCCCACTGGCTATTGCCGAGCAGTTCGGTACGTTGGAGACCCTGTACCCGGGGCGTATTGACCTCGGACTAGGCCGCGCGCCGGGCACCGACCAGCTGACCGCCATGGCTCTCCGCCGCAATAACCTGAATACGGCGTATCATTTTCCCTCAGACATCCGCGAACTGCAGCAGTATTTCAGTAACGATAACAGCGACGGACGGGTGCGGGCATTTCCGGGAGAGGGGTTGGACATTCCGATCTGGGTATTGGGTTCAAGTACCGACAGTGCCTACCTGGCCGCGGAGATGGGCTTGCCTTATGCATTTGCTGCACATTTTGCCCCGACGCAGTTCCACACAGCCATCGCCTTGTACCGTGAGCATTTCAAGCCATCGGCACAACTAAGTATCCCGTATGTACTCGCCTGTGTGAACGTGATCGCTGCCGATACGGACGAAGAGGCCCATCGGTTGGCTACCAGCATGTACCGCATGTTCTTGGGGATTGTGACCAATACGCGCAGACCGTTACAGCCACCGGTACCATCCATGGATCCCTACTGGTCGCCGGATGTGGAAAATGCTGTCAAGCAGATGACCGCCTGTACATTCATCGGAAGCCCCGATTCATTGGCATTGCAGCTTTCCCGCTTCGTGGCTGAAACCGGCATCGACGAGCTGATGACCACCGGCAACATATACGATCAGGGAGCGAGACTAAAATCGTACCGGATTCTGAAAGAAGTATTGTTTTAGTCCGTTATTCCAAGCCGCTCACACCGCCGGATACGACAAGTTTCATGGCATCCGTGGCACTCATATTCAGTGGTTTTACACGTTCGGTTTTAACAATGACCACCTGTCCGGCAAACGAATAGGAATACGGAAAATATACGACCACCTCGCCGCTAAGACCGATTTTATGAAGATCATGCTGCGTCAGAAAGCCGATTTTTTTCAATCCGGTTTCATTCACCTCCACCAGTACCGGTTCGTTGAACTTCTTGGCGTCGCCCACAAATGCTTCCGTAAAATCCTTGATAGACGAATACAGGGTATTGAACAGGGGAATCCGGTTAATAAGGTTGTTGAACCAGGCGATTATGGGTTCCGTGACGACATTGGTGAATATCATCCCCACAACAACGAGCACAACGATAACGGTCAGTATCCCCAAACCCGGTACATAGAGCGGCCGTCCGGCTTCGTCTTCCCAGAACCAGCCGCTTAAGTTGAGCGCCGAGTCGATACTCGCCACGATCCAGACGATCAGAAACAACGCTCCCGCCAACGGAAGCACCACCAATGTGCCCTTGATTAAATAATTAAAAAATAGCCGTATTGTTTTGTTCTTCATTGTTGTAAATTTTCTTCTCGTACTTCTAACCTCGTACTTCGTACCTACCCATAATAATACACCCGCTTAACGCGTTGCGATATTCCCGTCAGCAGTTCATAAGGAATGGTACCGATAGTGCCGGCCAGTTTTTCCACGTCGCCGAAGACGATCACTTCATCGCCTTCCCTTGCTTCCAGGCCACTGATATCCAGCATAGTCATGTCCATGCAGATGTCTCCCACGGTAGGCACGGTGGTATTTCCGATCCTCATCCGACCCACGCCATTGCCGAAACGCCGGTCGTATCCATCCGCATAGCCAATGCTTACAGTGGCAATGGTGCTGTCTTTTGTTAACATGCCACTCCTACCATAACCCACACTTTCTCCCGCGGGTACCTGCCTGGTTTGGATGACCGTCGTTTTCAGGGAACTGGCGGGTTGAAGCGACAGCGACTGCCCGCCCTCGTTACCAATTCCATATAATCCGATACCGAGGCGTACCATATCAAAGTGTGCCTGCGGCCAGCGCTGGATACCAGCGGTATTGGCAATGTGCCGGATAACGGGATACCCCAAAGCGGTTGTTAGCCGTGTCGCAAATTTACTGAATTCATGCAATTGATTTTCCGTAAAAGCATCGTGCTCGGGAGTTCCGGCAGCCGCTAAATGGGAAAATATGGAACGAACTTTTACTGCAGCTGTATTTTTTAAGTAGTTTATTAACAAATCAATATCGGATATCGAAAATCCTAACCGGTGCATTCCGGTATCCAGTTTGAGGTGAATGGGATATGCAGACAGATCCCTTTCGGTCAACGCTCCGATAAAATCGGTTAATATGGCAAAGCTGTAGATCTCCGGTTCTAACCGGTGTGTTAACAACGCGTCAAAGGATGCCGGTCTTGGACTCATCACCATAATGGGTAATTGGATACCTGCTTTCCGCAATTCCACACCTTCGTCTACATAAGCCACCGCCAGGTAATCTACTTTATTGAACTGAAGCAGATTGGCTACCTCGAAACTGCCGCTTCCATAGGAAAAAGCCTTGACCATGACCATCAGCTTTACCGAAGGAGGTAGAAGAGATTTATATTGATTGAGGTTATGTTCAACCGCGTTCAGATTGATCTCGAGTACGGTATCGTGTGATTTGGCCGTCAGCAACCGGCTGATGCGTTCAAAGGCATATTTTCTTGCACCTTTTAATAAGATGGCTTCATCCTGGAAGGTCAGCGACGGAAATGCAGCCAAAAAAGACGCGGTGTCTGGAAACGCTTCGTGTGTCAAAAAGGTGAATTGGGAGGTGTGCTTCTGCAGTCCGGGCCCAATTGTGACTAATCTGTTTACTTGGCTTTCTTTCAGTAAATTGGATACGTTTTCATAAACTTTATCTTCGTCATCGGAAGCACCTGGTATATCTGATAGTACCAGCGTGAGTTTCGTGTGCTGCCGCTGTTGCTGCAAAAAATCCAGGGCAATGGCAAGCGATGACAGGTCGTTGCTGTAGCTGTCATCTACCACGGTGCATTGGTTGATCCCTTTTTTCATTTCCAGTCGCATTTCGACGGGTTGAAGCAAAGCGATCCGTTCACTGATGGTTGCCTGTTCGTATCCCATGGCAAGCATCACGGCCCAGCAGCAGACCGCATTTTCACGGGCCGCAGCATCGGTGAACGGGATGACAACCGTTATTTCTTCACCCCGGTACCGGGCGTATATCCGGCAGCGGTTTCCGGCCAGCAATTGATGGTTTATTACCTGTAGCGTTTCCCCCTCCGTTCCCCAGGTTATCTGCTTCCCGGTTGGGGGTACCGGCACACCACGGAGGTATCCGGGCGAAAAAACCGCTGTTTCAGCGCCTTCGAAAAGCCTGAGTTTTTCGGCTATTTTCTCATCGAGTGATGAAAACCCTTCCTCGTGGGCAGGCCCTATATTCGTTAATACGGCAATATCCGGCCGGATCATGCGTTGCAGGACCGCCATTTCTCCCGGGCGGCTGATGCCGGCTTCAATAATCGCCAGGTCGGCGGCAGGACCCAGCTGCCACAGTGACAAGGCGACCCCGATCTGTGAATTGTAGCTTTTGGGGCTGCGCGCAATGCGGTATTCGGGCGACAGCAATTGGACCAGCCATTCCTTGACGACCGTTTTTCCGTTGCTTCCCGTAATGCCGATCACGGGGTGTGTAAAACGGTCTCGGTGACGTGAAGCCAGCGTTTGAAGTGCTTCCAATGTATCCGGTACAACCAGGAAATTGGCGCCCGGAAAAGCGGATGATTCAACTTTACCATGGGTCACCACAAAGTTCCGTACACCTTGGGCATATGCGTCGTGGATATATGCGTGGCCGTCACGCCGCCCCTCCAACGCAAAAAACAACCCATGCACGGTATCCGATAGTTTTCTGCTGTCATAAAGCAATGTGGCTACGGTGGCCGTATCGTCTGCAATGGAAATGCTGACCGTTGGTATCATGGCCGAAATCTGCCGGATGGTGTAAAGCTGTTCGTCTGTATCCATGGCACGAATTTCAACATTTTTTAGGTACTGATCTAATTTTTTACCATTTTGGCTGCATGGAGTTTGTGGCGGCAAAAATGAAGGCTGAGGCCTACTGTGCCTATCAGGAACGGTCGCAGCAGGAAGTGCGCGACAAGCTGTATGGCTGGGGGCTTCACCAGGCGGATGTGGAGGCGGTCATAGCCGATCTGATTGCCGATAATTTCCTCAACGAAGAGCGGTTTGCATTGGCTTATGCATCGGGCAGGTTCCGCATGAAGGGATGGGGAAGGTACAAAATTAAGCAGGGCCTGATGCAGAAATCGGTGTCTGTACCACTCATACAGGTAGCATTGTCTAGTTTGAATGAACGGGAATACCGGGAAAAGTTACTTTCCATTCTGCAGGCAAAGGCACGGTTGGAAAAAGAAAAGCAACCTTATAAGCGGAAAAATAAGCTGTTTCAATATGCGTTAAGTAAGGGGTATGAAAGCGATCTGATCCTTGAACTCTTGAATGACAACGAATTGTGATTTTTTTTAAAAAATTATTGACAGATGCCGAAAACTGCACTATATTTGCATCCACAAACAGCAAGCGAAAGTAGCTCAGTTGGTAGAGCGCAACCTTGCCAAGGTTGAGGTCGCGAGTTCGAACCTCGTCTTTCGCTCCAAAAGATCCCTTCTTCTTGCAAAAAAAGAGAAGGGATTTATTGTTAGTACCTACTTTGTTGCCTGGATGGTGGAACTGGTAGACACGCAGGACTTAAAATCCTGTTCGCCCTAAAGCGAGTGCGGGTTCGATTCCCGCTCCAGGTACAAAAGGCCGTCGGAACTGACGGCCTTTTTTTATGCCGGGTCAAACATAGGTCAAACATTTTATCTTTGTTTAGGCTAAGGCGTCACAGGGTTCGCAGCTTTCAGGAGAGCTTTCCAAAAAATGAAACGCATGGTCCAAGGCGGAAAGATAGATCCGTTGAGCATCGTAAGGTTTCCAGTTTGAGTTCCTCCTGCATCAATAAGCGCAATCCGGCCCACATTGCCTCACTTGCCAAACCCAACCGTCCTTTTTCAATCTGCTGATTGATGAACCCCTCAAAATAACTGTCCAATGAAATACGCTACTCCGTTGCCACGGCCGTATTAAACACATCCCCGAACCTACGGAACGTTTCCGAAGCCGTGTCAATGGCCTTCACCTTATCCAACTCATTTTTTGGTAGTCCATTCAGTACGGTCGTGAACGACGCCCACATCCGGCCCGATTCCGCACCGTAGCCGCTGAAAAAGGAAAAGCCCTTTTCGATCCCCCGCTTTTGCAGCATCTGCACAATGTATGGTCCGCCCATGATGGAGCCTTCAAGTACATACAATGCTCCCATTGCCTGCGCAGCGTCGCCCACCTCCGGTGCAATGGCCACGGGCAGGTTATCCATACTCCCGCCAAGCGCTTCGATGTCCGCTTTGATGTATGACGAATTGCGGCGTTCCCGATAATCCGGCAGCACGACCCCGATATAGGGTGCTATGGCCTTTTCTACCGCATTGAAATGCGCATAAAAGCATTTCAGCAATTCTATGTAATCGGCATCACCGGTGATGCGCTTGATGCGGAGTACGACTTTTTTCTCCGTTTCCTGATGGCCTACCTTGGTGGCCTCTTTGATGTGTGTACTTAACATATTCTTTTTCTTTTATTTGTTTAGTTTGTTAATATATCATATACCTCGCTCATGTATAATGCCTGTTGAATGGCATATTTAAAATCAAGAAATTCCCTGTGATTGAAGGCAAAACTGATTTCCGGGTTGGGGGTGTGGATAATAATTTTCCACTCACCACCGGGGAATTCTACACAATCTGTGTCAAACAGGATGTCATTGAGAAAGTCTGAAAAACCGCGCAGTGCAGGTGCGTTCAACCGCAGGATAAGGTTGTTATGCCAAATCTGTATGTCCCCGCAGCACACTGACTGCGTAATTAGTGTTTCTCCTTCCCGGCTTAATGTTCGTATTTTGCACATAATATTGAATACTGTTTACTCTCCACTCTTTTAGGATATAATAACCTAGTATGCATACGTTATGATGATCGACATTGACCATCCCGCCACGCCTCAGAAAGTAGTCCTTGTTCCTTCATCCTTTCTCCACTCTCTACCCACCACCGGATCACTGTTTAGCGTCCATGTCACTGCTTTAATTTTAACCTATGTTCTATCATCGGTACAAACATTACCGAATCTTTATCTGCAACTTTCGTGTTTGGATTGGCCTGCATGATTCTGGCATTTGGTGCAACTTCGTTTTTTGGAACCTGTACGCCGTTGATTAGCTCCAGCACTTTTTTCAAGCACGGCTCATGTGGGTCGCCCAATGCCGGATCAGAGGGCATCGCTACCCTTACGTCAGGCTCCATCCCTTCAAAATAGTCAGACCATCCCTGCGCATTGCGGACCAAGAAGCTGGACAGGTAAATACTGTACTGGTCAATATTGATTCCGAAAAAACCAACCGGTTTGCCGTATGTTTTTTCACCGACCAGCCTTACGTTAAAGTAAGGCTTCAAACTGCTGATGAGCAGTTCACTGGCAGAGGCCGTATGACCCGATACAATAAAGTAAACGTCGGTAACGGTTTCGAGGCTTCCTTTTTTGCTGAATTTGTAAGTATTTCCGTTTTCGGTAAAATCCACGTCCGCCATGGTGGCTTCCCTGCCTTTATAGATTACCGGCTTACCCTCATCATCCAGGTAAGGCTGGTGTTTCAGGATCGTGGCCTTGCCGCCCTGCATTTGTGAATTGAACCGTTCAGAAAAAATCACTTTCCCATTTAAGGTGGATGGCGCAAGCAAATTGGCCACATATTCCGCTGTTTCTACATAGCCGCCCGTATTAGAACGAAGATCAATAACCACGTGGCGGGGAGATGTGGGTGTGAATCCGGCAAAGGCATTCTCCAGTTCGGTTTTACAAGTGCTTAAATCAGGAAATGAGCCAAGCGCCAGGTAGGCTATTTTATTCTGCCCCGAACTAATCACCAGACTTTTCAATACAGCAAGTCCGGCAGTGGCAGAGCCCGCATTTCTTCCGGGTACGCTTCTCCCATTTTGCAGGTAGGAGTATTTCGGTTTACCCGAAGTTACAGGCAATTCGTAAGGTTTGCCCGTAGCCGGGTTATTCTTCAGTTGTGAAATATCCAGTAATTCAGCTTTGAAAGCGTTTAATTCCGGAGAAATACTGCCATATTTAGAACGCGGGTTAAATACATCATAACTTGGCAAAGCATCGTTCCAGAGATAGACCTGTTTAGCATATAAAAAAATGGAGTCCAGTGTAAATTGCATACGAGTTCCCGTAGTTGGAGAAACAGGAAGTTCTTCCTTGTTGCGTTCCTCCTTTTTGCAGGCTACAAAAAGCTGTACAACCAATAAAACACCTATCCATTTTCTTTTCATTCGAAAATAATTTATTCTTTAATGGCCTCATGGAACCTGCATTTTCATCGCCTTTTGTGCCAGGCGCTGACATGGCAGGTTTCATCTATTGATGCTATTTTATTTAATCCGTTACGTTGATAGCAAGCCGGGGAATACC
>Ga0182741_1003732_pt1 | contig 15798 bp, 17 predicted proteins | sample eDN5th37CBELigOP_FD_128874 | JGI IMG/M metagenome (GOLD analysis project Ga0182741, IMG submission 128874) | Enriched Organic Plus compost microbial communities from Emeryville, California, USA - eDNA 5th pass 37_C BE-Lig OP (version 2) (version 2) ...
CGGGTGGCCTGTTGGGTGTTGATGGCACACCGACCAACGGTGCGGGCGCGAACGGCAACGTGAACTACAACAACACCGAGACGGCCGAGAAGATGCCGTACGGCAAGGTCACCGAGAAGGTGATCAATGCTCCCGGCCAGGTCGAGCGCATGTCCGTCGCGGTGCTCGTCGACTCCGACGCAGTCGCGCAAGGCGACATCCCTCAGATCGAAGCGCTCGTGGCGACCGCGGCGGGGATCGACCCGACACGGGGCGACACCGTCGAGATCACTCGCCTTCCGTTCGACCGCAGCGCCCAAGAGGCCGCCGAGAAGGAGGCGGCCGCCGCGGCTGCAGCCGAACAGCGCTCCACGATGATGTCGGTGATCCAAGGGATCGCCGCCATCCTGCTCGTGGCGATCGTGCTCTTCATCGCTTGGCGTGTCATGAAGAAGTCGGCTCGTCGGAGCGCGGAGCCCATTCGAGTGCCGCTCGACGTGCGCGGGCTCGAGGCGGCCGCCGAAGCCGCTCCGGCGCCGACCCCGATCGAGTCGGCCTTCGAGAACTACCAACTCCCGCCGGTCGAGGCGCCGACGCTCGATGAGCCGGTGTCCGAGACCACGCAACTCCACGAAGAACTCAGCGAACTCATCGATCGTCAGCCGGAAGAAGTGGCGCTGACGCTTCGCGGCTGGCTTGCAGATCGGAGGAACTAACCCGTGGCCACGAAGACCCAGGGACGGCTCACCGGCAGCCAGAAGGCCGCCATCATGCTCATGCACATGGGAAAGGAGCGCGCGGCCAAGGTGCTGCGCGCCATGAGCGAGGCCGAAGTCTCCGAGGTCATGACGGAGATCGCGCAGCTCGACACCGTCGACTCCACGACCGTGTCGGAGGTGTTGAGCGAGTTCCGCGATCACGTGGTCGCCCGGGAGTACGTGGCCTCCGGCGGCTTCGAACTCGCGCGCGAGTACCTCGAGGAGAGTCTCGGCGAGGAGAAAGCGGCCGAGATCCTCGACAACCTCGGTGCGTCGATCATCAAGGCACCGTTCGAATTCCTTCGCCGTACCGACCCGCGTCAGATCCTGACGTACCTCCAGGACGAACACCCGCAGACGATCGCGCTCGTCATCGCCCACATGCGACCCGACGACGCCGCCATGGTCGTGAGCGCGCTCAGTGAGCAGATGATGCGGGAAGTCGCTCGTCGGCTCGCCAACATGGATCGCACCGCACCCGAGGTCGTGGCGCAGGTCGAGGCGATCCTCGAGCCCAAGCTCTCGTCGGTGATCCGACAGAACGACCTGTCGTCGGTGGGCGGTGTGCAAGCGCTCGTCGACATCCTCAACCGTTCGGACCGCGCGACCGAACGACTGATCCTCGAAGGACTCGAGTCGAACGACGCGGAGCTCGCCGACGAAGTGCGCAGCCGCATGTTCGTCTTCGAAGACATCACGAGTCTCGACGACCGTTCGGTGCAGCTGGTCCTGCGCCAAGTCGACTCGAAGGAGCTTGCCGTCGCACTCAAGGGTGTCCGAGCCGATGTGCGCGACAAGATCATGAACAACATGTCGGAGCGAGCGGGCGCGAACCTCCTCGAGGAGATCGACCTGCTCGGTGCCGTTCGACTCAAGACCGTCGAAGAGGCCCAAGGCGCCGTCGTTCGCGTGATTCGAGCGTTGGAAGAGGCGGGTCAGATCGTCGTCTCCCGGACGAGCGATGAGTTCGTTGTCTGACCTCCGCACGATCCCGTCACGCGTGAGCGTGCTGCGCGCGGCCGCGGCCGCGCCGATGGAGCTTCCCGCGCTCGAAGAGCGACACGAGCCCGCGGCCACGGCGTTGGCGCCGAACGTGGTGGAGGAGTCCCGCACGGTCGGCTACGAAGCCGGACTGACGGCTGGCCATGCGGAGGGCTTCACCCTCGGCTACGACAAAGGTATCGCCGCGGCCGAAGTGGAGTTGGAAGCGCTGCGGGCGGCGGTCGCCGCCGAACGAGAGCAAGGGCGGCAGGCGGTCGCGAGTGCGCTCCACGCAATCGATGCGGCCGTACGGCAGATCGGGCCCGAAGGACACGATCTGTTCGAGCATCTTCAGTCCCAGCTCGCCACCGCCGCGGTCACCCTCGCGGAAGCCATCGTGGGTCGCGAGCTACGCGACCCGGAGCATCGCGGTGTCGACGCGATCGCTCGCGTCCTCGCGTTCGCTCCCGATCGGGTTCCTGTCACGGTTCGTCTACACCCTGAAGACGCCGCCTTGGTCACTGCGGCCGAGCCGAACTTGGGCGACCGCGACGTCAGCATCATCGAAGACGCGTCGCTCATGCCGGGCGACGCCGTCGCGGAGCTGAGCGACAGCGAGATCGATGGACGTATGCAGGCCGCGATCGAACGCGTTCGCATCGCGATGGGCGTCGAGGTGGCTTCATGACACTCGAACTCCTGGTTCGCGATGCGGTCGACGCGGCGGTGCCCCCCCGACGGGGGAGCGTGACGCGCGTCGTCGGTATGCAACTCGAGGTTCGAGGCCTGGTCGGCGCGATCGGCGACTCGGTGATGGTCACCACCGATCACGGTCCACTGCCCACCGAGGTCGTTGCCATCGGTGATGGCACCCTGATCTGTCTCCCGTACGGCGATCTCACCGGCGTGCGCGTCGGGGCGAGCGCCGTGGCCAGCGGGAAGCCCGCCACCATCGTCGTGGGCGATCAGCTGCGGGGCCGCGTGCTCGATGGCCTCGGACGTCCGATCGATGGCGGTCCTCCGCTCGTCGGCACGCGCGTGGGCGTCGACGGCAATCCGCCGCACCCTCTTCGGCGCGGCATGGTGAATCGCCCCCTTCCGCTCGGCGTGCGGGCACTCGACACGCTCGTGCCGTGCGGCAAAGGACAGCGACTCGGGATCATGGCGGGCTCGGGCGTGGGCAAGTCCTCGCTGCTCTCGATGATCGCCCGGGGCACCGAAGCCGATGTCTCCGTGATCGCGCTGGTCGGCGAACGCGGTCGCGAGGTTCGCGAGTTCATCGAGAACGACCTCGGCCCCGACGGTCTCGCCCGATCAGTTGTGGTCGTGGCGACGTCGGACACGCCCGCGCTCGTGCGCCTTCGGTGTGCGTTCACCGCCACTCGCATCGCGGAGTCCTTCCGCGACGCGGGCAACGACGTGGTGTTGATGATGGACAGTGTCACCCGCTTCTGCATGGCCCAGCGAGAGATCGGTCTCGCCGCGGGAGAACCACCGGCCACTCGCGGGTATCCGCCGTCGGTGTTCGCCCTGTTGCCGAAGTTGCTGGAGCGGGCCGGCGCGGGAGAAACCGGGTCCATCACCGGCTTGTACACCGTGCTGGTCGACGGCGACGACATGAACGAGCCGATCGCAGACGCCGCGCGTTCCATCCTCGATGGCCACGTGGTGCTCACTCGTCGCCTCGCCACCGCCGGTCACTTCCCGAGCATCGACGTGCTCGAGTCGATCTCACGGGTCACCGGCGCGGTGACGACTCCTGAACAGCGGGCCACGGCGACCGAGTTCCGTCGGCTCATGGCCGCCTACCGTGACGCGAAGGATCTCATCGAGATCGGCGCGTACGTTTCCGGGACCAACCCCGACGTGGACCGTGCGATCGCGTTGCACCAGGTGATGGATCAGTTCCTTCGCCAGGGCATGGATGAGCGGTGTTCCAGTGAAGAGGCCTGGGCATTGGCCGCCACGATCCTCGGGAGCGCGTCGTGAAGAAGTACCGCTTCCCGCTCGAGACCGTGTTGCGGGTCCGCCGGATCGAAGAAGACCGAGTCAAGGCCGAGCTCCTGCTCGCCAATCGGGCCGTGACGTCGGCCCAGTATTCGGTCGAGCGCCGGACCACCCACTTGGCCGCGGTCCCGCCCGCGCCGAGCGGCTCCTCACTCGAGTTCATGCGCGGTCGGTCGCGCCAGATGCAGGCCGCAGCCTCGCTCGGCCACGCCCGCGGTGTGCTCTCGCAACGAGAAGAACTCGCCGCCGAGCGGCGCACGGAGTGGACTGGCGCTCGGAGCCGAGTGACCTCGCTCGAACGGCTCGACGATCGCCTTCGCTCGGAGCACGCGATCGAGGCCGGCCGCGAAGAGCAACGACTTGTCGACGACCTGGTGAGCGCGCGTTTCGCTCGCCGTGGAGCGGACGCATGACCGATTCCGGTATCGCCGCGCTGAACGCGCGGATTTCTGCCATCCAATCGCAGTTCATCGCACCCGTGGCGCCGGCCAAGGGACCGAGCAGGGCCGCAGGATCCGCATCCACAGGCGCTTCCTTCGCGAGCGCGCTGGATCGTGCACTGGCGACGAGTTCGATCACGACGGATTCGGCCACCGGGGCCAGTCCCACCGCGCAGCGAGTCATCGACATCGCCAAGGAATGGATCGGAACGCCCTACGTGTACGGCGGCAACGATCCCGAGAAGGGAATCGACTGCTCGGGCCTGGTGCAACAAGCGTTCCGCCGAGTCGGCATCGAGTTGCCCCGCGTCACCTACGACCAGGTGAAGCAAGGCACCGAAGTGGCATCGATCGAGGAGGCCCGCCCCGGCGACCTCATCTTCAAGGTCGGCGACCGTGGCCAGCGAGTGAACGGCCACGTGGGCATCTATCTCGGCGATGGAAAGTGGATCGAGGCGCCGTACACAGGCGAGAAGGTGCGCATCACTGATGCCCCCAAGGAGATCACCGCGATCCGTCGAGTCATCCCGAACGAGAACGTGAGCACCGTGATCCCGTCGGCGGCCGCTGCGCCGGGCAACTCGGCCAACGGTGACCTCTCGACTCGAGAACTCCTCACCTTGTTGTTGCCATTGATGATGAACAACAGCGGGCTCGGTTCGAACGCCGCGGTGCTGAGTGCACTGCAGACCAACGCGGGAGGTATTGCGTGAAGGTCGTATCCAATGCGCCCGTGACCCCACGGACGAGCGCCGAGGAACCCTCGACGGACCCACTCGCGGGCGAGACCTCGGACTTGTTCGCCATGCTGCTCGCGGCGCTGGCACCGCAAGCCCCAATGGTGGTCGTTGACACCTCTGCGACCAGCTCTGCGGACGCTGGTACCGGCGAGGAAGCCGAACCACCTCTTGCCGTGGCTCATCCCGTCGGACCCGACGCCGCGCCCGTACCGGATCTGCTGCTCGACACCGCACCCCTCGCCGACGCGTTGGCTTCGCGTGCGGTCGTACCTGCCAGCGTCGACGCAAGGGTGGACGCGGACACCGACAGTCCGATCGTGGATGCAGACGAGGCTGCCGAGTCGACGTCGCTCACCCCACTGATGAGCGACCTCCACGCGGCGCGACCTCCGTCATTCGAAACTTCCACCCCCCAGGCTGAGGTGAGCGAGGCGGTCGGCCTCGATGCGATCACCGAACGCCCGGCTCGTTCAACCGTCGCCACCGAAACCGCCATCGCGAGAGACGACGATCGAACGAGCGACCCGACGTCGGATCCGATGGCCGGGATCGACCTGGTGCAGGCCTCGGACCCCACGACATCCACAGAGCCGTCGGAGACGACCACGGAGGTCGCCACCGCCGCCCCCACCGAGCAGATCGCCCGAGTCATCCGGGCGACGAAGCCGATCGAGGGCGTGCAACGCGTCGAGATCGAGTTGACCCCCGAGGACCTCGGATCCGTGACCGTCGAACTCACCCTCGAACACGGCACCTTGCACGTCACGATGGTGGCCGAGACCGCCGAGGCATCCGACGCGCTGCGTCAGGGGCTGGACCAACTTCGCCAAGAGTTCGGTGCGGTCGACGTCCGCACACTCGACGTGCGAGATCAGTCTCGCGGCTTCGACCCGCGCTCCGAGCACGACGCAACGCGCCACCCCCTCTCGTCGAGCGCTCGCCTCGACACTGGCAACGACCTTCCCGCCGCAACCGACGCGGCGTCAGCACCATCGATGGACGCCGACCAGCAGCTCGACGTACGGATCTGAGGAGTTTCCCTTGACATCTGTCGCAGGTATCACTGGAACGACGACGACCAATGCCCAGACGCCGGGCGTCGTGTCGAAGTCGAGTTCCGAAGACAAAGACATGTTCCTCAAGTTGTTGGTGGCACAGATGAAGCATCAGAACCCGATGCAACCCACTGATCCCACCGCGTTCCTCACGCAGTCGGCCCAGTTCACGATGATCGAGAAGCTCGACGAGCTCGCGCAACAGGGTCAGGCGAAGATCATCAACGACGAGATCGGCACATCGGCATCCCTCATTGGCAAGACCATCACGTATCCAGATCCCGAGGGAAGCAGCGAATCGCTCACCGGCGTGGTCGAGTCGGTGATCCTCGACCCAGTGAAGCCCCCGATCTTCAAGCTCACCGACGGCACCGAAGTCGCCATGCGTTCCGTCACCAAGGTCACCAACACCCCCTAATCGTCATCGGTTTCCCATCAGCTCCTCCATGTCATCCACCGCGGTACAAGCCAGGAAGTAGGTCCCAATGCTTCGATCCATGTTCTCTGCCGTTTCCGGTCTTCGTGGTCACCAGTCGATGCTCGACGTGATCGGTAACAACCTGGCCAACGTCAACACCGTTGGATACAAGGGATCGTCGACGATCTTCCAGGATCTCCTCAGCCAACAACTGCGCGGTGCGGGTGCTCCCACTGCGCTGAACGCGGGCACGAACCCGTCGCAGGTGGGTATCGGTGTGCGCCTCGGTGCCATCACGCAGTCGTTCACGCAAGGTGCGGCCCAGCTCACCAACCGAGCGACCGACATCTCGATCCAAGGCGACGGCTTCTTCGTCACGCGTTCGGGCGGCGAGTTCCTCTACACCCGTCTCGGAAGCTTCAGCTTCGACCAGACCGGAAATCTCGCCACACCTGACGGCGGTGTCGTGCAGGGTTGGATGGCCGTCAACGGCGTCATCAACACCAACCAGGGCGTGACCGACATTCGTTTGCCTCTCGGCCAGATCATCGAGCCGGTCGAGACGGGCTCGATCAAGATCGGCGGAAACCTGCCCTCGGACGCGGCAGCCGGCACGTCGATCACCACGTCGATCGACGTGTACGACACCCAGGGCACCGCGATCCCGGTGACGTTCACCTTCACCAAGTCCGCGACCGCGAACGAGTGGACCGTCTCCGCGACCGCACCGAACGCCGGGGGCGTCGCCACCGCGATCGATGAGTACGACCCGCCGGTCACGCTCGCCTTCGACCCGGCAACGGGAATGCCCACGAGCGCGTTGCCCGCCATCGACCGCGCCACGTTGGCCACATCGCTCGGGCGCACCTTCACCGCGGGCACCATCGCGGTGGACGGTGGCACCGCGACCGACCCCGACGCGCTGCGTCAGTTCGCTGGCAGCAACACCCTCGCCGCCATCGACCAGGACGGCCGGGCGATGGGCTTCTTGCGCAGCTTCACGATTGGTGGCGACGGCCGGATCACGGGCGTGTTCTCCAACGGAACCACCCAGGCTCTGGGGCAGATCGCACTCGCGTCGTTCAACAACCCCACGGGCCTCGAGAAGGCGGGTGACTCCACCTACCGCGCCACGATCAACTCGGGTCTCGCCAACATCGGGATCTCTGGGGAGGGTGGCCGAGGCACGATGCTCGGCGGAACGCTCGAGATGTCGAACGTCGACGTCGCGAACGAGTTCACCAATCTGATCGTCGCCCAGCGCGGTTTCCAGGCGAACTCACGGGTGATCACGTCGTCCGATGAGCTGCTCCAGGACCTCGTCAACATGAAGCGTTGATGCACTGAGGATTCCCGCGTCGCAACTCCCCCTGCCGGGTTCGTCCCCATGAGGGGGAGTTGCCGCGTTCAGGGAGGAAGACAGCCTCACCCCGAAGACGGCCTCAGCCCCGAGCGGCGCACTGCGATCTGCTCAGACCGAGCGTTCGAGTGCCGATGGGGAGAGACTTCGATCAGAGACGGCCGACGTCCAAGGACGGACACAGTGATTCTGCTCACCAAACTCAACGGGCCCGAATTCGCCCTGAACGCCGACCTGATCGAGCGCGCCGAGTCGACCCCCGACACGGTGCTGACCATGGTCGACGGCACGAGATACGTCGTGCGCGAATCGGTCACCGAGATCATCGATCAGATTCGTACGTTTCGGGCCTCGATCGTTGCCCTCTCGACTCGCATCGAGGTCGATGTGCCGCCCAGCCCGGTGTTGCGCGTCGTGCCGAGCGAAACCGAGTGACCGCCCTACCCATTCACAAGAATTGAGGAGTCGTCGTGGCCAAGGATGGCAACGAGAAGACAACCGACGGAGCGAAGGCGAAGAAGGGCGGCAAAGGCAAGCTCGTCATCGGGCTCGTGCTCGTCATCGCCATCGGCGGCGGGGCCTTTCTGTTCCTCGGCAAGGGCAAAGAGAGCGAAGCGGCCGAACTTCCGCCCTGCCCCTTCCCCCAGGGAACGACCACGACGATCGCGCCGCCCACCGACTGTGAGCTTCCGCCGCCTCCCGACGAGGGCCCCGTCGCGCAATTGGATGCCGTGACCATGAGCCTCGCCGATGGCGGCCTCGCCCGCGTGGCCGTGGCGCTTCGTCTCGGAGCGAGTGTGAACGCCGAGGAGTTCGAAGCCGAGCACGAAGGGGCCAAGGCCCTCGACATCACTGTCGACGTGCTGTCCAGCAAGACCGCGGCGCAGCTCGCGCCCGGCGCCCCACGCGACGAAGCGAAGGAGGAGCTCTCCTCCAAGGTCGTCGAGGCCTACACCAAGGGATCGGGCCCGAAGGCGGTCCGCGAGGTCCTCGAGGTGTACTTCACCGAGTTCGTCCTTCAGCACGGCTAGCCATCGCCCCGGACATCGCGCTCGGCAGATGATTCTGCTCAGTTGCGGCTCAGAATCGCCGATGACTCCCTCGTGGCGGTAACTCATCCGCTTGGGACCCGGGTCGGCGCGGACGAGCGACGACGGGGAGAACCCCAGGCCTACGACTTCAGACGACCGAACAAGTTCTCGCGCGAGCACATTCGTGGGCTCCAGATCGTGAACGAGACGTTCGCGCGTCAGTTCTCGACCGTGCTCGCCACCTCTCTGCGCGCCGTGTCGAACGTGACGCTCACGACCATCGATCAGCAGACCTACGACGAGTACATCGGCTCGCTTCCGAATCCGACGTACGTGTGCATCCTCTCGATGCCTCCCCTCCCCGGCCCCGCGATGCTGCAGCTTCCGCTGCCAATCGCCATGGCGGCGGTCGACCGCATGCTGGGTGGTGTCGGCGACGGCGGGGAAGCGAAGCGTCCTCCCACCGAGATCGAAGGCCAGCTCATCGCAACGGTGATCGAGCGCGGCCTCCGCGAGCTCTCGTACGCCTTCGAATCACTGATGCGCATCGACGTGAACATCGCGCGCTCGGAACACAACCCGCAGTTCGCGCAGATCGGCGCGCCGAGCGACATGGTCATCGTGATCTCCTTCGAGATCAAGATCGGCAGCGAGATGGGCACGATGTCGCTCGCGGTTCCGTTCGACACGCTGGCGTCCGTCCTCGATGTGATCTCGAGCAAGAACACCGTCGACCGCGACGAACTCGAAGTGGTGACCTTCCACCACCGGCTCGAGGAGGCCTTGCGCGGCGTTCCGGTCGACCTTCGGGTGCGGTTCCGCCCAGTGGCACTCGGCGCGCGGGAGATCCTCGATCTTCGAGTCGGCGACGTCATCCCGCTTGCCCACCCAGTCGACGAACCCGTCACGGTGACGGTTGACGACCTTCCTGTCTTTCACGCGATCACCGGCCGCAAAGGCAAGCGCTTGGCCTGTCTGGTGACGGAGAACATCGGAAACGAGGAGCGATGAGCACTCTCGAAACGTTCGTGTCGGAGGATGTTGCCCCCGCGTTTGCGATCGCCACCGCGATCGAGGGAATCCTCGGCGACGACGGCGTACTCACCGTGGGCGAACCCCGAAGCGGATCCGGCGCCTTTGCCGACCTCCGACCGGCGGGCGACCTCCGAGCCGTCGCGATTCGCATCGAAGACCGCCCGGGTGCGTGCATCGCCCTCGTGGTCACCTCAGATCTTGCCGACACCATTCGCATCAAGGGTGGTGCAAGCCTTGTCGCGGCATCGGCCGCGCTGATCATGCCGGCGGTTGGCGCGCTCGCGCTCAACGGCATCACGCTCACCGCCCGCGAAGCCGCCGAAGAAATCGAGCTCGAGTCGCTCGAGACTGCCGCACCCACAGTCGCGTTCCCGCTCCTGAAGGGGGCTGAGCGAGTGGCGATGGTGGTCCTGCGCGACGCCGACCCCGACGAGGTCGCCTCCGCGTCTGGTGAACCCACGACGACGCACGAGTTCCAGCCGCTCACCCCGCAGTCGCCTGTTCCCGCGTCCACCGATCGAGCGTTGGAGCTGCTCAACGACGTCGAGATGGAAGTGACGGCCGAACTCGGTCGCAAGCGCATCCCCGTGCGCGATCTGCTGTCGCTCACGCCGGGCGCGGTCGTGGAACTCGATCGCGCTGCGGGAAGCCCCGTCGATGTCCTGGTGAACGGAACCGTCATCGCCCGCGGTGAGGTCGTCGTCATCGACGAAGAATTCGGCATTCGCATCGTCGAGGTACTCGGTCGCGAGGACCACGCGTGAACGGAGTTGTGCTCTTCGTTCGAGTCGTCGTCTCACTCGGGATTGTCCTCGGTCTGTTGTGGTTCGCGGCGCGCATGCTTCGCAACCGAGGCATCGCCCCCAACGTTCGCAAGCTCGCGGCCGATGCCCGCATCGAGGTGATCGACCGCAAGGGGCTCAGCAAGAACGCCGCCATCGCCGTGGTGCGCGTCGCCGGTCAGCACCTGATCGTGGGGGTCACCGACCACCAGATCACCACGCTCGGCATCGCCGACGATGCTGCATTCGAAACCGAACCGCGTCGCGAGGAACGCGTCGCACTCTCCATCATCGACCCACTGGGCGACGGTTCGCCCGCGGTCGTGGAAACTGCCGAAGTCGCCAACTGGACGGCGGACTCGGCCACGGGGACCGATGGCATGGTCACCAATCGCACGGCATGGATGGGGCTCCTCGACGTCATGCGGGAACGCACCGTACGACGCGTCTGAGGAGCGCCTGTCCCCCGGAGGGACCCGTGCTCACCCTGTCGATCCGACGCCTGCTTCAGGCCCGAGTGTTGTTCCCGCTCGCGGGTGCAGCCGTGATCCTGCTCGCACTCTCACTCCCTCTCTTCGCCGCGCCCGCCCACGCGCAGACACCGACGACTCCAACGGCACCCGCGGCCCCGACTCCCAATGCGCCGAGCCCTACCGGGGACGATGCCTCCGGCGCGGACGACGCGACCATCAGCGTCTCGGTCTCCGACAGCGACGGAGGAACCACTCAACCGGTTCTGATCATCCTGCTCATCACGGTGTTGTCGATTGCACCGGCAGCCCTGATGATGGTGACCGCGTTCACGCGCATCGTGATCGTGTTGTCGCTCACCCGCAACGCCCTGGGGCTTCCAACCATCCCGCCGACGCAGGTAGTGATCGGTCTCTCGCTGTTTCTCACCTTGTTCGTGATGGCACCGGTGTTCTCCGAGGTCAATGAAGTCGCAGTCCAACCGTTGCTGAACAACGAGATCGATCAGAAGGAAGCCTTCGAGCGGGCCGAAGTGCCGATCAAGGGCTGGATGCTCGAGCAGACCCGCAAGGGCGATCTCGAGTTCTTCGTGAACATGAGTGATCAGCCGAAGCCGGAGACACCGGAGGACGTCGAGCTGACCACACTCATTCCGGCATTCATCCTCTCGGAGCTCAAGACCGCGTTCATCATCGGCTTCGTGATCCTCGTGCCGTTCCTCGTGATCGACATGGTGGTCAGTTCGGTCTTGATGTCGATGGGCATGTTCATGCTCCCACCTGTGCTCGTCGCGCTTCCGTTCAAGCTGCTCTTGTTCGTGCTCGTCGATGGTTGGCAGCTCGTCGTCGAGAACCTTCTTCGAAGTTTCAATTAGGACGGGTCATGAACCAAGAAACCGTGATCGATATCGCCGTTCAGGCGCTACTGATCTCCATGAAGCTGTGCGGGCCGATTCTCATCGTGACGCTCGGCGTCGGACTGTTCATCTCGCTGATCCAGTCCGCGACCCAGGTGCAGGAGCAAACGCTTTCCTTCGTCCCGAAGCTCGTCGGCATCGCCCTCGTGATCGTCCTCGCCGGCAACTGGATGCTCTCCGAACTCATCAGTTTCACGCGCAACCTCTACGACGCCATCCCAGGATTCGTGAGCTGAGGAACTCGTGGAGTTCGACGTCTCGCTCACGACACTGCTCGCCTTCACCCTCGCGCTCGCTCGTACCAGCGCCTGGGTGATCGTGTCGCCGCCGTTCGCACACCGCGGCATTCCCGTCCGCGTGCGGGTGGCGATCGCCGTCGCACTCTCCCTCGTGCTCACTCCCATGATCGAGCCGGACTCGGTACCACTCGACACCGCGGGATTCGTGGGTGCACTCGTCGTGCAGATCCTCGTCGGACTCGGCCTCGGCTTCATCGTGTTGCTGATGTTCTCCGCGGTGACCGCCGCAGGTGGCCTCATCGACAACATGGCCGGATTCACGTTGGCCCAGATGTACGACCCGTCCTCGGGTGAACAGGTCAGTGTCTTCGGGCGGTACTACAACACGGTCGCAATCACGCTGTTGTTCGTCAGCAATGGCTATCTCTTGCTCGTTGCCGGGTTCACGAAGTCGTTCGAGGCGGTTCCGCTCGAAGGGCTCGATCTCGCGAGCTTCGACAAGTTCCTGGTCGACTGTCTCGGCCAGTTCATGGTGGCGGCGCTCGAGATCGCGGCACCGGTCATCGCCGTGCTGTTCTGCACAGAGATCGCGATGGGCCTGTTGGCCCGCGCCGCGCCGCAGCTTCAGATCTTCAACTTGGCATTCCCGATTCGTATCGCCGTCGTCCTCGGCCTCACGGCGCTCGCGATCCCGCTCGTGATTCCGGCGGTCGACAACCTGGTCACGCGCGCCGCGACGGCAATCGCCGGAGGGGGGTGACATGTCGGGCGCGGGAGACAAGACAGAGGCGCCGACACCAAAACGCAAGAAGGAGGCTCGCGAGAAGGGTCAGGTCGCCAAGACTCCCGAGCTCTCGACGTGGGCCACCCTGCTCGCAACGCTCGTGCTCCTCCGCATCACGTTCGAGTTCGGCACCGAACAGCTGAGCGAGTTGATTTCTCGCATGGGCCAGCTCATCGCGAACCCCGACGCGAATCTGATGGTGTCGTTCCTGACCCAGGGATTCGTCGCCACTGCGATCATCGTCGCCCCCGTCGCCATCGGCATCATGCTCATCGGTGTGACGACAGAGATGGTGCAGACCGGGCGCCCATCGACGAAGCGCCTGAAGCCCGACTTCAAGCGATTGAACCCGGCCAAGGGCTTCAAGCGCATGCTCAGCCCCCGCACGTTGTGGGAGCTCCTCAAAGCGGTGGCCAAAGTCGGCATCCTGGTGTTGGTGGCCGTCCCGGTCCTCCGTGAGGCGTTCAATCAGCTCCTCACGGGCGGCCTCGCGATCGACGAGGTCCTTCCCATCGTCGGCGAGACCCTGATGACGATGCTGCGCAACGTGGCCATCGCGGGGCTCATGCTCGCGGCGGCCGACTGGGCGTACCAGAAGTACACGGTCAACAAGCAGCTCAAGATGACCAAACAGGAAGTGCGCGAGGAGATGCGCCACAGCGAAGGCGACCAGATGGTGAAACACCAGCTGCGCCAGCGAGCTCGCGCCCTCAGCCAGAACCGCATGATCGCGTCGGTCGCCGATGCCGACGTGGTCCTCGTCAACCCGACCCACTACGCCGTGGCCCTGCGGTACACCGCGGCTCGCGGCGCCCCGGAAGTGACCGCAAAGGGCAAGGGGTACGTGGCCCTCCGAATCCGAGAGCAGGCCGCCGAGGCCGGCGTACCGATCCTCTCGGATCCCCCGCTGGCCCGAACGCTCCACAGCCTCTGCGACGTGGGGAAACTGATCCCGCCCGACCTCTACGAGGCCGTGGCCCGGGTCCTCGCCTACGTGATGGGCGTCCGGCGCCGCGGCATGGCCGGCGGAATCCTGGAACTTCCATCCAGCATGCGGGCCTGATCGGCTCCACCCACTGATCGGGGGCTCAGGAGCGTCGCCTTTCGGCCGATGAATACGGGGGAACCAGGATGGCTCCCCTTCGTCGGTCGCATGGATGCCCAGAGTCGCGTGAGCTCGAGGGCGAGTGAAGAACCGCATCGGTCAGATCGGGGTCCCGGTAGGCATCGTCGCGATCGTCGTGATGATGGTCATGCCGATCCCGGCCAGCCTCTTGGACTATCTCCTGGTCCTCAACATCGCCGCGTCGGTGTTGATCCTCCTCGCCGCGATCTTCGTCAAGAAGACGCTCGATTTCTCCGCGTTCCCTTCGGTCCTCTTGATCGCGACGCTGTTCCGCCTCGCGCTCAACATCTCCACCACGCGCCTCGTCCTCACCGACGGATACGCGGGTGAGGTCGTCGAAGCGTTCGGCCACATCATCATCGGCGGTTCGCTGATCGTCGGGCTCGTGATCTTCATGATCCTCGTGGTGATCCAGTTCATCGTGATCACCAACGGCTCGGGCCGGGTCGCGGAGGTCGCGGCCCGTTTCACCCTCGACGCCATGCCGGGTAAGCAGATGGCGATCGACGCCGACCTCAACGCCGGCATCATCGACGAGAACCAGGCGCGGCAACGCCGCGAGGAGATCGCGGGCGAGGCCGACTTCTACGGCGCGATGGACGGTGCGTCCAAGTTCGTCAAGGGTGATGCGATCGCGGCGGTCGTCATCGTTGCGGTCAACCTGCTCGGCGGATTCGCGATCGGCATCCTTCAGATGGGGATGTCGTTCGACGAGGCCATCGAGACCTACTCGCTCCTCTCCGTCGGTGACGGTCTGGTTTCCCAGATTCCCGCGTTGCTGATCTCCCTGTCGGCGGGTCTCATCGTCACGCGGTCCGCCACCGCGTCGGACCTCGGAAGCGACCTGCTCCAGCAGTTCTCCCGCCACCGTCGCGTGCTCCAGATCGGCGGTGCGGCGGTGATTGCGATCGCGATCATCCCGGGCATGCCCAAGATCCCGTTCGTGCTGGTCGGCGCGGCCGTGCTCCTGTTCGCCACTCGCATCAACGAAGACCTTGCCGAAGAAGCGGCCGCGCTCGAGGATCTCGAGAACGCCGCCGCGCTGAGCGCGGGCCCCGCTCCCGATTCGCCCGAGGCCATCGTCGCCGACATGCGCGTCGAGCCCCTCGAACTCGAGATCGCGTTCGACCTCGTGGAGTTGGTCGATCCGTCACGCGGTGGTGACCTGCTCGATCGCGTCAAGGCGCTGCGACGGAAGCTCGCGCTCGAACTCGGGATCGTCATCCCGCTGGTCCGCACGCGCGACAACCTCGATCTCCCGCAGAACACCTACGTCGTGCGCGTGCACGGGGTGGAAGCCGGCCGAGGCGCCGCGCCCCCCGGAACCGTGTTGGTCATCGGCGACGACCTCAGCACCCTCCCCGGGACGCACACCACCGAGCCCGTGTTCGGTCTCCCAGCCGTGTGGGTCCCCGCCGAGTTCCGGCACCAGGCCGAAGTCGCCGGCTGCACGGTGATCGATCGCTCGGCGGTCGTGACCACCCATCTCGCCGAGATCGTCCGCCAGCACGCGGGCCAGCTCCTGAGCCGCCAAGACGTCAAAGCCCTCGTCGATGTCGTCCGCCAATCCGATCCGATCGTCGTCGAAGAACTCACCGGCGCCGGCGTCACATTGGGCGAGGTCCAGCGCGTCCTCGAAGCCCTGCTCGACGAGGGTGTCTCGGTGCGCGACCTCC
>Ga0182741_1003736_pt1 | contig 15783 bp, 7 predicted proteins | sample eDN5th37CBELigOP_FD_128874 | JGI IMG/M metagenome (GOLD analysis project Ga0182741, IMG submission 128874) | Enriched Organic Plus compost microbial communities from Emeryville, California, USA - eDNA 5th pass 37_C BE-Lig OP (version 2) (version 2) ...
AGAGGTCAATTGCGACATTATCTGGATCGTCTGGCCTGCTAGTCGTCGCTCGCGATGATGCTTCATCGTGTGTCTCATTAGGCTTTCCGAGAGTTCGGAACTTGGCCGGGAGTGCCAGCGGCGGCAAGCGTTTGCGCAGAAGGGAAAATGAGCTCTTAAGTGACTCAAAACCACCTCCAGCGCCCGAGATGAGAGAGGCTATATCAGTCGGATGGCGACCAAGCGAAGACTTGGAATTGTGATGCATGGCAATCGCTTGAGCAAGCACCGCAACGTGCACGAATGAATGTGAGGCAAGGGCCCTCGCTAGAGCCGCCAGTACAAATTCAGGCTGCACCGAACGTAAAATCGTTCCGATGTCGGAGGTTCGTGGAAACTGCGCCGTTACAATACGGAGCTTGCGGATCGGCACGTAATGTTCAAGCTCCGAGAGCGGCCGCGTGCTGTAGTCATTATTCTTCTCTTGAGTCATGAGGTGCATAAAGCGTTGGTCTCTTAACGCGGGAGTGGCTAGTGCATTCAATGGTTCCTGATTGAGTCGAGAGACCACACGTTCCAGTCGCGCAAGCAACGATTCCGGAGTCGGCACGGACTCCAGCGCTGTATAGGCCAATGAAGACTGGATTCTATAAGCGCTAGGTGAACGGCTCGCAAGCGGCTGCAATTCATCAAGGTCAGAGAACTCAACGTCAAGTGAAACGGCAGCAGATGCGTGAAGCGCAGGAGCATGCAGCAGCGAGCCATCGATTGCATCAGGTAAGACTGGCCCGCGGATACGACGAACCGTTAGGGACTTGGGGACACGCACTCGAAGCAAACACCGCGACGCAACTTCATTCGATTTAACGGCTTGGACTTCACGCTGGAGGCTCAGGGACATGTCATCTGGTAAATCGAGCTCCTCTCCGCCTCGAGCTCCCTCTGTCCTTTGAGAGCCTAGTTTAGCTTCTTGCTCTGGCACCTGGGTCGCTGTGTTCTCTGGCTCCTCATCCTCGGATACAACAATCCGTCTGATGGTTCCACATGTCAATGTCGACACGACTCCAAGAGAGGCACAATCAAATGGAGTAAGAGTGAAGGAAAGACCATCTTCAACTCGCTCAGGGTCAACGGATGTGATCTCTTTATCAGTCTTCATCCCACGAGATGCGGATGTGGATTGTCTCCGTTTTGTTGAAGCTTCGTTGCTGTCCTCATTGCCATCGCTTTCATCGGAGTCGTACTCGTTCTGTTGTGTCGCCAAGAAGTTGACCAACTCGCATGCCTCGGCCTTGTTCGCCTCGTCCACCTGCTTTGAACGGACATCGGGTTTATCACTACCTGCGATTAGGTAAAGATCGACAACGGCGTTAGTATCCACTGCTAACAAGCCTAAATAAGCAAAGTAGCTACCATAAAACCGTGATGAATCTTCATCATCAGAGGAACTTTGCTTTTCGCTTTGGCGCACTAGCAGATGTGCCATAACGGAAGGCTGCGTCCTCGCGATGCGTGATATTCTAAGATCAACTTGACAGTCAAGTGACAGCCGACGCATCTCCTCACAGACACGAATATCATCTACACCATAGCTCGTCAATTCATCCATTTCCTCAAGGTCAGACTCGGCTACCAGTTGTGATTCAACGATGCCATCAATTGCATCAACAAACAATGGCTCATGTGCCCTTGAGTCCGACTCCGGAGGCACAGATCCTACCATCCGCTTAACCAACGCCGTCTTGAGTGAAGAGAACAGGCCAGTAACACTTGACCATAGACCAGCGCGAACACCAACTGCGGAGCCAGCATCAATGGCAACGGCAGATGTATCACCATCCAGATCATCTCCTCTCATCCGAGCAAGAACGTTTGCAAGTAGCTCTCGTTCAGGAACTTTTGGCTTCCAACTATTCAACCTTTTCGCATGAGCTGATTTCAACCGTTGCTCTAGGTTCGGCGCCATTAATCGAGACATCGTCGCCAAAGATACCCCACTAGTACTGAGATCCTGGACGCGACTCAGCATTCGGAGCACTAACCGCTCCCGATCAGGGAGCGCACCCCACCCTGAGTTGGGAGCTCCAGTGAGAAAGGCCTTGATTTGGACGTGAAACGACTTTAGATAAGTGCTTCGTCGGAAACACATTAGAAGTTCCTCTAGGCATGAGCCGAAGGCACGTTTAGAGTGCGTAAATACATGTGTTTCGGAAGCGAACGGACTAGCCGTCTTGAATCGGTGTGGCTTCAAGGAACTCACAGCCCGGATGGCTGCCTCCCGACATCGCGAAAGCGGAGCAAATAACCGATCCAGAATATCGACTTGCGAGGATTTCTCACCATCGCCCCACGCTGAAATCATGTCGTAAAGACTTCCGAATGAAACTGAGTCAGAAGAAGTGGGATAATATACCGCCGTATCCTCATGTGCGTCGTTCAAAGTCAAACTAACGTAGCTGGGCACATATGACTCAGAACTATGCAGATTATACACATCCATGCGAGTTGAGAAGGCGATGAGCGCAACCCAGACGTTCGAAGGAGCTGAGCGAAGAAAGTTCAACACCGCTTGCTTGATGCGCTCAAATTTGGTTTCTGTCCGTGAAACCTCGAATGTGCTCGCATCGACCAAAAGTACATACGCAGGCGGAGCCACTGGACCACCTGAGACGAGGCCGCTCAGGTACCTAGAAAATTGTGCGCCTTTGTTATGCAGCAGGGATTGCAGCACTTGACCTCGAATGTAGCGCAGGCTGAGTTCGAGTGCTTGAGAAAGTTGCAACGGAGCGGCCTTGGGTAGGAGTCCCAATTCGGGTGCTCGGAAAGGCCGTCGCACAGTCGCATCGCCATCCGGCTGCCATGTCACAAATGCGTCGCGCACGTGGTCAATATACGCAAGCACCTCGATCGTGCGCATGGCTCCTGGCCCTGCATGGAGTTCGGCCTCATAGACGTTGGACATGAGCTCCTGGCACAGGCTCTCGGGACTGGCATCGGGTTGGTGAGCGGGCAGTCGTGCATAGGGTGGGTTGATATAGCTACATATGGAGCAAACCCAGCGGTTATCAGAGAAGAACCGCACGAAACAGTTGATATACGCTCCACAATCCTTGCATTGGGCGAGTTCCTGTACATGGATTCTGGGTAGGGTGGTGCTCAGAAGCGGTGCGAGGGGTTGAAGTACAATTGTCCACGGCGCGCCTGAGCAGTGCCACACCGTGGGTGAGGCCGGAAACGCGTGGATTGTCGCATCGATCCACGGAGTCGGCACGGATTTCTCCACCCTACTGGTGCGCATATTGATTATAGAGGCTATCCAGGCTCCAGGAGCATACTAACTAGGAAGTCGAGTTTGGATGAGTAGGGGATGCCGTAATATTATATCTGCAGATCAACACCGATGCCTCGTGTCGAGATTCCGCTTTCCTGGAAACCTGCACAGCTCAGACAAATTTTGTCACTTCGGAGGAGTTCAGGAGTTCGGGCAGGCGTGAGACTTGAAAAGGGCACCTGGCTGTATGATCGGGTGGAAAGAAATGCCCATCGACCGATGGTAGTGCGAAGCATACATTTACCAATGAGTTTATGCACGGGAGATAGAGTGAGAAAGCGCTGATATTGCTCTTATTCAGCCTATTTACGCAAGTGCCTGGTGATACTCGATGCCAGGCGAGTCAAAGATTGAAGGGATCTCGGCCTCTGACGCTGAAGGCAATCGACCTCGCCCGTCAAATGAGTCCCGTATGCTTTCCAGGATGTTCGGCACTCCGTAGGGTCCAAGCGGATACCTGGTCGCGTTTTGGGCCGGGTCGAAATCGCTTACTCTCTGAGGCAGGCTCTTTGTTCGTTGCCTATGTAGACGTCCACGGGTGAGCCAGCTTCCCTCCCTCTTCGGGTGGAAATGCATGAACAGAAGAATGTCGCGGACCGCCTCCAGGACCAAAGGGATATCATAGTCCAGCTTGCAGATATCCGTACTGGCGACTCGGGCTGGACGTGGCATCAACTTCCGGACATGCAGCCTGGTAGCCCAGAGGTCCAAGTAAGCACTGTCTTCACCATCATGGTTGAATACAGCCTCACCCCCAGAGTCGCCTTTGACCAACTTTGGGCGGCGCCCCACTACAACGATACCGGTGTTGGTTCTTGCCATCACACTGGCGAGTTCCAGAGCCCCACCGTCAACCGAAATGGCAATCGTGGCGGTCGCGATTTCGCGTGCTTGCTGAAGAAACGATGTGTGACGCGATACAACAGTAGCAACCTCCGCATCGGCAAAAGACCGCTCCAGAGCTTGAACAAGCTGTGCATGGTTGGCTGCGCAGCAGCCTCGACAATGCATACTCTTCTCTGACTCGTCGACCGTCCGCGCAAACACAACGATTCTAAATGCGGAGGTTTGACGCATCTCCATCGCATGGCTACTATTGAGCGTTGGCATATGCTTTTGTACAAATTGCTCGAGTAGCTGGAATCCTGTCGTGGAAGGATAATTTAGGCCATGCGACTGACTTCGCAACTGTCCAGGCTCGAAGGTAGCGGCGCGGATGTTGAAAAGTCTGAAGAAGTGAGCATACGGGACATTGCCAATCGACTCCGCCGAAAGTTCTGGCATTCTGAAGCGAAGGTAGGACGAAAGTGCTGCAAGCGCTTCAGCCTTCCACGAAATATCGACCGGTGCGTGGTGATGGTAAAATCCATAGCTTGGGCTGTAGACGACAAGGCGTTCAATCAAGCACAACTCTTCGGCTTGCGCAGGGCCTTCGGTCTCCAGCTCGCCACTAGCATCATCATTCTTTGTACCTTGCTGGGATCTGCAGAGGCGCGCAATGGAATGTACTAACTTTTCGTCTGGGGACGCAGTCGGATTGGGACCGAAAACGAGTGGCCACATCGCTTCACCTGCTGTATCCGTGCGCGAGGTCAGCTTGCTCATACCATCCATGTTGTAGGCTGCATTCTCGAAGAGCGGAATGAGTACCTGATTACATGACGAACTTAGGCCAAGGCGCCAACTTGCGAACCATGCTGGAAGCAACAAATCGACGTAGGCATGGGTACTGAATGCATAATCCGGAATGTTCAGGTCTAAGAAGTACGGAAGCCGGTTATTTACCAAAACCTGTGGGCCTGGAATGCGGGTCAGTTTTGAGATATCTGCTCTCTTGATTTCAGCTTGAAACTCATTTTTGGACACACTTTGCACGGTAGTCTTGAGAAGGACCCCTGATTTTGCGATCGGATCATAGCCGTACCAAAGAGAGTCAGGCAGCTGAGACGATTGCACTCGGCGCTCTGGACTTGCGGGGTCTAGCACTGGAGTTGTCGCGGTGCCTGCACTTGGAAAGGTAACACTAGTCAACTTTGATGCAGTCTGCCACCGATCCAGATTTTGGGCGAGCTCCGATGCAGAGTGCTTTAAGGCATACAGCCGCCCTCCCTTCACATACACATTGTGGAATTCGCATGTTCTATCAGGCAACCCTTTCAATTCCTCATGACTCTGGGGCAGGTCGGGTCCTGATGAAAATCCTTCAGCGCATCGCCAGTAGGTGGCAGGCAAGTCTTCACCGACTGGAAGGTCAACAATCTGAGGTGCTGGGCACTTCTCACGCCCGGATGCCAGTGCAGCAGCCTTTAATATCTCGGAGGAAGTGGAAGCAATGTGCTGAGCAGAGGATGACGATCTTGCACCAGGTGTGGGATCGAGAGGTCTAAACCCCTGCCGGAAAGAGGGTTTTTGAACATACTCCAGTGGTATCAATGCAGTATCGTTAACACCGTAGTACCACCGTGCTTCGTCGCACTCGGGCAGTGACTCCTTCCTATCCTTGCATCGTGATAACGGATCCAGTTCTGAACCACCTCTGCTCTCTACGATCCGAGTACCGTTCCACACAATTAGTGTGTTCTGTAACTCCTGAAGTTCACTGATAGTGTGATGCTTGAATGCATCTACATCATGCTTTGTGAGGCCCACTATCCTGACAGCTGTAATAAGCACTCCAACTGCAAAAATGATCATAATGAGAAGCTGAGTCCAACTCATACAGCTGTTCGGCAGGCAGGATTCATCGAAATCGATCGAGTCACTGAGTCCCATAGAGTGTCCACGCGCGCCACCAATACGGGGCACCTGGGATGTACCGGACATAGAGTCTGTATCCTCGTGACCGTCGTCATCGCCCGCATTCATGCCCATTATCAGGTCGGATCCACGCTCTCGTTCTAGACTCGATCGAATCATGGGCTCATCTACCAAGAGCGTAGTCGCAGTCGTGAATATGTCATTTAAAGATGCCTTACCGACATATTCTCCACCTACTCGTGCGGTTTGTTTAAACAATGCGCGCCGTCAATGCCGTGATTTCGGAGTGATGGAAATGTGTATGAGTAAAAGGTTTTTCCTGCGACTGGAGAGAGCTGCTTCATGGTGGTCGGTGAGGCTACGCCCCTCCACCTTAACACATAGGCTCAACGCTTTACTTAAGGGCATAAAGGACGTACAAACGGGTATGGTGCAATAATCTGCGGATATTGTAATATACAGATCTGCGACACGAGCGCGAGGGACAAGACTGGGCAACTCCCTTCCAAACTCTGCTTGGAGGTCTTTGATAAGACAATGCCCCAGCATTTCGTTCTTGCCGCCCTCTACTCTGCGCTGCCTGCGTTGGTCGCCGCTGGTGAACTAACATCCTGGAAACCCATGTTTGCTCTGCGACCAAGATCTGCACAAGGGAGAATGGAAAGGAAAAGCAGTGTTGAGTGGTAATGCATGGAGCCACGGGGGAAATAGCAAATAAGGTCTCAAACCACTTGTCACAACCAGTCCCACACTGCTATCGAGACGTACCTTCTGCACTGGCCTCGAGGTAAGCCACTTTTCGTTCCAAGTGAGTTAGTCGGTGGTTCACTGTTGCGATTTTGCCTCGAACCGTCATTTCTAGATTATTAGACGAGATATGTATGGATGAGTGAGCACAAGCATTATGCTACAACACACTTTTCGAGATGTTAGACCTCAGGTGAGTGCACTAAGCCAACGTCTACGACCAGGCACGTACCAAACTTATTCAGGAACTGTGCAATCTGCATGATGTTGTACTGGACGTTCTGCACGAACTCGCGGTTCTCCCAGTCCTACACAAGGGTAAGTATCGCATAGGATACGTATTCAAGTCAGCGGTGCGCCGGGCATGCTGTTTCGATGACACTTTATAACTAGGGCATTTCGACTTACCTTGGACGACATTGTTAGCGGGGGGTTACAACTGGGAGGTGACAAGTCCTGATCGTGTGGAGGCTAAAACGGCAGTCACGGCTGTGTTCTATCAATCGGTGTATGTTGCAGCGAGTGCGGCCTGCGTGTAGTGCTAGTTTCCGGACTCTAGTCAATGTGGAAAAATTCTTGATTTTACTTTGTTAAGCGAGGTGTATCTCGATATTGCCGGTTTGGGGGTATGATTTAAACTCAACCATTCAATGCATACGGTTGGGATAAAGCGCGAGCGCGCTACAATTCGCGCAGCTACACCTCCCCCCGTCTTCTCAGCCTTCCAAATTCAATCCTCTAAGACCAAGCGACTGCAACTTAGTTACGCGCGCGAGGATCCAGGGTCAGCCGAGCCTGGTCAGGGTCCGAAAGGAGATGAGGGGCACCTGGTGGAGGATCCTAGCCATCGGGACCGCGACTCAAACGGGGGCCCCATGGCAGGGGAGACGATTAAGAAAAAGGCGACTAAGCTGGAACAGACCTACTTGACAGGGTCACAGGGCGCTCGGCCATGTCCACAGTGCGGCATGGTTTATATAGTAGGTTCGCCAGAGGACGAGAAACTCCATAGCGTTGAACACGCTCGGGTCGTACTCGGCACACCCTTCTCGGGATGGAAAGACGAGGTCGTAGTCGCATCTGGGTCAGGACCCCCGAAGTTCGCAGGTGTGCCCGGTAAGCTCACAAATCCGCACTCATCGAAACAGGACTTTGGAGCCTGGAAGATTATTCAACTCTCCGTTGCAGATGCGCTTCGACGACCAAAGCTTCTGGAGGTCTTGGATCAGACCTTAGGAGACCTCCGATCTACAGGGACAAGTTTGGCGCTGGAGTCGGGCGTTTCAGTTGTGGAGGAGACACAACTCGCTGAGGTCTCCGAGGCACGACAAATGCGCATGGTTGCCATTGCACAAGCAGCCATGCTTCAAGCGCTGGGCCTCCCTTCATATCGTACTACTCAGGATTCTAGGACTCCAGGTTCAATTCTAGCCTCATTGAGTGAAAACTCCGCGAGAGAGGATGCTGTGGAAAGCAAAACTAACACATTCCCTCATGATTTGCTGGAACAGACAAAGGCCCAGTGGCTTCAGGGAGCTGATCTTGCTAGGAAATTCTTTCGGTATAACGAGAGCCCACGACTTCAATCGATCGCGCCGCAGAATCCCGTCGCAGAAAGAGTCGTTGAAATGTTGGATGTGGATGTCCGAACACTTGAGCGAATGCAAGATCCCGCGCTCTCAACGTTGCCGTCGTCACCACCTTCAGGTGCAAATCCAAATGTAATCAGTGTACCTGTCCCCCGACTCCTTCCCTGGCCTGCATGGGCGAACGGTACATGTGGACGAGCCTCCACCATTTACCTCTTCATTGCGAACGGCAGACTCAAAGGCCTGCTGATTGTTCGTCAGCTCCCTATCCGTCTACCCCAAGCTGCTGCTTGGAAGCAAGGCGAGGACTTAAGGAAAAGACGTCGAGTATATGCTTGTCTGGGTATCGATACTCTGTGGACCCATCCTTCTGCACGACGGTTGGGTGTTGCTCAAACGCTAGTAGATGCCGCGAGGAGGACAGCTTTCATACCTACTCCGGAGGATCCAGCAATTGAAAGCTTACGAAATCGATATCCTTCCGGAACGAAGTGGGGCCAAGTCGACCATTCCTTTACCGTCCCAAAGGCATGTGTTGCCTTCTCAGAACCAACCAGCATGGGTGCTGCATTTGCAAGGTCATACACGGGAACAATCAGCCCACTCGTGTATTCTTTCGGTACTCCTGATGACGCTGGGGCCCCTCAAGATTCTGAGCAGGTTTCCGACAACGATGACGAGGACAGCAGTGACGAAGAGCCCAGTCAAGGTACACTGTCTCAGACTCCAGCCAGAGTCACGTCACGGGAGGCAGACTTAACGAGCACTCCCAAAATATCCTTAAGCCTTACCTTGCCACTCGTGCCCAAGCCGTCAACGCCAGGATCTGCACGACCAACTAGCACGAAGGCGCAGTCGTCATCGCCTCGCTCTGGGCGTTCAGCACACAGATCCAAGTCATCCGCAGATTCTGACACCTTGAGCTCTCCGCTCGCTGTGCAAAGATTAATCTCAAGCTTTCTGAACTCGCCCAAGACAAACAAAGCAACACCACCTCGTGACAAGGCTTTAGAGAAGCTACGACAGCCACACACGTATGCAACTCCAAAGCGGCCTGTAGTGGGACAATCTCCGACCCCGCCGCCGCGTTCAACCACTTCGACAACGCTATCTGTGCCAGATTGCGCGAATAGAGCAGCCTCCCCAACAAATGAGTCGACTCATCCTTCGACGCTGGAGTGCATGATGCACAGCACGACCCCGACATATAAGTCCACAACTCCTATCAGCACAAGCACACTTCCCATATTGCCTGAGCTAAGCCAGGCAGATCAAGATGATCCATTTGCTTAGAGTCGCGTACGATCGTTCCCTGTACATAGTCCCAGTCCCTCAAACTTTGCTTAACCCCGTTAACAATACAGACAGATATGTCTACTCAATAAGGCGAAACTATGTTTATGTCAAGTTACAACTCATGTGGTATTTACACCTTGAGCTTGCCGAAGCTGTTGTTGTCACTGAGCTGCGTTCCGGCTGTAGGGTGTCCTGCGTGAATGAGCTGGGAAGCAGGGGGCGAGTATGGAGTAGCATATGCATTCGCATAAGGACCTACAGGAGGAAGCACGTTGGGGTAGAAGGTCGCCTCAGGACCAGCCACGGAGGAGGCTGCGCGCATGGTTGTCGTAGTGGATGCAACGGGAGCCTGAACCGCAGGACTGACGTTGATGACAATGGTGTTACCACGGCCATCGTTGCCAGCTGCAGGGGCGGCCGTAGCGGGTGCTGCTGCGGGTGCTGCACCACCATTCAGGCCAAGGGCTGCTGGGTTGCCATTATAGTTGTTATTGTAGGTGGTCATAGGAGCGTCGACTGGGCCAGCTGCGAGGTCGCTTGCATCGCGGGCAGGGAAGCCAGAGAGACCCCAGACGCGTCGAAGCTTAGGGTAGAGCAGATCCATCGAGGTGAAAGCGTATGGGTTTGCCACACGCTTCACTCGCACAACTGCCTGACCGGAGTGAGGAGGGTAGGCGTGGTACATGGGTGCTGCACTGGCGCCTGCAGTTGCGGCAGCAGCTGCGGCAGCGCCCTGCTCGAGAAATTGAGCAGCGATATCAGGCTGGGCAGCAGCGGGCTGGGCAGCAGCGGGCTGGGCGTGTAGGGTAGGGACACCAGCGTAGCCGGGGGGGAGGGGAGCCGACTGCTTGGGTGCTGGCTCAGCCTCTTCGAGTTCCTCCTCTTCGTCGAGATCCGCATCAAGATCTGCATCAGCCTCTAGATCTGCTTCAGCCTCGGCCTCGGCCTTGGCGCTAGCAGATGCCTTGGATTCCATCAACGAGACAGCAGCCTTGGGCTTAGGAGCCTCGATATGCTTCTTGCCATTGATCTCATTCTCCTTGCGGCCGGATTCACGTTCCCACCAAGGAAGAGTTGCCTCTGCCTTGGCTTCAGCCGCAGCCTTTTTGATCTGCTGCTTCAATGCCTCCATCTTCTTGGAGACCAGGCGCTGTTGAGTGCTAACAGTCTCAGCTGCGACAGCCTCAGCAAGTTGGTCAAGTTCGGCACCCAACTGAGCCTCCTGCTTCTCGGCCTCGAGCTTCTGCTCGGCCTCGAGGAGTGCAGCCTGCTCGCGAGCTTCGGCCTCTGCCTGCTCCTGTGCACGCTTCTTCTCTGCAGCCTTGGCACGCTTCTCAGCTTCCTTGGCAGCACGTTCTGCTTCCTGTGCAGCACGCTCAGCTTCTTCTGCAGCCTTCTTTGCCTGCTTCTTCGCCTCAGCCGCAGCCTTGGCACGAGCCTCAGCTTCGCGCTTCTGGATCAAAGAGAGGGGAACGGTGTCGCCGAGCTTGCGAACCATCATGGGCTTCTCACCGCGAACCCGACGTGGGAGGGTGTTCTGGAGCTCAATAAGATCCAAGCCATGGCGCTTCTCACGCTCCTCTAGCATCTTGCGGACATCGTCAGGCAGTCGCTCGACCATCTTAATCTCAGAGCTAGCCTCTGCAAGCGCAGCAACGTGTGCACCGGGGCCAGTGATAGGAGTGACAGCGACTTCCGTCTCGACGAATGCAGCTTCGCTCGACTCGGACTCGGATTCAGACTCAGACTCAGACTCGGTCTCAGTCTCGGTCTCGGTTTCGGTTTCGGTTTCGGCTTCGGTTTCGGCTTCAGTCTCGGTCTCAGCTTTACCTTGCTCCTCTGCTACGACTTCTGCCTCAAGCTCTGCCTCGAGTGCTGCGAGTTCGGAAGCATCAGCATCAGTTTCAGCATTAGTGGATGACGAGACTTCGACGAAGGAAGCCTTCTTGCTGCGATTGCCAGTCTTCTTAGCAGATGCAGGCTTCTTAGCAGATGCAGGCTTCTTAGCAGATGCAGGCTTCTTAGCAGATGCAGCCTTCTTACCCTTGCTCTTGGGGTTACCAGGCGTGGGGAAGGGCACGGGCTTGCTGAGGAAAGGCAAAAACTTGGACTTGGGCTGGAATTCGTCCATATGAGGACCTGAGGGCATGGGGTTGAACTCTTCGCCCAAGGGGTCACGACCCAGACCATAGGGTGGCTTAATGGCGTTTGTGCCAGCCATACCGGCCATCTGCGTCTCCGTAGGCATCTTGCGCAGCGGGAGTGGCGAGTACTGCGTTATGGGAGGAAGCTCGGTACGTGCAGCATGGCGAGCCAACACGAGGCGACCCGAGAAGTAGCTATCCATGTAGTGCGTCGTCACGGGGTCGTAGGCGTTCTTCCTTGCGATTTGTTCGCGGATACCAGGCTCACGCGGGGGTCGGTACGGCATCTTCTTCACAGGGGTGTAACCCTCCATATCCGCGCTGTTATAAGCCTGCGCAGCAATCTGCGCGCGGGTTACGCGCGGTACGACGGGTGTCACCTCATGGGCTGCTGGGTAGAGGATCTGAGGACCCTGCACCTGCGCCGCGACCACGCCGACCAGGATCTAAAGATGTAAATACGTTTGTTAGATGGGTAAGAGCGTCAGCAACATGCACGTAGGGGGTTTAGACCAATAGGCATCTTACAATGGCCCAAGCGCGAGGGGGGAACATGAATAATGTAACTTACCAAGAACAGCGCCGAAAAAAATACGACGCGATTCATGGTGTTTCCTGTGGTTGACGGGGGTACACCAAGCACCTATATATTCGTATGTGAGGGGAGCATACGACGAGCGTCGTGTTAGAGGCGTTTTGGCGTTGAAAAGCCCAGAAATGGGGTATACACTAAAAAGAGAAGGAGGATCGTAGGGAGTCAAGACAACTGGGGCAGTTTTCACAGGGTTATCTCGAGTGTCTGGAGTTGAGACTAAAACTTTCGGGTTCCTGACACAATCTACTACTCAATGCAATGATCGGCATTGAGACGCACTCTATATAGGTCGTGCAAACGGCCTCCCAACCTTGTTCTCTGATCAACGATTTTTCCCGATTTTTTCGAATTTTCCCTATTTTCCCACGATTTTCCGGGATTTTCCAGGATTTTCTGTATTTTGCAATCGTGGCCATGGTCACATCCTGCGTGTCATCACTGAGCATCACTGAGCATCACTAAATGAAAGCCAAATGTATTTTTGTGAAAGCTATCTAAGTATACACAGGGTAAACATGTGGGAACAACAATAAACATTGGATTGGCCCTCAACAGCGCAGATTGGGTGGTAATTAGCGTAGGGGACAAACCAGGAAGTTTGGGAAGGCCAGAGAATCACCAATGACCTGACTCGTCATCTCAGGCTGAACGGCTTCTATGTACACCGATGAAACTTACGCAACAGCGGCCCGATTGGGTTCCCAGGCTGGGAAGAGTGAAGCAAAAAAGCCAATTACAAGCCTTGACATGACATCGAAGGCACCTCTCGGCCTTCCCAGAGGTTGGGGCAAGACTTGTTGTTGTGATGCTTGCTGTTGCCCAGCTTGTCGCTGTTGCTGGTCGCTCGCTCCTTGCTGAGGCTCCTGCTGATTGATGGCTTGCGGTTGTTGTTGCTGCTCTTGCTGCATTTGCGCACGTTGTCTCCAAGAGCGGCAGCAAGAGAAGATCTCACAAATCTCTGCCCAAAGATCGCGGCAGATTTCTTTGAGCTTGGCATAGAGGAAGCGAATGATGTGGACCACCGTCACGATGAGGACAAGCTCGAGCACTTGGTCCCACCCGCCTTCGTCTTTGAAATTCGCCAGGATGATAGACATGACAATTAAGAATGCTATCCTTCCTGGAAGTCCATCATGTTCGTTTGCACCTTCAGCATTGTTCGCATTCGGATTAAGGTTGGCATTGACATTTGCATTTGCATTGGGATTAGCATTGACGTTAGGGTTGGGGTTGGGGTTGGGGTTGGGGTTGGTATTGACATTTACAGTTGCGTTGACGGCTGCATTGGCGTTACTACTGTTAGGAGCGGCTAGGCTCACTCCTACACTTGCATTCTCCGACTCGCCAGAGATAGAAGGACCGCTGATGGTGCCATTGCCATTGACAGTCAAGTCCGAGGAATTTGGATGCCCATCTTGGACTGAGGTTGTTAGGGCACCAATATTCCCTTTCTTAGTGTCTGTTCCGGCTTTTTTGGTCTGGGCTCCCCACTCAGACGCTCCGTGATTCGCAGGAGTCTTGCCGTTATCGATAGTCTCTGACCGTTCGCGATCTTGCAACATCTCAGAGGCTGCCTCATTGATTTGAGCGAAGAGAAGATCTTTGCCAATACTGGATTTCATAAACTGAGCTTCGTTTTCGATCTCCTTCGCCACTCTGTTTGGTGTCATCAGCGCAGCCAGCGGGTTCTGGAACAAGCCGAACACACTCGGTGAAAACTTGAGCTTTCGGTCTACAACGTAGAAACGCATCCCATTTGTGACCAAGAGTTTGTCATCAGGGACTATTATTTCACCGGTTTCTCGGGTAATGACAAAACGAGACTCGTCATATTCACCACCATACAGCCTGAAAAGCTCTTCCAGAAGTTTGGATCCTTTCAAGGGCTCGTCGAGCTTGCAAGGCACAAATACATCCTCTTGCCGTTGAACTTGACTTAATATAACGCCTGGAACATTGTTACCGTTCACGTTTTCGCTCATTTCCACAAGTTAGCTCGTTGGAGGTCGAAGTCGAGGTGTGTAAGTGGCTCCGAGACTTGTGGAGTGTTCACTGGATGCGGAATCTGTGAATTTGGATAGTGTAGTTCGGTGCAGCGACTTGTGATTAAGTGTAAAGCGTGGTGTCTAACTCAGATCACCTCGAAGATCGGGTGCTGCTCCTAGCCTGCTGCGAAAATCAAGCTCCGTTCGACGCTGACACAGCAAAGAATCAGAGACAAAGCTTTAGGGGCGGTTTCGTGAAGATTTTGGGGATAGTTCCAGGTTAGAAGGGTATACGAGTCGTATGTTTAGGATGCAGATACTGGATCCGGTAGAATTACACGCTAAAGACCTTCCCAAGTGACGTTTTCCAGCAATCAACGATTGTACTTTCACCACCTCTTGAGGCTTGCTTGTGCCGAAAAATTCGTTGCGACCGAAAGCGGAAGCAGGATGGTGAGTGCAGGGTTCACCGCGTGTGCTCATCTATGGAGCATGTTCCGAGGCCTATGCGAGGGATCTAACATCCCTCTTCCTCTGTTGGTATGCTATGCACGACCACTTCTCAAACGGGCCGCCAGCACGCAACGAAGCCTTGGACAATGATGTGCTGCGTACTGGCTTTCTCGATCCCATCATCGTCCATACATCCAAGTGGCAGCTGTGAAACTCATCCTATCGCACTTCCAGATCATCTTGATTACTATAGCTAGTGCACTGAAAGCGTACTTTAGTCTGCTAGCACTCCCGAAGTGGTCGACGCTCCGGCTGGGTAACCACGAATTTTTTCGTTCCCGTGAGTCGCTCGGAATTACCGTGATCTGCTAGAATATTCAGTGTTGGAAATCTTGACTTGGGGCTTACATTGCTCAAATTAAATTTGCTCTTGATCTAGGTGTCATCGTGAGCATGTCAGGGTTCCAGTTCATCGACGCACACATCCAGACTAATACCGGCATTGAGGTCGTCAAAGCCATCCTATTGGCTAGGCCCGAGGTAAGTAACGTAACATGATACTTGCGCCGCGAGTCATGGTCGATAGCGCCGAATATACGCACTGCGGGATGGTGGTACGACTCCGAATAAGACTTCCTGCTTCCCTCTCGGCCCCACACACCACCCTGCATCCTGCTCTAGACCCCACGCAAAAACAGCATCTTCTCCGATAGACACAAGTACAACATTGACACAATGCATCTGGGCTGGGTGCGAGTCTGGGAGACCTCTGAGCTCTTTCCTATCATCGAGACCCGAGCATCTGAGGACATCGATGAGGATTCGAACAAGCCTATTTACGAATGCTTACCTTTCGATGTCTGCTTGCGTGCACGGGTGTTCCGATTAGCTGAGATGGAGGAAATAG
>Ga0182741_1003741_pt1 | contig 15772 bp, 10 predicted proteins | sample eDN5th37CBELigOP_FD_128874 | JGI IMG/M metagenome (GOLD analysis project Ga0182741, IMG submission 128874) | Enriched Organic Plus compost microbial communities from Emeryville, California, USA - eDNA 5th pass 37_C BE-Lig OP (version 2) (version 2) ...
ACGCCTCACACGGGCGCCGGAGACGCCGCCCGAGACCTCCGGTGGGGCCATAGCTCAGTTGGTAGAGCGCTTGAATGGCATTCAAGAGGTCAGGGGTTCGACTCCCCTTGGCTCCACCAATTCTCTCGCACATTTCGATGTAATATCAGCCGGTTAGACGAATGCCGCCGCGTGCCACCCCACGCTCGCCCCCACACCCGAAAAAAGATGCCGCTGGATTTCGCTGGACGTTCAGCGACCCGTGTAGCCCGGAAGCGAGCCGGATCGAGGTGTCAGATTCGGGGCGCAGCTAGGAGCCTTCGCGCCCGTTCCAGAGGCCGAAGCGGCAGGCATCATTTCAAACCCGGAGCAGTTAGGCCAGCCGTGACGCGGGCTATTCCGATGCGGTGTCCATCAAGTAGCGATAAGGATGGCCGAGAAGGCCAATCGGTTCTGGCTGCGCTTTTCCGAATGCCGTCGATCTGCGCAGGCTCGGTCGGATAGCCGTTCGAGGCGTGGCGGATCAGCCCGGCCCGGAAGGCCCGCAGGTCCAGCAGCCACCACAGGTCGAACCCCGTCCCGGAGGCATTGGCGTGGCCATAAAACAGCCAGTCGCCCTCGCCGTTCACAATCTTGGCCAGTCCGGTCGGATTGCCCGAGGGCCGGCGCGAGCGGATAGTGAGGTCGCAGGGATAGCGGCCGGCATAGCCATGGCGCTGCACCCTGGCGGCTATGCGCATGTCCCGGCCGTCCAGCATCAGCAGATCGGTGGCGTGGCGGGTGTCGAGGTAATCTGGCGCGACCCGCAGCAGATGCGCACCGACGATGCGGCGGATCTCGGAGATGAAGCGAACCTTGAGGCGCGCGTCAGCATGATATGCGCGGCTTCATAAAGCGCGTTACGCACCATGCCGTCACCGACCCTGGTGATACCGCCATCTCTGTCGGTCTCGCCCGACCGATATTTTCCGGGCAGCAATCGGAAGTAGGCACCAACGGCTTGGAACCTGGAAAACCGCCCTGGATCGTCAACCGCAGAACGATAGGTCAGCGCAACCAAGGCTCCGACACCAGGCAGACTCATCAGCCGATGGCAAACAGGTTCGACACGGGCGATCTTCAACATCGCAGGGTGCAGCCGGGTAAATTCCTCCCACAAGGCGGCGCGCGCCTTCAGCATCGGACCGATGACCGTCGCCAGCATGTCATGCCCTTCGATGAGCTCGCGAATACGGGCCTCGAAACACCCGTGGCTTACCTCGCCGACCTTGAGCCCGTAGCCACGTGAGGCATGCCGCGGATGCTGGGTTCGACATCGCGCAGCTTGGCCTGCAACAGCTTGCGGCCGACCAGCAACGCCCGCGTCGCCTGGCATCTGCCGACTTCGCATGCACAGGGCGGAACCAGTCCATGCGCAGCAATTGCGCGATTCCACGCGCGTCCCTGCGGTCCGCCTTCACCGTCATCGCCGACAGCGCAGCCTTCACATGCCGCGTTTCCAGCAACACCACGTCAAAACCTTTGACGACCAGACCCTCACGCAACCATTGCGACAGAGGGCCTGCCTCGAGACCGATCCTGGCGACTGGAAACCCAAGTTCGGCGAAGTGCCGCGAGAATGCCCCGGTTCGCTCGCCACTTTCGTTTCGCGCATGATCTTACCAGACGCATCCACCACGCAAACACTGCTCTGTTCCAGCGACACGTCGATTCCTGCATAATAAGTCCATGGCTGTTCCCCGTCTGATGCCTGGTGCCGAAACCAACGGACCCCGTTTCCGACATCATCACCCCGAGGGACAGCCACCTTCATGGCCACCAGAGGAACGCTGGCCCATTACGGCATCTAGGCAGGTTGAGGGGGCGGCTTGCGCCCCAACGTGCCGCTGCAGACAGGATCACAGCATGCAAATGTTCGCCCCCGACGCCCGATCAGCCGACCCGCTTCTTCGCCCCTTCAGCCTACGGGGGCTGGACCTGCGCAACCGCATCGTCAGCACCAGCCATGCCTCGATGCTGGACGATGGCGGAATGCCGGGCGAACGTTACCAGGCCTATCACGAGGAGAAGGCCAGGGGCGGCATCGGCATGACGATGATCGGCGGCTCGGCCATGATTTCGCGCGATTCCAGCTGGGGCGGGGGGCAGCTGAACCTGACGGATGACGCGGTCATCCCGCATCTGGCGGCGATGGCGGACCGGATCCATGCCCAGGGGGCAGCGATCATGTGCCAGATCTCGCATCTGGGGCGGCGGGCCACGGCGCTTGGCGGCGCCTGGCTGCCGGCCATTGCGCCGTCCCGGGTGCGCGAGACCCGGACCCGCAGCTTTCCGAAAGAGATGGACCGCGCCGATATCGACCGGGTGATCGCGGATTTCGCCGCCGCCGCGCGGCGCTGCCAGGAGGCGGGGCTGGACGGGGTCGAGACGCTGACCGGCGGGCACCTGATCGGCCAGTTCCTGTCGCCGCGCACCAACCGTCGCAGCGACGGCTTCGGCGGATCGGCTGCCAACCGCGCCCGCTTCGCGCTGATGGTGCACGAGGCGGTCCGCCGTGCCGTGGGCGACGATTTCGTGGTGGGCATCCGCTATGTCGTCGACGAAGGCGGCACGGACGGGCTGACCGCCGACGAAGCCCTTGAGATCGCCCGGATGATCCAGGCCGAGGGGCATGTGGATCTGTTCGACTGCATCTATGGCCGCATGGACAGCGACCTGCTGCTGACCGAGGACAACATGCCCGGCATGTTCCAGCCCCAAGCCCCCTATCTGTCGCATATCCGCGCCTTCCGGCAGGCCGTGTCGCTGCCGGTCCTGCACGCGGGCGGCATCCGCGACGTGGCCACCGCGCGCCATGTGCTGCGCGACGGGATCGCGGATCTGGTCGGCATGACGCGGGCCCATATCGCCGACCCGCATCTGGTCGCCAAGATCGCGGCGGGGGATGAGGATCGCATCCGCCCCTGCGTCGGCGCCTCCTATTGCCTGTATCGCAAGGCGCATTGCGTCCATAACCCCGCGACCACGCGCGAAACCACCCTGGGCCATGCCATTCCCCGGTCCCCTGCCCCGCGCCGCGCCATTGTCGTGGGCGGCGGCCCGGCGGGGATGGAGGCCGCGCGCGTGCTGGCCGAACGCGGCCACCGCGTCACCCTGATCGAGGCTGCGGCGCGCCTTGGCGGGCAGATCCTGGTGGCGGCCAAGGCACCGGGGCGCCGCGACCTGCTGGGCATCATCGACTGGCGGCGCAGCGAACTGGGCAGGCTGGGGGTGGATGTCCGCCTGAACACCTGGGCCGAGGCGGCCGACATCCTGGCCGAGGCGCCGGACATCGTCGTCGTGGCGACCGGCGGCATTCCCGACCTGGACTGGCTGGAGGGGGCCGAGCATTGCCACAGCACCTGGGATCTGCTGACCGGCGCGGTCGCGGCCCAGGGCGAGGTGCTGGTCTATGACGGCACCGGGCGGCAGGCAGCGCCGTCCTGCGCGCTGAAGCTGGCCGATGCCGGGCGGACCGTCACCCTTGCCACCCCCGACGCGGTCCCGGCGGCCGAGATGCCCTATCAGGACGCGACCAGCTTCCGCAAACGCTTCTACCAGGCAGGCCTCGCCACCCTGACCGATCACGCGCTGATCCGGGTCGAGCGCCGGGGCAACCGGCTGCGCGCCACCCTGCGCAACGAGATGACGGGGGCGGAACGCAGCCTGGACGCCGCGCAGGTGGTCGTCGAACACGGCACCCTGCCGCTGGATGATCTGTTCACCGAATTGCGCGAGTCAGGCGAAGGTTTCGCGCTGCACCGGATCGGCGATGCCGTTGCCAGCCGCGACCTGCACGCCTCGATCCTGGATGCCTATCGGCTGTGCCTGGGGTTGTGACGGCGGGCCTTGGGCGCAGGCCTTGGGGTGGGGTTTCACCCGGCCGCGCGCCCGGCAAAAGGTGGGTAAAACCCCACCCTGCAGGCCGCTTGCCCTTTCATGGGGTGTGACAGCGTTTCGAGAAGGGGCGGGCCTTACAGCCCGCCGAAATGGAACGCCTTGGTTTCCAGATATTCCTCGATCCCGTCCTGCGCTCCCTCGCGGCCAAGGCCCGAGGCCTTGACGCCGCCGAAGGGCGTTTCGGCATGGCTGACCGCGCCGGTGTTCAGCCCGACAAGGCCGAACTCCAAGGCCTCGCCCACGCGGAAGGCCCGCGCGATGTCGCGGGTGAAGAAATAGGCGGCCAGGCCGAAGGGCGTGCCGTTGGCGATGGCCAGAGCCTCTTCCTCGGTCTCGAAGCGGAAGATCGGGGCGACGGGGCCGAAGGTTTCCTCGGCGGCCAACTGCATCTGGGTCGTGGCACCGACCAGAACCACCGGATCGGCATAGGCATCGGGCAGATCGCGCGCGGCGGTGGCGCGGGTCGCGCCCTTGGACAGCGCGTCCTCGACATGGGCGCGGATCTTGGCGATGGCGGCGCCATTGATCATCGGGCCGATGGTCGTGCCCTCGGCCGTGCCGGGGCCGACCTGCAGCGCATCGACACGCTTCGCCAGCGCCGCGACGAAGGCGTCGTGGATGCCCGACTGCACCAGGATCCGGTTCGCGCAGACGCAGGTCTGCCCGCCGTTGCGGAACTTGGACAGCATCGCGCCCTCGACCGCCGCGTCCAGGTCGGCATCGTCGAAGACGATGAAGGGCGCGTTGCCGCCCAGTTCCAGCGACATGCGCTTCAGCGTCGGCGCGCATTGTTCGGCCAGCAGCGCGCCGACGCGGGTCGAGCCGGTGAAGGACAGCTTGCGCACCACCGGGCTGGCGGTCAGGGTGGCGCCGATCGCCTCGGGGCGGCCGGTCAGGATGTTGATGACGCCCGCCGGGATGCCCGCACGTTCGGCCAGCACCCCAAGCGCCAGCGCCGAATAGGGGGTGAGGTCCGACGGCTTCACCACCATCGTGCAGCCCGCCGCCAGGCCAGGGGCGACCTTGCGGGTGATCATCGCGATGGGAAAGTTCCAGGGCGTGATGATCGCGCAGACGCCCACGGGTTCCTTCATGGCAAAGACCTTCTTGCCCGGCACCGGCGAGGGGATGATCTTGCCGTTGATGCGCCGCGCTTCCTCGGCGAACCAGCGCAGGAAGGAGGCGCCATAAAGCACCTCGCCCCGCGCCTCGGCCAGGGGCTTGCCCTGTTCCGCGGTCAGGATCTGCGCCAGGTCGTCCGCGTGGTCCAGCATCAGCTGATACCAGCCCATCAAGAGGTCGGCGCGCTCGGCATGGGTGCGCTTGCGCCAGGCCACCATGGCGCGTTCCGCGGCGGCGATGGCCTGCGCGGTTTCATCTGCCGTGCAGTCGGGCATGGTGCCCATGGCGCGGCCGGTGGCGGGGTTCATTACCTCCATGTCGGGGCGGGCGATCCACTGGCCGTCGATCAGCGCGGCCTGGCGGAACAGGCCGGGATCGTTCAACTGCGGGCCGAAATCGGTCATCTGGTTCATGCGTGTTCCTCCAGCGCGGCCAGGACGGCTGCGGTAATGGCATCGGTGCCGTGCAAGCCGGGGCGGATGCCGATGCCCCGGGCGGTGGCGGATTCGATGGCGGCCAGCACCGCATCGGCGGCGGGCTTCTCGCCCAGGTGCTCCAGCATCATCGCCCCCGACCAGATGGCGGCGATGGGGTTGGCGATATTTTTCCCCGCGATGTCGGGGGCCGATCCATGCACCGGCTCGAACATCGAGGGGCCGCTGCGGTCGGGGCAGATATTGGCCGAGGCCGCGAAGCCCAGGCCGCCCTGGATCGCCGCGCCCAGATCGGTCAGGATGTCGCCGAACAGGTTCGAGGCGACGATCACGTCCAGATCCTGCGGCGCCATCACCATCTTGGCGGCCATGGCGTCGATATGCATGGGACTGACGGTCACGTCGGGATATTCGGCGGCAACCTGCTGCGTCACCTCGTCCCAGAACACCATCGAATATTTCTGCGCATTGGATTTCGTGACCGAGGTCAGGTGCCCGCGCCGCGCCCGCGCCTGTTCGAAGCCGAAGCGGATGATGCGCTCGACCCCCTTGCGGGTGAAGATCGCGGTTTCGGTGGCGACCTCGTTGTCGCGGCCCTGGTGGACGCGGCCGCCGGCGCCGGAATATTCGCCCTCGGTGTTCTCGCGGATGCAGAGGATGTCGAAGCCTTTCGCCCTCAGCGGGCCTTCCACGCCGGGCAGCAGCCGGTGCGGACGGATGTTGGCATATTGGTCGAAGGCCTTGCGGATCGGCAGCAGCAGCCCGTGCAGCGACACCGCATCCGGCACCGTGGCGGGCCAGCCGACCGCGCCCAGATAGATCGCGTCGAAGGGGCGCAGCTGCTCGATCCCGTCCTCGGGCATCATGCGGCCGGTCGCCAGATAGGTCTCGCAGGACCAGTCGAAGCGGGTCGGTTCCAGCGTGAAGCCGAAGCGCGCGGCGGCGGCGTCCAGCACCTGCATCGCGGCGTCGGTCACATCCACGCCGATGCCGTCGCCGGGGATCAGCGCGATCTTGTGGGCGGTCATGGTCTTCTCCTTCAGATGTCGATCAGCACCGATTTCGTGCGGCGGTTCGCGGCGAATGCCTCGCGCCCCAGATCCTTGCCAAGCCCCGACGCCTTCCAGCCGCCGGTCGGCAGGATATGGTCGCGCGACCGGCCATAGCGGTTGACCCAGACCGTCCCCGCTTCCAGCCGCCGCGTCAGGCGCAGGGCGCGGGACAGGTCGCGGGTGAACAGCCCGGCGCAAAGGCCATAGGTCGGGTGCTGGGCCAGGGCTAGCCCCTCCTCCTCGGTGTCGAAGGTCTGGAAGGTGGCGACCGGGCCGAAGATTTCCTCGGTCACGGCGGGATTGTCGGCCGAAACGCCGCCGATCAGGGTCGGCCGGTAGAAGCTGCCCTCGTGATCGAAGCGGGTGCCGCCGCACAGGATCTCGCCGCCTTGGGCCCGCGCCGCCTGCACGATGCCGTCGATCCGCCGCAGCTGCGGGTCCGAGATGATGGGCGAGAAGCCGGGGCTTTCCGCCCAGGTCGGCGCAGGCCGCGGCCTGGCGAAGCGGTCGGCCAGCCGCGCGGCCAGCGCATCGGCGATGCCGCGCTGCACGATGATGCGCGATCCGGCGACGCAGAACTGGCCGGCATTGGGCAGGATGCCGCGTTCCAGACAGGTGGCGGCCAGGTCGATATCGGCATCGTCGAACACCAGCATCGGGCTTTTGCCGCCCAGTTCCAGGGTCATCGGCTTGATGCCGGTGCGCGCGATATTCTCCATGATCGCCGCCCCCGCGCGGGTCGAGCCGGTGAAGCTGACCTTGTCGATGCCGGGATGGCCGGTGATTGCCGCCCCAGTGACCGGCCCGTCGCCCAGGACGACATTGACCAGCCCCGCGGGAATGCCTGCACGCACCGACAGTTCGGCCATGTAAAGCGTGGACCAGGGCGTCATCTCGGACGGTTTCAGCACCACGGCATTGCCTGCGGCCAAGGCCGGCGCCAGCTTCCAGCCCGCCATAGAGATCGGGAAGTTCCAGGGCGCGATGGCGCCGACCACGCCATAGGGCTCGGCGGCGATGAAGCCCAGGCTGCCCGCGCCCGTGGGCACCAGGTCGCCGCCTTCCTTGTCGGCGAATTCGGCAAAGAAGCGGATCTGTTCTGCCGTCACCGGCACGTCGCCCGCGGCCACATGCGCGACCGGGCGGGAGGAGCAGACCGCCTCCAGCCGGGCGAGCGCCGGGGCCTCGGCCTCGATCAGGTCGGCCCAGGCATGCAGCGCGCGCAGACGGTCGCGGGGATGCAGGGTCGCCCATCCCGACACGGCAAGCGCCCGCCGCGCCGCCGCCACCGCGCGGTCCACCATGGCCGCATCGGCTACGGGGATATGGCCGATCACCCGGCCGCTGGAGGGGGCGCGCACCTCGAGCCGCGCCTCGTCCTCGACATAGGCGCCGTCGATGAAATGGCCTGCGGGCAGGGTCAGGGACAGGGGATCGAAGGCAAGGGTCATGGCATCCTCGGCTGTTGGGACAAGGGTGGCGCGGGGCGGCCGGCGAAAGCTGCCGAAGGGGCGCATCGGGCAGCAGAAATCACCGTGCCGCACCGAGGCACGGAAGATTATGCTGTCAGTCCTCCAGCAACGCGCAGACGGGCACCGGGCGCACCGGGGGCTGGCCGCGCAGCCGGCCCACCTCCTGCGGAGCAAGACCGGCGTGGCGGGCGATCAGCGCGGCGGCGGCAAGCTGGCAATAGCGGCCCTGGCAGCGACCCATGCCGATGCGGCCCAGGGATTTCACGCGATTGGCCTCGGCCCCACCCAGCCCTGCGGCATCCCGCATCTGTCCCAGGGTGATGCCTTCGCAGCGGCACAGGACAGCCGTGTCGGGCAACGCGTCCAGTTGCCCCGAAGGCCAGGGAAAGGCCCGCGCCATCGCGGCGGCAAAGCGGTGCAGCCGCCGGGCGCGGCGCAGCAGCGCGCGCGTGCCGGGCGTGGCGGTCCCCAGGTCGTTCAGGCAGGCATTGGCGGCCAGGGCACCCGCGACCTCGGCGCCGTCCGCGCCCAGGATGCGCAGCCCGTCTCCGGCCAGATAGAGGCCCGGCCCCGCCCGGCCCATCTCGTCCGCGACCGGCAGCCATTGCGCCCAGGTGTCCGACCACGCAAAGCGCGCGCCCGCCAGGTCGGCCAGTTGCGTTTCCGCCCGCAGGTGCCAGCCAAGCGCCACCGCGTCGCATTCGGTGACCTGCGCCCGGCCCCCGCCATCGCGCCAATGCACCGCGTCGTCCGTGATCCGCTCCAGCCGGACGCCGGCGTGATAAAGCCGTCCAAGCCGCGCCCGCATCGCCAGCCCGCGCGCCGTCACCGCCGGGCGGGCCAGGGCCATGCCGATGCCGCCCCGCATCTGCGTCGCCAGGGACGAGGTGTCCAGCACCGCCGCGACCCCTGCCCCCGCCGCCAGCAGCTGCGTCGCCACCAGGGTCAGCAGCGGCCCCGATCCTGCCAGCACGATCTGCCGCCCGATGGCCACGCCCTGCGCCTTCAGCGCGATCTGCGCCGCGCCCAGGGAATAGACCCCGGCACGCTGCCAGCCATCCACCGGGACCAGGCGGTCGGTGGCCCCCGTCGCCAGGATCAGCCGGTCATGGGGAATGCGTACCGCGCCGACATGCGCCACCCCGTCGCGGATCGCATGGACCGAGGATTGCGGGCGATAATCCACCTGCCCCGCCGCCACCATTCCGTCGAACAGCGCGTGCAGCGCCCGCGCCTTCCCGGCCTCGGAGCCATAGAGCTTTTCCGGCGGCCGGGTAAAGCCCTCGGGCGGGCGGCGATAGATCTGGCCGCCGGCCCGCGCGGCTTCGTCCACCACGACCGGGCGCAGGCCCGCGCGGACCAGCCGCTCTGCCGCGCGGATGCCCGCAGGCCCGGCGCCGACGACCAGCACCCGCGTCATGCGGGCCACCCTTGCGGCGCCTCGGAAAGCAGCCGCATCCCCGCCGCAAGGGGCGTCGAGCAGGCGCGCAGGCGCGAGCCGTCCTCGGCCCAGATCCAGCAGTCCTGGCAGGCGCCCATCAGGCAGAAGCCCGCGCGCCGTTCCGGCCCGAACTCGGCCGGGCGCAGCGATCCGGCGCCGGTCAGGATCGCGGTCAGCACCGTGTCGCCCATGAGCCCGGTCATGTCGTGCCCGTCGAAACGGAAGGCGACCGGCGCGCGCCCCGTCTCGGCCAGCCGGACCAGTTGCCCGGTCATTCCGCGGCCTGCGCAAGGGCCGGGCGCGGCAAGTCGGGGAAACGCGCGCAGACGGCATCGAAGGCGCGGTGCACGGCCTCGGGGCCATTGCCCTCCATGCGGCGGAAGATCTCGGTCTTGGCGAAGAAGCGCCAATGGATCGGCAACGCCGCCAGGATCTCCGTCAGGGTCTCATAGGCGGCATGGGTCCAACGCGCCTCGAAACCGTCGCGTTCGGGGCCGAAATGGAAATGCCCCTGATGTTCCGTCGCCTGCGCCCTCTGCGCCGCCGTGGCATCGGCATCGCCGACGACCACGCCGTAATCGCGCCGCGCCGCATCGGCCGAGACATAGCCCCGCGCCACATCCTGCTCGACGCGCCAGACCTCGCGCTCGAAGGGGTTGCCGCGCCCGCCGCCCCCGGCGGAACGGATCATCAGCACATCGCCGGGGCCAAGGATCGCGGTGTCGGCAGAGCCGGTACGCCGTTCGTCGGGCGTTCCGGGGTTCACGATCATCTCGGCCAGGCCCGCCGCCTTGCCGCCCAGGATCCCCCAGGGGCGGAAGACGCTGCGGTCGCGGTTGCGCGCGGTGATGCGGCTATCGGGAGCGAAGACGCGGAAGGCCATCTCGGTGGCCAGCCCGCCCCGCCAGCGACCGGCCCCGCCGCTGTCCTGCGCCAGGCCGTAGCGGACGAATTCCACCGGCACCTCGGTCTCGGTGATCTCGATGGGGGTGTTCTTCAAATAGGCCGCGTCCGCGCCCGAGCCGTTGGTGCCGTCGCGCCAGGGCATGCCGCCGCCGCCGCCCACCACCGGGTTCACGGCGGCGATGACGGTCTTCTGCGTGCGCTCGTCCCGCGTCATCACGTTGATGATGCAGTTGTTGCCGGCGGGCGCGGCGGGCATCCGGTCGGGAATGGCCTGCGAGAATGCCCCGAAGATCACCGACCGCAACCGCGCGCAGGTCAGCGACCGCATCCCCACGGCGGCGGGCGCGACCGGGTTCAGCACCGTGCCTTCCGGCGCGATGCAGGTGAAGGGCCGCGTCAGCCCGGTGTTCAGCAGGATGCGCGGGTTGAGCGTATAGAGGACGTAATAGACCCCCACAAGCAGCATGGTATGGCGCGGATCCCCGCCCGAAGGCACGTTCAGCGAACTGCCAAGCTGCGGGTCCGATCCGGTGAAATCCAGCACCGCGCTGTCGCCGCGGATCTTCAGGGTCAGGTTCAGCCGGCAGGGATTGGCCTGGTCGCTGTCCTCGTCGGCGTAGTCGGCAAACTGGTAATCCCCGTCCGGGATCGCGCGCAGGATGTCGCGGGCCTGCGCCTCGGCTTGGTCCTTCAGGGCTGCGACGCCCTGGACGAAGCCCTGCTTGCCGAACCGGGCGATCATCTGATGCACCTTGCGCTCGCCGGTGTTCAGCGCGCCGACAAGCGCCTTGATGTCGCCGATGTTCAGCGCGGGCTTGCGGACATTGGTCTGCATGATCCGCAGGATCTGCTCGTCGAAGACGCCTTCGTTGACCAGCTTCATCGGCGGGAAGCGGATGCCTTCCTGATGGATCTCGGTCAGGGAGCGGGACAGGGACGCCGGCACCGCGCCGCCCATGTCGGTGTTGTGGATATGCCCGCCGGTCCAGGCGACGATCTCGCCATCCGCGAAGACCGGCTTCCACAGGTGGGTGTCGGGGGCATGGGTCGCGACATGGCCGGAATAGGGGTCGTTGGTGAAGGCCACGTCGCCCGGGCGGTAATCGTCCACCATGGCGATGGCCCGGCCATAGGTCAGGCCCGGATACCAGGTCGCGCCCAGGTCCATCGGCACCGCGAAGGTGTCGCCGCCCTTGTCCATCAGCATGACGGTGAAGTCCTGCGTCTCCTTGACGAAGGCGGAATGGGCGGTGCGGTGCAGCGTATGGGCCATGTTCTCGGCCGCCGCGCGGGCGTGGTTGGCCAGGACCTGAAGCGTCATCTTGTCGAACATGGGCTTACTCCGCAAAGCTCAGGTGGATGTTCAGGTGGTCGTCCACCCGGGCCGCCGCGCCTTCGGGGATCGCGAAGGTGGTGTCTTCCTGCGCGACGATGGCGGGACCGTGGAAACGCGCGCCCCCCGTCAGGTCCGCGCGGTCATAGAGCGGGATCTCCTGCCAGGCCCCCAGATGCACCGGCACATGGCGCGCGGGCCGGGCGGGGGCGGGGTCGCCCGTCTCTGTCGGAAATTCGGGCTTCGGCCCGGCACCGATGGCGGACAGGCGCAGGTTCACGATCTCGATCCGGCCCTCGGGGTCGTCGAAATCGTAAAGACGCAGATGCGTGGCGTGGAAGGCCTGCGCGATGCGGGCGGGATCGTTCAGCCAGGCGGGTTCCAGATCGACCTCGATCTCGTAGCTTTGGCCGGCATAGCGCATGTCGGCGGACAGGCGCAGGTCGGCGGCGCCGTGATGGCCCTGGGCGACCAGCCAGGCGCGACCGTCATCGGTCAGCGCCCGGAACGGCGCGGTCAGATCCGCGCCCAGATCGGCAAAGACCGTGCGGATGAAGTCGCCGCGCAGATCGGCCACCAGACCGCCAAGCGCAGAGACCACGCCCGGACGGCGCGGGGCGATGACGCGCGAGATCCCCAGTTCGCGCGCCAGGAACGCCCCCAGCATCGGCCCGCCGCCACCAAAGGGCATCAGAGCGAAATCCCGCAGATCGACGCCGGCCCGCGAGGACAGCTTCTCGACCTCGACGAACATCTCGGAAATCGCGATGTCGAGGATCGCCTGCGCGGTTTCCTCGGGGCTGCGGCCAAGCTGCTCGGCCAAGGCAGCAACGGCCTGCCGGGCCAGCGCCACGTCCATCTGCAACTGGCCGTAGGCCATCTGGCTGTGGCCCAGCCAGCCGCAGACCGCCATCGCATCCGTCACCGTGGCCTGTGTCCCGCCGCGTGCGTAGCAGGCCGGACCGGGGTTCGATCCCGCCGATTCCGGCCCGACGCGCAGCACCCCCTGCGCGTCCACGCTGGCGATGGAGCCACCGCCGATGCCGATGGAGCTGACCGAGACCGAGGGGATGTGCAACGGAAACTCGCCGATCAGCTCGTCCGATCCGAATTGCACCTGCCCGTCCACGATCAGCGCGAAATCGGCCGAGGTGCCGCCGATGTCCAGCGTCAGGATGCGATCCTCGCCGGCCTGACGGGCCAGCCAGCTTGCGCCGATCACGCCGGATGCCGTGCCCGACAGCAGCATCGACACGCAGTCGCGCCGCCCCTCGGCCGCGGTCATCAGCCCGCCATTCGACTTGGTCAGCATGGCGCGGGCCGGAACCCCCTGCCCCGCCAGCCGCGATTCCAGCGCCGTCAGATAGCCCGCGACGCGCGGGTGGACATAGCCGTTCAGGATCGCGGTCGAGCTGCGCTCGTATTCGCGGATCACCGGCCAGACCTCTGCCGAGGTGAAGACGAACAGATCGGGCGCCTGCGCCTCGATCTGCGCCTTGACGGCGGCCTCCTGCGAGCCGTCGCGCCAGGAATGCAGCAGCGCCACGATCACCCCCTCGGCGCCTGCGGCCTTGGCGCGGGCCACGGCATCGGCGATGGCGACCCCATCGGGGGCGAGGGTCTGGCGGCCGTCGGCGCGCATCCGGGCGGGGATGCCGAAGATCATGTCGCGCGAGACCAGCGGGTCGGGCCGGTGGCAGAACAGCGAATACATCTCGGGCATCCGCAACCGGGCGAGCTCGATCACATCCTCGAAGCCCGCATTGGTGATCAGCGCCAGGCGCGCGCCCTTGCGCTGGATGATGGTGTTGATGCCGACCGTGGTGCCGTGCACGAAGCGGCTGACTCTTGCCGGATCCAGCCCCTCGCGTTCAGCCAGCAGCCGAAGCCCTTCCAGCAGTTCGGCGCCGGGATCGTTGGGCGTGGTCAGCACCTTCAGCGATGCGACGCGGCCCGAACTCGCCTCCAGCGCGCAGAAATCCATGAAGGTGCCGCCGATATCGACGCCGATCTTCCAGTCCGTTACGGTCCCGTCCATTCCGCCACTCCGTCATTGGTCGAGGCGATGGAACCAGAAGCGGCGATCCGCGTCCAAGACGCAAAGCGGCGCGGGCTATAAGTCGGGCTTATGCCTTCGGATCGTGTCCCGCATCAGGCTTTCCGCGCGCGACAGCACGCGGCCCTTCAGCGTCAGCAGCGACAGGGGCAGCGCCACATCGTCCAGCAGCGGGCATTGCCGGATGCCCGCGAACTGCGCCCAGGGCAGCAGCGAATCGACCACCGCAATCCCCAGTCCCGCCTGCACGAAGCCGACGGCGGTGATCGACATGTCGATTTCCAGGACCGGCTCGAACCGCAGGCCCTGGGCGCGGGCCGCCTGGGACAATTCGTGATGCGGGCGGGTCGCCGCGCGATAGGAGATCAATGCCTGATCCTGCAGATCGGCAAGCCTCAGCCCGTCGCGGTCCAGGAACGGATGGTCCGGCGGCAAGAGACAGGTAAACCGCGTGCCCCCCAGCGGCTCGACGTCGATATCGGGCGGCATCGTGTCGTCCAGCGCCAGCGCCAGCATGACATCGCCTGCGCGCAGCATGGTGATCAGGGATGCGACCGGGGCGACATGGGCGCGCACCAGGATGTCGGGATGCGCCTTGCGATAGGCGGCCAGCACCCCCGGCAGGAAGGACATCGCCGGCGGGGGCGAGGCCGCGATGCGCACCAGCCCCGCCCGCCCCTGCCGCAGGTCGGCGGTCTTGCGGCGCAGCCCTTCCAGCCCGGCGAACAGCCGCTCGGCATCGGGCAACAGCTCCAGCGCCTCGGGCGTGGGGTGCAGGCGGCCCTTTTCGCGGGTGAACAGGGCGAAACCCAATTCGTCCTCGGCATGCAGCAGCACCTGGCTGAGGGCGGGTTGCGAGATGTTCAGCATCCGTGCCGCGGCGGTGATCGAGCCTGCGCGCATCACCGCCACGAACACCTCAAGCTGCCTGGCCCGCATCACCACCCCATAGGTTCGACTTATGGCTCACCCAAGAACCCGTCCTTGACCCTTCATGGCCCAGGGCGTTCCCTTGGGCAAGGTTTTCGGGGGAACGCGGATGTCGGCGATCGTTCTGGGTGGCGGCTTGATGGGCAGCGCAACGGCGTTCTTCCTGGCGCGCCGGGGCATCGCCACGACCCTGATCGACACCGGCCGCATCGGCGCCGGGGCGACCGTCGCATCCTTCGGCAATATCCGGCGCAGCGGGCGCTACCTGCCGCAATTGCCGCTGGCGCATCGCTCGCTTGCCCTGTGGCACCGGCTGGAGACGCTGCTGGGCCGCGACGTGGAGTTTCGCGCGACGGGCCATCTGCGGCTGATCTTCGATCCCGAGGGCCTGGCCCTGATGCGCCGCTTTGCCGAAGACGCCCGGCCCTGGGGCTTGGAGCTCGAGGAGCTTGGCCCGGACCAGATCCGGCGACGCTTTCCGGGGCTTGGGCCGGATGCCATCGCCGCGTCGTTCTCGCCCCGCGACGGCTCGGCCAACCCGCGCCTGATCGCGCCGGCCTTTGCCGATGCCGCGGCGCGGGCTGGGGTGCAGGTGGTGGACCAGGCGCAGGTGCTGTCCGTCAAGCCCGGCTTTACCGTCGAGACCTCGCGCGGAACCTTCCATGCCGATCGGTTGGTCAACTGCACGGGCCATCACGGCGCGGCTCTGGCGGCGCAGTTCGGCGAACCCGTGCCGATCGAGGTTCGCGGCCCGCAGATGGCCGTGACCGAGCCCCTGCCGCATCGCATCCTGCCGGTCGTCGGGGTCTGGTCCGCCGAGCACGGCGCCTATCTGCGGCAGGTGGAACGCGGCAACGTGGTCTTTGGCGGCGCGGTGGACCGGGGGACGGTCGGCGCGGATGGCCGCGCCCATGCCGATCCCGCCCGCCTGCCCGCGCAATTGCGCGCGGTGGTGCGCCTGTGCCCGGCCCTGCGTCATGTTGCGGTTATCCGGCAATGGTCGGGGGCCGAGGGCTATGTCCGCGACGGCCTGCCGGTCATGGGCACGTCCGCCACCACACCGGGGCTGTTCCATGCCTTCGGTTTCTGCGGCCACGGCTTCCAGCTG
>Ga0182741_1003745_pt1 | contig 15764 bp, 10 predicted proteins | sample eDN5th37CBELigOP_FD_128874 | JGI IMG/M metagenome (GOLD analysis project Ga0182741, IMG submission 128874) | Enriched Organic Plus compost microbial communities from Emeryville, California, USA - eDNA 5th pass 37_C BE-Lig OP (version 2) (version 2) ...
AGCAGGATGACGATCACGTAGCCCACGCGCGCGAACACACGCAGGCGCCGGAGGACGACCGGAGACAGCATGGACGACGGCCGTGCCCCCGCTACTGAGCGATCGTGATTCCCACGCCGGCCAGCCAGTTCCCCGTGGAGAGAAAGGCGCGGCTGATCCCGGCGTGGGCGGTGAAGCCGCGCGTGGTGCGCAGCCCGATCCCGGCTCCCAAGGTGAAGAGCAGACCCACCTCGGTTCCGCTGTCATCCTTCACCAGCCCACCACCCACACCCGGCGCCACGTACGGGATGACCGTTACCGAATGCTGCTGCGGAACCAGCGAGATGGGGATCGAGAGCCGTCCGGAAACGAGCGTGGCGTTCTGCCTGGCATATCCCGCTTCCCAGCCGGATCCCACGTTCAGCACTCCCGCCCCCGAGCCCGCGCCGAGCGGGATGCGGACGAGGTTCTGGCTGTACGCTACGCCGAACATGGAGTGCCCCGTGCAGTGGCCATTGCAGTTGGGCCAGTAGTAGCCCCCGGTCAGACCGATGCTGCTGGAGCCCACGGGAATGGTGAGGCCGACGCCGAAGTTGTGGACGTACTCACGGTCGTCGTAGCTCATGATCCCGTAGCGCAGGCGAATCCCCGTGCGATCGCGGAGCCCGGTTATCGCGACATCCATGGGCATCGGCAGCGCGCTCGGCGGCGTCTGGGTCAGCGCCCGATACGCCGCCGAATCGCTGGCATCCTGAGCGTTCGCCGCACGAGCGATGCCGAGCCCCACCGTAATTGCCAGCACGACCCCGCGAATCGACGAACGACGCATTGAGGGGAGGAGAGAGAAAAAGCGGAAGACAGAAATCAGGAAGCAGGAAAGCTAAACGGAGCGGCCGCCTCACGGCGGCCGCTACTCTTGCCATTTCGGGGATCAATCTCCAGCCGACGACGACTGGCTGCTGGCACTCCGGCGCGCCGCTCCGCGCGCTTCTCCACCCTTCCGCCCGATCGCCGACATGTGCTCGCGATCGCGGCTCACGGCTTGACCGCCCTTCCGGCCGGCCTGTCGCGCCTCCTCGGGAGAGAACTCGTGTGCCGTCCCCTGCGCGTGCGCCGCCCGTCCACCCTTGCTTGCGATCTCACGCTGCTTGGCGGAATCCATAGCGGCGAATCCACGGTTACTCCGTCCTTCTCTGTTGCTGGGCATCTGCGGCACTCCTTTTCATTGTGGTTGTTCCTGGCCGACCGGCCGCACGCCCACCGGACGAAGCGAGGAGACTTCGGAGCGGGAGCGCCGCGGCAACCACGGTCGGCGCTCTCAGCACGCGTGCAATGCTCAGGCCACCACAATATAAGGGAGTCAATATGGCCGGGGCACCATTACCCCTTCGCCCCGTACGAGTAGTACGACGCATATCCGTACTGATCGTACAGGGGAACCTGGGCCTTCGGATCGTTCAGGACCACGCCGAGCACCCGCGCATCCACATCCTCCAACTGCTGCACCGCGAGCTGTGCCGCCTTCCGGTTGGTCGCCCCCGCACGCACCACCAGGAGCGCTCCGTCGGCCATCGTGGCGAGGATCGCCGCGTCGGCGACGGGGAGCACCGGAGGCGAGTCGATCACTACCACGTCGAACGACTCCGCGAAGCGCGCCAGCATCTCGCGCATGCGCGTGCTCCCCACCAGCTCCGACGGATCGGGGGGGAGCGCGCCGGCGGTCAGGAGCGAGAGCCCCTCGATGTTCGTACGGCGCCCCATCCCGGCGATCATCCCATCACCCATGAGCAGCTCCGTGAGCCCCGGCTCCTTCGGCACCCGGAAGATCTCGTGCAGCGTGGGCCGGCGCAGATCGCAGTCCACGAGGAGCGTGCGCATCCCGTGCTGCGCGAAGGTGGTGGCCAGGTTCGCCGCGGTGGTGGACTTCCCGTCCTGCGTGAACGGGCTTGTGACCACGAGCGTCTTGAGCGACCCGGCGGCGCGCGAGAAGAGGAGCTTCGTGCGGAGCGTGCGATACGCTTCGGCGCCGGCGGAGTGGACGTCGTTCACCGTGACCAGTGCGCCCGAGACCTGCGAGCCGGCGGCCAGACGCCCCGGTATGCGGACGCCACCCCCATTACCGTTGCTTCCGGCGGCCGCTAGCTGCTTCAGCCGCCGCGCGGTCTTCTTCTGGTCGAACTTGGGGATCACCGCCAGGCCGGGGAGTTGCAGCGACGCTTCCACGTCATCGCGCCCACGGATGGAGGTATTGAGGTGCTCGAGGATCAGCGCGATCCCCACGCCCAGGAAGAGGCCCAGCAACACCCCGAAGACGAGCTTCCGGCTGGCCGGGAGCCCGACCGGAGACTTGGGAAGGGTGGCGAGATCGACTATGTCGATCTGCCCCACCTCCGCCGCCTCCGCGAGCCTGGCCTTCTGATACTCGTCGCGGAGCTGGTCGGCGATCTTCCTGTACGACTCCTCGCGCTCGAGGAGGACGGCCTCCTCGGCGTCCGTGGCCGGGATCTGCACCAGCGTGGCCGTGTTCTGCGCCTGCAATTTCGCCAGCGAAGCGCGCCGGTCGTCCAGCACGCTCACGATCTGCGTGACCGTGCGCTCGAGCCGATCGGTGGCCGAGACGATCAGCGCGTCGATGCGCTGCACGTCGGGGTTGGTGGCCGAGCGCGCCCACTGGCCCGTGGTGAGCGAATCACGCGACGCCTGCAGCCGCTGCAGCTGCTGGTAGAGGTCCATCACCACCGGGCTGGCGTTGGCGCCCTGCGCGGAGAGGAGCGCGCCCAGCTCCTGCAGACTCCCCTTCTGGTTGCCGCTCCGCAGCTCCTGCGCGATGGAGGCGTAGAGCCGGCGCTGGCCCTCCACGTCCGCCTGCTGCTGCTGGATCCCCGCGAGGTCCGAACGCTCCACCGTGAACTTCTCGCGGGCGCTGAACGAGCGCTGCTGGCTGCGGAAGCTGCTCACCGCCAGGCGCGCGTTGGAGAGGAGCGAGTCGTTCTCCCTGAGCTGCGTCTCGATGAACTGCCTGCGCAGACGCGCTTCCTGGGCCGCATCCTCGATGCTCGACTGCTTGAAGGTCTGGACCAGGTTGTTGATGACGTCCTGCGCCAGCTCCGGGCTCGTGGAGTTGAACGACACGTCTATGACGTTCGTCTCCTGGCGCGGCTTGGCCTGGATGCCCTTGGCGAGGCCCACCACCGCATCTACCCGGTGGAGAACCTTCAGCGTTCCGCTGTTCGAGCCGGGCTGCGCGGATATGGCGAAGTGCACGCCGGCGAGATCGAGCGGCTCGCCGTAGCCCGCGGTGGCGCGCTCTCCGCCGGTCGCGACGGCCGTCACCGACTTGGGGCCGAAGGTGAGAGCGATGCTCGTTCCGAGCGACGCCGTGGCCTCGGGGCTCCCGGGGATGGCGAAATCGGTGACGAAGCTGGCCGGGAAACCTTCGGTGCGGATGCGCAGCCGGGGCATGCTGTCCACCACCCCGCCCACGACTCCGCGGCTGGTGAGGATCGCGATCTGGGAGAGGAGCGGGTCAGCCGTCAGGAGCGGCCGGCTATCGGTCTGCCCCGTGAGTCCGCTGGTGAGCCGCTGCCGGTTCTCGGTGAGCCGGATCGTGCCGGTCGCCTGGTAGACCGGCTTCGCCGTGGAGGCGAAGTAGGCGGCGCCGCCGGCGCCGAGCACCGCGAATGCCAGGATCCACCAGATGCGACGGCGCAGGATGGCGAGGATCTGGCGCAGGTCGAGCGGCGCCAGAGTCATCTCGCTCTCCGGACGGTTCTGCGGCCACTGCCCGATCGGGGCAGTGTGCACAGTGGGTACGCGGCCACGTCCGACGGGTGGCAGATAGTCAGGCATCTCTCATTAACGGAATTGGGGACTCCCTCTCCGGCTCCGCGCGCGAGCGGCGCGCGGAGAGACTCGAAGCGTGGGGGCGCATGTCCGCCGGGACATCGTCCACCTTGAGCGGCCGGGCCTCTTCCATTATGGACGCCTGATCCGACACGAGTGTAATCTGCGGCGACGAGTATTCGGGCACGAGGGCACGCAGCGCCGTGGAAATCGGTCCCCACTCGCCCCGCGCCGCGGCCGTGAGGAGGCGAGAGACGCCCTCCCGGATCTCGTTGCCATCCACCTCGTCGGTCTGCACCAGGTCTATCTTCGCGACGCCGCTCGGCGACGTACGTTCCACCGAAGAGAGGAGCTCCTCGTGCAGCTTCTCCCCCGGGCGGAGCCCGGTGAACGAGATCGGCACGTCCCTGTAAGGCTCCAGCCCCGAGAGGCGCACCAAGTTCTCCGCGAGGTCCAGGATCTTCACCTGCTCTCCCATGTCGAGCATGGCGATGCGCCCTGCCGCGTTGGGGAGTGCGGCGGCATGCAGCACGAGCTGTGCCGCCTCCGGGAGCGTCATGAAGTAGCGCCGCACATCGGGGTGCGTGACGGTGAGCGGGCCGCCGCGCGCGAGCTGCCTCCGGAAGAGCGGCACCACGCTCCCCTCGCTCCCGAGCACGTTGCCGAAGCGCACCGCGCGGAACTCGGTCTTCGACGCCCTGAGCGACGGCCAGCCCAGCACTATCCGCTCCGCGACGCGCTTGGTGGCGCCCATCACGCTCGACGGCCGGACCGCCTTGTCGGTGGAGATGAGCACGAACTTGCTCGCCCCGCAGCGCGCGGCGCACTCGGCCACCTGCAGCGTGCCGAGCACGTTGTTGCGCACGGCCTCGGCCGCGTTGGCCTCCATCATCGGCACGTGCTTGTACGCCGCCGCATGGTAGACGTGGTCGGGGCGGTACTTCTCGAAGATGCGCGCGAGCGCGTCGCGGTTGGTGATGTCCGCAACGATCGGGATGGTCTCCACCCGCGGGTGGGTCCGCTCGAGCTCGAGGTGCACGAAGTAGAGCGCGCTCTCGGCCTGCTCCACCAGGATCAGGCGGGCAGGCTCCACGCGCGCTATCTGCCGGGCGAGCTCGGAGCCCACCGAGCCCGCGCCGCCGGTGATCAGTACCACGCTCCCCGCCACGTCGCGAGCCACCAGCTCGGAGTCGAAGGCCACCGGCTCGCGCACGAGCAGGTGCTCCAGCTCCACCTCGGCGAGCTCGCCGTTGCGGGCGCTCCCCTGCAGCATCTCGCGCATGGCCGGGAGCCGCTTGAACTCCACCTTGGCCGCCAGGCAGAGGTCCACGATGCGGCGCAGCTCGGTCGGCGTGGCGCGCGGTATCGCGATCACCACCAGCTCGACGCTCCGCACGGCCACGACATCGGCGAGCTTGCTCACCGGACCCAGCACCGGAACGCCGTGCAGCGACATCGACCACTTGTCGGGATCGTCATCGAGCAGCGCCACCGGCCGGAGCGACATGCCGGCACCCGTGCCGCGCTCGATCTGGCGGAGGAGGCGCTCGCTCGCGGCGCCCGCGCCCACCACCAGCATCCGCTTCCCCTCGTTCACGCCCGAGCGCCTGCGCTGCAGCCACTCGCGCGCCGAACGCACCGCCAGGCGCGAACCGCCGGCGAAGAGGAAGGTGAGCATCCCCTCCATGATCACCACCGAGCGCGGCACCGAGCCGAGCCTGCCGCCGGCGATCAGCGCGAGCGTGAAGAGCGCCGAGCCCACGCCGACCGCCTTCGCGAGCGCCACCAGATCGTGGTGGCCGAAGTGCCGCCAGAAGCCGCGGTGCAGCCCGTAGTACACGAACACCGCCAGCCGGATGATCACGAGCGCCATCACGGTGACCTTGAACGCATGCACCGAGTCGCTCGGCACCGGGCCGTCGAACCTGAGCATGAAAGCGACCGCGTACGCGACCAGCACCAGAACCGCGTGCGCCGCGAGCACCAGAGGGCGGCGATGTCTGGAGAGCAGAGGTGGCATCATCGGGCGACGCCCTCCCCGGCGCGCGAGAGTGTCCGGTTCATGCACCGAGCGTGGAGCGCGTGAGCGACACCGAGCCATCGCCGACCGTCCGGCGTCCGGCGAGGAGCCCCACCGTGGAGAGTATCACCAGCAAATCGGACCACAACGTGGCACATGCCGCATACTCCAGGTTCAGTCGGATCTTTTCAGGCATTATTTCTTCGATGTAGAACCGCTCGGGATCCGCGGAGCTCGAGAGATCGGAGGCCTCATCGCGGTAGCGGATCGAAGCGGGGTCGGTGATGCCCGGTACGAGGCGCAGCACCGCGCGCTGCGCCTCGTCGTAGAGCGCTACGTAGCGCGGCACTTCCGGACGCGGCCCGACCAGGCTCATCTCGCCGCGCAGAACGTTCACGAGTTGCGGGAGCTCATCCAGCTTGAAGCGCCGCAGCCAGCGCCCCACGCGCGTGATGCGCGGATCGGCGCCCACCGTGAGCTGGGCACCGGCGCGCTCGGCGTTCACGCGCATCGTGCGGAACTTCCACATGCGGAAGCGCACACCGTTGCGCCCCACGCGCTCCTGGGCGAAGAACACCGGACCACCCGCTCCATTCCGCACATCGACCGCGATCGCGACACCAACGAGAACGAAGAGCGGAGCCAGCACGACGAGCCCCGCGAAGGAGGCGCACACGTCCATGACCCGCTTCGCGCGCGTCATCTTCGGTGGTTGTCGACCACGTCGAGGACGGCTTCGATCACGTCGTCCACGTCAGCGGCGCCCAGCCGGGGGTTGAGCGGGATGCTCAGCATCCTCTCGAAGTTCGAGTACGCCACCGGGAAATCGTCGGGCGCGTAGCCATAGCGGTCGCGGTAGTACGGGTGCGTGTGCACCGGGATGAAGTGGACGGAGGTGCCGATGTTGCGCGCTCCGAGCTCGTGGATGAAGCGGTCGCGGTCGATCGTGAGCACCTCGGTATTGAGGCGGAGCACGTAGAGGTGCCAGGCGTGGTGCACATCGTCGCGCTCCACGGGGATCTCGAGCGCCGGCTCGGAAGCGAACGCGCGGTCGTACGCGGCCACCACCTCGCGCCTGCGCTGATCGAAGTGCTCGATCTTGCGGAGCTGGGCGAGCCCAATGCTGGCCTGGATGTCCGTCATGTTGTACTTGAAGCCCGGCGCCTGGATCTCGTAGCGCCAGCTTCCGCCCTTCTCGTAGCGGCGGAGGGCATCGCGCGTCATCCCGTGCAGCGAGACCGGGCGCGCGCGCTCCAGGAACTCGACGCTCCCCGTGAGCATCCCGCCCTCGCCCGTGGTGAGATTCTTCGTGGCGTAGAAGCTGAAAGCCGTGGGGTTGTCGCCCGAGCCGATCATCCGGCCGCGGTACCACGCGGGGATCGAATGGGCCGCGTCCTCGATCACCGTGATGCCGTGAGCGTGGGCGAGCTCCTCGATCGGATCCATGTCGGCCGGGTGGCCGGCATAGTGGACCGCGATGATCGCCTTCGTGCGCGGCGTGATCGCCGCCTCCACGCGCGCCGGGTCGATGTTCAACGTATCGGGCTCCACGTCCACCAGGACCGGCCGCGCGCCCACGTGCTCGATAACGTTCACGGTGGCGGCGAAGGTCATCGTGGTGGTGATCACCTCGTCGCCGGCGCCGATTCCCAGCGCGACCAGCGCCGTGTGCAGCCCGGCCGTGCAGGAGTTGAGCGCGAGCGCGCCGCGCGCGCCCACGTACTCGGCGAAGGCGCGCTCGAAGCGCAGCGTCTTGGGACCAGTGGTGAGCCAGTCGGAGCGGAGCGCGTCGACCACCTCCTCGACCTCCTCCGCGCCGATGGACGGAGGCGAGAATGGCAGGTAGCTCTCGCGCGGGACGTAAACTCCCGCCGCCGGGGCAAAGGCGCGCGAACGCAGAGTCTCGCGGTAGAGCGCGATGGCCGCAGGCCGGTCGGTGCGAGGACGACGCTGCTGGATAGCGGGCTGCGGGAGATCCGCGAAAGCCCCCGTACGGACAGTGGCCGGGTACTCGGCCACCCTTTCTCTTGCTTCGGACGACATCAAGCCGCTCCGTCGAACGTGGCGAGCGAGCGGGAGAGGTCAGTAGCGACCAGCCAGCGCACTCGAAGATTAAGAATTTCCAATCCTTCAGCGACGGCGTACCATACGCTGTCGCATGGTAAAGGTTCAACGGGGGCGGAAGCAGAGGTTATGCCCGGATCAGAGGCCTTAAGTGGGGGTTAAATGGGCCTGGGTGGGATGTTTTCCACAGGGGCAACACAACTGTTGTGGAGCCGCCGCATCAGCGGGGCGCGGCGCGAAGGGCGTGCCAGTGGTGGAGGCGCGAGCACTGGATGCGGCTTCGGGCATCCGGCGAGCAGCTAGCGGGAGGTCGGCACCGCCGCTGGAGCACCGCGGACCGATTTCCGCCGCAAGACCACGAAGTCCACGACGCCTTTGAGGAAGCCCAGGCCGTAGCTGAAGTGGAGGACCGGGACCGCCACGCAGAGCGCGAGCGCCACGAGCGGCCCCTGGCGCGCTACCACCGAGGAGCCCACCGCCAGCAGAGCCAGGAAGTAAGCCGCCGCTAGCGCCGCGAAGAGCCATCCCGCGATGGGGAGCAAAGTGGCGAGCAGCGCGCTGCCAACGAGCGAGAGCACGAACACCGGCGGCACGAGCTGGCGCCAGGTGAAGATGCCGCCCAGCTTCCGCGCCACCAGCGGCTTGAAGTAGCCGTACTGGTAATACATGCGCCAGAGCTTCGAGAGCGAATCGCGCGCGTGGTAGCTCGTGACCACCTCGGGGACGAGGAGAATTCTCCCGCCGGCCCGGATGAGACGCATGTTCAACTCATCGTCCTGATTGCGGATCAGGTCCTCGTCGAAGAGGCCGATGCGATCGAAGACATCGCGGCGGTAGCAGCCGAATGGGACCGTGTCCACCCAGCGCGGCTCGCTGGCGCCGATGCGGAAGTGCGAGTTGCCCACGCCGGCCGGGTGGGCGAGCGCCACGGCGATGGCGCGAGCCATGACGCCCGGACCGCTCGGCACCGTTACGCAGACGCCGCCCACGTTGTCGGCGCCGCTGCGCTGGAGCCAGCCCACGAGAGCGGGGATGTACGAAGCGGGATAGGTGTTGTGGGCGTCCATGCGGACGATCACCGCGCCGCGCGCCGCGGCGATCGCGATGTTGAGCGCCGTCGGGGTGATGCGTGCGGGATTGTCGAGCATGCGGACGTGGGGGTGCGAGGCGGCGTAGCGGGTCACGGCTTCGCGCGTGCCGTCGTCGCTCATCCCGTCGGCCACGATGATCTCGAGGCGGTCGTGCGGATAGTCCGTGCCGAGAATCGAGTCCAGACACTCCACGATCCGGTCGCCCTCGTTGCGGCAGGGGATGACGATCGAGACGAAGAGCGGCTGGCTGGCTGCCGACGCTTCGCTCACGAGCGGTCTCCCATCGCGGCCGCGCGGCGCTCGGGCGGGATCGCGTTGACGACAGCGCGCAGCTTCCCATTGGCCGAGCGCGGGATGGCCGCGAGCGGCTCGAGCTCCACCGAGACGTCGCCCATCCTGTCGCGGATGCGCGCGACGATGTCGCGCGCGTGCTCGTCGGTGAAGCCGGGCGCGGGGACGTAGCGCAGCCGGAGCCGGCCGATGTCTTCCTGGACGATCTGCGCCTCGAGCAGCGGGATGTTCCCCTTGAAAACCGGGTCGAGCCGGCCAACCCGGCGGCCGTCGGCAGTCACGAGCACATCATCCGTGCGGCCTTCCACGCTGGCCAGGATGGGGAGCGTACGTCCGCAGGAGCATGGACCGGCCCGCTCGCCGGCGAGCGATCCGCGGTCGCCCACCCTGTAGCGGATGAGCGGCATGTCGGCGTTGAGGAGACCGGTGCACACCAGCTCTCCCGTCTCCCCACGCGGCAGCGGCCGCTCGCCATCGAAGACTTCGACGATGCTCGCCTCCGGCCAGAGGTGGAGCCTGCCCGCCTCGCACTGCGACGCGGCGGCCGCGGTCTCCGACATTCCGTACGTCTCGTACACCGGGCAGCCGAAGGCACTCTCCATCGTCTCGCGCTGGTGCGCGTAGAGCGGCTCGGCGTTCGTCGCCACCACGCGGAGCTGCGGGCCGGTGATCCCCGATTCGAGCATCCCGCGCGCCAGCGCGTAGAGCGACGACGAGTATCCCCAGATGTAGCGCACCCGGTAGTGCCGCAGCGCGCTCACGTAGTGAGCGATCAGATCGGGCGCGAGATGATAGCTGGAGCAGTAGAGCTGATTGAGCGCTCCGTTCCACACCCAGAAAGGAGGCCGCCGCCGTCCCACGCGCGTCACGAGCTGCCCCCCGAAGATGGCCCATGCGTCGTGCCGGCTCACGCCGTACCACCGCCGCCATCTCGCCTCCACCAGCGCGTACCACCGGACCACGGTCTCGCGGCTGAACCAGAGGTCGAGCGGCTTCCCGGTGGTTCCGCTGGTGTGCTCGTGGAACATGGAGCCCGGCACACGGTCGTCCGCGACGAAGCTCTCCGGAGACGCGCGCAACGCGTCCTTCTCCAGCACCGGCCAGTTCTCGAGCCGCTCCCACGAGGCCGTATCGCCGCGCCGGCGGCGCTCGGCCCACAGCTCCCGGTAGTACGGCACCCGCGTCGCGGTCCGAGTCAGCAGCGACGAGAGACGCTCCTCGTGCCAGAGCCGCCACTGCTCGTCGCTCCAGCGCTCGCGCTGCAGCGCCTCCTCCACGAGCGCATCGGTCTCCGGACTGTAGCGCCACGCGCGGAGCTGGCGGCCGCGCACCCCGGCCACCACGCTCTGCATCGGACCGGGGAGGCGCTGGTAGATGCGCAGGACCAGCTCATTCACGGAACCGCTGCCGCTCCGGGCGCGCTCGCGCCGGCCCACGAGTCCACACACGCCCGGTGCCACACCGAGATCATCACGAGCTGGCGCATCATCGCATCGGTGCGGGGGTCGCCATCGAGGAAGCTCCTGACGAGCGCGCGCAGCGCGCGCGAATCGAAGGGCCCGTCGCATACCGGGCGCTCCTCCGGAAGCCCTTCGACGATGCGGCGCAACTCCGGGACCGTGCGGAAGTAGCTGCTCCAGGGAACGCTGAAGCCCCACTTCCGTCCGGCGAGCACTTCCGGCGGGAGCCGGTCGCCGAGCGCATCGCGCAACACCGCCTTGCTGCGCCCATCCGGAAAGATCGAGTTGCTCGGACTCGCGGCCAGCCGCTCGACCAGGCGGTAGTCGAGGAACGGAACGCGGCATTCGATGGACGCACCCATCGTCATCCGGTCGTTCCTGTCCAGGAGCGAGCAGAGGAAAGTGTGCTGGTCCAGATACATCGCCTGCCGTACCGGCTCGCCCGGATGCGCCGCGGCCGCCTCGTCGAGCAGCTCGCGACGATACGCGAAGTCGTCGCTGGAGCTCACGCCCAGAGCGGCGAGATCGACGGGCAGCACATCGCAGGCGTTGAAGAGCACGAACTCCTCGCGCGAGCCCAGATCGAGCATGCGCGCCAGCTTCCGGATCCGTCCGTTCGCGCGCGCGGCGACGAGGCCGCGCGGCACGAGGGCATTGGCCGCGCGCAACGCTCCGAGGTGTTTGAGCGGCCGATAGCGTACATAGCCGCCGAGCGTCTCATCGGCTCCCTCTCCCGAGAGGAGAACCGTAACCTCGCGCCTGGCCACCTCGGAGATCGCCCAGAGGTGCAGCTCGTTCCCGTGCACCAGCGGCTCATCGTTCAACCAGGTGGCGCGAAGGAGCCGTGGGAACAGGTCGGCTTCAGCGACCCTGGTGTCGTGGTACGTGAGCCGCCACTTCTCGGCGACCTTGCGGGCGAGCGGGGCCTCGTCGTAGCCCTCGGCTCCGAAGGAGACGGTGAAGCTGTGCACTCCCTCGCCCGACTGCGCCGCCAGCGAGGCGGCCACCGTCCCCGAGTCGAGCCCGCCGCTCAGGAGCACGCCCACCGGCACGTCGCTGATGCGCCGCAGGCGCACGGCATCGTCGAAGGTGTCGCGATACCACGTCGCGAGCTCGCGCCTGGAAAGACCTTCCACACCCGAAGCTCGCTCGGAGAGCTTCCACCAGCGACGCGTGCTCGTCTCGCCGTCGCGCCAGAGCATGTAGTGCCCCGGGAGGAGGCGGCGCACTCCCTCGTAGGGAGTACGCTCGCCAGCCACGTAGCGGAAGCAGAGGAGCTCGCGCCAGGTGGACTGGTCGAAGCGCGGCTGCACGCCGGCGGCGAAGAGCGCCTTCTGCTCGGAGGCGAAGCGGAGCGTCTCGCCATCGTTCACGTAGTAGAGCGGCTTGATCCCCAGACGGTCGCGTGTCAGGAAGAGCGTACGCTCGGCGGCATCCCAGATGGCGAAGGCGAACATCCCGTTGAGACGGTCGAGGAGCGCCGGTCCCTCCTCCGCGTACAGCCGCAGCACCACTTCCGTGTCGGTACCGGAACGAAAGCGCACTCCCTTCGCCTCGAGCGAGTGACGCAGCTCGGCCGCGTTGTACACCTCGCCGTTGTAGACGATGTGGAAGCGCCCGTCGTCGGTCTGCATGGGCATGTGCCCACGCGGCGAGAGGTCCACGATCGAGAGACGCCGCGAGCCGAGCGCGATGCCCGGCATGGAGTAGTTGCCCGCGTCGTCCGGACCACGCGCCGTGATCGCATCGCGCATCGCGACCAGCTCCGCCTCGTCCACCTCGCGCGTAGGATCGGCGTGAACGATCCCGCATATGCCACACATCAGCCGCCATCCTCCCGCCCCACCCAACCCCGGGGAGGCGCCAGTTCACCGAAAAGCCGTTGCCAGTCCGCGTGCACCTGATCCCACGCGGAGCCCTCGGCCAGCGCGCGCCCGTTGGCGGAGAGGCGCTCCGCCAACCCGGGCTCGTCGATCAATCGCAGCACCGCCGCGGCCATCGCCGCGTCGTCGTCATCATCCACCAGGAGGCCGGTCTCACCATCCCGCAGCAGGTGCTCCACACCTCCCACGCGCGTGGCGACCACCGGCAGGCCGAGTGCCGCGGCCTCTATCACCGCGACGGGGGTGTTGTCCACGTGGTTCGTGTTGATGTAGATGTCCGCACCTTCCGGTCCGCCCTCGCGGCGCTTCCCGTCCTGATCGAGAAAGCCGCACAGTCTCAGAGAATCACCGAGTCCCATCCGCTCCGCCTCGCTCCGCACCTCGGCCATGAGGCCCTTGTCCTGGCCGCCCATGGTCAATGACGCGTCAGGGTGCACCCGCTTCACGCGCTCCAGCACGCGGAGCGCCATGATCGGGTTGTACAGCGGGTGGAAGGTGCGCATCCAGAAGAGGCGTGGCCGCACGCGCCGGCGCAGCGTGAAGGGATAGTCGCCCAGCTCGATGACGTTGTGGATGACGCGCGCCCTGTGGCCGTAGGGGACCACCGCCTCGGCCAGGAAGGGGGATGGCGCAACCATGGCGTGCGCGCGATCCAGCACGCGGCGAGTCCAGCGCGGGAAACGCGCGAAGAACTCGGGGAGCGCGCCGCCGTGCAGGTGCAGCACCACCTTGCAGCCGAAGAGCCGGCCGAGCGCGCTGGCGACGTCCTCCACCACGAAGCTGGGGCCGCCGAAGGTCTGGAGCAGGATCAGATCGGTGCGCCGGCCGCGGCGCAGCAGGGTGATGGCGATGTCGGCGAGGCGCAGGTAGCGGTTCGCCGAGCTCGAGACGGCGCATACGTCGTAGCCGGCCGAGGAGAGGAGCCCGGCCAGGACCTCGCCCTGCGTGGTCACGTAGCCGGGATGCCTCCCGACCATCGGCCCGACGACCATCACGCGCACATCGCGCCTCCCCACCCCGCGCGACGCCGTCACGGAATCCTGTTCGAAGCTGCCCGGGCTGCCCGGTATACCGCTCTGCGCGCGAGGTGCCTCGCCGACCATTCGGAACTGCCCGTTGGAAGATGAAATCGGCCGCGCGTAACGCTCGGATCCGGCGGCAATGAATGATGCAATTCATACGTTACGAGCGCCAGCGGCCGATCATTTTTTTGCCATGCGTAACAGCGCGTTACAAGAGGGTTTTCGCCGTTACGAAGGCGTGCTATCTCTCGTATTCACTTTCGAGGTGCAGGGTCCTCAAGAGACCGGCATGATCGTCAGGCCCTCGGGCCACGACAAGGGCAAAACCGGCGAAAGCCGGCGACGCAAAGCTACGAGGCTACAGCGCTCCGCAAAGGACGCCACGCCAGTCGGGCCGCCGAATGGAACATTCATCGGGGGTTTGGCATGCGCACCCAACGTTGCGGATGGTTTCCAGCCGTGCTGCTCGTCGCGCTCACCGCGACTGCCTGCATGGACACGGCTGCTCCCACGCTCGACCTTCCCGTTCAGGTGGCGGTGATCACCGTGCAGCCGGCGGTGGTGAGCACCAAAGTAGGGAAGCAGCTCCCTCTCAGCGCTCTGGCGCTCGATCCCGAGGGACGCAAGCTGGAAGGTCAGGATATAACTTGGACGAGTGCTGACACGTCCGTCGCCGTCGTCTCCGACGTCGGTGAGATCACGGCGAGACGCGTCGGCTCCACAATCATCACGGCAACCAATGGCACCAAGACCGGAACGGCCACCGTCACGGTGCTCGCTCCCAAAGTCGTATCGGTTGCACTCTCACCCGCGAGCGCCGCGCTGCTGGTTGGCGACACGGTCCGCTTCGCCGCGCAGCCGCTCGACGAAGACGCCCAGACCATCCAGGGACCCGGCGTGAAGTGGAGCGTCGGGAATCCCGCGATCGCGAAAATCGCGGGTGGCGTGCTCGTGGGCCTCGCGGCCGGGAGCACCGTCGCGATAGCGACCGTGGATGGAGTGAGCGATTCGGCCACCGTCACGGTGGACGCGCGCCCGCTCGCGAGCGTGGCGGTGGTACCGGAAGTCGTGACGCTGTCCAGCGGTAAGACCACGGTCCTCGAGACGTCGGCGTTCGATGACCGTGGCAACCCGAGCGATGACAGCACCGTGACGTGGTCGAGCGACGACGAGAAGGTGGCCACGGTTTCGCCCACCGGAGAGGTGAGCGCCATCGCGGCTGGCACGGCCACGATCACCGCCACCGTCATCGGCAGAGGGAAGAGCGGAAGAAGGACCGGTAAGGGCCAGGTGAAGGTGGTAACCACGCCCGCCGCGATCGCCTCGATCACGATCTCGCCGGCCACGACATCACTGGTAACCGGCGCCACGAAGCAGTTGAGCGCCGTTGCCGCGGACTCCAAGGGCGCAGCGCTCGGCGGACGAACGATCTCGTGGACGAGCGGCAACAGCGCGGTAGCCACCGTGTCCGCGTCGGGCCTGGTCACCGCCGTGGCGCCGGGCAAGACCACCATCACGGCGTCGGCCGAGGGAAAGAGCGGCAACGCGGCAGTGACGGTGACGGTGCCGCCGGTGGCATCGGTCGCGGTGAGTCCGGGGAGCGCCAAGATTCTCGCGGGCGGGAAGGTGACGCTCTCGGCGACGCTGCGCGATGCAGGCGGCGCGGCGCTCACCGGCCGCAGCGTGAGCTGGTCGAGCAGCGAGAGCTCGGTCGCTACGGTGTCCTCGTCCGGAGCGGTCACGGGCGCATCCGCGGGGAGCGCATGGATCGTCGCCACGAGCGAAGGGATGAAGGACTCCGCGTCGGTGACCGTGACGCTTCCCCCGGTGGCCGCGGTCTCCGTGGCACCGGGAACCGCGAGTCTGGATGTGGGCGGTACCGTGGCACTGGCCGCGACGCTCACGGATGCTTCGGGAGCGAAGCTCTCCGACCGTAGCGTGACGTGGGTGTCGAGCGACAAGGCGGTGGCCACGGTCTCCGCGTCGGGGCTCGTCACCGCGGCGGGAGCCGGCAGCGCGACCATCACCGCGGCGAGCGAGGGAAAGACGGGCACCGCCAAGATCACCGTCAACGCTCCCGCGCCGCCGCCGTCCGAGCCGCCCGTGGCCGC
>Ga0182741_1003750_pt1 | contig 15752 bp, 13 predicted proteins | sample eDN5th37CBELigOP_FD_128874 | JGI IMG/M metagenome (GOLD analysis project Ga0182741, IMG submission 128874) | Enriched Organic Plus compost microbial communities from Emeryville, California, USA - eDNA 5th pass 37_C BE-Lig OP (version 2) (version 2) ...
CAGGAGCTGGTCGTCGGTCAGGGACAAATCATCCAGGCCGAGTTCCTTGTAGGGCGTGCCCTTCTCGCGGATGACGTCGCGGACCCGGATGTCCATGCGCTCGATAAGCTGGCGCAGCAGGAGCCGGGTCGGCGGGGTCTTCAGGTACTCGATGACGTGCGGCTCGATGCCGGCGTTGCGGATCATCGCCAGGGTGTTGCGGGACGTGCCGCAATCCGGGTTGTGGTAGATGATGACATCCATGGCAGTGACCTCAGGCCGAGCGGCGGTCGAAGGGGAGCACGGTGCTGGAGGTTGCGCCCTCGAGGCGGCCGATCTCGCTCAGGCGATGGTTCAGCGCGACCTGGTCGAGGCTTGCCATGGGCAGGGCCAGGAAGGCCGAGATCCGGTTCTTGAGGTACTTGGCGGCCTGGACGAAGGCCCGTTCCTTCTCGATGTCGGTGCCCTCGACGGCGGCTGGGTCCTCGATGCCCCAGTGGGCCGTGGCCGGATGGCCCAGCCACACCGGGCAGGCCTCGCCCGCGGCGCTGTCGCAGACGGTGAAGATGAAATCTATCTCCGGCGCGCCGGGTCGGGAGAACTCGTCCCAATTCTTCGAACGGAAGCCGTCGGTCGGGTAACCGAAGCTGTCGAGCACCTTCAGGGCGAACGGGTTGACTGTGCCCTTGGGCTGGCTCCCGGCGGAGAAGGCATTGAAGCGTCCCGCGCCGTCCTTGCGCAGGATGCCCTCGGCCAGGACGGAACGGGCTGTGTTGCCCGTGCACAGGAACAGCACGTTGTAGGGACGTTCAGCCATCAGCGGCCTCCTTGGGTGAGCAGCAGGGCGTCAGGACATCGATCAGGGGCGCGCACACGTCCGGGTGGCCGCCGCAACAGTCCTGGAGCAGGAAGGTCACAACGTCACGTACGCGGTCCAGGTCGACGCGGTAGATGATCGAGCGGCTCCGGCGCTCGGAGTGGATCAGCCCCGCCCGCGATAGGATGCCGAGATGGCTCGACATAGTGTTGTGGGGCACCGCCAGCTCCCGGGCGATGTCGCCCGCGGGCAGGCCGTCGGGTTCGTGCTTCACCAGAAGCCGGAAGACGTCGAGACGGGTCGACTGGGCCAAGGCAGCGAGGGCCAGGATGACGTTCTGCGATTCCATGTGTCGGGACTTATGGAAATGATGTGCCGCAGTCAAGTCCCTGGATGGGAAGGAGCACTCCGGCCGTTGTCTCGTGCGGTCGGCGGGGCCTCACTCCCACGCGTCCTTGCGCCAACCGTTCCGGGACGTGACAGGTGATGGCACGACAACCCTCTGCGGAATAAGGCGATTCCAGATCGTGTCCCGTTTTCCCTATCAATATAGGCTATCGGGAAGGACGACTCGCCTCCCGGTGAGGCGAGGTCAGAGCAGGCGGGCACCCTCGTAGCGGGCGAAGGTCGTGCGGCCCGTCGGCCCGAACAGGACAACCTCAAAGGTGTCCGGCGCCATGCCGTCCATCTCCATGCCCGGGGAACCCATCGGCATGCCGGGCACCGCGAGACCCTTGCCCGGCGGCTTCTCCGCCAGCAGGCGCTTGATGGCATCCGCCGGGACATGGCCCTCGATGACGTAACCGCCGATCTCCGCCGTGTGGCAGGAGGCAAGGTCCTGCGGCACGCCCAGACGCACCTTGACCCGGTTGATCTCAGGCGTCTCGATCACCTCCGCAGTGAAGCCTGCCTGGCGGAGGTGGTCGACCCAGCCGGTGCAGCAGCCGCACGTCGGGTCCTTGCTCACGACGATCCTGGGCAGGGCTTCGGCCCCGGCGGCCCGCTGGCCGGCAAGGATGGCCGAGGCGACGAACCCGGTCAGCAGGGTGCGGCGGTTCAAGAGCGAGATCTGCATGGCAGGTCCTTCCTTTTCGGGGATGATGGCGTGTCCCCCGGCCAATTCAACCCACATGTCGTGGATTGCCGTCCCGGTCCCATGCCATTGTCACGTCGTCAGGGCCATTCCGTCCGGCTCCATTTCCGGCTCCCTCTCGATCGAGGCGAGTTCCGCGAACCCATCCAAGGTACCGCTCTCAGCCGTCGGCCCCGAACAACTCGTCGGTGCCGAATTCCATCAGGCCACGAAGGGCGGATATTCAGGCATGATAGACTGACCAACAGGCTGAATGCCGAGTCCGAGCAGAACCATTCGATTAGGATCCGATCTACTTACGGTAAGGGCGTCCGAGCGTCACGAATGAATTCGTGACGTGCTCAAAATCGCTACAGGCTGAGGGCCGCTAACCCAACCAGAGCAGACGTTCGCGAAGGGTAGGGGATCGACAGAGAATGTTAAGGCTTGTTGGATGCCTGCCGCGGCGGAACGGAGCCGCGGCACGAGCGGCAGGCGTTCGACAAGCCTCAAAGGAGGAAACCGCGAAACACCGCGCAGGCGCTGCGGGTGTTATGGGGATTGTGGCGTCGGCATCGGGTGCTGAGCCACCATCACGGACCAGATCCGGTGTGAGTGAGCTCGCTGCGAAGGCCAGCGCGAGCCCGGCGGGCAAGACCATTGGGATGGCAGCGCCACGCAAAAGAACGCATCGTGGCAAACGCCAGGCGCGACACGGCAAGCGCCGATGCGCCGGATGCAGCGGCCATCATCAGTGCTATGACGGTCACGAGCGGGCCGGCGGGAGGTCATGAGGTGTCGATCCGGATCGGGTGAGAGGGCGCCGGGTAGGGTGCACATCCGCGGGCGAACCGCTCGATGAGGATCATGCGCCCGCCGCAGCACGGGCAACACCGCGACGGCGCGATCGGTGCATCAGGGGCAGGAGCATCGGCCATCGGCTTGTCGGCCGCCGCCAGCAGCGCACGCGCACGAGCGAGGTTTTCCTGACGCACGCCATTGCCGAACAGCCCGTAATGGCGGATGCGGTGAAAGCCGTCAGGCAGCACGTGCAGCAGAAAGCGACGGATGAACTCATCGACGCTCAGTCGCATCACCTTGGTGCGCTGACGGCCCTGGGCCCGGTAATCCTTCCAGCGAAAGCTGACCCCATCCGCATCGCAGGCGATCAGCCGGGAGTTTGAGATCGCCACCCGATGGGTATAGCGCGCCAGATACGCCAGCACAGCTTCGGGCCCGCTGAACGGGCGCTTGCAGTAGACTACCCACTCGATCCGCCGCAGCGCCGCCAGGAAGGCACTGAACGCCTCCGGCTCGGCCAGATGCGCCTGACTTCCAAAGAAGCCCAGGCGTCCGGCCGCCTGAGCCCGGGACAGCCCCTCTAACAACAGGCGCCGGAACAGCCGCGAGAGCACCCGCACGGGCAGGAAGAAGTTGGGCCGACACGCCATCCATTGCGTTCCGTCAGGGGACAGCCCACCGCCCGGCACGATCATGTGCACGTGCGGGTGATGCGTCAGGGCCGAACCCCAGGTGTGCAGCACGGCGGTGAGGCCGATCCGGGCGCCGAGATGCTTGGGATCGGCCGCGATGGTCAGGATGGTCTCGGCCGCGGCCTTGAACAGCAGATCGTAGATCACGGCCTTGTTGGGGTAGGCGAGATCGGCGAGGGCGGCCGGTAGCGTGAACACCACGTGGAAGTAGGGCACGGGCAGCAGCTCGGCTTCGCGCTCCGCGAGCCAGTCCCGGGCCGCCGCGCCCTGACACCTGGGGCAATGACGATTGCGGCAGGAGTTATAGGCGATGGTCGTGTACGTGCAGTCTGCGCAGCGCGCGACATGCCCGCCGAGAGCCGCCGTGCGGCAGCTCTCGATCGCGCTCATCACCTTGAGCTGGCCGAGGCTGATGTGGCCGGCATGGGCGGCGCGCCAGGCCGCCCCGTGGACGCGGAAGATGTCCGCCACCTCGAGAGCCGGGCGGGGCATGGGCCTGGCCTCAGGCCGGCGGGTCAGCGAGAGGCAGATGATCGAGCGGGCTCATCACGGTGCGGATGAGCTGGGTCGCCACGCGGGTGTAGCGCGCGGTGGTGTCGAGCTTGGTATGCCCGAGCAGCACCTGGATGACGCGGATGTCGACATTCTGCTCGAGCAGGTGGGTGGCGAAGCTGTGGCGCAGGGTGTGCAGGCTGACGGGCTTGTCGATCTCGGCCAGGCGGGCGGCGGCATGACAGACGCGGTTGAGCTGACGCGGGGTGAGCGGGTTGACCCGGTTCTGACCGGGAAAGAGCCAGCCCTGCGGTCGGCCTGCCCGCCACCAGGCCCGCAGCAGCTCCAGAAGCTGCGGCGAGAGCATGACATAGCGGTCCTTGCGGCCCTTGCCCTGCTCGACGCGGATAACCATGCGGGTGGAGTCGATGTCGCTGACCTTGAGGGTGACGACCTCGGAGGCGCGCAGGCCCGCCCCATAGGCAACACTCAGCGCCGCCTTGGCCTTGAGATTGGGCGCCGCCTCGAGCAGGCGGGCAACCTCGTCGGGGCTGAGGACCACCGGCAGCTTGCGCGGTTCGGGTACGAACGGGATTGGCTGCATGACCTCGGGCCGGTGCAGGGTGACCTGGAAGAGAAAGCGCAGGGCCGTGACGGCGTGGTTGATGGTGGGCGGGCTGGCGCCGGTCTCGATCAGGAAGAGCTGGTAGCGACGCACATCCTCGAAGCCGGCCTGGTCGGGCGAGGCGCCGAGAAAGGCGCTGAAGCGGCGGATGGCGCGGATGTAGGCCTGCTGCGTGCGCGGGGCGAAATGGCGGATCGTCATGTCGTCGATCAGGCGCTGACGCAGAGGGCTGATGGATGCGTGGGTCATGGGAGGCTCCTGTCCTGAGGGGGGAGGAAACCTCTCCATTCTCAGGCCGGACACGTCCCGACGTGACCTCTATGATCGTTCCAGACGCCGACAGAGCCGGCATGTCCTACCGCGGCAGCGGTTTAGTCCTTTGGCCCAAAGGCGACCTTCCCGAGGTGCTGACGAATAGCGGCTTTGCGCCCCGTTTCGGACATTCGACTGCCTATAGACGTATCCTTTAAGCCGTCATTCGACGGGTCGTAAAAGAAGAGTGTTTTTGGTCTCAACGTCACCGCCGAGGTGATCTAGGCAAAAGTCAGTGCTTCTATTGTATTACGATGGAAGCCAGTATGGGATCGCACAGAACTGCGCATTCCGAAATCCTGTGCGCAACTCCAGATTCATGTTTGAAGCCGTCAACGAATTTGGCACAGAGTGTGAACACGTGAATATTGGAGTGCGGTGAGCCAATTTGACTCTTCTTTCAAAGCTATGGCTTCGTCTCACCGGCAATGACGCCGACGCCACATCCCCTAGATACGTCGATCTTGCACCGACCGACAAGGCAGATAAGTCCGGCATCTATTCGGATGCTTTGACCTATGCAACCAACAATCCGAATGTAACGAATATCGCACTGACCGGACCATACGGCTCGGGAAAAAGCAGCATCATAAAAACATTCCTGACCAGATACGAAAGGCCAGTCCTACAAATATCTCTTGCGGCCTTCTTGCCTGAAGTTGATGGATCGGTCTCAACAACTGAGGATAGGCGGCCCCAAAGAGGCACCGTTAGCAAGCAGGAAATTGAGCGAAGCATCCTGCAACAGATGCTCTACGGTGCAGATGCTAATAATCTACCCCTATCACGGTTTAAGAGAATTCAGTCGCCACGATGGTCTTCTTGGTTCATTTCCTTGTTCATTATGGTGGGCCTTATCGCCTGCTGGCACTTACTGCAAAACAGAACTGAAATTTCGAGTGGAGCTTTTTTCAAACCCCGAGACCTTACTAACTGGTTCAACTTCGTGAGCTTTGCGATAGGATTTTTATTTCTGTGGCAACTACTGCACTACATATATATCAAGAGCTTAGGCGTATCGCTAAAGAGTATATCTCTAAGAGATATCGAGATTACTCCGGAGAATGCAGCCGAAGAGTCAATTTTGAATCGACACTTGGACGAAATTATCTATTTCTTCCAATCAACTAAATATGATCTGGTCATCATCGAGGATTTAGACAGATTTAACAATCCAGATATCTTTGTAACCTTACGGGAGATAAACAGTCTCATAAACGCCAATGCAGGTGTGAAGCGGCAAATACGTTTCCTTTATGCGCTTCGAGACAACATGTTCGTAAATACCGATCGGACCAAATTCTTTGAATTTATCGTTCCGGTGATACCGATCATAAACAGTTCTAACTCGATCGATAAAATTATCGAACAAGGGCAGCGTTTGTCCTTGGACAAGCGGCTTGATCGTCAGTTTCTGCGCGAGGTATCGCGCTACCTTAATGATCTGCGGTTAATCCAAAACATCTTCAATGAGTACGCTGTTTACGTCGCAAATTTGGAGACGGATGGCGAGAATATTCTCGATGCCAACAAGCTGCTCGCTATCCTGATTTACAAGAATGTACTCCCGAGTGATTTCGAAGAACTCCACCGAGAAAAAGGAATGCTCGCAGAAATACTGAGTCGGCATGACGATTATATCGCAAATGCCGAGATCGCCTATAAAGCGAAGATATCTGAATTAGAACTCAATATTAGTAATGCTGAAAAGCAATTGCCAACCGATTTGGAAGAGCTCCGCAAGATTTATGCGATGACTTTGTTTGCCAAAGCTCCCTCGGGCTTCACCATGATCGAATTCAACGGTGCGCGGAACGGCGCAATACAGATTATTGGCAACCCGCAACAATTCGACGAACTCATTGAGACGCGAGAGATCGCATTTTGTTCGCCGCAGGGGTACGTGCAGAGGATCAACATCAGCGGCTTACAAAAAGAGGTCAATTCTGAAAAAACCTACCAAGAACGAAAAGCAGAACTCCATCACAAGTCCGGCGAATTTAAGGATGCCGCCGCACTAGCTGTTCGAGATCTCAGGGCGAAAATTTCAACGCTGCGTACGACAAAATTCAACGAGATCATTCGCAGCGACCCGGAAGGCACGCAAGAGCTGTTCGAGGCATTTGGCGATAACAAAGAGCTGGTGAAGTTTTTGGTTTTTGAGGGATTCCTTGACGACAGCTATTATCAATACACGTCTCTATTTCATTCGGGGCGTCTATCGCCGAATGACAACAAGTATCTGATTCAGATACGAAGCTTCAACAATCCGGCGCCGGATTTTCAGATCGATAATGCCAAAGAAGTTATCGCGGCAATGCGCGAAGACGATTTTCGTCAGCCTTTCGCTCTCAATAAAACGCTGGTCGACTGCATGTTCAGCGACCCACGCGAATATAACCCGCAAATCGAGAAATTGATTGCCTTCATTGCTTCAAATTTTTCCACGTGTGGCACATTCTTCGCGATTTACTATGAAAGAGGAAAGAGGGTCGCCGAACTGATATCTACTCTCGCCGGCAGGTGGCCAGGATTCGTGCCTGCCGCGATTTCGTCGCCTGATAGCGCAAAGCATATTGCACGGATGATTGCGCATCTGCCGGAGAAGGAAATTTCATCGCTGCATCAGAAGGCTTATGGAGTATCCGAGTACTTTGCGACCAACCTGTCTCAAATCTTGGCTCTGGGGGTCGACTTTGAACCTAATCGATTGGCGCTAATTAAATTTGAGCTGAAAGATCTCAGGAGCATAAGGGAGTACCCGGCCATAGCCCGGTTGATAGCCGAAGAAGGGCAATACGAACTTTCTATTGAGAACGTGGAGTTCGTGTTTCGAGATGTGTTTGGCTTGACCGCTATACGCGAACTGCAAGTCAAGCACTTTACAACTGTCTTGAGAACAGAGTGCCCGGCCTTGGTCGACAAGGTTAGAAGTGAATTCGATCTCTATCTCAAGAATATTCTACTTCAATCCAACACCAATACCGAAGAGGAGGCAGAGGCAATCATTGAGGTAATCAACCATGATGAAATCGATAGCCAATACCTTGAACAGTTCATCGCGAAGCAATCCGCAAAGCTGCCCTCACTCGATCAAGTTCCTGCACGCCTACATTCGATGATGTTTCGCCACCGAAAGATCGAGGCTTCATGGGAGAATTGCTTGGCATATTTGGCCAGCGAGAATTTTGATCCAAAGACACTCACAGCCTATTTGGATCACGACGAATCCCTGTCCATCCTTTCTTCAATCGGTGTGGCGGCTCAGGATTCTGCCCTGTCATTGCGCCAATTCCTGCTCAATAATAGCGATCTTAGCGATAGTGCCTATAGGACCTATATCCGAGCTCTTCCAAAGCAATTCAAGCAATTCCCCGGTGAAGTCAGCCTGGACAAATTGCAAATATTGATTGAAGAGAAGACGATAATTTTTTCGGAAGGCAGTTTTGCGTTCTTGGACGGAAGGGAAAGCCTCCAAGTTCTTTATGCCGCCAACAACATTGATCGTTATCTGGCTGACAAAGCGAAATTTGCCGTGGACGACAGTTTTCGTCAGAAGCTTTTGAATTCAAAAATCAGTGACGAGCGAAAGCTAGATATCGTTGCCGATATGGATTTGACGTCATTGGGCAGTTTGCCAGATCGCGCGTCGGTTATCGGACAGATCTTTCACCGTGCCGGTGCAGATTTTGATGGCTTGAGTGCGGAGGTGGCTCAAGCTCTAGTCATACATTCCAAGCCAATTGCCACGCAGATTTCGCTATTTAACAGATGCCAAAAGGCGCTGTCGCACGAAGAGATATGGGCAACGCTCCATCAATTGCCCGAGCCATTTTCGGAGATTGAGCCAGGTTGGAAGCAACCGACGATACCGAGAACGCCTGAAAATCTTGAGCTTGTAGAATGGTTGGAATCGCGCTCCATTATTTCTTCCTCCAAGCCGACGTTCTTTACAGACGAAATTCGTATCTACAACCGTAGAAAGAGGAGCTAGGGTCGACTCGGTAGGCGGCACCTTTTCCGATGTTGCAACCTATCGGGTACCTGTCCCGCTTCCGGCCCCAACTTGGATAGCTGCTAAGCGGCAACCGAACGTCTGTTTCAGCGCTCAATCGGCCCGGAAGCCGTCAGGCCGCTTCCGGTCCCATGCCGGTCGTTCCATGAGACGCGTTGAGATGGCCGCTCATGGCACATCTCGGAAGTACACCGAACGTCCGCGATGCGGCGAATACCGGACTTTGGGACGTCTGCCGATTGCCCGAACAGTATGTCTTGAAAGCCCGTCATGCCGGCCTGCCGCTGCGTGGGCGTGTGGCTTTCCATGCCTATCCGTCGCCATGTCCCTTGTTGGGCACCGGTATGGAATGCCCCTTCTGATGATAGTGAGACACATCGCCAATCAGGATCTCGGCGAGCCCGTCGATTTCTCGAACGACGCGGTCGATCTGTCGGTACTCCTCGCCACCGATCGGGATGTCGGCCAGCGTTCGCGTGAGGAGATGGCGGGTCGGCCGCAGGGACTCCAAGAGCCTGTCGGCGATTTCCGGGGTCATGAGACGCCGGGACTTTCTCGAATGACCGTGTTGCATGGGATCGCCTCGAGGTTCCTCATTTGCTTCAGCCGATAGCGGTACCAAGTCACGCGACCATCATGATCGGGTGGTTTCACGGTGGCTGGAGCCACTCCGGGTCGGTGTCACACCTGTCCGCCCGCGGACGTACCCGAACGACAGGGCTGCGGCGAGACGTTCGATCCGTTGCTCTTGGATGTGCTGCTCGACGAGAAGGGCCCTGATGGCGGTCCTCGGATCGCCACCGCAGGCCTCGATCACGGCCGTGACATCAGCCTCCAACTGGTCCGTATCGCGCGTGGGCTGAACCCGGTTAGTCATCGTCACCTCCCTTGAGAGCCGCGACGTTACTGATTCGACGCCTGAGTCTCCAGCGGAATGTTCTTCTTTCGTTCCTGAGCTGTGGAATGCGGGGAAACGCTCATGATCGTTGTCCGGGCAGGAGACAGCTAGACGTGAGCCACTGCCACGATACGCGGCCAGCTTGGCACGTATCCTAGTATTCCGAATTTTGAGAAATGGAGCGCCTGATCCCTGTGGCGCGCTGCTCGCACGAGCTCTATGACGAGGGAATAGGCATCACGAATGGTTTCGTGCCCGTCATCCCGCGCGAGAACACGATCAAGTAGTGACGTGGAATGTCTGCCGGACCGCAGCTCGTTGGAAGCGAGTAGGCCAGGCCGTCTCCATAGTTGTTCTGAGTTGACAGGTCGGGAGTGGGTTGGCTGAGTGGCGGTTGCCGGGGGGTATCATGCGTCTTCTTTTCATTGCCACTAGCTTTGCGATTTGTGCGTTCGGTTCATCGACCTTGGCGGATTCCTTCACGCTCTCGGGTGACGCTCGCTGGGTTGCTTTGGCGAGCCGGCAGAGCCTTGATGAAGCCATTGGCGTCGCGCACGCCTACCGCTGGCGCTTTCCGACCGTGAGGGTCATGCAGGCGACGAACGGATGGTACGCCATCGTCGCTGGACCCGAGCGGATTCCGAACCCGCGGGCTTACAAGGAAGCGTTGGTCCGCACGGGTGAAATCCCCCGCGATACCATCATCACCCGAGGGCAGGGCTATGTCGCTGAGGTCTGGAAGCCCTCGACCTTCAAGCCACTGATCCAGGCAAAGTACGACGGCTCGAAACAGGTCAGTCTGCGCTACGGCGAACTGGTTCTCAACGTCTCAAGCCTCGCAAGCGGGAAGGAGAGCGGGCGCTTCCCCGTCCTGTTCGGGTCTGTGAACGGCCGTCTCGCCTTTACGGCGCGCCTTGAGGAAAGCTCGAACGAGGTGCCAAACGCCGCGGTTGCCGTCGTACGCCTCGACCCCACCAGCGCAGAGCCGCAGGTGGTTTTTTCGTCCTTCTGGGGCGGTGCACATTGCTGCACTGTGACCAAGATCGCCACGAAGGTTGGAACCGAGTGGCGGGTTGTCCAAGGCAAGACTATCGACGGGGACGGCGGCTACACCTTTGATGACATTGACGGCGATGGCGCCGCAGAGCTCCTGAGCGTCGATCAGACCTTCCTCTACACCTTCGCGCCGTATGCCGGGTCCTGGGCGCCCGAGAGCATTTCGAAGCTCTCCGGCGACCGTCTCGTCGACGTGACGGCGCATCCCAACTTCCGGACCTATATGCGCCGCGAGCTCTACCGGATCGAGTACCTCGCCGGGCGGGAGCCGGGCCTGTGGCGCTCGAACGGCTTCCTGGCTGCCTGGGTCGCGACGAAAGCCATCGTGGGCGAGTTCGACGATGCCTGGAGCCGGATGCTGCCTCTCTACGACCGCTCCACCGACTGGCCGCTCACCGAATGCACGGTCGCGAAGGTGGGCGGATCCTGTCCCGACGGGAAGGAGCGCACCATCTCGTTCCCGGTGGCTCTGCGCAAGCACCTTGAGGACGAGGGCTATGTCCCGAAGAGCGCGCCGGCTCCGCGCGCCGAGAGCGTCGCGGTCGCCCCGCCGGCGCCCGTCGCGCCTAAACCCGCGCCTCCGGAGGAGAAGCGCGCGTCCTCGGGGACCGGGTTCTTCGTGACCCGGGAGGGGCATCTCGTCACGAACCATCACGTGATCGAGGGCTGCACGTCGGTTCAGATCAAGCCAGTCGACGGCTCGCCCGTTCCGGCCAGGATCATGGCCCGCGACACCGCCAACGATCTTGCCCTGCTGAAGGCCGACCATGCGGCCGCGAAGGTGGCCACTATCCGCCCCGGCGTTCGTCTGGGCGAGACCGTGGCAGCCTTCGGATTTCCCCTCAACAGCGTCCTGGCGAGTTCCGGCAACTTCACCCTCGGCAACGTGACTGCGCTGGCCGGCATCGGGGACGACACCCGCTTCCTCCAGATCTCGACCCCGGTTCAACCGGGCAACAGCGGCGGGCCGCTGCTGGACGAGAACGGCAACGTCGTCGGTGTGGTGACCTCGAAGCTCAATGCGCTCAAGACGGTCGCGGCCATCGGAGACCTGCCGCAGAACGTGAACTTCGCGATCAAGTCGGGAGCGCTCGCGACCTTTCTCGAAAGCATCCGGATCGAGTTCCAGACCATGGCGGCCGCGACGCGCCTCGCGCCGCCCGATCTCGCCGACGTCGCCAACGCCATCAGCGTGTTCGTCCGATGCGAGTGACCGCGCCGAGCCGTACAGCGACGCGACAAAGATCTCAGGGGTCAGCATTGGCATCGTTGATCTCGAGCCAGTGTCCGTCAGGGTCTTGGAAATAGGCTTGCCGCATCCCGTCTGGTCGGATGGTGATGTCCTTCAGCTGACGGGCGGGGCTGACATACGTCACCCCATTCTGCTCCAAGCGAGCCAGCGCCGCCTAGAAGTCTGTGGTGGCAAGCGCCACATGGGTGGAGAACGGGCGCGATCGCTGCGGTTCAGGATCGCCGCCGATCAAATGGAAGGTCCGGAAGCCGTCGATGATGAACCATCGGATATGGCTCTTGCCGACCCTGTTGGGGATTTCCTGAAGGCCAAGGACATTGGCATAGAAGTCAGCGCTGGCATCGACATCACGCACGTAGAGCGAGACATGATGCAGGGTGAAAAGGTCAGACATGGCCTGGCATCCTTGCCGATACGAGCCCACTGTGCGCTCATCCCTGAATCATGCAAATCGTTTCATGGGCGCCCGATATCGCGCCATGAATTCTTTTGCCATGTTAGAAGGGTCACGAGGCGACACGAAACCGCTCGAATGCCGTGATCCGCTGGGTAAATGGCTCCACGTCCCGGCGGTAGATCTCCTGCCGAAGGAACTTCAATTCCGCCTCGTAGGCATCCTCGGCAAGCTCGATGTACCATGATTTGGGACGGCCGTTCGTGCCATCGTTCCAACGGTAACCCCGCTGCTTGAGGTTGTCCTTCATATCGAAGGGCGAGCCTTCCGCCCAGACCCGCAGCAAGGCTTTACGAGCCGACCTGAGAAGATGGGACATGGCGGAACCAGCATCCCCGGGGAGGGGAGCTGCGAGCACCTCCAGAAGGGCATGGCAGTCCTCGACGGCCCGATGCCCTTGGTGAAACCAGCCGCATTGGGACAGAAGGTATCCCAGCTTTGAGCCTTCGAACCCGAACTCGGACCAGGATACCTCGGCGTGGGAGCAGGCCCAGGCCTTCAGGGAGAAACCGTGAGCAAGGCGCTCGCAGAACGGGCGGTCGAATCGGGCATTGTGGGCGATCACCAGATGGGCGGGCTGGATGAATGCCTCGACGGCATCAAGGTCAATCATGTGGCCTTTCACCATGTCGGATGTGATCCCCGTCAGGCGTGTAATCTCCTGTGTGATGGGGACGGAGGGCTCCCGCAGGGCATTGAACGTGCCAACGACATCACCGATGCTGCCATCCTCGTCATACGAGAACGCCACCATGCCGATCTCGATGACCTCGTCCCGGGTGTGGTCGAGACCTGTGGTTTCGGTGTCCACGATAATGGCGAGCCTCTGGCCTGGGATTGCTGCGCGGGACGTGACAACAGGTCGTGGGTAGAGGCGGCGCAGGATGCGGTACTGGCCGCTCGCCTCAAGGGCATGGGCGGCTATCTCGAAATCGGATGGATCGAGCCGGAGCGCACGCTTCTGTACCTGCGGCTTTATTTGGATCTCAGAAGTGGCAGGCTTCTGAATCGGTGCTGCTGCCTCATCCAATCCCAAGAACAGATCGGCCTGCCCCAGCATCCAGTCTCTCTCCCACGACGGTCGATTAGCCGCCGACATTAACGAATATGGGAGAGAGTAGGACGGAACTGGTCGCTATATGGTTAAGAGTGAGTGACCGGGGGCACTCGCGAAACGTGACCTGTTGCTCTTACATCTCGGGTTGGTTGCCACGCAGGTTGATGGCGCGAATGACGTCGGCGCCGAGGATCTGTGTGTTCTTAGTCTCGCCCCTTGAGTTCAGGACATTGACCCCGACTTCGGCAGCAATAGGACGAAGAACATCCTTGACGACGACGGGTTGAACGATTCCCTCGCGGAGGATGCGGATTGCACCGCTTTCGTATCGGACGATTTCGAAGTCGGAGTAGCTTGCGCGCGCGGTCACTCGCAAGTCATCGACAGGCCGCTTCTCGCGTCGCGATCCCTGCGCAACGGGGTAGATATAGTTGCCCGCGCTGAGACGCATCCTGTCCTTGGCAGCGTCGGCGCTCTCATCGAGAAGTTCCTCGACCGAGATACCATTCTCCTCGTCCACGTTGACCCGGAAGACCATAACCCTGTCGACGAGCTCGAACGTCGACGCGTTGAAGGACACTTGGGTGGAGGTCGTGATCGTTTTAACGGAGATGCGCTCATTCGCTGCTGACACAACGTCGTATCCCCGTTGGTTCGTTTCCAAAGCCATCTGGCCGCGTGTGATCATCGCAGCGTAGAGTTCCCCGATCCGGCCTGTGAGGTGGTTCAGTTCCGCCGGAGCGACGCCCCAACTCAACTCCTTCTCGAACCAAGCAAGGGCCTCGGCGAGCGATTGAATAATTTGGACCTGGGTTAGTGTCGGCCGCGTTTCACCAGCTTGGGATGTCATTCAGAACCAGTCATGCTTGTAAGGATCTCGTGGCATCGGTCGGAAATTAAGACTGTGCACGGACGGACGGTTTTGCGAGATCAAGGGCTGCCTCAAACCGCGTGCGCGTTCCCTGCTTGATCCGTGACAATCCGAACTTCTCCGCCATCAGCCGAATGACGGTTTCATCGTCATCTCCGTCGGCAGCGAGGCTTGCGGCGAGGCTAGCCAACTCGTGGATAGGAACGTCGCCATGGGATCTCACCTCCGGATCCGACTCTCTGAGAGGGAAAGGATGCCCGGGATTGCTCGCCTCTGGCCAGAATACAAGGCGTCCATCCTCTTCGGTGCGTCCGATATCCTGGGGGATTACGCCGAGGACGATTTCCCGGATCTTTCCCGCGGCACGTTGGAAGCCATGTGATCGAGCCAGCCGCTGGACAAGGACATCATCGAAGACTGGGCCCTCGGTGCGGATCACGTGCCGGACCATCTCCCTGAGCTTGGGGCGATAGGCCGGGTCATAAAAACGGTCTCCATCGGGGACATGTCCACTGTCGACGAGATTGGCGGGGACGTAGATGCCCTGCGGAGTCGGGATAACGGTGGCTTCGCGATGTTCAGCCTCTTGGCGGGCGTAGATGCGTTTTTCCTCAGGGGCCTCATTGTCCTGATCGTGCACGGGCGGTGTCGCCTGCTCGGTCGTCGCAGGAGCCACATCAAGCATGAAATCGCTTGAGGACAACTCTGTGTCGATGGACCCCGCGGCGGGTGTTAGCGCGAGATCGCCCTGAGATGGTGTCGACCCGTCAGGGATCGCTTCTACCGCCTTAGACCTGCTACGATCTTCGTCAAGGTCAGTCGTAAGCCTCGCATGGAGCGCCTCGAAAGCACGCTCGGTATCCATCCACCATTCAGTGCTCCAGATCCGTCGAATGCGCCATCCGAGCTTGGTGAGGATGTGTTCCCGCAGCCTGTCGCGATCGCGGGCCGTGGCCGAACGATGATAGGTCGCTCCGTCACATTCGATGCCCGCGAGGTAGCGGCCCGGTGCGTCCGGGTGCACGACCGCGAGATCAACGCGGAACTTGGAGACGCCGATTTGGGTATGGACCTCCCATCCTTGGGACTCCAGCGCCTTCTTCACGGCGTCCTCGAATGGGGACTCCGTATCACGGCCGGTGGGAGCGAAGGCTTCCGCCAGAGCGCGGGGACCACGCTCGGCGAACTCGAGAAAGTGCTTGAAGTCGCGAATGGCGCGGGCGTTCGTGCGACTGAGGTCAATCTGGTCCGGCCGGAGTGTGGCGAAGACAATCATCTCCCGCCGAGCGCGGGTGATCGCCACATTCAGGCGGCGGTAGCCGCCCTCCTTGTTGAGGGAGCTGATTGTGGCCACGCCCC
>Ga0182741_1003758_pt1 | contig 15726 bp, 16 predicted proteins | sample eDN5th37CBELigOP_FD_128874 | JGI IMG/M metagenome (GOLD analysis project Ga0182741, IMG submission 128874) | Enriched Organic Plus compost microbial communities from Emeryville, California, USA - eDNA 5th pass 37_C BE-Lig OP (version 2) (version 2) ...
GAGCGGGCTACCGGCCGGGCGGCGGCCACGCCGTGCTCCTGGGCGCCGGCGGGGCCGCGAACGCCGTCGCCTACGCGCTGTGCCGCCAGGCCGTGCCGACCGTGGTGGTGAGCCGCCGCCCCGTGGCGGCCGCTGAGCTGGTGTCGGCCCTGCGGCCGGTGGTGAGGGGACTGGAGGTGGCGGCGCTCGACGACTTGCCGCGCGTGCTCCGTGGGGCGGAGCTGCTGGTGAACGCCACGACCGTGGGCATGGTGGGAGGACCCGACCCGGCAGGATTGCCGCTGGCCGCCGACGTCGGCCTGCTCCCGGAGCACGCCCTGGTGAACGACCTCGTCTACAACCCGCGCGTCACCCCCCTGCTGGCGGCCGCGGCGGAGCGAGGGCTGCGCACCGTCGACGGCCTGCCGATGCTCGTGGAGCAGGGCGCCGCCGCGTTCCGCATGTGGACCGGCGTGGAGCCGCCGCTCGACGTCATGCGCGCGGCCGTCGGCGCCTGAGGGGACATGAAGCCCACGCGGCCGGGGCGCCGCGGGGCACGGGGTTACACTCGCTGACGTGCGCCTCGCCGTCATCGCCGACGTCCACGGCAACCTGCCCGCGCTGGAGGCGGTCCTCGAGGACATAGGCCGGCAGCACGTCGACAGGGTGATAGTGAACGGCGACCTCGCCAACCGGGGGCCCGACACGGCAGCGGTCTTCGAACGCGTGGCCGGCCGCCTGGCGGCCGACGCCACCCTCGGCAACCACGACGACCTCATGCTCATGTGGTTCGGGCGCCGCGGCGACCGCTCGCAGCCGTGGTTCGACGACCCCTTCTGGGGGACGGTCGGCTGGTCTGCCGAGAGGCTCGAGCACGCCGGCTACCTGGACGCCGTCGAGGCGCTGCCCATGACGCTGAGCGTCCAGCCGGCTCGCGGCCCGCGGCTGCTCATCTCGCACGGGAGCCCGCGCCACTACCGCGAGGGTTACGGCTCCGAGCTGACGGCAGAGACGATCTCGGAGATCACCCAGGCCCACCAGGCCGACGTGCTGGTGGGCTCGCACACGCACCGGCCCTACCTCACCACCTGGGGCCGCTTCACCGTCATGAACACGGGCGCGGTCGGGGCGCCGTTCAACGGCGACCCGCGCGCCCACTACCTGGTGCTGGAGCTCAAGGACGGCGAGTGGGTGCCGGAGTTCCGGCGCGTGCCGTACGACGTGGACGCCGCGCTGGAGCGCTTCGAGTCCACCGGGATGGCGGCGGCGGGCGGCCTGTCCGGCCAGATCTTCCGCGAGGAGGTCAGGTACGCCAGGTCGTTCCTGGTGCCGTTCCTCATGTGGTGCGAGACGGACGGCCGCAGGCGCACCGCGGAGGACTGGGAGGAGTTCCGCGAACGGTTCGCTACTAGGTTCAGGCCTCCGACGCGGTATGAGGAGGTGAGCTCGTCGCGTCTGCCTGACGCGGCGGGCGAGCCCCACTAGGGAAGCAAGTGCCGTTCGAGCCGCGCGCCGGAGCGCGCGGCGTACCGAGGCACGCGAAGGTGAAGCGATGCTAGAGGGAAGTCAGTTCTACGACGGCCGCGCCAGCGATAGGCGCGCGATGTGGCGTGCCACGTTCGGCCGCTGCCCGCAGTGCGGCACGCCCATGTTCCGCAGCCTGTGGGGCCTCCACGAGAAGTGCTCCGGCTGCGGCGTGCGCTTCGAGCGCGACACCGGCTCCTGGCTCGGCGCCATGGTCATCGCCTACACCATCGCGATAGTCGCGATAGTGCTGGTGGGCGCGGTGACCATCGCCCTGTGGGGCCTCTACCAGGGCCTCGAGCTGGTGCTGGTCGGCACCGGCGTGGTCACCACGGCCCTCGCCTACCGCCCCGTGAAAGGCTTCTGGGTGTGGAGCATGTGGGCGGCCGGGATCGTCAAGACCGACGACGAACACGCGCGCGGCTGACCAGCAGCAGCGCCGTGATGATCGTGAAGGCCGTCAGCGACAGCACGGGGATCGAGATGAACCCGAGCCAGTTGATGTACTTGACGTTACAGGGGACGGGGCCGGAGCAGACCCCTAGGCCGCCGAAGCCGGGGATGTTCTGGTCGAGCACGTGGTACGTGGCGACCACCATGCCGGCTATCGACAGCGGCAGCGTGTAGCCGAAGACCTTCTCGTCCTGCCTGTAGGTGCCCACGCCCAGGAGCAGCACCAGCGGGTACATGAGGATGCGCTGGTACCAGCAGAGCGTGCACGGCACGAAGTGCCGCACCTCGCTGAAGTAGAGGCTGCCCAGCGTGGCCACGATGGACATGAGCCACGCTGGGTAGAGGAGCGGGAGCCTCACCGCAGGGCGTCTTCGATGGCCCGGCGCATGTTGGCGAGCGTCGGGTTGGCGACGAGCTGGCCGTTGACGAACACCGTCGGCGTGCCCTGGACGCCGAGGCGCTGGGCCATGCGCACGTCGGCGTCGACGAGGCCGGCCGTCTCGCCGCTCTGCACGCAGCTCTCGAGGAGGCCGCGGTCCAGGCCGGTCACGTACTCAGCGGCCAGGTCGATGGCCCGCGCGGCGTTGGTGAGGGTGCTCTGGGCGCGCAGCAGCACCGGCTCGAGCTGGCCGAACCCGTCCCTGCCCTGCCTGTTCACGCACTCGCCGACCATGGCCAGCGTCCTCGACATGCCCTGCGGCGCTATCACCGGGAAGTTGGCGAAGTAGATGACCAGCCGGCCGTCGGCCACGTACTCACGGCGCAGCACGGAGGAGACGGTCTCGGCGAAGTTGGCGCAGTGCGGGCAGAGGAAGTCGAAGAAGACCATCATCTTCACCGGCGCGTCGGGGGAGCCCACGTACGGCTGCCCCGTGTAGTCGATCTCGACGGCCTGCGCGGAGGCGGTCCCTCCACCGAGGCGCGGGATGACGATGGCGGCGGCGAGGATCAGTACCACCACGGCGGCGGTGGCGATGGTCATCGTGCGTTGGTTCATGGCCGTAAGACTAACCGGGCCCGGGCTAGATTGACCGCATGCCACAGGACGTACCCGGGCCCTTCAGGGCCTTCCGCGTGCACGTGCAGGACGGCGGTGTCAGGCGCGGCCCCGAGGTCGTGGGCCCCGAGGTGCTGCCGGACCACGACGTGACCGTGAGGGTCCTAGCCTCGTCCCTGAACTACAAGGACGCGCTCTCCGCCAGCGGCAACCGCGGCGTGACGAGGAGCTACCCGCACACCCCGGGCATAGACGCGGCCGGCGAGGTGGCCGCCTCGCGCGACCCGCGCTTCGCCGTGGGCGACGCCGTCGTGTGCACCGGCTTCGACCTGGGCATGGACACGCCTGGCGGCTTCGCCGAGTACGTGCGCGTACCGGGGGACTGGTTGGTGCGTCAGCCTGCCGGCATCACCGCAGAGGAGGCGATGGCGCTCGGCACCGCCGGTCTCACGGCGGCGCTCGCGCTGGGCCGCCTGGCCGCCGTGGGCGTGGGCCCGCACCTCGGGCCCCTGGTGGTGACCGGCGCATCCGGCGGGGTGGGCAGCCTGGCGGTGTGGCTGGCGGCCAGAGCCGGCTTCGAGGTGGTGGCGAGCACCGGCACCGCCGGGGCCGAAGGCCTGCTGAGGCGGCTGGGGGCTGCTCGCGTGGCGCCGCGCCAGGAGCTGTCCGAGAGGACCGACAGGCCGTTGCTCAAGGGCGAGCTGGCAGGCGCGATAGACACGGTCGGGGGCGTGACGCTGGCGAACCTGCTCAAGCGCACGGCCGTGGGCGGCGCCGTGGCCGCCTGTGGGCTGGTGGGCGGCGCCGAGCTCGAGACGACCGTCTTCCCGTTCATCCTGCGCGGCGTGGCGCTGCTGGGCGTCGACTCGCAGCACGCCTCCCTGCCCGAGCGAGAGGCGGCCTGGGACGAGCTCGCCCGGGCGTGGCGCGAGGACGGCGACGCGGTACGCGAGGTCGTCACGGTGGTGGGCCTCGACGAGCTCGAGGAGCAGGTGGGGCTCATCCTGGCCGGCCGCACCGTGGGTCGCGTGGTCGTCAAGCCGTAGGCCCGCCCGCCCAAGGGCGGCCCGACACGCGGCGCCCGAAGCCGCCGCTGTGCGTCCCAGACGTGCCTCAGCGCGACCAGCGGCTCATGTGGCCTCTGCTACACTCGCCGAGGACACCGGACCCGGATCGCCTCCCTGACGGGAGGGGCCGGTCACCACGCCACAGCCCACTAGCGGAAAGGAGCGCACCAGCATGGCTTTCCAGCTACCCGAACTGCCCTACCCGAAGGACGCCCTGGAGCCGCACATCGACGCGCGCACCATGGAGATCCACCACGGCAAGCACCACGCCACCTACACCAACAACCTCAACGCGGCCGTGGAGAAGCACCCTGAGCTGCAGGGCAAGTCCGCGGAGGAGCTCCTCAAGGACCTCGACTCCGTGCCGGAGGAGTCCCGCACCGTCGTGCGCAACAACGGCGGCGGCTACGTCAACCACAACCTCTTCTGGGAGATCATGGGCCCGAACGCCGGCGGCGAGCCGAGCGGCGAGCTGCGGCAGGCCATAGACGCGGCGTTCGGCAGCTTCGACGCCTTCAAGGAGAAGTTCGAGAAGGAGGCGGCAGGCCGCTTCGGCTCGGGCTGGGCGTGGCTGGTCGTGGACGGCTCGGGGAACCTCAAGGTCTACTCGACGCCCAACCAGGACTCGCCGCTCATGAACGGCGACACCCCGGTGCTGGGGCTCGACGTCTGGGAGCACGCCTACTACCTCAACTACCAGAACCGCCGCCCCGACTACATCAAGGCGTTCTGGAACGTCGTCAACTGGGACGCCGTCGCGAAGAAGTACGCCGCGGCGCGCTGAGCTCGCTGCTGCAACAGGTGACCGGCCGCTGAGCGCCGGCGCTGCCATGCCGGTCGCCGGCCACCACAGGGTGCGGGCCGAGCCGGCCTAGGCAGCTGCCGGGCCGGCTCAGGCCGAGGACCAGGACCGCTGGGCCGGGACCCTCGAGGGTCCCGGCCTTCTCGCCGGCCGTAGCTACGCTCGCGGCATGGTCCTCAGCGAGAACGCGCTCACGGCAATCCTGGCTGGCGTCTGTCTCGCCGGCGGCGCGGTGGCGCTGGCGCCGCGGGCCTTCGTCCGCTTGGAACCCCTCGTCGTGGAGCAGCCGCCGGTCTCCGTGGCGGTCGCGGGCGAGGTCGCGCGCCCCGGCGTCTACCAGCTCCCCTTCGGCTCGCGCGTGGCCGACGCCGTAGAGGCCGCCGGCGGCTTCCTGCCCACCGCCGCCCGCGACCTGGTGCGCCTGGCCGCTCCGGTCAACGACGGCCAGAGCGTGCACGTGCCCAGCGCCACGGCGGCGGGGACGGGCGACCCGCGCGTGTCGCTCAACTCGGCCTCGCTCGCCGAGCTCGACTCCCTGCCAGGCATCGGCCCCGTCATCGCCGAGCGCATCGTGCAGGGCCGCCCCTACGCGACCGTCGAGGAGCTGCTGGAGGTCCCTGGCATCGGCCCGGCCACCCTCGAGCGCCTCAGGCCACTGGTGGGTTTGTGAGGTGCCCGGGGCCGTGGGCGGGTTCGTGCCATGGTCGGTCCCGGCGGCCGTGGGGCTGGTGGCCGGCGTCTCGCTCTCGGCCGCAGCACCACCTCTCCTGGCGTGGCCGGCTGCGGCCATCGCGCTGCTGTGCGCCCTCGGCGTCAGTAGGGCGAGGGCGTGGGGGCGGGCCTGGCTCGTGGCCCTGCTCGGCCTGGCGGCGGGGACCGTCAGGCACGAGGCGTGGGAGGCGCGCCCCGACCCGGTGGCGGGCTACATCGGTCAGCAGGTCACCTGGCGCGGCAGCTACGACGGGGAGTGGTTCCAGACGGTCTCGCCGGTGCGGGCGCGCCTGGCGTTGGTGGCGCGCGAGGACCCGCCCACCGGCGAGCTGGAGGTCGTCGGCGCGGCGCGGCTCGCGCCGGGCAAGCGCAACCCCGGCGGGTTCGACTACCGCGCCTACCTGGAGCGCAGGGGCGTGTCAGCCCAGCTCTTCGCCTCGGAGGTGCGCGTCCTGCGCCAGCGCCAGGGCCTCCGCGAGCGGCTGGCGCAGGGGGTCGCAGCCGGGCTCGATCCCGGCGCTGCCGGCCTGCTGGTGGCCATGACCCTGGGCTCCCGAGACGGCATACGCGAGGAGGACAGGGAGGCCTTCGGGCGAGCCGGCCTGGCGCACGTCCTCGCGCTTTCAGGTCTGCACTTCGGGGTGCTGTTGGCGGCCGCGGAGCGGGGCCTGAGGCGCCTGGGGCCGAGGCGGCGGCCGCTGCTGGCGGCGCTCACGGTGGGCTTCGTGGCCCTCGTCGGCACTTCGCCTAGCGTGATCAGGGCGGCGTCCATGTCGCTGGCCGCCCTGGCCGCGTTGGCCTCGGGCGTCGGCCGCCTGCGGCCCTGGCCGGTGCTGGCGCTCGCTGCCTGCGCCTCGCTGCTCATGCAGCCGCAGATGCTCTTCGACCTCTCGTTCCAGCTCTCCTACCTGGCCATCGGCGGGCTGCTCGTCTTCTCCGCGCCGCTGGCGCGGCTGCTGGGGGCGGCGCAGGCTCCAGAGGCCGACGCGCTCGCCGTGGAGCTGCCATGGACCGGAGGCCGCGGGCCGCTGTGGAGGCTGAGGACGTTCACGGCGCAGGCGGTGGCGGCCAGCGTGGCCGCGCAGGTCCCCAGTGTGTCCTTGGTGGCGGGGTCCTTCGGCACGGTGCCCGTCCTCTCGCCGCTCGTCAACCTCGTGGGCGTGCCGCTCTCCGGCCTGCTGGTGCCGCTAGGGTTCGCCGCAGGCCTCCTCGGCCTCGTCTGGCGGCCGCTGGCGGCGGCGCTGAACCTCGTCACGGGGCCGCTCGCCGAGGCGCTCACGCGGCTGGCGCGCTGGGGCGCGCGCCTGCCCGCCGTCACCTGGTCGGAGGTCGGATGGCTCGGGCACCTCTGCTGGGCCGTGGCGGTGGCGGCGGTGGCGCTCTTCGCCAGGCGGCGCCTACGGCCGAGCCGGACGCTGGCCGTGTTGCTGGTGGCTGGGGCGGTGCCGTACGCGGTCGGCTCGAGCACCCCGCCGCCCGACGTCTGGTTCCTCGACGTAGGCCAGGGCGACGCCGTGCTGGTGCGCTTGCCGGGCCGCGTCGAGGTGCTCATCGACGGCGGCGGCACGCCCTTCTCCGACTACGACGTGGGGGAGCGGGTGGTGGTGCCCGCGTTGCGGGCGCTGGGAGTGGACGAGCTCGAGGTCGTGGTGGCCACCCACCCCGACGCCGACCATGTAGAGGGCCTGCTGGCCGTGCTGCGCGAGGTGCCGGTGGGCACGCTGGTCACCGGGCCGGCGCAGCCCGGTGTGTTCCTCGACGACGAGCTGCGGCGCCTGGCGACAGAGCGCGGCGTGCACGTCCATGTGGCGGTACGGGGCGAGTCCCTGGTCCTGGGCCGGCGGGGCGAGGCGCGGTTCGACGTGCTCCACCCGCCCGCCGGCGCGACGGGCCGCGGGAACGAGGACTCCGTGGTGCTCGCCCTGCGGCTGCGCGGCCAGGCCGTGGCGCTGTTCCTCGGCGACGTCGGCGCCGCGACCGAGGTGGAGCTGGCCCTCCCGCGCGTGCACACGCTGAAGGTCGGGCATCACGGGTCCCGCTACAGCACCTCAGAGGAGCTGCTGCGGGCCACGCGGCCGCGCCTGGCGGTGCTGTCCGTGGGCGACAACCGCTACGGCCACCCGCATCCCTCGGTGCTCGAGCGGCTGTCGGAGCACGGCGTGCCCGTCGTCAGCACGCAGGAGAAAGGCGCCGTGCGCGTGCCGCTCGGCGGCGGGCGGGGGGCAAGATGATAGATTGCTCACACATGCTCCTCACCGTCCGGGTCCTCTCAGAGCACGGACCGGTACGCGTAGAGCTGGCCAAGTGGCAGAACAGGCTTGTGGTGGTGAAGAGCCTGCGCGGCTTCCACCCCGTGTTCAGCCAACGGCTGGAGCGCGAGGCTGCCGTGCTGGGCAAGCTGCGGCACGACAACATCGTGCCGCTGCTGGGCGCACAAGGCACCTCGCTCATCTACGAGTACTGCCCCGGCGTGACGCTCGAGGAGGCTCTGCGCCCGGGACCCCTGCGGCCGAAGCGCAGCGTGAAGATCGTCTCCGACGTCCTGCGGGCACTGCAGTACGCGCACGAGAACGGCGTCATACACCTCGACGTGAAGCCCGCGAACATCCTCGTCAAGGGCGAGAGGGCGCTCCTCACCGACTTCGGGTTCGCCAAGGACCTCGGGCTCACCGCCATAACGAGCCAGGACATGATGATGGGCACCCCCAGCTACATGGCGCCCGAGCAGTTCCAGGGCGTGCGCACCGACCAGCGGTCCGACCTCTACGCCGCGGCAGCGGTGCTCTACCACATGCTCACCGGCGATCCTCCCTACGGCGACCAGGTCGTGAGGTACCTGGCCGGCGACGACCGCGTGCCCCTCAAGCCGCTGCCGGAGGAGGCCAGGGCGTTCGACGGCGTGCTCAGACGGGCGCTGTCGCGCGACCCGGCGGCGCGCCACTCGTCCGCCGCCGAGCTGCTCGAGGACGTCGCCTCCGTCTGCACTCCCACGTGATCGTCTCGTTCAGCGGCGACCCCTTCCTGGCGCGGCGCGCGGCGCGGCAGGCCCTCAAGGACCGCGGCGTCGGGCCCGGGGAGGTCACGGAGCTGGGCGAGGGCCTCGACAAGGAACAGGTGCTGCAGCTGGCCGGGCAGGGCGGCCTCTTCGGGCAGGTGGCGCTGCTCATCGACGTCGGCGCTGCCTTCTCGGGGCACGCGGGCGTGCGGCCGCGCGACGAGCTCATCGATGCCCTGGCGGGCGTGCCGGAGGGGGCGCTCGTGGTGGCCATCGACCCCGAGGCGACGCCGGCGCGCCAGAAGCGCTGGGCGGCCCTGGGAGAGCACGTGAACCTGCCCACGCCGCGCTTCGAGGCGCTGCCGCGCTGGGTGCGGTCGGAGCTGCAGGCCGCCGGGCTGCGCTTCGAGCCCGACGTGCCCGCCGTGCTGGCCGAGCTCTTCGGCGAGGACTGCGCCGCAATACTGTCCGAGGTCAACAAGCTCGCGGCCCTCGACGAGGTGCTCACGGCCGAGCGCGTGCGCCAGGTGGCGAACAGGGTGGCGGTGCACGACGCCTTCGACCTGGTGGACGCCGTGGCCGGCGGCGACGCGTCCGGCGCCCTGACCATCGCGCGCCAGCTCCTGGACGAGGGGGAGGCGGCGCCGCGCGTGCTGGCAGCCCTGGCCTGGCAGTTCACCTTGCTCGCCAAGGCCGTGGCCCTCAGGCAGCGCTCGCCGGGCGGTCGCGTGTCTCCCCAGCAGGCGGCCACTGTCCTGAGGGCCAAGCCTTACGCCGTGCAGAAGACCTTGAAGCTGGCCCAGCGGCTGGATGAGCAGGACGTCGAGACGGCCCTCGCGGCGCTGTTGGAGGCCGACGTCGCCAGCAAGACGGGCCGCGACCCCGGCTGGGCGCTGGAGTCGGCGGTGCTCACGCTGGCCGGGAGGTTCCGCGCCGCGCCCGTCAGGCGCTGAGCACTCGGGGCGCCCGGGGTAGCCTCGGGCATGGACGCTCGGGGCCGTGACGCGGACCTGCTGGCGCGCGCGGGCGCTGGCGACGAGCGCGCCCTGGCGCGGGTCATCACGGTCGTGGAGGAAGGCGACGAGCGCGGCGACGAGCTGCTGAGGGAGCTGCGCCCGCGCACGGGCCGCGCCGCCGTGGTGGGGATCACCGGGTCGCCCGGCAGCGGCAAGTCGACCCTGACGGACGCCCTGGTGGCGCACTGGCGCGGGGAGGGCAAGACCGTGGGGGTCGTGGCCGTCGACCCCTCCAGCCCCTTCACGGGCGGAGCGATACTCGGTGACCGGATCCGCATGACGCGGTGGCACGCCGACGCTGGCGTGTTCATCCGGTCGCTCGCGACGCGCGGGCACCTGGGCGGCCTCTCGGCGGCGACGTTGCGGGTGGCGGCCGTGCTGGACGCCTTCGGCTACGACGTCGTGGTCATCGAGACCGTCGGCGTCGGCCAGTCGGAGGTGGACGTGGCCGAGGCCGCCGACACGACGGTGGTGGTGCTCACGCCCGGCGCCGGCGACGCGGTGCAGGCCTTCAAGGCCGGGATCATGGAGGTCGGCGACGTCTTCTGCGTCAACAAGGCCGACCTTCCCGGCGCCGACCGCGTGCAGCGCGAGGTGCGCTCGGCGCTCGACCTGAAGCCCGTGGCTCCAGGCGAGTGGCGCGCTCCCATCGTGACCACCGTGGCCTCGTCGGGTGAAGGCGTGGCCGGCCTCGCCAAGCGCGTAGCCGACCACCGCGAGCACCTCGCGGCGCGGGGCCTCTTGGAGGGGGCGAGGAGGAGGCGCGTCCGCGCCGAGGTGATGGCGCTCCTGGGAGCGCAGCTGAGGCGCGCCTGGGAGGACCGGCAGGAGCAGGCGGTCACCGACATCCTGGAGGGGCGCAGCACGCCGGCCGCCGAGGTGAGGCGCCTGTGGGGCGGGAGCTGACCCTCCAGCGCCCACGACCCCCTGAGGGCGCGCCAACCGGCTGACAGGGGCCGTGACCGGGGCGGCGTTAGACTCTCACGCATGGTTCATGCCGTCTACCCGGGGAGCTTCGATCCCCTGCACAACGGCCACGTCGACATAATCCGGCGGGCGGCCGGCATCTACGACGGCCTGACCGTCGCCGTGCTCAACAACCCCCTCAAGTCGGGCGGGCTCTTCACCACGGAGGAGCGGCTCGAGATCGTCCGCGAGGTCGTGGCCGACATGCCCACCGTCAACGCCGAGGCGTTCGATGGGCTCCTCGCCGACTACGCCAGGAAGATCGGCGCGCGCGTGATCGTGAAGGGCCTGAGGGCCATCTCCGACTTCGAGTACGAGCTGCAGATGGCGCACCTCAACAGGCAGCTGAACCCCAACGTCGAGACCACCTTCATCATGACGGCGACCCGCTGGTCCTACGTCTCCAGCACGAGGGTCAAGGAGATCGCGCGCTACGGCGCCGACGTCTCCAAGCTCGTGCCACGCCCCACGCTTCTCAAGCTCAAGGAGCGCTTCGCGCAGGCGGCTGTCTGATGGGCGAGCTGTACCGCGGCATGGCCGCGAACGACGGCATCCGCGTCGTCGCGGTCGACACCACCGACGTCGTGCGCGAGGCGGTGCTGAGGCAGAGCGCCACGCCCACTGCCGGCGCCGCCACGGGCCGGGCCATGACGGCGGCCCTGCTGCTGTCGCACGTCCTCCTCAAGTCGCCCCGCGACAGGGTCACGCTGCGCCTCGACGGCGGCGGTCCCCTGGGCCGCGTGACGGCCGAGGCCGGCCTCGACCACGCCGTGCGCGGCTACGCGCAGAACCCCGACGTGGACCTGCCCCTGCGCCCTGACGGCAAGCTCGACGTGGGCAGGGCCGTCGGCACCGACGGCGAGATACGCGTCGTGCGCTCCCACGCGCCCTACGGCGACCCCTACACGTCGAGCATCGCGCTCACCTCGGGCGAGGTGGGGGAGGACGTGGCCACGTACCTGGCCGTATCGGAGCAGGTCTCCTCGGCCGTCATGCTCGGCGTGCACTTCACCAGCGACGGCCAGGTCGACGCGGCCGGCGGCGTGCTCATGCAAGCCTTGCCGGGGGTCGACCCCAACGCGCTCACGCTGCTCGAGGCGAACATCAGGGACCTGGGCCAGCTGACCGCGGCCATGCGGCGCGCCCCGCTGCTCCAGGTGGTCGAGGACGAGCTGTGCTGGGGCCTCGGCTTCGAGCTCCTCACGGAGAAGCCACTGCAGGTGCGTTTCGAGTGCCGCTGCACCGACCAGCGCGCCCTGGAGGCCCTCGCCTACTTCACGCTCGAGGAGCGCGAGCAGATGATCGCCGAGGACGGCGGCGCCGAGGTCGTGTGCCACTGGTGCGGCGAGCGCCGCTGGGTGACGCCCGAGCAGATCCGCTCCCTCACCGGCGCCGAGATCAGGTGCCCGGACTGCGACACCCTGTGGCACAGGGAGGGCCAGCCCGCCGTGTTCAGGCAGGGCGAGCGCTGCGCCTGCGGCCGTCCCGTGGAGCTGCCCGCCTGATGGCCGTGCCCCTGGGCGTCGCGCTCCTACTGGTGGTGCAGGCGGCGGTGTGGGGCTCGGCCTTCCCGGCCATCAAGCTGGGGCTGGTCGACCTCAGCGCGCCGCACTTCACGCTGCTCAGGCACCTCATCGCCTCGGCGGCGTTCGTGCCGCTGCTCCTGGCCTTCCGCGCCCGGCTCGTCCCCCGCCGGGAGCACCTGCCGGCCTTCTTCGGGCTGGGCCTCTGCGGGTTCACCCTCTACCACCTGGCGCTCAACTACGGGTCGCTGCACGTCTCCGCGGGCGCGGCCAGCCTGATCATCGCCACGGCGCCGGCCATGACGGCGATCCTGGCGGCGCTCGTCGAGAGCGACAAGCTGCCCGCCCTCGGCTGGGTTGGCTCGGCCGTCTCGTTCGCCGGCGTGGCCCTGATCGTGATGGCGGACGGCCGCCAGGCGGCCACCGAGGGTTTCACCCTCTACGCCTGGTTCATCGTCGTCTCGGCGGCCGCCACCTCGGCCTACGCCGTCTTCCAGCGGCGGATGTTCGCGCACTACCGGCCCATCGAGGTGGCCGGCTTCTCCACCTGGGCCGGCACGCTGCCGATGCTCGTGTTCCTGCCCGGCCTCGCCGGGGCGGTGGGCTCCGCGGGGCGCGCCTCCTTGGGCGCGGCCCTCTACGCCGGCCTCCTGCCCTCTGCGGTGGCGTACACGATGTTCGCCATCGCGCTGTCCCGGGCGAACGTCACGGTGGTGACGGCCTTCCTCTACCTGGTGCCGGTGTTCGCGCTGGTCACGGCGTGGTTCCTGCTCGGCGAGGTGCCGCCGCTCCTCACCATCGTGGGCGGCGCGCTGGCCATCGCCGGCGTCGTCGTGCTCAACCGCGCCAAGCGCGCAGCGGCGCGCACGGCGGCGGCCGCGGCGACCTGACCGCCCCTACTAGGGCTCCTCCTTGGCCTTCTGACCGAAGCGGCGCTCGGTGCCGGCGAGCAGGCGCCCGATGTTGTCGCGGTGCCTGAAGATCGTCAGCGCCGAGAGGCACACCGCGAGGAACAGGTGCGACACCGGGAAGTTCCCGCCGGCGATGACGAAGAGCGGCAAGGTGAACATGCCGACGACCGACCCGAGCGACACGTAGCGGCTGACGAGGATGGTGAAGACGCCCACCAGCAGGCAGAGGAGGGCGGTAAGCGGGTCGACCACCACGAACACGCCGATGCTCGTGGCTATGCCCTTGCCCCCGCGCAGGCGCAGGAAGACGTTGAAGCTGTTGCCCACGACGGCGGCCAGGCCGGCCAGCGCGATGGTCCAGCCGCTGGCCCCCAGGATCGTGGGGAGTAGCGTCGCCAGAGCGCCCTTGAGCGGGTCGAAGACCATCACCAGCAGCGCGGGGAACCAGCCGAGGGTGCGGAGCACGTTGGTGGCGCCGATGTTGCCGGAACCCACCTGCTGGATGTCGACGCCACGCATCCGCGCGACCAGGTACCCGGTGGGTATGGTCCCCAGCAGGTAGCCGACGACCATGAACAGCAGTGCGATGACGACGTCCAGCAAGTCTGGGTGCCTCCGGGGCGATCGTGTGGGTGCGGCCGCGGCTTCGTGGCGGCGACGCACCGGCCACCGCGCCTCGCCGCCACGATTCTAACGACGCGCCTGAAAAGGGCTTGAGCGGTTAGCATCGCCAGATGACGACGGTCGCCCTCGCCCTCCTGCTGTTGGGGGTGGCGGGCGTCTCGTCGCTGCGGTGGGCCGGCCGCCTGGCGCCGGGGCTCACGGAGCTGCCCGCCAAGTCCCTCATCGCCGTCCTGCTGGCCGGCCTGGCCTTCGCTGGGGAGATGGGCTGGGCGGCCCCCTCGCCCTCCCTGACCACGGCAGCGCTCATCGTGGCGCCGCTGTTCGTGTTCGGACCCCTGCTGCTCCTCGGTCTCGTGAGGGCGGGCCGCGCCGGCGCGGCCGCCGCCCTGGCCGGGCTCCTGTACTGGAGCCACGGCGCCCGGCGCGCCGTGGGCCGGTGGCTGGCCGTGGCCGCGCTGCAGGAGGGCGACCCTGCCGGCGCCATGAAGGCGGCGGTGGACCCCGACGACCTGCTCCTCGCCCAGGTGCTCGCCCTCGAGGGGCGCTGGCGCGAGGCCATCGAGCACGCGTCGAAGGTGGCCAGGGCCGCGCCCGTCTACGACGCCAGGGCCGTGGCGCGCGACCTCGTGGTGGCCGCCCACCTGGAGCTCGGCGAGCTGGAGGCTGCGGAGGCCGAGGCGCGCACCCTCGCGGAGTCGTTCGACCCGACCCGTCACGGTCCCCTCGCCTTCCGCTCGGTGACCCTGGCCAAGGCTCGCGTCGCCGCCTACAAGGGCGAGCTCGACAGGGTGCGGTCCCTCCTGGCGCAGCCCATGGTGGGCGCCCGGCCGGCCGTGATCTTCGCTGTCCTGGCGCGCGCTGCCGGCCGCGCCGGCGACAGCGACCTGGCCGTGAGGTCGTGGCAGCGCGCCTACGACGACGCCCGCGGGGCGTTACGCGAGCGGTACGCGTCCGAGATGAGCGCCTACGGCGTGACCCCTAGTCGCCGTCCCGAACGCGCGCGCCCCATCGCCACCTACGTGATGGTCGCGGTCCTCGCGCTCTCGTTCCTCGGGCAGTCGCTCCTCGACGCCGCCATCGGCCCCGTGCGGCTCTTCTTCACGCTCATCGACGCCAGCTACGTGGTGGCCGCCTACGTGCAGAACGTGCCGGGGGTGCCGTACCAGGACGCCTGGTGGCGCTACCTCTCCTACGCCTTCGTGCACGGGAACCTGGTGCACGCGGCCTTCAACGCCTGGGTGCTCTTCGACCTCGGCCGCTTCCTCGAGCGCCGCCGTGGGTGGGGCGACGTCCTCGGCGCCTTCGCCGCTGGCGTGATCGGCGGCTCGCTGCTGACCAGCTTCATGGAGGCCGGCCGGACGCTGGTGCTGGTCGGGGCCTCCGGCGGGGTCTTCGGGGTGGCGGCGGCGCTGACGCTGGACGTGATGGCGCGCCGGTCCCCGACCGACGTCGCGCTGCTCCGCAACATGGCCACGTTCCTCGGCCTCAACCTGCTCCTCTCGCTGATGCCCGGCATCTCGCTGTGGGGGCACGTCGGCGGACTCGTCGCAGGGGCGCTCTTCGCCCTGCTGCGCCGGCTGGCGCCGGCTGGTTGGCTGGGCAGGCTGCTCGGGATGGCCGGCGCGGGGGCCCTCCTGGCAGCGCTCGGCACGGCGCTGGCCGTCGGCCTGACGTGAACGAGCGCGCCAGCGGCCCAAGCCGGTGCCCAAGCGCTTGGCCGGGGGCGAAGCGTCTTTCGACGAGCGATGGCTGGTAGACGGACCAATCTGTCCACCTTAGAACGCTTGGTCTACCGCGGGCGCGGAGCTGTCCTCACGCAAGCGGCGTTGGCGGGCGGGCCCCCGGGCTGGGCCGTCTCGGGTCGGGGCGCCGCGAGGCTCGGTGACGCTAGGCGCCTGCCGGGGCGATCTAGTCCGCGCGCCGTTGCGCCAGCCAGCCCCGGACCCTTAATATTTTAGGTAACTTTGAGGCGACCGAGAGGCGCCCGAGGGGCGGAGGTTCCATCGTGGACAAGGACAAGGCGCAGGCCCTCAACACGGCCGTCTCGCAGATAGAGCGGCAGTTCGGTAAGGGTTCGATCATGCGTTTGGGGGCGGAGCCTGCTCAGGCTCTGGGTCAGGGTGTGATCAGTACGGGGTCGTTGTCGGTTGACCTGGCC
>Ga0182741_1003759_pt1 | contig 15725 bp, 3 predicted proteins | sample eDN5th37CBELigOP_FD_128874 | JGI IMG/M metagenome (GOLD analysis project Ga0182741, IMG submission 128874) | Enriched Organic Plus compost microbial communities from Emeryville, California, USA - eDNA 5th pass 37_C BE-Lig OP (version 2) (version 2) ...
AGGATTAAGTGGCCATCGTGAAAAGTTCTCTCGAGACTCGCTCTCGGCATCCTGGGAGTCCGTCGACACACTGGATGTCCGTGTACACCAGTCGAGTTGGGCTTGAATGACCTCCTCCCATTCAACAATATCAAGGTCATGGCTTGAAACGATGATGGGCGAAGGAGATGGGGCACTTGGCCGAGGGGTATCAGACACTTCATGCAGTGCTTGGGGGCAATGCTGCAGGTGAGAGAGTGTGTTTTTCGAGACTTTAGATCCCGGCACCTGTGGATATGACAGACTGCGCATATGCTTGTCCTCTTCGACAGATGAAAGAAGTTGGAGCAATATTACAAGCTCGTCATCCCAGAACGGATATATTGGACGAGTCTGCTGATCCTCCCCCTGGTGTAGAAGCTTCGCAACACGGGCGCTATGTGCAGCGGCATGGAGGTTGGCAACGGCTAGTCCCGGCCATCCTTTCTGTGTGCTCTCGTTTGACCTAGAATATGATAATGACCTCGTGCGAGGGTAAAGCGCACGGATGGCGTTTGCAAGGAGGATGGTCGTGGAAGCCTTTATCGTCGGGAGAGCCAGAGGACCAGACAAAGCTAGTCGCTGGCTAGGAATGCGGCTTATTGTTCCAACAATTGGGGGACGTCCGTGGTGTACTGGCAAAGGCTGTTGAATCTTCGTGTTCTCGAGAGCGTGGGCTTCGTTTTCGTGAACTGTCAAGATCGCCAAAAGTGCGTTTAAGGCGGCAACGCTGCGTGAGCGGCCAAGCCGCTCATACGCTCCGCGTAACCGAGATACGATCGCTGACACTAGTATTAGGGTAGAACTCGCGAAAAATAGCGAGTGTCGCAGGCGAAGCAATCGACGCTCGTACGATTCTGCCCTATAGATGATAGATAATGACTGGCCTGAAGTCTTGCCGTCATCCTGCGATGATGGCATCGGATGCCTGCTGACAGACTGTGACGGGTGTCGGCGAGAGACTGCGAGTGGACCGTCGCTATTAATGGACGAGTCAGTAGGGGACTTCGCTACACCGATGCTCGGAGGTGATAGTCGTGTCAGGTGCGCAAATCGGTGTTGGGCGGGGGAGGGGGCGGGGGCAGCCGGAGTGAGAGTGGGAGTGACAGGCGCAGAAGACCCATGGAAGCTCGATGGTGAGCTCGCATCAGGTAGAACAGAGGATGCAGAGGTTGGACTTCCCGAATACATCCGAGATGCTACAGAACGGATCGTGCTCGCACCGAAGCCAAGGCCGAGTGCTCTGTGGTTCGATCTAGCAGAACGATTTCGAGAACGGCGAGCGCTTCTCATTACACTGCTTGGGTGTCGACTCTGGGTTAGTTGCCGTGCTTTTCGCTGTGCAGATTCAACCATGCCCCAAGCGTTTGTCCGCCGCTCCGAAATATAGCGACTCCCCTCCATCGCGGACTCAACGATTCCTGGAGCGATGAATTCGAGCCTGGGCACACGCCACCTGGCGAAACGACGACGGCCCATTGCCAAGGGCGGAACAGAAGAGGCCATGGGGATGGGCTCGCTAGAGTTCTCGACTAATATAGTCGCGCCCTCCTGACCTACCGCTCCTGTCAAGTCGCTGTCATTCGGGAATATTGACGGAGGAGCCCCAATAGAGCGACGCCCGGTGGATCGCGAAGGTACCATCCGGGTAGATGTCGCAGCTGTAGCAATAGCGGATGTCACGGCCGTTACAAGCTTCGGGTTAGGAGCACCTTGCATGCTACCAGACGTTGGAGTTTGCTCTTTCTTGGTCGAAGGATCAAGAATGTTCAACTCTCCTCCTGCGTTTACCAATCTGTTGCCTCGAACCGAGCTGGCAAACTGGGAGTAGACCAGCCTCGATAACAGTGGTTTTCGATTATCAAAAAAGTCAATTCCAGCCCGCGTTTGGACGTCAGAAGCATGCTCAACGGAAACAGGACGTGCACCTATCTTGGTCAGATGATGTTCCTGAGCATGGGCTTGGCGCTGAGCCTTCTCGAGTGGCAAGGCAAGGTCTAACTGCCAAATACTTGGCAGGTCGAGGACAGGTAAGACTATCGGATAAAGCGCGTTCTGCTCGAATGTGTCATCCGAGAGGGCATCTGATCCGTCGTGTTCACTGTTAGCCTGCCATGCTTCATCATCCGACGACATTTCGTCGGACGCCTCATCATCACTAATATCGTTGTCGAAAACGGATGGGTCGCCAAGCATACCCTGAAGTGTCTCCTCGTCTTCATAGGCAGACGTCAGGGTTGCATCACTAACTTCATCTTGCTTAGGTAAGTTAGGAACCATCGTAGTTGGACTTGAACCGCCGGGTGATGTAGTCATATGGCCCGCCGAACTCATGTCAGTGGGGGGACTGCGCGAACCAGATGCGGATAGGGGATGGACTGAGGACAAAGGAGCACTCTTGACGGTCTGGTCATTAAAAACTTCATCCATGAAGCCTGTTTCCTCCAGAGTTGCAGGTGCGATAATGTGTCCTAGATGATATGGTAATGCGTTATCGCACTGGGTTGTGTCTTTGCTTCCGACACATTGCTCCAGATTATACATCGAGCAATTGGAGCCACTGGCCCCGCTAGCCCCAGGACGGAGTACAGAGGTGAATGCAGAGTCCCAGGTATAGAAGTCTAGTGGATCATCAAGGGCCGCGCTGAGTGCGCGCGCAGCAAGCGCTTCCTTTGCGGTATGAGCTTGTAACAATTCCATCAGTGGGGTTGAAGCATCCTCCGCCGAGTGCAACTGAGACAGAAGGATAGGGGATGGGAAACCGTGGCGCTTGGCAAGTAATAGAAGTGATGTTAATACAAGCGATAGTGCGGAAGCACGGAGCTCCGTCAGACGCCGTAGCTCGCACTCATGCTTGGCTCGCAGCCTCGCACGAGCATCGGTAAGTGCCGCTTCAACAGGACTATCTCCTAGTGTAGACTCCTCTCCAACCGCGTGCCGTACACGCTTCGCCATCATGCTGGCATATTCCTTCGGCGAGGCATCGTGATTCAATTCCTGCCATGTGACGTCTGCTACTTCTGCGATTGGATGCGACTCGAGCCACGGACCAGGACTTCTGCCTAGTTGCAGGGGTGGAACTGGGGTTACGACCGAGTCAGGCAACAAAGAGGAGGACAACGGAGTGGGCATCGCGGATCGTGAATGAGATCGGGGCTTCTGCGGTGTGGCTGTGGGAGTGTTTGTGGCGTTGCCGTCCGCGGGGTGTTCGTGCGTTGACGAAATAGTCGCGGGTTGACTAAGGAAGTCCGATTCACTTGTCAGGGAATGCGACAGAAACGCCCCAACGTTGGTTTCATCGTTGTCGATGAGTCCATATTTCCTTGTAAAGTCAAGTTGGGGCTTACGCAGCGGATCAAAGAGTGCTCGCATCTCCGCAAGTGGTTTGCTTGGTTGCGGAAGGCCCTTCGTTTCACTCAAGTCAAGAGCAGGAAGTGGCGCAGGACTCAAGGAATATGAGAAGTTCTGTGCAGCCCTAGCTTTCGCAACAGCACGTTTGACATACTCTGAGAATTTTGTTGAGGGAATTGAGGATGAATGAGCGGCAGCTCTCAGCTGTTCCACAGTGGGACTCTTAGCGGAGTCATCCTCTTGTGAATTTGACGGACGAGCGACATCATCCGTTGAGAGTCGTGATAATTGCTCGTTTGCTGCCTGTGCTGCTTTTTCCACGGCATCTGCCATCTCGGCCTGATGCTGCTGAGATAGGCAGTCCTCAGCAATTCGAAGGGCGTCAAGAACGGCCCCAATCAGCCATGCGGTTGCGGCTCGCGGAGCTCTTGCCAAAGCGGATATCCGAGTCGACGCAAGAGGAATTACACCAGTGGCCATGATCTGCGCGATATCACGCTCTAATGACGCGAAATCTGCACTTGAACCTGTTTCGGATTGAAGATTGGCTTTAGTCTCTGCGTCGAATGTATCTGACGCGACTGTTGAGTCGTCCTTTGCTGGCTTCATTTCTTGAGGTTCTCGCCATGCAAGAATATTTTCAGGCGATTCCCACCAACGGAGCCCGTCGGCAATGTTGACTGAGGTGTCATCCAAGTCGAGGACACGGCAGACGGCTTCCACAGAGCGGCATCGCCAAAGACTAGCGGGTAGGGAGCTGCGTCGTACTGATGACGCGGCGCTCTGAAGCTCTTGCTCATTCCGCATGCAGCCCACTCTCTGCTGGACAAGCGAACGTGCGAGTGCCTCTCCTTGCCGCATCTCAACCGCTACCTTGCCGAGAAAACTAAGCGCGCGTTCCAAAAACACCAATGGCTGGTGGGCAAAGAACAGAAGTAGGCGACTTTGCCGGGCGAACAGAGAACGCTGCAGTTCGAGTCGTGTTGGACCTGCACCTTCTTTGTAGTGATAGGCATCAAGTTGCATCAGGGGTGAAAGCGGGAGGAGTGGTGCGGCCCATGTAGAAAGTCCAGCGGGTACACTCACTTCAGCGGAAGCTAGTGCTGCAGCGGTGGCACGAATCATATCAGGATCTGTCATGTCAATGCTCATATCAGGGGATGCTTCAGTGGTTTGAGCCACGGGAACTGATTCCCCTGAGTCAGAAGGAGATAGCGCTTGGTGAGATGTAATGAGCGGATGAAGCAATGCGCGCTTCGCTTCTTCTCGATGGCGCCTCACCCTAGCAATAAGCTCAACTAGATACAAGTCTAAGTCCAACGACAACAGAGGCCGCTCAGGAAGGCCCAGCTCGGGTACGAGCAGAGAACGATATTCTTTTGTCGCCTGAGCCTGGGCATTATTCCGAAGTCGTGTCTCATGCTCACCTGGCGGCGAGAGCGGCCTGCCCCAGGTTGTGGTAGTAGACGATAGTGATCGGGTAACGCATGGGAGTGGGAAGAGCGCGGGATACGGCACGGGCCGTGCCCAAATCTTTAGACGAGCGGTATCGAAGGATCCAACTCGAGAGCCCTGCGCTATCGCAGGGAAGTATTTGGGCAATGCGATAATGTCAATATCGATCGCCGTATCGAAGTCAGATCGGCAGATCTCGTACGAACTTGCGATATGAGGATCAGACATCAAGCCTTCAATCTCGTTGTACCGCCCAGCGGCACTAAGATAATTTCCTGACTGCGCCTCGAGAAGAGCCAGCCCTTCGTGAACCTCAATAAACTGAGCGATGTTCCACCCAGGAAGTCTGTGATGCAGCAGAGCGTGCTGCTGTGCAGTGACAAACAATCGCCACCTCCTTGCGAATGCATTGGCAAGCATCGACTGCAAATGCTCGACGAGCTTGCGCCAATGCGAGAACCCTGAGCTCACAGTACTGACGGAATCGACACCTTCTGAAGGATCAGCTTCATTATCCTCCGTGATGAGTGATGATACAACATCTGAAGAGGGGTCGGTATAGTTAGGCGAGCTATGGCGTGGAATATTCACCTCGAGTTTGCCTGACCAAGGGTCGAGTCGGAGGATAGTTGCTTTTGGGAAATCTGACTGGAGCCGCTGAATCATACGTCTATCATGTTTATCCAACTTCGAGAGTACTGAGGGTTCGTATCGGTGAATGGTGGCAAATCGGCTCTTGCTCGTTACAACATCAGGGCCAGACGCGTTGGTGGTTGAGCTAAGGGTCTGCTGCGTCAGTGTGGAAGCGTTACTTGAGTTCGAAGCGGTTGGAGAGGGGACGGGAGATACGAAAGAGAAAAAGGCGCTCAAGCCATCACGTATGCTGTTCTTGGCCTGGACATACTCCTGAGGAGTTCGGTGACCGAGTGAGACATAAACAATCACGAGATCAAGTGGAACCGGACAGACAAGATTGCTCGCCTCCCCAGGACTAGACGAGAGCGTAGTTGCAGCAGCTGCAGCCGCGGCTGTAATAGCAACCGCAGTTGCTGCGGCCGTTGTCTCATCCATGTGACCTGATCCTGGGGCCGAACCTCCAGCAGCGCCTCCGGCCGCGAGATGATTTACTGCGTTCGTAATAACTTTGGCTTGAGAAGAGGGAAGAGTTCGCGCATATTGCAGTGCAAGTCTTTGCTCTCGTTCCACAAGTTTACTGACGGCATCATGGACACTTCGGACCTTATGCTTCAGTTCTTTGTAGCCTTCGGGATCTGGACACGTGACGAGCTGCATCAACGCGAGGGGGACTTCTCGGAGATGTTGCACCAGACGATATCGAGGGTTAAGCAAATCAATAAAATTAGGTAGCTTCGGTTCCGTCGGAACATGTGGTGGGTGGCTTGCCATGCTTGAAGCAGACCCAGCCGTGGAACCGCTTTGCGCAAACTGATTTGCAAGGTGGACCACTGCGTTGCTGTCGACGACGACTGGTTCGAGCCAAATGGGAGAATCGGTGGGTATTGACGTTTGGAAAGCAGCTGAGTCCGATGAGAGAGACGCGACTGAGGCATTCGTGTCGGACGCATCTGTGCCGGGAGGTAGGAGCGGTGGCAGATAATGTGTGTCAATGCCTGTCGAGGAATTACGTCCAGCAAACGATTTGGCAAAATGTGGAAAGCTTGATACCAGAGGAGTAGTTGTCCCAAGCGGTGCAGGGGACAGTAAGTACGGCATGGCACCCTCATTTTCAGCTCCTTGCCAATTTGATAAGACGCGGTATGTGTCAAAATCTGTGCCAACGGATTCATGCCGAAGTGTATAGGAAAATCCGCTTTTCACATCGGCGTCACTGGTGTGGTACAGGCAGAACACGAGTCGCTGTAATATGGCAGACAGTTGGTTCATTTGACTAGGACTCCACTCAGCTGCGCCGAGTGAGGCAACTGCTGTCCCCGCTTCGGCTGGTACACGTAATTTTTCAAGAGCTGTGACTGCAGGGGTCGAAATCTGTAGGGTACGGCGAACGGGTAGCAGGAAAGCCGCGAGAGCGGGAGCTGGTAGGAGTTCAGACCAGAGCTGTAATGTGGGGGAGCAGCTTAGAGGAACAAGCGCATCAATAGCAGTGGTAGGAGCTGTACCATCCATGCTCCCACTCGAGGTAGCGGTTTGAGGCTCATCTAACCACTGGAGTGATTTCGGCAGTGGAGGTGGTGGACCCGCACCAGGAACGATGGTCTGTAGATAAGACTGAACCTTGTTCCGGACGCGCTGCCGGATCCTGCCCTGGGTATCCTGGGAGGCAAGAACAATACAACGATCCAAGGTGCGGCAAAGCGATAACAGCTCTGTAAGCGCTCTGTGAAGCTGAGCGCCATACCCTAGCAAGAGCTGAGCTGATGCCAGTGATGGAGGGGAGCTAGCCCAGTCCTCTTCCTGAATGGCTCGAAAGGCGCGGAGAATGGCCTCACTGTGATGGCTGCTACCGCCTGAGGGTACGATGAGTGAGGAGGATGCTTCCACATCCTGGACCACGTCCGAGTAAGTCAAAAGCAAACGCAACCTAGCCACCAGAGTTGCGGCGGCTGCATGGCGAAATGGAAGCAAACTAGGTTGCTTCAACCGTGGAGATGTCGAAGGAAACCCAAGTGGTCGAACCAGTGCTGCGAGTTCCGTAAGTCGAGGCTGATGCCTGAAGGCATAGAGCTTGTCAAGATAGTCATCGTACACACTGCCTCGGAACAGAGTTGCATGGGGTCCGGAAGATGACACCAGTTGCTGCTGTAGTTGCTGGGCCGGCTGAGGGGTAAGGGGATGGTAAGGCGCCTCGCGCCCACTTGTTGGCGCTGTAGTTTTCTGATTAAGAGAGCCGCTGACCGCTGGAGTAGTTTGCGAAGATCCATGGCTTTGACCTTGACTTGAGCTTGCTGAATTGGGCGATACAACGCTCAGAGAGTCGGGTGACAAATGGAACGCTGCTAAGGTCTGAATGGGTACGGGACATAACGGCAGCTGCTGATCAAACAGGTGCGCTAGGAACGGCCAAATTCCGTCATCATCTATGACACCTATACGAGGTACAGGCAGTCCTCGCAAGTCGTTCATGGCTATCGACGGGATTGTAGCGGGGCCTCAGCGCTTAGTTGAGCCGAAGAGAAGCGGAAAGGCCACCCGCGTCGAGATTTTAGGCTCAGTGGGCGCTGTGCGCGCGGCGTGGTGATCAGCCTGTGGTGGCTAACCGTGTGCTTAGTGAGTTTGCAAAAGAATGGGAGTTTGCGCAAATATCTCAAGGGTTGTAGTGTGGTCCGGAAGTGCCTACCAGACTAAGCTGGGGTGTTGCAGCAGTGTAAAACGATTGGTGTGGGTATCTAGTGCACAAACCCCCGTGCACATGGAATCTCGCTTACTTGGAAAAGAGACGAAGGGGAAAACATCATACCCATGCCCGGCCGGCCTGGCTGTGGGCAAATGACTTGGTGTATGCTGGTTTGACTCTCTAGCTAGCCTTCCACAAGTGGTTTGAGTGTGGCGATCACACAATATCCTCACCAAGCCTACACACCGGCCCTCAAAACGCGCTCGGTCTCTATCTGACAGCCTCAGCACAACCCGAATACAAGGCTCACAGTTGAGTGAACCAAAAGATTACTCAACTGGGATGCAAGGACAAGTCTTTCATAAAGGGACTCCGATGTAGTGTAGCGCCTGCGCTGGCAGGAACCGTACAAAGCGAATATCCTACCCCTGCCAGAGCCTAGCTTCGAAGATGGCACAATTTCGAATTTCTTCACTCGAAAATCGCCGAAGTGTCTCTCGCCATTTGGTGATAGTGTACTCGCAAGAGGTCAGAGTTGCATGGGACTGGCCGCATGATTCAAGTACGATCATGCATCCTCTATTGAATGCAAAACTGTGAACGAGCGGAGTGCACGATCTTCCCCCACAACCACACCTGATCCGCACGCAGATTTTTCCAGACTCACCAATTCTCTGACCCGATCCGAGTCTGGGTAGACGTTTTTGATATGATGCATGACCGTGGGGGTTAATCGTCGAAGTGAGCAAATGAGTGAGTTCATTAGTTAAAACGCGCCTGGACGGGTGGGCGCGGTGAGGAGTGTGTTGTATAGTACAATAATGCATTCATATCCCTATTGATACATTTGGTCATAATCGAGATCAACCAGATATCCAGACAAACGTCTTGTCGTGATTCTTCTGATCTTCTCGTCCTCTCCCGTGTTGAGTCAATGCGTCACTGACTGAGCATAATGGCCTTACAGCTCATGCCAAGCGTGCAACCCACCCTCCAGTTGACGCGCAGTCTAGTTTAAGTTCCCAGTGTGTTAGACTACATGTCGCAAGCACCTAATACCACGAAAACCCGTCAAACCCGTCGGACTCGGAGAGCGGAGTGGTCATCTAAGAACTCCTTCACCTGCCAGACGTGTGGTAAGTCTACACCGCTTAGGTATCATATTGCGTTGCTCCAATCCCGTGAGTACGCATGCCAGAACTATACCAGTGTAAAGCCGTACTCACCCTCAAGAATCTGACTCTCTGGGGACATATCTAGGGAAATCCTTCACTCGTAGCAGCAACCTCATCCGACACGAGCGGATCCACAAGCAGGAGAGACGATTCAAGTGCGAAACGTGCGGCAAACGCTTCCAGGAGCGACATCACTTGACGGCTCACAGGTAAGTTAGAAGTACATATGATCCCTGACTATAAATTGCTGTGAAACCATTCCAGTTGACTCACTGTTTTTGTGAGCCTTAATCTAGCTCTCCTCGTTCAGTTGGCAATAACAGCCATCAGCTGAAGATGTCGTGTTGATCTTCAAGTATTACCACTCACCCCAATGTATACATATCTAGCCGCATTCACTCTGGGGAGCAGCCATATGTATGCCACTATTGCAACCGTGGATTTACTGATCGCAGCAACTGCGCACGACATGAGCAAGCTCATGAAGAAGACCCAGCTTTCTTGGCAAAGTACTTTACGAAGCATATTGCCATCCAGCCGCTTTTTGGAGGCAAAGCACCATCCACAACTGTAGCAGCGACAGCAGCAGCGACCGCCGCCGCCGCCACAGCCGCAGCATCGACCAATCCTGCCAATGCTGCAGCAGCAGCGGCGGTTGCTGCAGCTGCGGCGGCTGCCGTCGTCGGCAACGAGCCTGGTACACCTGGCATGGCATCGACGCGTCGCGTGGGAAGCAGTCTAGCGGGAACGGGCACAGGGACGGAGCCTCTACGACGCTCGAGTCGCACAACTCGTGCATCGACCCCTGGGATGAGCAATCTAAGTCGAACTACGGAAGAAGATTTAAGTTTAGTTGCTAGCGGCCCTGCACTTGCAGCTGCAGCGGCAGCTGCTTCTGCGTTTGCCGCTCCTGCGACCAGGCCATTCGGTTTGTTAGCTCCCATCTCGGTGGGTTTGCCCAATCCGGGGTTGTTACCGCCTCAACAACAAAAAGCGTTGGCACAGCGCATCACCCTAGGAACGAATACGCCTGACCTTGATGGTAAGCAATATCAAGCTGCAAGTCAAAATGATGTACCTGTCTCGGAAACGCAGTGTGATCTGAATATCGTTACAGGCAAAAAGTCTCCTGATATCAGCAAAGGTCCAGATGGAGAACTCCTGGCTCGAACATCTCCCAGTCGGAGTGATCAAACGGACATCTCCTTAGCAGCTTCGCCTCAGTTGAGCAAGGACATGCACTACACTTGCGGCACCACACCCGTTGTCCCTCAGTTCTTCAAGGCGCCAGATTTGGTCGCATCACGATCTCAGTCGGGAGCCTCATCACCTCCTCAGGCCCCAGCCGATTTGGCTTCGCAAATGCAGCGCTATCGCGCCTTAGCGAGTATCGAAGTTCCTCAACTAGGCAAAGCGGAGCTACGTGTAGGTCACTACGACGCCGGCAGGAGCTTATCAAATTCGGAGGGGGACGTTTCAGTACTGGGCGGCGCGGCGATGGGCCCAGGCAGTACATCAAGCGGGACGAGTCCAACAATCGGTTTACTTCAACATGGTGCTGGTGTGAACGCCTTGCCATTGCCTCTACCAACCGCCACTTCTGCCGCGATCCCGAGCGCTACACGTGACTTCCTATTAAACTGGTCAGCCAAGGCAAGTCATGGCCTAATGCCGAAAGGATCCAGAACCCCCGGCAGTCCGCGATTTCCATCTCCAGTGTTAAATGCAAGTGCAGTTGCCCAGGGAAGTGTCAGTCCCTGCCAACCTCGACTGGTTCAACAGAGGTCTCCTCTAGTTGGAAACAGCTCGCCGAAGGTGACTCTTCTGGCAAATACCAACTCTCCAACTGGGTATACTAGTGGCTTAGGTACAACAGCTGGTGTTTCACCTGCAACATCAAACGCCACAGCAACTCGCACGTCACCCTTCCTGAGCCGTGATACGGTGAGTCAAACACTCTTACCTCAGAAGGCTGGGGTGGTGAATGGGGGAAATCGCGACAAGAACCTCGCTACGCAGAATATGTTATCTATTGCAGCCGCCGCAGCTATTGCTGCTGCATCTGTTACTCAGAGCAGAGGCCGTAGCAATGCGTCAGGGCAAGATGAAAGCCAACCAGCTGTCTCCTCAACTCTGGCAAACAATGGGTTGAGGACTGCTCTTGCCGCCTTACCGTCGTTGAAGTCGCTAAAATTGCAGACAGCTCTGACCCTACGCACGCTGGCGACGCAAGGACCGCAATCAATGCCTAATGAACTCCAAAGGCAGTCTTCACAAGCCAATGAAACAGGTTCTGAATCCCCTCAGAATCATGGTATCGGCATCTTCCCATCGAGTCTGATCAACTCTCGCAGTCGAGCCGAAGGCGATCCAATGCAGGGATCTGGAGATCCCTACGTTCATGAAGACTCGCAAACGGCACTGGGTTCGAAGAGAAAGACTCTGTTTGCATCTGCAGTTAAGGAGGTTGTTACTGATGTCAATGATGAAAGCGGTCATGACCGCGGAGATGGTCATCGCACTCCTTCACCTGGCACTCCCACTGGGGTATCGAAGCGGCTTCGATTGGCATCACCAGCCGATCTACAAAAGGATGTCAGGTTTAGCACTCCGCCACCAGGACTCCAAAGCCCTGACTCCATCTACACTGGAGGAAGTGGCCCGATCTCGAATCTCTCGTCACGACCTCAAACGCCGGACCGGGCTACTGCTGCGGCTGCTGCGGCTGCAGCAGCGGCTGCAGCAGCCGCCACCTCGAGCCAAGCGTTCTCAATCCTGTCCGCATGTGGTGCTTTGGCTTCTCCTACCCGAATCTTTGCTCCTCTCACAACTCCTGTGGCACCCCCTCGGCCGTCAGAGTTGCATTCCGATTTGCGCTCGAGATCCACTGAAGAAGGGATGTCTACAGTAGACGCAGCAGGCTCGCAAGTTGTCCAGGCTGTCATCGATAGGAGCTGCCAATTGGACGCATTCCAGACGAGCAGCACACGAGAGGATGCCACGTTTGCAACCAAGTCATCGCAAGAGTATATTTCTTCCTACTCAATAGCCACGAAAACGACGGGGCAACCTGCGGCAGTGAAGGCTGAGGAAGCAACCCCTCTCTCACCTTGTGATACTTCGGAACCGGCATTCACTGCTAACGAGAAGGACTGCTGCGAGCACGAAAATGTGCACTCGCGAAGGATGCCGACTAATCCCCTGGTTACTCCAAGAGTTGGTAGCGCATGGATGTAGCGCACGCTTTCAAACCGCATATCATACTATACAAAGATCCGCATTCTATTCTGTATATACAAAGTGAAACAGGTGCCTGCAACGGTTTGGTAAACAATAGTCTGCCAGCTTCCTCGAGCAGGAGTACGACTACATGCTCTGATGATTAAACAATATCTCAAACTAGAATACACTGATCTTAGGCTGAATTGACCTGCCAAGAAGGCATATACCCCGAGAATTGCATTGTCCAACCTATAAATGTCTAGAACAGCTGAGAATGAACTCACTAACCGTGAGCTCAAGAAATCAGGAATCTCTGCCTGGGTGGAAAAACTAAGAGGAAGCAGGAGGAAGAATGTGGATATTTCGTATCACCGTATTCTGAATCCGAGAATTCATCATTGTGTTGAGCTCAGCAACTGCACATCCCGAGTCTTTTCCATAGTTTCTTCTGACGTTTACTTCGACCCCAAGGAATCAAGCAAAACTTTCCTCGAGTAGTGGCACACAACGTCACGAAGCCTGCGCAAGATCCAGAGGTCTGGAAGTGAGGAGGCGAGCCCGTCGAACTGTACAGCCAGGGAGATGAACCTGCCGACATTTAGGCCGTCTGATATGTCTCTCCTGGCCTGTGTGAATACGGATTGGGAATTCATCGCATTAGAACCACGAGCTCTTAAGCTAGCAGGCCAAGGCCTCACGGACGAGCTACCACACGAAGTATCGAGGACAAAACATGAGGGAGATGGCGAAGGAGAGAGCGTCACAATGCACTTGTACGCCATACAATCGTATCTCGTGTTTCGAGACGATCCCCCAACGCTCGTGGATGGCCGATTTAATCATCTTGTCTTGTGCGGCCGGATCCAACCCGAAGGTGACACAGCGTGCGCTGGAATTGAGATGAAGAGTGTTCCAAGCCAAGGGCTTCGAACGTTAGACGATGAGCAAACTACGGGTAACCATCCCTTGCTACGGTCAAATTCTGACCTCGAAATCAAACTGGAGGCTGGTACGGCCTCGGAATCCACCTCGAAATTACGATACGCAGAGTTTGCCGCTTTGGTGGATGAGTCGCAAACAAACGAGAAGATAGTGCAACGGATCATGGATGGCAAATTAACGCTTCCGCTACACTCAGGACAACGAGAGGATTTGGACTCACCCCCAGTTTCATCGATTCACGCAAATCGGCAGAATCACGGTACTCGTAGTGGCTCAGCAACTGGTGGTATAAACCTGCTCGGGCCTTCTCTCCAGACTCCTTCAACCCATGGGCAACGCGATAAGAAGACAGGAACGCCGAAGCGGGGAACCGCAGCGACCAGTACGCAAACCGACCTGAACTGCGAGTTTAGTGTAGTGGAACTTGCGAAGTTGCCTCTCTATGCGATGCATTGCCCACGTGCCGATTGCCGACGTCCACTTCATCGGGTTACGTTCGAGACGCAGCCAACTGGAAAACATGCACAATGCAAGCATAACTCACCGCGCTTTGTAATACGTCGGCACGAGGGGTACTGTGGTCTGAGGTCGCAAGTCCAACAAGTTCAACCCAATGCACAATCCAGACCGAGAGAACATAGCATATACTCTGCTCTAGTCAATGCTGTGAGCCTATGTTGGACAGATTCCACTGCTTCGAGCCCGGTTGGAGGATCCCAAGCACTACCTCCCGTCTCGGTGCGTAGAAGGAGTGGCCCTACAAGCCAACCAGTTGAACTACGCGCTGTGTCACAGCACACTCCAGCAGCCACGTTTGCACGAGATTCGACTGAGTGCGACGGTTACTGCGGAGAGAGTGAGGATGAATGCGCAACGGGGCTTCGAGGCGCGCGAGCTGCTTCCGATGTGAGAATTTCCGAAACACTGCGCTCGATCTGAGAGAAATCGTCTTCCAACCAACACTGCTTCGTGCGCAATGCTTGTAGAAAGTTGTTTGAGATCGGATCCAATTCAACGGGGTCCAAGTTCTGTTTGAAAACAGCTGGCCAACGCCGTGCCTCCCATAACGCAAGACGTGCCTCAGCAAACTGGAAAAATGACATATTCGCTGGCCCTGGAAGTGGGTCATCTATGTCAAAACCAAACTTTAACAAAATGAAAATCATCAAGAGGGCCGCTCTGCGGTCACGGACCAAAATCGACATCCATGCATCAAGTGATGCTAGTGAGGAAAGATCGCGCCCTTCTTTCGCTGCAGCAATCATATCATGATTAGTTGCCAAAAGGAACTCACCGATGCGGAGTGGTCGATCTGTGCCACGGCCACCTAGCTTCGGACGCAGGCTATCCGATCTGGCGAGCCCGCGAATGGAGGAAAGGAGCTGACGTGTCAACGGGTCGGAAGCTGCATCTTGGTCAAGAGGAGAAGATGATGCCGATAGAGCAGCTGGGGAGGATCGACCAGATAACGCTGGCACGGGATTCGGTGAAGCTTGCTGGAATGAAGCAGAAGTTGTAGATGCAGGCGTTTCGACCTTTGGCACGATGGGATTGGCGTCAAATACAAAGCTCCAGTCAAAAACGTCTGGCGTTGATTTGTGTTCCTCTGAATGTGTAGGCTGAATGCTGCTCACGTTCGATCCTGTCTGTGTTGCCAACGTTGAGGCGAGCGACTGAAGTATATCGAAGTCGGGATGCCAAGTTGGCTTCGATCGAACGACGTGGACCAATTGAGCACTGTTATCTTCTACTTTAACCTCATCTAGACCAGCCTCCTCTTCGTCTGCGTTGATGGATCCACTGGCCTGTCCCTCTTTGTCGTGATTCGCGGAGGTTGCATCTGCCCCCTCATTGGTCTGCGCTAGCTTCATACGTGTCCCAACACTCAGTGCGCTACGGAGTTCAGAATCCTCCATATCAGCCAATTGTCTTGTAAAGTAGTAGTTTGGTAGGGGCAAGTATGCATCAAGCAGTGCTGCGGCAAGAGTACAATTTAAAGTCTTAAGAGGAGAGTGTCGCTCAGTCTGGTTCTCGTCGGAGTTGGGGATGGAATTGTCCATTTCTGAGACAACCTCAGGTAATGTGGGATCTATGTATATCGTTCGTGAATAGTCCTCCACAAGGAACAAAGGCTTCTGTTGATTGTTACCAAGTCCCCCTCCTCCGATCATAGCAATGTTGTGCGCCTGAGATCGCTGGCCCTTTCGTGTATCAAGATGAAGCAGGAGCCAGAGCGCTCTGGGATCGAG
>Ga0182741_1003761_pt1 | contig 15722 bp, 17 predicted proteins | sample eDN5th37CBELigOP_FD_128874 | JGI IMG/M metagenome (GOLD analysis project Ga0182741, IMG submission 128874) | Enriched Organic Plus compost microbial communities from Emeryville, California, USA - eDNA 5th pass 37_C BE-Lig OP (version 2) (version 2) ...
CCGAAGTCGCGCGCCACCACCACCTGGCCGAAGGCGTCGCGGCCATAGTCGCGCGCGTCCATCACCACGCGGCCGAAATCGCCGGCGCGGCTGACGTGGATGCGGCGGATCGGTCCCGGCGCGCCTTCCAGGCGCTGCATCACGCCCAGCGCGGTGAGCGCATTGACCGTGGCCGCGGCGAAACTGAGGTTGCGCTGGTCGAACACCGCCGGCAGCTCGCCGGCCGGGGTCGCTTCCACCAGTCCCACGTCCAGCCCCAGCCGGTCCAGCGCGATGGCCAGGCTGGCACCGACCAGTCCGCCACCGACGATCACCACATCATGAAGGTCGCTCATGCCGCTATGATAAAGGCTCGGCCGCCGCGGGCGCCGGGGCGATGCCGCGCCGCAACCGCGTCCACGGCGCGACTGCGGCTAGAATGGCGGCCTGATTCCGCCAGATCCCCTCATCACCATGACCGCCAACGTCCAACGCGCCTTCGTCCTGTCCCTGCTCGTGCTGCTGATGGTCGGCACCCGCATCAACCATTTCGCGCCGATCCCGGATGCGTCCTGGGCGGTGTTCTTCATCGGCGGCTTCTACCTGCGCAGCTGGACCCGCTGGGCATTCCCGCTGCTGATGGCGCTGGCGGTGGCCGTTGACTGGACGGTGATCAGCAGCCAGGGCATGGACTTCTGGAGCCACTACTGCGTTTCGGCCGGCTACTGGGCGCTGGTCCCGGCCTACTTCGCCATGTGGGCCGGCGGCATGCTGCTGCGCCGTTCCTACAAGGGCGCCAGCTGGCGCGCGCTGGGCCTGTTCGCCGCCACCCTGGTTGGCGCGGTGGTGGCCTGCCACCTGTTCGCGCAGGGCGGCTTCTACTGGACCAGCAGCGTCGTCGCCGAGCCGACCGTCGCCGGCTGGTTCAAGAACTACAGCGACTGGCTGCTGCCGTACATGCGCACCGCAGCGATGTACACCGGCATGGCCGCGCTGGCGCAGGTCGCCGCCGAGGCGTTCGCGCGCCAGTCGGCCGCCGACCGCGTCGCGCACTGACCGCGGCGGCGCACGATGGGCAACCGCCTCTCGAAGATCTACACCCGTACCGGCGACGACGGCAGCACCGGCCTGGGCGACGGCAGCCGCACCGGCAAGGACTCGCTGCGGGTCAACGCCTACGGCACCGTCGACGAGGCCAACTCGGCCATCGGCGTGCTGCTGGCGGTGGCCCTGCCGGAGGACGTGCGCACGCTGCTGACCACGATCCAGCACCAGCTGTTCGATCTCGGCGGCGAGCTGTGCATCCCCGGCCACGCCGCGGTCCAGGCCGCCGACATCGACGCGCTGGAACGGCACCTGGACCGCTACAACGACGACCTGCCGCCGCTGAAGGATTTCATCCTGCCGGCCGGCGGCGAGGCCGCGGCGCGCTGCCACCTGGCCCGCACCATCGTGCGCCGCGCCGAGCGCGAGACCGTCGCGCTGGCCCGGGTCGAGGCCGTGCGCGGCGAGGCGGTGCGCTACCTGAACCGCCTGTCCGACCTGCTGTTCGTGCTGGCGCGGGTGCTGGCCCGTGCCGACGGCCACGGCGAGGTGCTCTGGAACCACGAGCGCCGGCGCGCCTGACGCGCCGCTGCCGGAGCCGGCGGCGCCTCGCCGCTGCATCGCCGATGGAAACCCGGCCCCGGCACCGCCCGGGGCTTCGGTTACAGTGCCGGGCATGCTCGTATTCACCCACCCGGCCTGCCTGGGCCATGACCCCGGCCCCGACCACCCCGAATCGCCCGAGCGGCTGCGCGCGGTGCTGGACGCGCTGCACCAGGCATTCCCGGCGCAGCTGGACTGGCGCCAGGCGCCGCCGGCCAAGCTCGGCGAGCTGGCGCGGGTGCACGAGCGCGAGCTGATCGACAGCGTGCTGCAGGCGCAGACCGCGCCGCTGCGGCGGATCGACCTGGACACCTTCACCTCGCCCGGTTCGGCCAGCGCCGCACTGCATGCCGCCGGCGCCGGCGTGGCGGCGGTCGACGCGGTGATGCGCGGCCCCGGGCGGCGCGCGTTCTGCGCGGTGCGGCCGCCCGGCCACCACGCCACCGCCGGCACCGCGATGGGCTTCTGCCTGTTCAACAACGTCGCCGTGGCCGCCGCCTACGCGCGCGACGTGCACGGGCTGGAGCGGATCGCCATCGTCGATTTCGACGTCCACCACGGCAACGGCACCCAGGCGATCTTCGAGACCGATGCGCGCGTGGCCTATTACAGCAGCCACGAATCCGGCCTGTTCCCCTACTCGGGCAGCATGCGCGAGCGTGGCGTGGGCAACGTCTGCAACATCCTGCTGCCGCCGGGCAGCGGCGGCTTCCGCTTCCGCAACACCTGGGCCGACGAGCTGCTGCCGCAGGTGGACGCCTTCCGCCCGCAGCTGCTGCTGGTCTCGGCCGGTTTCGACGCGCACATGCGCGACCCGCAGGCCGATCTGATGGTGGAGACCGGGGATTTCGGCTGGCTGGCCGCCGAACTGGCGGCGCTGGCCGACCGCCATGCCGACGGCCGGCTGGTGTCGCTGCTCGAGGGCGGCTACGACCTGCAGGCGCTGGCCGAATGCAGCGTGGCCCATGTGGGCGCCCTGCTGGCCCGGTGACGGGTGCATGAACCCCGCCCCCTGCCCGGGCAGGTCCTTCATTGCCCCCATGCAGTCGATGCGGCAAGCTAGCGGCCGTTTTCCCTGAATCCGATCCCGCGTGCGCCGAGCCCTTCGCCTGCTTCCCCTGCCCCTGAGCATCGCCTTCAGCCTGTCGGCGATGGCCAGCGAGAAGCCGATGAACTGGAACCTGTGCCCGGCCACCGACGTGCTGCCGGCCTTCGACGAGGCGCCGGCGGCCGACCCGGGCACGGCCGCCACCCGCGACCAGTTGCCGACCGACATCGAGGGCGACCAGCTTTCCGGCACCAGCACGATCCCGCAGTACGCGGGCAACGTGGCGCTCAAGCGCGGCGACCAGTTCATGGGCACCGACAACCTGCGCTTCGACACCGAAACCGGCAACTACATCGCCGACGGCAACGTGCGCTACTCCGACTCGTCGATCCGCCTGACCGCCAGGCGCGCCGAGGGCAACCAGGAAACGGACAGCCACAAGATCAGCGACATCCGCTACCAGCTGGTCTCGCGCCGCGGCAACGGCAGCGCCGACTCCATCGACCTGCAGGGGTCGGTCGGGCAGATGCACCGCTCCACCTACACCACCTGCGACCCCTCGCAGCCGGTATGGAAACTGGTGGCGCCGCAGATCGAGGTGGACAACGACGAGGGCTTCGGCACCGCCCGCAATGCGGTGCTGCGCGTGGGCAAGGTGCCGGTGATGTACATGCCCTGGTTCAAGTTCCCGATCGACGACCGCCGCATGACCGGCCTGCTCTATCCCAAGCTGAGCGTGTCCGGGCGCAACGGCTTCGACTACGCGCAGCCGATCTATTTCAACCTGGCGCCGAACTACGACGACACCCTGACCCCGCGCTGGATGAGCAAGCGCGGGGGCATGCTGACCAACGAGTTCCGCTACCTGTACGAGGGCGGCAAGGGGCAGTTGGACACCAGCTGGATGCCGCACGATTCGCTGCGCGACAAGGAGCGCGGCAAGGTCGAATACCGCGGCTACCACAACATCGACAGCCATTGGCAGGCGCGTGCGGGCCTCAGCTGGGTCAGCGACGAGTATTACATCGAGGATTTCGCCAACCGCCTGCTCGGCGTGACCGCCTCCAACCTGCAGAGTACCGCCGGCCTGTACGGCACCGGGCGGACCTGGACGGCCGGGATCATGGCCGACCATTGGCAGCTGACCGACTACACCCTGACCGAGTCCTCCCTGCCCTACAACCGCCAGCCGCGCCTGTTCGGCACCTGGGACGACAGTTTCGGCCGCTGGTTCGAGGCCGGGGTCTATGCCGAGGCGGTGCGCTTCACCCATGATGACGTGCGCGCAAAGCGCGTCGTCGATGGCGAGTACGTGCGCACCGGAGCGGTGACGCCGATGGACGGCGGCTCGCGCCTGGACATCAAGCCCTATGTGTCGATGCCGCTGGCCGGCGCCGCCTGGTACATCACCCCGACCCTGGCCTGGCGCTACACCGCCTACGAACTGGAGCGCGGCCTGGCCGACAGCATCCGCCGCAGCCAGCTGGTCGCGGCGGGCATCAACCCGGCCACCGCCACCCCGGAACAGCTGCGCGGCAATACCGCGCCGCACCGCAGCCTGCCCATCGCCAGTGTGGACATGGGGGTCTATTTCGACCGCGAGACCAGCATCGGGGGCAAGTCCTACCTGCATACCCTGGAACCGCGCCTGTTCTATCTGAACACGCCGTACCGCGACCAGGACGACCTGCCGCTGTTCGATACCCGCGCCTTCACCTTCAGCTGGGGCCAGCTGTTCCGCGATTCGCGCTACACCGGCGCCGACCGCCAGAACGACGCCAACCAGCTGACCACCGCCCTGACCACGCGCCTGATCCGCCAGGCCGACGGCCGCGAAAAGCTGTCGGCCAGCATCGGCCAGATCACCTACTTCGAGGATTCGCGGGTCACCCTGAACGACCGCGAGGCCATCGTCGAACAGGGCAAATCGGCGTGGGTGGCGGACGTGAACTGGGCGATCAACGACCGCTGGACCCTGGGCAGCACCTACCAGTGGAACCCGAAGTACCGCAAGGAGGACCTCGCCAGCATCCGTGCCCGCTACCTGATGCCGGAAGACGGCGTGGTCAACCTGGCCTACCGCTACCGGCGCAACCCGAACACCGGCGCGGACCAGCTCAAGCAGGCCGACCTGTCCTTCCTGTACCCGATCAACCCGCGCTGGAGCATCGTCGGCCGCTATTACTACTCGATGCTCGACCACAAGCCGCTGGAGATCATCGGCGGCGTGCAGTGGGACAGCTGCTGCCTGGCCGTGCGCGCCCTGGCCCGCCGCTACGTGCGCAACCGCGAGGGCGAGATGAACAACTCCTTCCAGGTCGAGTTCGTGCTCAAGGGCCTGAGCTCGGTCGGGCAGGACACGGACCGCACCTTGCGCCGTGCTATTCTCGGCTACAACCGAGACGACCTGTACCTCGTTCCGCCCAGCAACATCGAGGCGAACGACGACGACTACGATCCGAACCTGATTCCATGACCAAGACCCTATCTGCAGTCCTCGCCACCCTGCTGGCGCTTGCCGGCGTGTCCGCACCGGTTGCCGCGCAGCAGACGCAGCCGCTGGACCGCATCGCCGCCGTCGTCGACGAGGACGTGATCCTGCAGAGCGAGCTGCAGCGCGCGGTCAACAACATCAAGTCGCAGTACGCCGGCCGCGAGCACCAGCTGCCGCCGGAAGGCGTGCTCGAGCGCCAGGTGCTCGAGCGCCTGGTGCTGGTGAAGCTGCAGGTGGCCCGCGCCGAAGGCAGCGGCATCCGCGTCAGCGGCGAGGAACTGAACCACGCCATCGCCAGCATCGCCCAGCAGAACGGCACCGACGTGGACGGCCTGCGCCAGCGCCTGGCCCAGGACGGCATCGGCTTCGAGGACTTCCGCAATTCGGTGCGCGAGGAAATCATCACCCAGCGCCTGCGCCAGAGCTTCGCGCAGAGCCGCATCAGCGTCAGCGAGGGCGAGGTCGACGCGGCGCTGGCGCAGCAGAACGCCGGCGGCATGCAGTACCACCTGGCGCACATCCTGGTGGCGCTGCCCGACGGCGCCAGCGCCGAGCAGATCGCCACCGGCCAGAGCAAGATCGACGGCATCAAGAACCTGGTCGACAAGGGCGAGCTGGACTTCTCCGCCGCCGCGGTGCGCTACTCCGACAGCCCCAACGCGCTGGAAGGCGGCGACCTGGGCTGGCGCAGCCTGGACGAGATTCCCAACGCGTTTTCCGCGCAGATCAAGGCGATGAAGGCCGGCGACGTGATCGGCCCGATCCGCGGCCCGAGCGGTTTCCAGCTGTTGAAGCTGGTGGAAGTGCGCGACGGCGACAGCGCCGCCGGCACCCACACCGTCACCGAGTACCACGCCCGCCACATCCTGGTGCGCGTGACCGACCAGGTGGACGACGCGGCGGCCAAGGCGAAGATCGAGACCCTGCGCGCGCGCATCGCCGGCGGCGCCGACTTCCAGGCCGTGGCCAAGGAATCCTCGGACGACGCCAACAGCCGTGGCCAGGGCGGCGACCTGGGCTGGTTCCCGGCCGATGCCTTCGGCCCGGACTTCGGCCGCCAGGTGGAGAGCGTGCAGGACGGTGGCGTGACCGCGCCGTTCCGCACCGATGCCGGCTGGCACATCGTGCAGCGCGTGGCCACCCGCCAGACCGACGTGACCGACGACAACAAGCGCGCGCAGATCCGCGACCAGATCGGCCGCCGTAAGCTGGACGACGAGTACAACCGCTTCCTGCAGGAACTGCGCGGCGACGCCTACGTCAGCTTCCGCACCGGCGACCGCGCCGAGGGCACGGCCGAGCCGGCGGCCGAGCCCGCCAAGCCCTGATCCCATGGTTCCCCAGCTCGCTCTGGTCCCGGGCGAGCCTTCCGGGGTTGGTCCGGAACTCTGCATCCGCCTCATCCAACAGCCGCGCAGCGATTGCCGGCTGTTGGCGTTCGCCGACCCGGATACGCTGTGCGCCGCCGCGGCCGCGCTCGGCCTGCCGCTGAACCTGCTGCCCGAGGACGCGCAGGCATGTGCGCCGGGCGACCTGCGCCTGCGACCGATCCGCAACGCCGCCCCGTCCCGCTTCGGCCAGCCCGATGCCGCCAATGCGCACGCGGTGATCGACGCCCTGCTCGGCGCCGGCCAGGCCTGCCTGGCAGGCCAACTCGATGGCGTGGTCACCGGCCCGGTGCACAAGGCGGTGATCAACCAGGGCGGCATCGCCTACAGCGGCACCACCGAACTGCTGGCCCACCAGGCCGGGGTCGAGGTGGTGATGATGCTGGCCAACGAGCACATGCGCGTGGCCCTGGCCACCACCCACCTGCCGCTGCGCGCCGTGCCCGACGCGATCACCGCCGACGGCCTGCGCGAGGTCATCGCCACCACGCACGCCGCGCTGCGCCGCGACTTCGGCCTGGACCGCCCGCGCATCGCCGTGCTCGGCCTGAACCCGCACGCCGGCGAGGACGGCCACCTGGGCCGCGAGGAGTTGGACGTGGTCATCCCGCTGCTGGAACGGCTGCGCGGCGAAGGCCTGGAGCTGGTCGGCCCGCTGCCGGCCGACACCGCCTTCCTGCCCGCAAAGCTGCGCGGCTTCGACGCGGTGCTGGCGATGTACCACGACCAGGGCCTGCCGGTGCTCAAGTACAGCGGCTTCGAGCAGGCGGTGAACATCACCCTGGGCCTGCCCTATCCGCGCGTGGCGGTCGACCACGGCACCGCGCTCGAGCTGGCCGGCAAGGGCACGGCCGACCCTTCCAGCCTGCTGGCGGCCACCGCGCTGTGCGCGCGGCTGGCCGCACAACGTAAAATCGCCCGATGAACTCCTCCCATTCCCCGCGCGCCGGCGCCGGTTTCACCGCGCCGGCGAAGAAGCAGCTGGGCCAGCACTTCCTGGCCGACGCGCATTACGTCGAGAAGATCGTGCTGGCGGTCAACCCGAAGCCCGGCGACCGGCTGGTCGAGATCGGCCCGGGCCAGGGCGCCATCACCTTCCCGCTGCTGCGCCGCCACCCGCAGCTGACGGTGATCGAATTCGACCGCGACCTGATCGCGCCGCTCACCGCCGCGGCCGCGCCGCTGGGCGAGCTGACCATCGTCCACCGCGACGTGCTGCAGGTCGATTTCACCGAGCTGGCCGGCGGCGCGCCGATCCGGCTCGTCGGCAACCTGCCCTACAACATTTCCTCGCCGATCCTGTTCCACGCGCTGGACCACGCCGCGGCGATCTCGGACATGACCTTCATGCTGCAGAAGGAAGTGGTGGACCGCATGGCCGCCGCGCCGGGCAGCAAGGTCTATGGCCGCCTGAGCGTGATGCTGCAGGCCTGGTGCCAGGTAACCTCGCTGTTCGTGGTGCCGCCCGGCGCGTTCCGGCCGCCGCCGAAGGTGGACTCGGCGGTGGTGCGGCTGGTGCCGCGCGACCCGGCCACGGTCGGCATCGTCGATCCGCGGCACTTCGCCAACGTGGTCAAGGCCGCCTTCGGCCAGCGCCGCAAGACCCTGCGCAACGCCTTGAACGGCATCGTCGACGAGGCCGGTTTCGCCGCCGCCGGCGTGCGCAGCGACGCGCGCGCCGAACAGCTGGACGTGGCCGGGTTCATCGCCCTGGCCAACGCCACCGTCGCCTGACGTCCGTTCCACCCGCTTTTGCTTACACTTGCCCGCATGGACGATTCCCGCCACTACGCGATCGAGATCGAGGTATGGCCTCGTTTCGTCGACGAACAGTCGGCCCCCGAGGACGGGCGCTACGCGTTCGCCTATACGATCCGCATCCACAACCGCGGCACCGTGCCGGCGCGGTTGATCAGCCGCCACTGGCGCATCACCGACGGCAACGGCCGCACCGAGCACGTGGATGGCGATGGCGTGGTCGGCGAGCAGCCGCGGCTGCGCCCGGGCGAGGAGTTCCGCTACACCTCCGGGGTCATGCTCGGCACCGAGCGCGGCACCATGCAGGGCCACTACGACATGCTGGCCGACGACGGCACCGAGTTCGCCGCGCCGGTCGCGCCGTTCGTGCTCTCCATTCCCAGGACCCTGCACTGATGGCGACCTGGGCGATCGGCGACCTGCAGGGCTGCTACGACGTCACCCAGCGGCTGCTGGAGAAGATCAACTTCGACCCGGCCGCCGACCGGCTGTGGTTCTGCGGCGACCTGGTCAACCGCGGCGGGCAGTCGCTGGAAACCCTGCGCCTGGTGCATTCGCTGCGCGAGCAGTGCGTGGTGGTGCTGGGCAACCACGACCTGTCGCTGCTGGCCGTGGGCGCGCGCAGCGCCGAGGAACAGCGCAAGGTCAACCCGGACCTGCAGCGCGTGGTGCTCGCCGAGGACCGCGACGTGCTGCTGGACTGGCTGCGCCAGCAGAAGCTGGTGCACGTGGACCGCGAGCTGGGCTGGATGATGTTCCATGCCGGGCTGGCGCCGAAGTGGACCGTGGCGATGGCCGAAAAGCATGCGCGCGAGGTCGAGCAGCAGCTGCACGGCAACGGCTACCGCAAGCTGCTGCGCAACATGTATGGCGACGGCCCCAGCTGGGCGCCGAACCTGACCGGCTACGACCGCTCGCGCGCGATCATCAACTTCTTCACCCGCATGCGCTACTGCACGCCGCGCGCGCGCATCGGCATGGAAGACAAGGGCACGCCGGGCACCCAGCAGCAGGGCATGTACCCGTGGTTCGAGGTCCCGGGCCGGGTCGAGCGCGAACTGAAGATGGTCTGCGGCCACTGGTCGGCGCTGGGCCTGACCATCACCCAGGGCGTGCACGCCATCGACACCGGCGCGGTATGGGGCGGCAAGCTCACCGCGCTGCAGCTGGACAGCGAGGAACTGCGCGTGGTGCAGGTTCCGGGCCGCGACGTGCCGGCGCCGGTGCCCGGCGCGCATCCGCCGCGCAGGCCGCCGGCCGAGCGCCGCCCGGAACCGCGCAACGAAGCGCAGGGCGAACGCCGCGATGCGCGGCGCCGGCCGCGCCGGCATCGCCCGCACAACGGCGGAAACGGCGGCGGAACGCCCAGCGGGAAACCGTAGCGCCGGGTTTCACCGGGAATGCGTGCTGCGGGGCGTTCCCCGAAGCTACGGGGAACGCCGCAGGTAATGGACGAAACGGAAGGCGAAGGCGTGGCGCTCGTCGGCCGGGTGCGGCTGGCTGGCCACTTCCTGCCACAGCGCGGGGTCGATCTCCGGGAAATGCGTGTCGGCTGCGACCTCGGCATCCACCCAGGTCAGGTGCAGGTCGGTGGCCTGGTCGATCAGCAGCCGGTAGATCTCGCCGCCGCCGATCACGCACAGCTCGTCGGCGCCTTCGGCGGCGGCAATGGCCCTGGCTTCCTCCAGCGACCTCACCGCCCGCATGCCCGTGAACGGCACCTGCCCGCTGCGCGTCAGCACCAGGTTGCTCCGCCCCGGCAACGCGCGGCCAAGGGACTGCGCGGTTCTGCGCCCCATCAGGATCGGCTTGCCGAGGGTGAGCGCCTTGAAATGCCGGAAGTCGTCCGGCAGATGCCAGGGCATGCCGTTGTCGCGGCCGATGCCGCGGTTGCGGTCCAGCGCGGCGATGAGCGACAGCTTCATCACACCGCCACCGGCGCCTTGATCGCCGGCAGCGGGTCGTAGCCGTCGATGCGGATGTCGTCGAAGGTGAAGCCGAACAGGTCGGTGACTGCCGGGTTCAGCCACAGCGCCGGCAGCGCGCGCGGCTGGCGCGAAAGCTGTTCGCGGGCCTGCTCGAAGTGGTTGGAGTACAGGTGCGCGTCGCCCAGGGTATGCACGAAATCGCCCACGCCCAGCCCGGTGGCCTGCGCCACCATGTGGGTCAGCAGCGCGTAGCTGGCGATGTTGAACGGCACCCCGAGGAAGGTGTCGCCGCTGCGCTGGTACAGCTGGCAGCTGAGCCTGCCGTCGGCCACGTAGAACTGGAACAGATTGTGGCAGGGCATCAGCGCCATCTGCGACAGCTCGCCCACGTTCCAGGCGCTGACCACCAGCCGCCGCGAATCCGGGTTGCGCCGGATCTCGTCCACCAGCCACTGCATCTGGTCGATCTGGCGCCCGTCGGCAGCGGCCCAGCTGCGCCACTGCTTGCCGTACACCGGGCCGAGATCGCCGTTGGCATCGGCCCATTCGTCCCAGATGCTGACCTTGTTGTCCTTGAGGTAGGCGATATTGGTATCGCCCTTCAGGAACCACAGCAGCTCGTGGATGATCGAGCGCAGGTGCAGCTTCTTGGTGGTGACCAGCGGGAACCCTTCGTTGAGGTCGAAGCGCATCTGCCAGCCGAACACGCTGCGCGTGCCGGTGCCGGTGCGGTCGGCCTTTTCCGTGCCGTGTTCGAGCACGTGCCGCAGCAGGTCCAGGTATTGCTTCACTTCTTGCCTCCGGCAACGGGCTTCATGCTCACGCCCTGTCTCCCGCCGGCAGCACCGGCTGCAGCGTCGGCGCGCGGCGCGACATCGCCAGCAGCGCCAGCCCCAGCGCGATCAGCGGCAGGCTCAGCAGCTGGCCGCGGGTGAACCAGTCGAAGGCCAGGTAGACGCCGTTGTCGGGCATGCGCACGAACTCCACCAGGAAGCGGAAACAGCCGTACATCAGCGCGAACAGGCCGGACACGGCGTAACGCGGGCGCGGCTTCATCGAATAAACCCACAGCACGACGAACATCACCAGCCCTTCCAGCACCGCCTCGTACAGCTGCGAGGGGTGGCGCGCGTACTGGGCGAGCAGGCCGGCGGCGTAGTCCTGGCGGATCTGCGCGGCCGACATCAGCTGCTCCATGGTCGGCAGGCCGGCCGGCACGTCCTTGAGCGGCGCATGCGGGAACACCACGCCCCAGCCGGCGTGGGTGAACTTGCCCCACAACTCGCCGCCGACGAAATTGCCGAGCCGGCCGAAACCCAGCCCCAGCGGCACCAGCGGCGCGACGAAGTCGAGGGTGTCGAAGTAGTGCAGCGCGTGCTTGCGAGTCCACCACCAGCCGGCGGCCATGACCCCGAGCAGGCCGCCGTGGAAACTCATCCCGCCTTCCCACACGCGCAGCAGGATCAGCGGGTTGTGCAGGAAATCGGCGGTCGCGTAGAACAGCATGTAGCCGATGCGCCCGCCCAGCACCACGCCGAGCATGGCGTAGAACAGCAGGTCGGAAAAACCGTTCATGTCCACGCCCGGCAGGCGCCCGGCGCGGATGCGGCTGCGCCCCAGCCACCAGGCGGCGGCGAAACCCAGCAGGTACATGATGCCGTACCAGTGCACCTTGATCGGCCCCAGGGAAAAGGCGATGGGGTCTATGTCGTGGAGATAGATCATGCAGGCAGGTCCGGCGGACGAGTCCCTATTCTCGGGGCAGCGCCCGCACGGCTCAACCGCTGCCTCAACCGAGCAGCTGCGGGCGGTCAGGCAACTCGTTGTCTCGGACCTCGCCGGGACCGGCTGGAAAATGCTCGGCCAGCAGCGCGGAGATCTCCGCCACGGCAGCCAGCACCGCCGCCTCCAGGTCGCCCTCGCGCCGGCGGCGGCCGAAGTCCTCGCAGACCTGCCGCCACCGTGCCGGCTCGATGCGCCCGTGCAGGCCGCGGTCGGCGACGATCTCGACGGCGTGGTCGGCCAGCAGCAGGTAGAGCAGCACGCCGTTGTTGGCCTGGGTATCCCAGGTACGCAGCACGGCGAAGGCATGTTCGGCGCGCTGGCGCGGCGACACGCCGCGCCACAGTTCCGCCAGCGGCAGGTCGGATTCGACCGCGAACATCACCTGCCCGGCGTGCCGGCGTTCGCCGTCGGCGATGGCGCGGGCGATGCGGTCCAGGCTGGGCGCGGGGAAACGCGCATGGGCCGAGGGCGAAAAAAGATGGCGCAACCAGCGCATCACCAGCTCCCCGAGGCGCCGCCGCCTCCCGAACGCCCACCGCCACCGGACCAGCCGCCGCCTCCACCGAAGCCGCCTCCGCCAAACCCGCCACCGCCGAAGCCACCGCTGCCGAAGCCACCGCTGCCAAAACCGCCGCCGCGCGCGAAGCCGCCGGGCGACAGCCCGCCCAGCGACAGGAAGAAGGCCACCGCCGCGGCGATGCCGCCACCGGCCAGCGACAGCAGCAGCCAGCCCGCGCCGCCGCCAAGCAGCGCGGCCAGCACGCCCTTCGCCGGGCGCGAGCGGCGTGCGAACAGCAGCCGCGCCAGCATCGAGGCGATGCCGCCGATGAACAGCGCGACGAAGAAGGTGGCATCGCCGCCGCCCGGGTCGCGGTTGCTGGCCACCGGCGCCGGCAGCGGCTCGCCATCGACCAGGCGCACCAGCACCGCGGTCGCCTCGGCGATGCCGCCGGCATAGTCGCCGTTGCGGAAACGCGGCGCCAGGTATTCCTGGATCACCCGGTTGGCGATGGCGTCGGGAATCGCGCCCTCGAGCCCGTAACCCGGTTCGATGCGCACGCGGCGGTCGTCCTTCGCCACCAGCAGCAGCACGCCGTCGTCCACGCCCTTGCGGCCGATGCGCCACTGCTCGAACACGCGGGTGGCGTATTGGGCGATATCTTCCGGCTGCGTGCTGGGCACGATCAGCACCTGCAGCTGGCTGCCCTTGCGCTGCTGCAGGGCCAGCGCCTGCTGCACCAGCGCCTGCCGCTGCGCGGCGTCCAGGGTGCCGGTGGTGTCCACCACCGGCGAATCCAGCGACGGGATCGGCGCCAGCGGCTGCGCCATGGCCGCCCCTGCCCCGCCGAAGCAGAGCAGGGCCAGCAGCAACAGGTACGGCAGGCGCGTCATCGACTCACTGCGCCGGCGCGGGCGGCGGGTTCTGCGGCTGCGGCTGCGGGGCCGGGCGGGTGCCGAAGTCCACTGCCGGCGGCTGCGCGATCTGCGCCTCGTTCTCCACCGTGAAGTTGGGCTTGGCCTGGTAGCCGAACAGCTTGGCGGTGATGACCTGCGGGAACGAGCGGATGTAGGTGTTGTAGTCCTGCACCAGCTGGATGTAGCGCCCGCGCGCGACGGTGATGCGGTTCTCGGTGCCTTCCAGCTGCGCCTGCAGGTCGCGGAAGTTCTGGTCCGACTTCAGCGTCGGGTAGTTCTCGCTGACCACCAGCAGCCGCGACAGCGCGCTGCCCAGTTCGCCCTGCGCCTGCTGGAACTGCTGCAGCGAGGCGGCGTCGTCGGCGTTGACCTGGATCTGCCCGACCCGCGAGCGCGCGTTGGTCACTTCGGTCAGCACCTGCCGCTCCTGCTGGGCGTAGCCCTGCACGGTATTGACCAGGTTGGGAATCAGGTCGGCGCGGCGCTTGTACTGGTTGACCACTTCGGACCAGCCGGCCTTGACCGCCTCGTCCTTCTGCTGGATGACGTTGTAGCCGCAGCCGGAAACCGAACCCGCCACGAGGGCGAGCAACATCAGACGGAAGAACTGGCGCATGGCGGGCCCCTGGGCAACTGGAGCCGGCAGCATGCCAGCTCCGGTGTTCAGTGCGTGCATACGACAAGGGCCGGCATGGGCCGGCCCTTGTCAATCCGCCACCACCGGCCCGGGGCCGGCGGCAGGCACGGCTTACCAGTTGTCCGAGCCGGGGACGTGGTGCTCCCTGGCATTGCGGCGCATCAGCAGGTTCAGCCACTCCACCAGCACCGAGAAGCCCATCGCCGCGTAGATGTAGGGCTTGGGCACGTGCAGGTCCAGGCCGTCGAGCACCAGCACCGCGCCGACCAGCAGGATGAAGGCCAGCGCCAGCAGCTTCACGGTGGGGTTGGCGTCGATGAAGCGGCCCAGCGGGTTGGCCGCCAGCAGCATCACCGCCACCGCCAGCAGCACCGCGCAGACCATCACCGGGATGTGGTCGGCGATGCCGACGGCGGTGATCACCGAGTCCAGCGAGAACACGATGTCGATGACGGCGATCTGCGCGATCACCATGCCGAAGCTGGCCGAGGCGCGGGTGGTGGTGGGGTCCTGGTCCTCGCCGCCGCTGACCAGTTCGCGGATCTCCTTGACGCCCTTGTAGAGCAGAAACAGGCCGCCGACGATCAGCACCAGGTCGCGGATCGAGATGCCCATGCCGGCGATGGTGAACAGGTTGCTCTCCATGTGCGCCAGGTAGGCCAGCGAGACCAGCAGCAGGATGCGGGTGATGCAGGCCACGGCGATGCCGACGCGGCGCGCCAGCGGACGCCGGTGTTCGGGCAGGCGGCCCACGGCGATGGAAATGAACACCAGGTTGTCGATGCCGAGCACGATTTCCAGCGCGCTGAGCATGAACAGGGTGACCCATACGTTCGGGTCGGCAAGGAACTCAAAAGACATGCAGGCAATCCTTCAACAAAGGCCGTAGGCCGCCATCGCGCGGCAGGGGGTCACAGGATACGGGGTGCCAGGATCAGGCCCCAGCACAGCAGGACATTCATCATCAGCACGAACACCGCCGCCGAGCCCATGTCCTTGGCGCGCCCGGCCAGCACGTGGAATTCCGGGCCATAGCGCTCGATCACCGCCTCGATCGCCGAATTGGCCAGTTCCATGGCGATCACCAGCAGCATCGAGCCGACCAGCAGCACGCGCTCCACCGGCGTTTGCCCCAGCCACAGCGCCAGCGGGGCCAGCACCACGAACAGGTAGACCTCCAGCCGGAACGAGGATTCGTGCTTCCACGCCGCGCTCAGTCCCTGCCAGGACCAGACAGCGGCCTTGAGCACGCGCGCCGGCCCCCGCGGCAGGTTGCCGACTTCGTCAGCCATGCACGCGGCCCTCGGTCGAGCCGGCGCGAACGGCCGGAACAGGGCGGGAACGGGAAGGATCCATGCGGGCGGCCGTGACGATGAACAGCGCGGGATTCTGCCACAGGCGCCCCGTCGGCGCCCTGCCGCCACGGCGCGGGGCTCCCTTCTTCCGGGCGCCGGCGCCGCTGCGGGTGGGCCCCGCCTGCAGATGGCAATGGCCGGCGCCGGCCTGTCTACGCCGCGTCGCGCGGGCGCCGTGCGCCTGACCACGCCCCGACCCGGGTCGCCGGCTATCCGGCCGGACCGTCTGCCGGGGACGGGCGGGAGAAGCGCACCGTCACCGTCGTGCCCTGCCCCGGCGCGCTGTC